>Ga0079224_100006973_pt1 | contig 15065 bp, 13 predicted proteins | sample Stecom2015_FD_80414 | JGI IMG/M metagenome (GOLD analysis project Ga0079224, IMG submission 80414) | Agricultural soil microbial communities from Utah to study Nitrogen management - Steer compost 2015 | ecosystem: Environmental > Terrestrial > Soil > Agricultural land | place: USA: Utah...
GTACACGCGCTGCAGCGAGTCCCGCGCCTGGTCACCGCGCCAGTAGGCGGCGGACGACCGGGTGACGGCGAAGCCCTGCCCGATGAGCTTCGTCGTGGGCAGGTGCGGCCCGCGGCACAGGTCCTGCCACACGACCTCGCCCTTGCGGTTGCGGTTCTCGTACACCGTCAGGTCTCCCGCGGCGACCTCGACGGAGGAGTCGTCGTCGGTGGAGGTCGCGAAGCGGGTCGTGATGAGCTCCGTCTTGAAGGGCTCGTTCGCCATCCGCGCGAGCGCCTCCTCCTCCGTCACCTCGACCCGGTGGAAGGACTGGCCCTCCTTGATGATCTGCTTGGCGCGCTTCTCGATCTCCTTGAGGTCCTCCGGGGTGAAGGGCTCGACACCGCCGAAGTCGAAGTAGAAGCCGTCGGTGATGAAGGGGCCGATGCCCAGCGTGCTGCCGGGGAAGAGCTCCTGGACCGCTTGGGCCACGACGTGGCCGGCGGAGTGCCGCAGGATGTCGAGGCCGTCCTGGTCCTCGAGCGTGATGGGCTCGACCGCATCGCCTGGGCTCAGCGTCCTGCTGAGGTCCGCAGGCGCACCGTTGAGGCGGATCGCGACGACCTCGCGCCGACCCTCGAAGAGCTGGGCGCCCGTCACCCCCTCCTCGATCTCCTGGGGATGTCCGTCGAGGGTGATGCTGTGAGCCACGTGGCGCTCCTTCATGTGTGAGAGTCGACGGGGACAGACCGGGTCCCGCGCCACGTGCGAGTCTAACGCGTGGAGGACCGGTCACGGGTCCGCCGGGAGTGCGTGAATGCGAAGGGCCCCCGGGTCTCCCGGGGGCCCTTCCTCTGTGTGCGCGATACTGGGATCGAACCAGTGACCTCTTCCGTGTCAGGGAAGCGCGCTACCGCTGCGCCAATCGCGCCTGTTGTGCAGGCGTTGCTGCTGTGCACCTCTGCACCTGAGACCGGTGCGGGCGGATCGCTCCGCCGTGCGCGATACTGGGATCGAACCAGTGACCTCTTCCGTGTGAAGGAAGCGCGCTACCCCTGCGCCAATCGCGCTCTGCCCCGGAGGGCCTGAGCGAGGTGGAGAGGGGATTCGAACCCCCGTATACGGCTTTGCAGGCCGCTGCCTCGCCTCTCGGCCACTCCACCGTGGGACGGTTGACCTGTCTCCGAGCGGATGACGGGACTCGAACCCGCGACCCTCACCTTGGCAAGGTGATGCTCTACCAGCTGAGCCACATCCGCGTGGAAGCTTCCGCTTCCTGTGTTCCGGGCTATTCCCCCGCAACGAGAAATAAATCTACACGGCCCTCGCGGCCAAGTCCAATCGGAATCGAGTGGCCCTCGTCACATGCTGGGAGCGGCGGCCAGGATCCGTCCCTAGACTCCGGAATGTGAACGACAGGAGGACGGAGAGGCCGGAGGGATGGCTGTCCCGCAGCCACAAACAGGGCAGGCCGTGGTTCCGCCGCACGCGACTGGGATACCTGCGCTGGCGGACGCGGCTGGACGCGCGCCCGCACACGGCGCGCGTCTATCGCGCTACGATCGGCGCCCTGGGCGCACTCATCATCGTCGTGGGCCTCGTCCTCGTCCCGCTCCCCGGCCCCGGCTGGCTCATCGTGCTGACGGGCGTCGCGATCATCGCCTCGGAGTTCCAGTTCGCCCGGCGCCTCCTGCGCTTCGCCCAGGCGCGCCTGCGCGCGTGGACGCGCTGGGTCGCCACGAGCCACTGGACCGTGGGCGCCTCCCTGGGGCTCGTCACGTGCGCGTGCGTCGTGGGAGCCGTCTGGCTCGTCCTGCTCCTCCTCGGGCTGCCGGACTGGGTCCCTGCCGCATGGGTGCCCGAATGGACGGGACTGAGCTGAGACCCGCCCCGTGGTGACGTCGAGCCGGCCCTGACGTCAGGCCAGCTCTGAGCGCAGCTCTGCGCGGAGGTCAGTCCTCCGCGATCGTGGCGGCGGAGTCCTCGAGAGCGGCCAGCGCCGCATCGCGGTCGAAGCCCGCCGGCGGGAAGGAGAGGTCCATCGCCTCGAGGTGGTGGAGGAGGATCCTGCCCACGGCCCAGCACGCGTACCACTTGCGGTCCGAGGGCACGACGTACCACGGCGCGGAGTCGCCATCCGTGCGGTGCAGGACGTCCTCGAACGCCTCCGAGTACTCGTGCCAGCGCAGCCGGTCCTCGAGGTCCGAGGCGGAGTGCTTCCACGCCTTCTCCGGGATGACGATGCGCTCCCGCAGGCGCTCCGCCTGCTCGTGCTGCGACACCGTCAGCATGACCTTGACGACGTCGATGCCGTTGAGGACGAGGCCCTCCTCGAACTCCGTGATCGTCTCGTAGCGGGGCTCCCACACGGAACGGGGCGCGAGGTCGTGCATGCGGACGGCCAGGATGTCCTCGTAGTGGGAGCGGTCGAACACCGCGATCCGCCCCCACGGCGGGATGCGGCGCTGGACGCGCCACAGGAAGTGGTGGGAGGCCTCCTCGTCCGTGGGCACCCCGAACGCGGTCGTCTGCAGCCCGTGCGGGCCCACAGCCCCCGAGAGGTGCCGCACGACCCCGCCCTTGCCGGCGGCGTCGCGGCCCTGGAGGACCAGCACGAGGGCGCGCCGGGCGCCGTCGGGTGCCAGCGCGTTCGCGTGGAGGCGCTCCTGCGCGCTGCGGATGAGCGGCGCGTCAGCATCCTGCGCAGCGCGCCCCTCCTTCTTCCCGCCGTCGAAGCCCGGGGTCGAGCGCGGGTCGACTCCCGCGAAGCCCGTCTCCGGGTCGAAGCGCAGCGCCGCCGCGAGCCCCGCGGGATCGATGAGGGGTCCGGTCGAGTCCGCCATGGGATCCTCCGTCAGTCGTCCGCCTTGTGCGCCAGGGCTGTCAGTCGCGACAGGCAGCGCAGGTACTTCTTGCGGTAGCCGCCCGCGACCATCTCATCGGTGAAGACGCCGTCCAGGTGCGCACCGCTGGCGAGAACGGTGATGTCGCGGTCGTACATGCGGTCGACGAGCGCGACGAATCGCAGGGCGACGCCCTCGTTCTGGATCGTCTCCACGTCGTCCCACACGATGGCGTCCACCCCGTCCAGCATCCGCCCGTACCGCGACGGGTGCACCGTGGACAGGTGGGCGACGGCATCCGCGAACGGATCGCGGGCCACGGTTCCGTGGATCCTCCCCAGCCGCTCGTCCAGCTCCTCCGGCGAGCAGGGCTCCGGGGGCTGCGGTAGTCCGCGGGCGCGGTAGTCATCGCCGTCGATCGAGATGATCGTGAACTGATCCGCCAGCGCCTGGATCTCGCGGAGGAAGTCCTGCGCCGCGAAGCGCCCCTGGCCCAGGGCGCCGGGCAGGGTGTTCGACGTCGCAACGATCCGCACGCCCGCATCCGTGAGCTCGCGCATGAGGCGCGACATCATGACGGTGTCGCCCGGATCGTCCAGCTCGAACTCGTCGATGCACACGAGGCGCATCTGCGAGAGCTCGTCGCGTGCGCGGACGAAGCCGAGCGCGCCGATGAGGTTCGTGTACTCGACGAACGTGCCGAACGTCGCGGGCCTCTCGCTCGCGTGCCACGCCGAGGCGAGGAGGTGCGTCTTCCCGACGCCGTAGCCGCCGTCCAGGTAGACGCCGCGCGATCGGTTCTTCTTCCCTCCGCCGAAGAGCCGTCCCAGCAGTCCTGACGAGCCGCCCTGCGGGGCGACGAAGTCGCGCAGCGTGTCGCGCGCCTGGGACTGCGTGGGCTGGGCGGGATCGGGCCGATAGCTGTCGAAGGACACGTCCTCGAACTGCGGCGGCGGGACGAGCCCGTCGATCAGCTCATCCGGCGAGATGCGCGGGTCGGACTCTGCGAGGTGGATGATCTGGGCGGTGCTCACGAGCGTCAAGCATACAGATCCCTGGGACGCGACTCCCAGCGATCGGACAGGAGCGGCGTCCGCGTCCCGCGCGGTGGCCGTCAGGCGAAGTCGAAGCCCAGCCGCCCCAGTGCCTTGGGGTCGCGCTGCCAGTCCTTGAGCACCTTGACGTGCAGGTCGAGGTACACCGGGGTGCCCAGCAGCGCCTCGATCCCCCGCCGGGCGCGCGAGCCGATCTCCTTGAGCCGTGACCCGCCGCGGCCGATGATGATCGCCTTCTGGCTGGGCCGCTCGACGTAGACGTTCACGTGGACGTCCCACAGCGGTCGGTCGTCCGGGCGTCCCTCGCGCGGGTTCATCTCCTCGACCTGGACGGCCAGGGAGTGGGGCAGCTCGTCCCGCACGCCCTCGAGGGCCGCCTCCCGGACCAGTTCCGCGACCATGACGGCCTCGGGCTCGTCGGTGAGGTCGCCGTCCGGGTACAGGGGCGGTGACAGCGGCAGGTGCGCGGACAGGACCGCGTCGACGGTGTCGACCTGGAAGTCCTGGACCGCGGAGACCGGGACGACATCCGCGAAGTCGCCCAGCTGGGAGGTCCGCAGCAGGGCGGCGCCCACCTCGTCCTTCGAGACGCGGTCCGTCTTCGTCACGAGCGCGACGACCGGCGTGCGGCCGGCGAACTGGGACAGCTGCTCGGCGATGTAGCGATCGCCCGGGCCGGGCTGCTCGTCCGCGGGCACGCAGAAGCCGATGACGTCGACCTCGGCGAGCGTGACGGCCACGAGGTCGTTGAGCCGCTCCCCCAGCAGGGTCCGCGGCCGGTGCAGGCCGGGCGTGTCCACGAGGATGAGCTGGTGGTCGTCCGCGTGCACGATGCCGCGGACCGTATGGCGCGTGGTCTGCGGCTTGTCCGAGGTGATCGCGACCTTCTCGCCCACGAGCGCGTTCGTGAGCGTCGACTTGCCCGTGTTGGGGCGGCCCACGAGGCACGCGAGGCCCGCCCGGTACGTGTCGGGGACATCCGTGCGGAACCCGCCGCCGAGGCCCAGGGCGTCAGCGATGCGGTCGTCGAGCGACCGCTCGTCCGTGCCGCCGGTGCTCTCCGTGCCGTCCGTCATGATCCTGCCTCCTGCGCGTTCCTGATCCGGGAGCCGTCCACGCGCACCCGGGTGATCCTGTGTCTGCGCCCCTCGCCGGGCATCGCCTCGAGGCGCAGTCCCGCGACGCGCGCGTGCGCGCCGGCGATCGGGACGCGGCCCACCAGCTTCTGGAGGAGTCCGCCGACGCTCGAGACGTCCTCGTCCTCGATCTTCACGTCGAACAGCTCCCCGAGGTCGTCGATGTCCATGCGGGCGCTGACGATCGCGGTGCCGTCCTCGTCCCAGACCGCCTCGTCGCTCACATCGTATTCGTCATCGATCTCGCCGACGATCTCCTCGACGATGTCCTCGATCGTCACGATCCCGGCCGTCCCGCCGTACTCGTCGACGACGACCGCGACGTGCGTGTTCTGCAGCTGCATCTCGCTCAGCAGCTCGTCGACCAGCTTGGTGTCCGGCACGAACCGGGCGGGGCGCGCGAACTCCTCGACGGACTGGGTCCGGGCGTCCGGTCGCGCGTGCAGGTGCCGGGCGATGTCCTTGAGGTAGAGGAAGCCGCGGACGTCGTCGACGTCCTCCCCGGTCACGGGCACCCGCGAGAATCCCGACCGGAGGAAGAGCACCATCGCCTCGTCGAGCGTGGTGCCGGCGCTCACCGTCACGAGGTCCGTGCGCGGGACCATGATCTTCCACGCGCGGGTGTCGCCCAGCGAGATGACGTTCTCGATCATCGTGCGCTCGACGTCCTCGATGATGTCCGAGGCCTGCGCCCGGTCGACGTAGTCGAGCAGCTGGGACTCCGACAGCGGCGCGCCCTTCCCGCTCACCCGCGCGGGCGTGAGCATGTTGCCCAGCCACACGAGCACGAGCGCGACCGGCCCCAGCGCGGCGCGCAGGCCGGAGACCGCGCCGCCCAGCAGCAGCGCCGTCTGCAGCGGGTAGTGGCGGGCCACGTTGCGCGGGGACACGCCCGCGATGACGAACACCGCGACCGAGGCCGTGAGGACGGTGCAGACGACGGCCTCCCAGCCCACGTCGAAGACCTGCAGGTACGCGAAGGCGATGAAGACGGTCGCGAGCGCCTCCGCGAACTGCCGGAGGAACGTGAGGACGTACGTGTGGACGAGCGGGTCCGTGACGATCCGGAGGACGTGGCCCGCCCCGCGGCGTCCGTCCTGGGCCGCGTCCTCGACGTCACTGCGGGAGACGGTCGCGAAGGCGGACTCCGCCGCGGCGAAGAGCGCGGCGATCGCGAGGAAGACGAGTGCGGCGGCGAAGGCGCCCGCGATGGCCATGCCTCAGTCCTCCGTGGGGCGCGGTGCGGTCGTGCGGCCGGGCTCCGTCGCGGCGAGGAAGGTGAGCAGCAGGCGCCGCTGGAGGCCGAACATCTCCGCCTTCTCGTCCTCCTCCGCGTGGTCGTACCCCAGGAGGTGCAGCATCCCGTGGGTCACGAGGAGCAGGACCTCGTCGAGTAGCGTGTGCCCGGCTGCCGCCGCCTGCTCCGCGGCGACCTCCGAGCACACGACGATGTCGCCCAGCACCCCGGGCTCCGCGTCGTCACCGGGTCGCAGCTCGTCCATGGGGAACGACATGACGTCCGTGGGCCCCTCGAGGTCCATCCACTGCACGTGGAGGTCGGCCATGGGGCCGGGCTCGACGAAGCGGATGTAGACGTCCGCATCCGGGTGGATGCGCATCTGCCCGCACACGTGCGCCGCGAGCGCGCGGACGGCCTCCAGATCGATGCCGGCACCGGACTCGTCGGTGATCTCGATGGTCATGAGCGGACTCCCCCGGTGCCGGTCCACAGGTCGTACGCGTCCACGATCGCGGACACGAGCGCGTGCCTGACGACGTCCTTGCTGGTGAGTGTGCAGAACGCGATGTCGTCGACGGACTCGAGGATCCCCTGCACGACGCGCAGCCCGCTGGACGTCCCCTGCGGCAGGTCGACCTGGCTCGTGTCGCCCGTCACGACCATCCGGGAGCCGAAGCCCAGGCGGGTGAGGAACATCTTCATCTGCTCCGGTGTCGTGTTCTGCGCCTCGTCCAGGATGACGAAGGCGTCGTTGAGGGTGCGACCGCGCATGTAGGCGAGCGGCGCGACCTCGATCGTGCCGGACTCCATGAGCCGCGGGATCTTCTCCGGCTCCAGCATGTCGTGGAGCGCGTCGTAGAGCGGTCGCACGTACGGATCGATCTTCTCGTTGAGGGTTCCGGGCAGGAAGCCCAGACGCTCACCGGCCTCGACCGCCGGCCGGGTCAGCACGATCCGCGAGACCTCGCGGCGCTGGAGCGCGTTCACCGCCATCGCCATCGCGAGGTACGTCTTGCCGGTGCCCGCGGGCCCCAGTCCGAACGTGATCGTGTGGTTGCGGATCGCGCGGACGTACTCGTGCTGGCCGAATGTCTTGGGCCGCACCGTGCGCCCCCGGGAGGACAGGATGCTGGTGCCCAGCACCTCCGAGGCCGCACCCGCGGACGGATCGATCGCACCCACGCGCGCCACCGTGTCCGAGTCGATGAGTGCGCCTGCGGTCACGAGGCGCTTGAGCTCGCCGACCGTGCGGACCAGTGCGGCCACCGAGTCCTCCGGTCCCGTCAGCGCCATGTCCCGGCCGCGGACGTGGACGTCGACGTCCGGCGCCAGCTGCTCGAGGGCGACGAGGTTCGCCTCCGCCGGGCCGAAAAGCGCGACGAGGTCGAGCGAGTCCGGCAGCGCGAGCCGCACCGTGGTGGTCGTGGGCTCTGTCAGAGCCTCGGACAAGGGGTCCGGGTGGTCGGGTTCCAGGAGGTGTCCTTCCGCTGAGGTGTGTGCATCCGAGTCTACCGGCGGGGCGGCTCTGTCACCGGGGTCGCCGCCAGCGGCCCAGCGCCGCCTGCGCCAGCGCGAGGCCGGCCGGCCCCGCGCTCGAGGCGCGCAGCACGGTGGGGCCCAGGAGGACCGGGGTGGCCCCGGCCTCGCGCAGCGCCTCGATCTCCTCCGGTGCGAGCCCGCCCTCGGGTCCCACGATGAGCACGATCCGCTCGGGGCCGGTCCCGCTCTCCTGCAGGAGGTCGTCCAGCACGTCCGCGAGGTGGTCTGCTGCCTCCTCGTGGAGGACGAGGACGCGGTCCGTCTCCCGCAGCCGATCCAGCAGGGCGCTGCCGCGAGCCAGGGGCTCGAGCTCCGGAGCGAGCGCGCGGCGCGACTGCTGCGCAGCCGTGTCGAGCAGGGACCGCCACTTCGCGGCCGCCCGCTCCTCCTTCGCAGCGGGCCATGCGGCGATCGAGCGGGCCGCCGCCCACGGCACGATGAGGTCGGCGCCGATCTCCGTCGCCGATTCGATCGCCTGCTCGTCGCGGCCGGCCTTGGCCAGCGCCTGCACGAGCACGAGCCGGGGCTCGCCGGGAGACTCGAGGGTCACGTCGCGCACGTGCGCGGTGAGCGACCGCTCCCCGTCCTTCCCGCGGCGCCGGCCCCGTCGCCCGTCCGGCTGCGCGGCCTCTGTGTCGTCGCCCGCCGCGAGCACGCAGCGCAGGCGGCGTCCCGCCCCGTCGACCAGGTCGAACTCCTCGTCCGTGCCGATCCGCGTCACGCGGATGTGGTGGGCGACGGGACCGGAGACCTCGACCGTCTCGCCCGCCTGGGCCGGCGGCAGCTCCCGGTCGAGGAAGACGGAGCGCGTCATCGGCCGGCCAGTCGCTCCCGGAGCCGGGAGAACGGCCCGTGCTTCGTCTCGCCGGCGTTCCCGGTGGGCGCCGTCTCGTCGCGGGCCTCGGCCAGCTGTTCGAGGAGGGACCGCTGCTCCGCCGTCAGGTCCGTGGGGGTCGCGACGGCCAGCGTCACGAAGAGATCGCCGCGGCCCTCGCGGCGCAGCTGCTGCGCGCCCAGCCCGCGGACGCGGATCGTGTCACCCGTCTGCGCGCCCGCCTTCACCTCGATGCCCTGCTCGCCGTCGAAGGTCTCGAGCGGGGTCGTGGCGCCCAGCGCGGCTGCGGTCATGGGGATCGTGGGCGCGGGGCGCAGGTCCGCGCCGTCGCGCGTGAACGCCGGGTGCTCCTCGACGATGACCGCGAGGAAGAGATCGCCGCGCGGGCCGCCGCCCGGTCCCACCTCGCCGCGACCGGAGAGCTGGATGCGGTTGCCGTCGCGCACACCCGCGGGCACCTTGACCGTGATCGTCTCGTCCGCGCGCACGCGTCCGTCGCCGTGGCAGTTCTGGCAGGGAGCCTCGATGACGGTGCCGTATCCGCCGCACTTGGGGCACGTCTGGTTCGTCACCATCTGGCCCAGCAGGGTGCGGGTCATCTGCTGGACGGAGCCGTGGCCATCGCACACGGTGCACGTCGAGATCCCCGTGCCCGGGCGCGTGCCCTCGCCCTCGCACGTGCCGCAGAGGTCCGCCGTGACGATCTCGACATCCGCGGTGCCGCCGAATGCGGCGGTGCGCAGGTCGATGTGGAGGGCGACGAGCGCGTCCTGCCCGCGCCGCACGCGCGAGGCAGGCTGGGGACGCCCGTCTCCGCCACCGCCGCCGAAGAACGTCTCGAACAGGTCGGAGAAGCCGCCGAAGCCCGCACCGCCGGCCGGCTGGCCGTTCTCGCCGCCGCCCAGGTCGTAGTTCCGCCGCTTCTGCGGGTCGGAGAGGACGTCGTACGCGCGCGAGACGGCCTTGAACTCCTCCTCGTGACCGGGATTCACGTCCGGGTGAAGCGTGCGCGCAAGCTTGCGGTACGCCTTCTTGATGTCGGCCTCGCTGGCGTCGCGGGCGACGCCCAGGGTCTCGTAGTGGTCACTCACCGGTGTCGGTTCTCCTTGTGCGCGTTCGCTGCGCGATCAGTCTGTGTGCGGGTCTCAGTCGTTGAGGATCGTCGAGATGTACTTGGCGACGGCGCGCAGCGCCGCCATCGTCGTCGGATAGTCCATCCGGGTGGGCCCCACGACGGCCATCCGGGACTCGACGCCTTCCGCAACGTAGTTGGTGGCGACCACCGATGTCGACACGAAGGTGTCCAGGGGGTTCTCCGCGCCGATGCTCACGGCGACGTCCGGACCCGGCCCGGCCATCGTCGACAGCAGCCGCAGGAGGACCACCTGCTCCTCGAAGGCCTCGAGGATGGGGCCCATGTGCTCGCCCAGCTCGTGGCCGGCACGCGCCAGGTTCGCGGTGCCCGCCATGACGAGCCGCTCCGAGTGGAAGCTGCGCGACAGGTCCGCCAGCACCGTGCCGAGCGCCGCGGCGGGGCTCCGCAGCTCGGGACGCGCATCGACCGTGCGCACGAGCTGGGGCACATCCGCGACCGCGGCATCGACGAGGTGGGCGAGGAACAGGGCGCGCAGGGCCGCGACCTCGTCCGCCGTCACCGCCCGCCCGGTGTCGACGAGGCGCTGCTCCACCTGCCCGCCGTCGGTGATGAGGACGGCCAGGAGGCGGGAGGGCGCGAGATCGACGAGCTCGATGTGGCGGATGCGGGCGCGCGACAGCCGGGGGTACTGGACCATCGCGACCTGGTGGGTCAGCTGCGACAGCAGCCGGACGGTGCGGTCGAGGACGTCGTCGACGTCCACCGGGTGCTCGAGGACCCGGGCGACCGCCCGCTTCTCTGCCGCGGACAGCGGCTTGATCTCGTCGATCCGGTCGACGAAGGCACGGTACCCCTTGTCCGTGGGGATCCGGCCGGCCGAGGTGTGCGGCTGGGCGATGAGGCCCTCCTGCTCGAGCGCGGCCATGTCGTTCCGGATCGTGGCGGACGACACGCCCAGTCGGTGGCGCTCGACGAGGGCCTTGGAGCCCACCGGCTCGTTCGTTGACACGTAGTCCTCGACGATGGCGCGGAGGACGCGCGCCCGACGGCCGTCGTTCACCTCTCCACCTCCACTGCGACGTGCCCGGTCCCTGGGGGACGGGCACGGTCCTGGCACTCGCTACGTACGAGTGCCAATGATACTCCCCCGGCGGGGGCCTCCTCCACCTCGGTGTGCCTGGACCGTCCGGCGCGGGGCCGTCGGTACCCTGGCGGAATGCCCTTCCATGATCGCTACGGATCCGATGTTCTCTCCGGCGGACGGACGCACGCGCGCCCCTCGCTGCCCCGCGTCCCCGCGCAGGCCGGTCTCGTCGTCGAGGTGGTGGAGACCGGCTTCGTGGGCGCGATCGTCCGCCTCGAGAAGGCCCCGGGCGGTGTCGCGATGGTCCTCGAGGACCGGCGGGGGTCCCGCGTGTCCTTCCCCCTGGGGGCCGGCTACCTCATCGATGGGCGCCCGTGCGAGATCACCCGGCCCGAGCCGCGCGCGCAGGCGCCGTCTGCGACCGCCCACCGCGGTGCTGCACCCGGCCGCACCGCCAGCGGCTCCCGCCGGGTCGCGGACGCGCGCGCCCGGGTGGCCCGCGGATCCCGGATCTGGGTCGAGGGCAAGCACGACGCGGAGCTCGTCGAGCGGATCTGGGGAGACGACCTCCGGATCGAGGGCGTCGTCGTCGAGCCGCTGGGCGGCCTCGACGATCTGCCCGAGCGCATCGCGGAGTTCAGCCCGGACCCGCAGCATCGCGTGGGCGTGCTGGCCGACCACATGGTCACCGGCACGAAGGAGTCGAAGCTGGCCCGCCGCGTCATGGAGGACCCGGCCTGGCGGGGGAACGTCCGCGTCATCGGCCACCCGTACGTCGACGTGTGGCAGGCCGTGCGCCCCGCCGTCGTGGGGATCTCCGCCTGGCCCACTGTGCCGCGCGGGGAGGACTGGAAGACCGGGGTCCTGCGCCGGATCGGCTGGGACCACGCCGATCATCGGGACGTCGCCCGCGCATGGGCGAGGATCCTGCGCTCGGTCACGACGATCGCGGACGTCGAGCCGCAGCTGTCGGGCCGCGTCGAGGAGCTCATCGACTTCGTGACGGTCAACCGCCACTGAATCCCACCGCCACGGACCTGCGGGATGAGAGACTGGTCACGGACGAGCCTCACCGGCGCGCCCAACCGTCAGGACCCCCGGCACCCGCAGGAGCAGACGTGAGCGTTCCCCCACCCCACACCGGCCCCGGCGCGAATCCGCACGGGCCCGCCGATCACCCTGCGGCCCCGCCCCTGCGCGGGCCGCACCCGGATGCCGCTTACGGGACGGGATCCGCGCCGTACTGGGCAGCCTCGCATGACGACCGGTCGCTCGCGGTGCTCACCCACCTGGGCGCACTGCTCGTGAGCGCCCTCGTCCCGCTCATCATGTTCCTCGTCAAGAAGGACGAGTCGCCGTTCGTCCGCGAGCAGGCACGCCAGTCCCTCAACCTGCAGATCATGGTGCTCATCGCTGCGACCGTCTCCGGTCTGCTCACGGTCGTGCTCATCGGCTTCGTCCTGCTGCCGCTCGTCGTCATCGCCTCCTGGGTGCTCCAGATCCTCGCGACGGTGAAGGCGTACGGCGGCGAGGTCTACCGCATGCCGTTCACGTTCGAGTTCGTCCGCTGACGCGCAGGTGATCCGACAGCGTCCGCACGATGCCGTCGGCCAGCAGCCGACCTCGTCGCGTCAGGTGGATGCGGCCGGTCGGGATCGTCGCGGGCGCCAGCAGCCCGTCGGCCAGCATCCGGGCGATGTCCTCCCGGGCGGTGGGCTCCAGGCGGTCCAGCGGGTAGGCGCCGTCGATCCGCGCGGCCAGCATGAGGTCCTCGAGCGCACGCGTCTCCGCATCCAGCACCTCGCGGCCCACGGCCGGTGACCGGTCGCCGCTCAGGCGGTCGGCCCACGCGCGCGGGTGCTTCGCGTTCCACCAGCGGACGCCGCCCACGTGCGAGTGGGCGCCCGGACCGTACCCCCACCAGTCCGCGTTGCGCCAGTAGGCGAGGTTGTGCTGGCACTGGTCCTGCGGGGAGAGCGCGAAGTTGCTCACCTCGTACCAGTGGAGGCCCCCTCCCGTCAGCAGCTCGTCCGCGAGCTCGTACTTCTCAGCCAGATCATCCTCGTCCGGCATCGGCAGCTCACCGCGCCGCACCTGAGCGCCCATCCGCGTGCCCGGCTCGACGATGAGCGAGTACGCGGACACGTGGTCCGGCTCGAGCGCGAGCACGGCCTCGAGGCTCGTGCGCCAGTCCTCGACCGACTCCCCCGGCGTGCCGTAGATGAGGTCGAGGCTCACGCCGAGGCCGGCGGCCCGGGCCGCTGCGACCGCATCGCCCACTCGGGCGGGGTCGTGCGTGCGATCGAGTGTCCGCAGGACGTGGGGCACCGCTGACTGCATGCCGAACGAGACGCGGGTGAAGCCCGCGTCCGCGAGCACGGCGAGCGATTCCGGCGACACGCTGTCCGGGTTGGCCTCGGTCGTCACCTCGGCACCGGGAGCGAGCCCGAAGCCGTCCGCCAGATCGCGCAGCACGCCCGCGAGGACCTCGGCGGGCAGCAGCGTGGGCGTGCCGCCGCCGAAGAAGACCGTGTCAAACGGACGCGCCTCGAGCGGCGAGCCGGCCAGCACCCGCTGGGACACCGCGATCTCGCGCGAGAGCTGCTCGCGGTAGTCCTCGCGGTTCGCGCCGGGCCCCAGCTCCTCGGCCGTGTACGTGTTGAAGTCGCAGTAGCCGCACCGCACCCGGCAGTACGGCACGTGGACGTACGCGCTGAACGTGTCCGCGCCCGCCCTGCGGAGGGCGGGCGCGGGCAGCGAGCCGTCCAGCGGCGGGGTCTCGCCGTCGGGCTGCGCCGGCACTACTGCTTCTTGTCCGAGCCGGCCGCCTCGTCGGACGAGAGCGCCGCGATGAAGGCCTCCTGGGGGACCTCCACATTCCCGACCATCTTCATGCGCTTCTTGCCGGCCTTCTGCTTCTCGAGCAGCTTGCGCTTGCGGCTGATGTCACCGCCGTAGCACTTCGAGAGCACGTCCTTCCGGATCGCGCGGATGGTCTCGCGCGCGATGATCCGCGATCCGATCGCCGCCTGGATGGGCACTTCGAACTGCTGGCGCGGGATGAGGCCGCGCAGCTTGCCGGCCATCTGCACCCCGTAGCTGTATGCCTTGTCCTTGTGGACGACGGCGGAGAACGCGTCGACCTGGTCGCCGTGCAGCAGGATGTCGACCTTGACGAGCTCGGAGATCGCCTCGCCGTCGTCCTGGTAGTCGAGGGATGCGTATCCCCTCGTCCGGGACTTGAGCGCGTCGAAGAAATCGAAGACGATCTCCGCCAGCGGCAGCCGGTAGCGCAGCTCGACGCGGTCCTCGGAGAGGTAGTCCATGCCCAGGAGGGACCCGCGCTTCGACTGGCACAGCTCCATGACGGCGCCCACGTAGTCGCTGGGAGTGAGGATGGTCCCGCGCACCATGGGCTCGTGGACCTCCTTGATCTTGCCCTCCGGGTACTCGGACGGATTCGTGACGATGTGCTCCGTCCCGTCCTCGGTGATGACCCGGTAGACGACGGAGGGCGCCGTGGAGATGAGCGAGAGGTCGAACTCGCGCTCGAGCCGCTCGCGCACGATCTCGAGGTGGAGCAGGCCCAGGAAGCCGCACCGAAAGCCGAAGCCCAGCGCGGTCGACGTCTCCGGCTCGTACGCGAGCGCCGCGTCGTTGAGCTTGAGCTTGTCGAGCGCGTCCCGCAGCACGGGGTAGTCGGAGCCGTCGATGGGGAACAGGCCGGAGAACACCATGGGCTTGGGCTCCGAGTACCCCGCCACCGGTGTGTCCGCGGGCTTGGCGGAGCTCGTGACGGTGTCGCCCACCTTCGACTGGCGCACGTCCTTGACACCGGTGATGAGGTAGCCCACCTCGCCCACGCCCAGTCCCTTCGAGGCGACCGGCTCCGGAGCGGACACACCGATCTCCTGGAGCTCGTACGAGGTCCCGGTCGACATCATCGTGACCTTCTCGCGGGGGGCCAGGCTCCCGTCGACCACGCGCACGTAGGTGACGACGCCCCGGTACGTGTCGTAGACGGAGTCGAAGATCATGGCGCGCGACGGGGCGCTCGCGTCTCCAACCGGGTGGTCGATCTCCTCGACGATGCGGTCGAGCACGCCCTCGACGCCCTCGCCGGTCTTGCCGGAGACCCGGAGCACGTCGTCCGGATCCGAGCCGATGAGGTTCGCGAGCTCCTCCGCGTACTTGTCCGGCTGCGCCGCCGGCAAGTCGATCTTGTTGAGGACCGGGATGATCGTGAGGTCGTTCTCCA
>Ga0079224_100006974_pt1 | contig 15065 bp, 18 predicted proteins | sample Stecom2015_FD_80414 | JGI IMG/M metagenome (GOLD analysis project Ga0079224, IMG submission 80414) | Agricultural soil microbial communities from Utah to study Nitrogen management - Steer compost 2015 | ecosystem: Environmental > Terrestrial > Soil > Agricultural land | place: USA: Utah...
AAAAGAAAAGCACCATCAGCCCGTCATTAATCCAGTGATGCAGAGAATATGTCAGGGCGTATTCACCCACTGAAAGACCCATCTCCATCTCCCATAGATGGAAATAGCTTTCCGAGAGGGGTGAATTCGCCCAGGCGAGAGCGATCGCGGCGGCAATCACCAGCAGGATACCGGCCGACCCCTCCATTCGAGTGAACTCTTCAAAAGGCCGGGTTATTCTCTCGATCGGACGATTGCGCTGGATAAGTCGATCACGCATTTCAGGTCCCACGCGGCCCGGGTTCACGCTTGATGTAAGAATCCATTGCGAACCGGCCTGGACCGCGGGACATGATGTAGAGAAAGATGAACATATAAAGCAGTGCCAGCTCTCCATTATTGAGAATGGGCCAGAACCCTTGTGGAGCATGCGCCATGAAATAGGCGACTAGCATCTGACCAGCCGCCAGTAAGGCTGCTATCTGTGTTAAGAGCCCTATTGCTATGAAAAGCCCCCCGAAGAACTCAACAATCCCTGCCACAATCATCAGAGGCGCATCAGCGGCTTCCCTTCCGAGCACTCCGAAGAGCTTTTGTGCGCCGTGCTGGCAAAAAAGTAGTCCCGAGAAAAGTCGAAGCAAAAAATAGGACGGCTGTGAGAACAGAGAAAAGAATTTGATTTGCATGCAGTACCTCCATCCGCTTCAGATCCGCTTCTCCATGAATTTGACCGATCCGCTCGATCGAGAGACCGAACAGATGTTATAGATTGAGGGCGTCTCTGTCGAGTCACAATGGTAGCATGCTCGTTGCGACGTAAGTCAGACTGGGCAGCCCGTCGTTTTCACAACCAGACCGTTGGAACCGGAATGTTCGGGAACCCCGACGGCAAGATAAAGAACGCCACCTTCACAGGTCTGTATCGCCACGTTTCCGTATATGGCTGGTCCCATCCTATTCTCCATTGGATGAAAGTTTGGCTCTTCATAAACCTGTGTGGTGGTTACAATTTGGGCTAAGATATCCAGATGGACGTTTCACCTCTGGCGCTTGCCCTGGGTTCCAGCGTGACAGCAGGCTTGAATCTGTATCTGACTGTGTTCACGCTCGGGTTGCTCCATCGAATCGAGGTCTTTGCCCTGCCCGACAAGCTTCAGATCCTGGCTAATCCCTGGGTGCTGGGTGTGGCCGGTATCCTGCTGCTGGTAGAAATCATCGCAGACAAGATCCCCGTGATTGATAATGCCTGGGATTTCATCCAGGGATTTGTCAGAGTTCCGGCCGGAGGACTTCTGGCAGCGGGTGCCTTTAATGACGCTTCTTCCTTCGAATTCTGGATGCTTGTGCTGTTAGGGGGACTCACTTCGTTTTCGGCCCACGGAGCTAAGTCCAGCACTCGACTAGCTGCGAATATGTCGCCTGAGCCGTTTTCCAACTGGTTTCTAAGTCTCTTCGAGGACGGCCTCTCGCTGGGACTCCTGTGGCTAATTACAAGTTATCCTGAAGTTGCGATTGTTATCGCGCTCGTTGTTTTCCTGGCCTGTGTTGCGATTATCCTGATGCTCTACAAGTTCTTCCGCATGTTGTTCCGAACTCGCGCAAAGCCATCCACACCCGGAGAGATTGCCAAGCAATGAAAACAGCTGTTCGCCTCGTTGATCACCCACTCGCGCTCCACGCTCTTTCACTGCTACGAGATCGGAACACCGGCCCGAGTGATTATCGAGCCCTCACGGATAGGGTCACAGCAATTCTCGCTATAGAGGCTTCGGTCGATCTTAAAGTCCGCGAAGCATCGATAAAGACACCATTGGAGGAAATGACGGGAGTTGTTCTCGATGAGCCTCTGGTGGTCGTACCTATTCTACGGGCCGGCTTGGGTATGCTGGAAAGTGTGCTGAGGCTTTTCCCGGATGCTGTCGTGGGGTACCTGGGACTGGAACGGGACGAGGAAACGGCGGTGTCTCGTTCCTACTATCAGAGTCTTCCAGACCTGCAATCCAGGACGGTGTTTCTGCTGGATCCAATGCTCGCCACGGGTGGCTCGGCCTGCAATGCTCTTTGCAGCATCACCAAGCTGAATCCGATTCGAACTAAGCTGCTTTCGATTGTTGCGGCCCCCGAGGGTCTGGAGCGCGTTACTCGGGAATTTCCCGAAGTCGAGGTGCTGACGGTCGCCATCGACCGCGAGCTAAACGCAAGAAAATTCATTCTCCCCGGGCTTGGCGATTTTGGCGATCGCTTGTTTGGATAGCAGCGACTCGGAAAGTTCATTCGCACTGCGCCCGATAGAACTCGCGTTCATTCGCGGAACATTATCGATCCTGGACTTCATTCTCGGCTTCCTGAAGCTTTCGCAGCTCAGCCTGCCACCTGAACAGACAACGCATCAAGAAATCGCGATCGTGCTCCTTAATTTCGGTGAGTTCAACAGCAATTTCGTAAGTGGAGCCGTTCTGTCTGTGAATTGATCTCACCACCCGGCCCGTAGCCTCCACTTTACGGATATCTCCGGGAGGGAGGAATGTCACTCGAAGTCCCGTTCCGGCAGACAGTTCAACGGGAGATTCGAACCGAACTCCGCCGCCGCTGATATCGAGTGCCCGTGCGGTATAGGTGACCGAATCCGGACCGTCTTCGGTCACCTCTTGCCGGACAACCCTGTAGGAGAGCGGTACAGCGGCTTCTGCCCGAAAAAAATGCCTCCGCTGGGCGGGCTCAAAACGAGTGGGCCGGTGCAGCAGCAGGCGGGTTCTCACGAAACCTCTGGCTTCCACCAGACTCGTCTCGGCAACGTATATACGGCCTGGATCCGAATAGCTAATCCGAAAGGGGTCCCCGCTTTGCAAGGCCAGAACCGCCTTGAAGGGACGGTGCAGTTCAACCTGAATGGTATTTCTCGCGAGAGCCGTCACGGTTCCCTGGAGACTGGCGTGGGCTTCTGGATCGTCGTACTCAGGAGGAAGTGTTCCAAGAAATTCCAGCGTTACTGGCTCATTGATTTCCAATTCAGGTATAGACATCGCCATCTGGTCTCTCGACAATTCAACCAAAGCGCGGAAGACCCGTACTAATCTCACTTATCGGCTTCACAAGGAAAAACTTGAGATCTGTTCACAGGAGTTGCGAATTTAGTTCTTCTAGAAATTCCTTCAGAACAGAATTGAATCGCTCGGGATATTCTCTGGAAGGCCAATGTCCACAATCTTCAAACACCTGCAGGCGGCTACCGGGAATTTTCCTGTGAGCTTCCTCCGCCCATTCTACCGGAACCAGCGGGTCCTTTCGGCCGTGTATCAGCAACACAGGTATTTCAAGCTCGTGTAGCCGGGATTCACACGAATTCCGGAAACGAGACTTCTCCAGCTCCTGCCGGAGAAATGAATTCCAGGCTCGTCCAGCGTGCTTACGTCGCATCTCCTCTATAACCTCGCGCAATAATTCCGGATCGCGCTTGAGAGCACTCGGGTCGACAATAAACCGCATCAAATGGGCGATGAGGAAGGGATACCGGCTGATCCAGGAACGCAGGATGAAGTACAACCGGGGAAAAGGAAGAAGAACCCGGGCCAGCCAAGAAAAAGGAATGGCGGGTCGATAACCTGCACTGTCCACAAGGACCAGTCCGCGAACGTGAATCCGCCTGGCAAGAATCAACTCGAGAGCTATCCACCCACCCATCGACGAGCCAACAACGACTGGCTCGATCAGATCAATTTTTCGGATCAGCTCCTCGACAAATCTGGTGTAGAAATCGAGTGAGTAGTAGATATCCGGCTTCTCGCTCAAGCCAAAGCCGGGAAGGTCCGGCGCCACCACCAGTGCCATTGATCCAATTGCAGGCAATGCATGCTTCCAGGAAAGCCATGCCGAATCTGAACTTCCACCGTGCAGGAAAAGGACTTGAGTCGAATCATAAGGCAATCCAGACTGTAGCAGGTGGATTTTCAGGTCCGTTACAGACAGGTAGCGGCGTTCTATTTCTGGTTTTCGTGCAGAAGGTGAGAAACCTCTTTGCACTGAAGAAAAGGCTAACTTCTCATCAGGAACGGACGACATTCAAACTACTCGAGAATGATGGTCTGGTCTCCAAGCTGAAGTTTGCCGCCCGAAAGCTGATTTCCGCTTCGGTCACTTTTGAGGTAGAGAAAGCCGGAGCGTTCTCCTCCGGGGGCCAGATCCTCGGTGGAGATCTGGTATTCGTGAAAGGTTTCCCGCAGACGTTTCGGTGTGTCGACCGAAACGGTTCGTCCTCCATCGGCTCCAATGCCGACTGTAGGACCACGCCGGTAAGTACCTGGATAGTAAGTTGGTGTACCGTATCGCGCTTCACCACGAACGGGAGCCGGCCCGCCTCCCCGATAATACTTCATGATCTTGGGAGTCATATCTTCAGGTGTTGCCACATCCAGGGTCTTCCCTCTGGGGTCCTTTGCCTGGACGGCGCCCGTCGGCCATGACCAGTGCTGATCTCCACTATTCTTGAGCTCAACCTTGAGAATGGCAAACCCCTCGTCCAGTATCTGGAAGGGAAAATCATTGGGCAGGTCACTGCGCTTGAGAGATTGCACCTTAGCCGAGAGCCCGTCAGTAGACACATTCTCTTCTTCTTCGAAAAGCGGATAAAAGCCTATCAATAGAATAAAAGTCAATAAGGGAAGCATGGGGCCGCTCCTGGTTAGATTTGCCTCAATCTTAACATGAAGCTCCGTTGCCTACGCTGTTCATTCGTTTCTCGAAGAAATTATCGGAACCGTGTTTGGCTGAGTGAGCCTTCTCCTGCGCATGATCTGTGTGACAGCCGATGCTGTTAAGATGCACCACACAGCGAACAGGACGCCCGGGATGGCGGCTTCGGGACCGAAGTGTCTAAGAGCCAGGGCTACACCGAGGCCGGCATTTTGCATGCCAACCTCGATCGTAAGGGCCAAGCGATAGGCATCCTCCATACCGTAAAGTCCACCCAGAAGCCATGCTCCGCCGTAACCGAGGAAGTTCACAGCCACTACCAGTAGGAAAACCTTCGGACCACTGTGCGCAATCGTCTGTGCATTGGCGGCCACGGCGTAGCCAACAATGACGAGAATGGCGACGACAGCAACAGGAGGAGCCATTGCAGCCCAGTTGAATGACGTCTCGCCCACGATCCTCCGCAAAATCATCCCAGCCGCCAGTGGGACAACAACCGTCCCGATGATTGTCTTGGTCATCGGCCAGAATGGAATCGGCAGAAAGACTCCCCCCAAAAACTCCACCAGAAGCGGTGTCACCAGAGGCGAGAGCATCGTGGACATTGTCGTCAGCGCGACCGAGTAGGCGGCCGCTCCACCGGCCAGGAACACAATTAAGTTGCTCGCCATGGCGCCGGGCACACAGCCGACCAGAATGAAACCGAGTGCAAGTTCATCACCCACGCCTCCCAGCCATGCGACGAGAAATCCAATAAGCGGCATCAGCGAGTATTGCGTTGCGACCCCGGCCAGGATGCTGCCGGGATGATGGGCGACTGCCACAAACTGACTCGGTTCGATTGCGAGACCCAGTGCTAGCATGGTCAGCGCGAAGAACCACAAGAAGGTATCCTCAAACAACAGGAAGAACTCTGGATGCCAGTAGGCCAGGACGGCGGCACCAAGAGTCATAGGACCGAGCTGATCGCAGAAATATGAGAGGATGCGCATGGCGGAAGGATAGAGATTGATCGCCCGCCGAGCAAGACAGGTTGCTTTCCGAAGTTCAAGTCTAATAATTCCGAGCGAACCTGAGTTCACGATTTTCCCCCATCCCTGTACAATCTGTCTCCAGACTCATTCTGGCTCAAGGGGAGCGCATGACTTTTCAGATCAGACGGATGACAGCCTCCGACGTACCCGCCGCAATGAGGCTTAAGGAGGCGGCAGGCTGGAATCAAATACCGCAAGACTGGCTGGGTTACCTCGAACTGGAGCCGTCAGGTTGTTTTGTGGGCCTGGTCGGTGACGAAGTTGTGGCTTCCGGCACGGCTCTGGCGTACGACTCAAAATTTGGCTGGATTGGTATGATCCTGGTCGACCCCGAACACCGTCGCAGAGGCTACGCTACCCGGATGATGGAAACTTGCCTCGCTTACCTGGAGGGTAAGCGGTGTTTGACTCAGCGCCTGGACGCCACTGAAGCAGGTGCCCAGGTCTATCAAAAATTCGGCTTCGCCCAAGAAGCGATCGTAGAAAGGTGGGTCCGGCAAGCCGGAGCCACCCTTCCCGCACTAGAAGGAGACATTCAAACTTCTCCCATTCCTGATCGACAGATTGCAGAGATCAGTAGCTGGGATGCCGAAGCCTTTGGTGCTTCCCGACAGGAGCTACTTGCCTGGTACGCAAGAAATAAAGCCCCCGCCCTGCTTGCAATTAACTGCGGGAATCCCCTCGGGTATGTCATGGGAAGAGTGGGTTCGAGTGCATACCAGATTGGACCTCTTGTGGCCGAAGACATCCAAGTCGCTTCTCGCCTGGCTGTCGACTTTTTATCGGTAATACCCTCACGATCGGTCATCGCAGACGTGTCGCGCGATAACCCGGCAGCTATTGAACTGCTTGAAAGACTTGGTTTCACACCCAGCCGGCGGCTCCTCCGGATGTATCGGGGGAAGTACCCGCCTCCGGGTCGCAAAGATCGAGTATACTTTCTGGCTGGCTTCGAGTTCGGGTAGGAAGAAACTGAGATGAAAATCCCAATTTGCGTAACGCTTGTACTACTCCCTTACAGTCTGCTTGTGGTAGCCGGTCCTCAGGAAACGCATACTCCCCGTCATCATATCGAGATTCGAGCCGTCTATGGTGGAATTCCGGAACCTATTATGGATGGTCGAGAAAAACTCGATGAGTGGGGCTTGAACTCGGTTTTTCTTCACTCAAGAAGTATACGGCCCGAAATGGTGGAGCTAATTCATAGCCAGGGGGGCCGTATTTTTGCAGAGTTTAACACCCTCCATGTGGCCGACTTCCTAAAAGAGCATCCAGATGCTGCTCCCGTTGGTCCAAACGGGGAGCCGTCACCGCCTCCTCATGGTTGGCAGGGAATTTGCCCGAGTCACGAGGAGTATCGTCGCTTTAGAATGACCGAGTTTCGCAATCTTTTAACAAATCTGAATCTCGATGGTGTATGGCTCGACTACCACCATTCTCACGCGAGTTGGGAACGAGATGATCCCGTAATGCCCGACACCTGTTTCTGCGATCGCTGCTTGAAGTTGTTTAGTGAGCAGACTGGGATCGATCTTCCCCTCGTAACGACTCGACGAAAATCACGGCTCATCTTGGACCGCTATCGACAACAATGGACGGAGTGGCGCTGTCGTCTTTTTGCTGACTGGGTACGAGAGTTTCGTGAGATTGTTGATGAAGTTAGTCCAGCCGCTCTGCTCGGAACCTATCACAACGCGTGGCGCGACTCCGATTTTGGCGGTGCTCGACTTTCAAAGCTGGCGATCGACATTCAGGCCCAGAGACAATACCTGGACGTGATCAGTCCTATGGTTTACCACGCCCGTTTCGGACATGCCGATGATCCGCACTGGATCCTTCGCCAGATTCAATGGTGGGCAGATTATCTCGGACTCAAGGGAAAGCCGGAAGAATCACCCTGGATCTGGCCGATCGTTCAACTCTCCGACTGGGGAAAGGAAGTCGGGGTGTCGGACATTGAACTGGTACTCGATTATGCAACTCGTCCACCGTCGCGAGGGGTGATGGTCTTTGCCTGGGGACCGCTTCGAAAACAGCCGGAAAAAATCGAGATCCTTCAGCGTTACTACCGCATGATTGCCCCGTAGGCGTTGCTACCGCATGATTGCTACATAGGCGTTGCTACCGCATGATTGCTACGTAAGAGAACAGGTGCAAAATTTTCACACTCGAGGAGGAGTCGATTAGGACCATCGGGGACAGAATCTCAGAGCGACAGCGGAACGCAAGGCTCACAAAAAACCCCTATACCAGCCAAGGCAGCCCGGCTGAAGAGTGGCCGGTCGCGCCGGGAGCAATCCCGCCCGGTACGCACTTGACGCCACATGGAAAGCAACCTATTCTTACGGAGATTTTGACCGAGTCCGTTTACCGAGTCCGTTTGCTATGAAAGAAATACGACGTCGATACTGGCTTATCAGCTGCCTCCTTCTTCCCATTGCCGTGCTTTTGTGGCTCTCCACCACGGTTCCGGCTCAAGAGTCACTCCGCTGGTTCAAAGGGAACACGCATACTCACACGCTTAATAGTGATGGCGACAGCACCCCTGCAGAAGTGACCCAGTGGTATCGCGAGCATGGCTATAATTTCCTGGTCCTCTCGGATCATAACTTCTTGACCAGTGTGGAGGGATTGAATGCCGTCTATGGGGCCTCCAATAAGTTCATCCTCATTCCCGGCGAAGAGGTTACGGATCGCTATCTTCAGCGTCCCGTTCATATTAACGGACTCAACCTGAAGGAACTGGTCAGTCCCCAGGGTGGCAACAGTGTCGCCGAGACGATCCAGCGAAACGTAGATGCGATCCGGAGTAAGAGGGGCATTCCCCATATCAACCACCCCAACTTTCACTGGGCTATCTCTGCTGAAGACTTGCTGCAGGCGCATCGATACAAGCTTTTCGAGATCTATAACGGCCATCCTACCGTCAATAATTTAGGCGGAGGAGGAATGCCGAGCCTGGAAGAAATGTGGGACGAGATTCTCAGTGGAGGAAAGGAGGTCTACGGAATTGCCGTCGACGACGCACACCATTTCAAGCGTCCGTGGGATCCGAACGCCTCCCGGCCCGGCCGAGGATGGGTGATGGTGCGGGCCGCCCACCTGGACGCCGATTCCATTTTAGACGCTATGGAAAATGGTGATTTTTATGCCTCCACGGGGGTGGAGCTGGAAGATTACCTGGTGAATTCACAGCAGATGGAAATTAAAATCCGGGAGCGACAGTCGGTCCGTTATCGGACGCAGTTTATCGGCCGAGGGGGAACCCTACTCGCCGAGAGCTTTGAGAATCCGGCGGTATACAAGTTTAAGGGAGACGAGCTGTACGTCCGGGCTCGGGTCCTCGAATCGAATGGCGCCGTTGCCTGGTGTCAACCGTTTTTCCCCGGCTCTCGATAGCCGGTGACCTCCAGCATCCATCATCCTAACCCGACCGAGCCGGTTGGTGAATCTTTCCCGACCGCGTGACTTCGATCACTGAATGACGTTCCCATATCAATTTCAATAGTGCGAGTAACACAAGACGTGCTCATGGGAACTGAAATGAATTCTCTTGCTGAAAAGCTGAATAGCAATTCAATCCTGATTCAGGAAAACGACTTTCCGCCCCTCCCTGAGGTGGCCTGGAAGGTCCTCGAAATCACCTCGGATCTCTATCGCGGAACACAGGCCCTTGAAGAGATCATCTCAAGTGACCAGGCACTTACGGCGCGGCTACTTAGAATCGCCAACTCTGACGTCTTCGGTGTTCAACGAGCCGTGGTAACTGTGGCTGAAGCCGCTATCGTACTCGGAAACAGACGTCTTCGTTCAGTTGTCATCGCCGCCTCCCTTGACGGGGTTCTTAAGAAAACCCCTGCAGGTCGCTTGCAGTGGGAGCATTCTCTGGCGGTGGGACTGGCTGCTCGTGAACTGGCCAAGGAGATCGGATACGCCGATCTCGATGAGGCTTTTGTAGCCGGCCTAATGCACGACATAGGAAAAAACATTCTCGACGGACAATATCCCGATTCTTATGGACGCGTTCTGGAACTGATTGCCGAAACAGGCCAGGAGACGGTTGAAGCCGAGCGGCTCGTTCTTGGATGCGACCACTGCGAAGCAGGCCAGCTTCTGGCCGATGTCTGGAACTTGTCCGAGCCCCTTGCAGAAGTCGTTCGGCTTCACCATACACCGGAAGAAGCCGAGGTCGACTCGGAACTGTGCCATATCGTGCACCTGGCCGATAGTATCGTCGTGAAACTCGGCATCGGACCAATTGGTCGTCCCAACCTTTCTCTCGCGAAATCTCCTTCCAGGCAGACACTACAGCTACAACCGAAACGGATCGAGCAACTGGCCAACCAAATCGTGCGTCGCCTGGTCGAGGAAAAGAAGAAATTTGGCATGGCTTAATCTTTGCTAAAACTCACATCGCTTCTGCCAAAGCCGAAAGGAAATGGGCTGCTCTCTTCTTCCCTCGGGCAGCCCATTCTCGGCCTATCCGGCAAGCGCAACGACCATCGAGCATCGACTACCCCAGAAACGATCACCTGAGCGGACTTTTAAGTCAACGATCGGGTGCAACACGCAGCAGACTGCGACGCCTTTCTCATGCCCAAAACCAGAGCCACGTGGCCGCAATGACAAGGGTCAGCACCGCAACCGGGACTCCTGTCCTGGCATGCTGTTTCCACGAGATGCCAATGCCCATGCGCGCCGCCTGATCGATCACGATGATGTTGGCGATGCTGCCCACGATGACGAGGTTGCCCGCCAAGGTGCTTGCGAGCGCCAAAATAGGGCCGGCTTGCGGATGCTCGGCCACGGGGAGGAGCAGCATAGTCGCCGGCACATTCGATACAAGGTTAGACAATACAACCGTCACCAGGAACAGCGGGGCCGGCTGCATCACATCACATGTATGGCGCTCGAAGCGCTATAAAGTCGGTCTAGCACGTCGGCCGCTTCCAGCGCGTGATTCACCACAAAGAGTCCAAAGAAAAGGACGAGAAGCGGCCAGTCCACCAAAGCCAGCAAAGTTCGTGTGGCCATGCGCCGGCTGAGCAGCAATATTCCCGCAGCCGTAAGCCCCACGATGTCCCGCGGCCAGGGCGCCAATAGAAAGGCGGCCATGAGTGCCGCCGTGACGGCAATTGCTTTCCCGGTCTGCCAGCTGTCGAAAGGTGGCGCTTCAACCGGGGGCAACTCCGTCTCACAGCGCCACTTGCCCCGGTGCTGCCAAGCAATCACTGTCCAGACCATCACAAGACCGATCAGTGCCGGAATTCCACCGTCGAGCAAGTATCCACCGAACGACAGGTTGAGGGCCTGGCCGATGAGCATGTTTTGTGGATTGCCGATCAGCGTGGCTGCAGAGCCGACATTCGATGCGCAAGCCAGTCCGAGCAGATAAGGCAGCGGGTTCAACCCTCTTCGCGCACAGCCCTCAATCATCAGAGGGGTCATTGCCAGGCAAACAATGTCATTCGCCAATATGGCTGACAAGAGCCCGGAAGCGGCGACCAACAAGGCCAACAGCGTGGTCGGCCTCACCTGGGCCGCCGCAATGCGCCGCGCGACCCGCGCATAGAACCCCCCCAACCTGAACTGTGCGGACACAATCATGAGCCCAAACAGCAACCCGATGGTAGAGACGTCAATGGCCCCCCAAGCTTCGCCTGGCGAAACACGGCCTGCGGCTAACAGCGCGATGGCACCGAGCACGGCCACGCCCGTGCGATCTAGCGCGAGGCCGGGCAGCCCCCCAAGAATCATCCCCAGATACACCAAGATAAAGACCGCGAGAACAAACACATCCATGGAATGCTTCCTAAGGGCAAGAAATATTAGCGGGGAAGGATATCTTAGCGAAACTACAATTGAAAACTTGATTTCGGTAGCTGTCGAGACAGGATGGTATCCACTCTTCCCTGCTCACGGGCACAGATGCGCGGTCTCCTTCCAGAAGGATACTAGGGCCGCAGGCGGAACGGATCGAGTAGTTAGCCGGTCAAAGCGTTATTTGCCCGGTGTGGAAAAAGCATTTGGCCTGGCCTATCTCTGTTAGAAGGGATTCCTTTTGCGAAAACCGGACGAATGGGCAGCTTATTTTCGGCTTATCGAGGAAGTACAACGAGTCCGGCTGAATTGCTCACTTTGTGGGCCTTGCATCAAAGAATCGCCAAGATCAGGAAGCGGCGAGAATTCGATCCATCCTTTGAGAAATCTCCTGCAGACGGGCCCGATCGCCACCCCTTACCTCGGCGGAGCCCCATCCCTCATATCCAATCTCACGAATGGCCCGGCGCACCTCGACCCAATCCACACTTCCCTCCCCCAGAGGTACGCGGAAGCCCGCCGACGGGCCCTCCTTATCGCGCTTTTCGCGACTGTATTCCTTGATATCGAACTTCAGGATGCGGTGCCCCAGAATCCGAATCCAGTGTTCGGGCCAACCATAATTGACGACATTGCCGATATCGAAGTAGGCACCAATCCATGGGCTCTCGAACTCATCGATGTATCTAGCCATTTCGAGAGGACTGAGGAGAAAGTGATTCCAGACATTCTCGATGGCTATCTTTACGCCGTGTTCTTCGGCATACGGCAGCACCTTTCGTATCTCCTCCTGAGAGCGGCGATAAGCATCGTCATACGAGACTTCCTGATTGACGACTGCCGGTACCAAAAGCACCGTAGAGGCACCAAATGCCTGGGCATCTTTAATGGCAGTCTTCAGACCTTCCACTCCCTGGGCTCTGACAGAAGGATCCGGATCGGACAATGTCTGGCGCCAGTGCACTGAGTCGATGACACCCGGAATCGGGAACTCCACCTCGTCCCGCGCCCGCATGATCTCGTCCCGATCGAGTTCGCTGGGGCTGTCCATTTCTACGCCGTCGAACCCCAGGTCTTTTAGAAGCTGAAATTTCTCCTTTATGCTGAGGCCCTCTTCGCGAACCATTCCAAATTTGAGGGTTTTCTTAAGAATGGTATGGGAAGAAGCCTGAGCAACACCTGAGCTTTCTCCCACACTTGATGCAACGACGGCACTAACTACCCCTGCTGAAGCTGTTTTCAGGAATGTCCTTCTCGGATACTGGTCTCGCATAACCCTCCTTTTCAAGCTCCTTATCTTAACGGAGCCTGGCACGTGTAGCAATGTCTGTCACAGACAGAGCGAGTGAAAGCGGGTCTGCATCCAGATCTCTTCGAGTTCATCGACGATTTCGGTAAGCACTGCAGGAGGAGTCGGCTCCCCGTTAATCTGATGATCGAAGGAGAGCGCAATTCGGTTGCCCTGTCGACGCCTTACTCTAGCTGGAAGCACGACCTCCCTGGAACCCAGTGACAATTCAACCGTCACCTGTGCACCTGCAGAAAGATCCACTTCCGGGTGATGCAGTTCTGCCAGAATTCCGCCTGTACTGATATTAAGAGGCTTTGCAGGACCGTAACCCTCAAGTGAAAAGGAAAGCAAGGTATCCGTATCCAGAGTTACTCGGAACGACTTTCGACTCTCACTCATAAATATTCTGTTGGGAACCGTGACCTCTATTCGAGGAAGACCGTCATCGCGGAGCGCCAACTTGTTTCCGGTAACGACAAAGGCGTGTGTTCTGTCACGAATGACGAAAAGACAGATACAGGACACTCCTTCGAAAGCAAAGGAAGGAGGTTCTGACAGCAGTTCGAAGGTCAGTGTCTCCTGCTTAGATGATAAAAACCGGATTTGGAGAGCGGTGTCCTGTACAAGTAAAGTGGCTGTTCGCTGTGTCTCACAAAGATACTTAAGCACCAGCTGCTTGTCTCTTTCCCTGATCATTGCTACTCCGTAGGCTCGGGTGCCCGGCAGCAGAAAAGCCCATTCGTCCACCGCCGAGCACCTGTCCTGAAGGTTCACACTACTTTGTCGGCAGAAACGGCTAAATCTATAGGGCAAACGAGAGAAACTGGCAGATCTTCACACCACCTCAGCTGAGAGTCTGCGAACGGCTCCGAAAATTGCGAGTCAACTACTGCTGGCGGGAGCTCAGTTCCTGCATAGAAGGGGCCGCCGACATGCGGCTTAACGTTGATTGAATCTTTCTAAAATCACCAACGGGTGCCACCTTTCGGACAGGTCCAAGCTGGCGGCTCTCCTCCTTGATTCTGGCGGCTCGGTTTGCTGGTGCTGGATGGCTGCTGAAGAACTGCTCGATCTTACTGGGGTCTCCCGATGATTCGCGCAGGGTCTCAAAAAAGTCCGCCATCGCCATAGGATCATAGCCTGCCTTGACGAGTACTTGTGCACCCAGAACGTCGGCCTGCTCTTCTGCCGACCGGCTGAATTTTAAGAATACAGTGTTTAAACCAAATCCTCCGATGGCGCCAACCATATCCGCCGTTGTCGAATTCCCTCCCCCGAAAAGAGCCCCCAGTAGACTAAGACCAGCCTGGGCGAGGTAGGCCTTGGAAGCCTGGTTGGTTCCATGACGGAGCGCCACGTGAGCGATTTCATGAGCCATCACTCCGCTTAGTTCAGCTTCGCTTCGTGCTGCCTCGATGAGTCCGCGGTTGATATACATATAACCGCCAGGAAGTGCGAACGCGTTGATATCGGACACATTCAACACCTTGAACTGGTACGGAAAATCCGGGCCCGGCACAACTTTCTCCAAACGTGCACCGATTCGACGCACATAATCCTGAACCTCGCGGTTATCCAGAACAGGGAGCTGCTCCTCAACTTGTTTCGCCGATTCCTTACCAATCTCGACGTCCTGTTCGACCGAGAAAAGATTAAAGCCTGGATCGATTTGAGTCTGGGCCCAGGTACTCTCTCCAGACCAGCAAAAAAGGGTGAGTAATGCTAAAGAAGTGAAAAGGCTTGCTCGTGTTTTCATGATAAACGCCCCGGAATGGTTTCCTCGCAATCGTCAGAGGTGACTTCGCTCCGCTTGAAAGCACAGAAAGTTGACTCAGAACCATCTTACACGACCTGACGAAAACAACCTTTCCATTAGAACAATTCGGCGACGACTCCCAAAGGCAGGATCATTACTTTGAGTATGCCTGGCCACACCAGGCAGTTCTTAGAGCGGCATCTCGACGTACTTTCACTTCTCTTCCTGAAGAAAGAACCATCTCGTGTCGATAGATAAGGAGCGGGATCGAAGAGCGTAAACCGTCTCTGATTTTGCCCTCATGGAACTGTTCTTGTTGATGAAGGCTCGGACGAAAAGCATGGAAACAGAAGACCTAGACTACGACCGCAGACTAGCCCGGATGTTGCATAAAAAGTCTGATGCAGGCAAGTAGGGGAGACGAAAAATGCCCTACCTCTTTGGTAAATAAGGGGTTGAAAGAAAACCTCAAACCAAAGAGGAGGGCAAGTGCAAC
>Ga0079224_100006975_pt1 | contig 15065 bp, 12 predicted proteins | sample Stecom2015_FD_80414 | JGI IMG/M metagenome (GOLD analysis project Ga0079224, IMG submission 80414) | Agricultural soil microbial communities from Utah to study Nitrogen management - Steer compost 2015 | ecosystem: Environmental > Terrestrial > Soil > Agricultural land | place: USA: Utah...
ATATCAATTTGGAGACAAACGATTTTAATGAGGTCATGAGGTTGAATATAATTTTTTTCAATAAGTATATCGCCCAGCAATCCACCATTGAGTTCTTGATACTCAAGTGCTTCGTCTAATTGATTGCGAGTAAGGTGAGTATTTTTGATGAGAAGTTCACCAATCTTTTCTTTGGATTGTTCAAAACTCCCTAAAACGTCACTAGATAGGTTCATGAATTCTGTATCCTGTTTAGAGCTTATGTTTTGAAAAATTATAGCACGCCCCAGTATGGGGCGCTATAAACTATAACTTGATTAATTTTGTTGAGCTTTCTTTTCCCGAATGATCTCTTGATAATTTGGGACGTCCCAATCCTCATCGTCATGCTGGCTTCGGATGTCTTCTTCATTGAGATTACGGTATTGAGAAGCACTTTCTTCGTCATAGAGAGGTCCCATAATCTGACGATCTAGCTTAGCATTGAGCTCATTGCTGAGCTTTTTACTTGGATCTACTTCATCACCTGTAAACATTTCCGCCATACCAGCGTTTCTTTTATCAAGAACATCTTTAGTATTCTGAGATGCTGTTGCATTGTATGGAGCAATAATCTTCGGAGTCATAAAGAAGAGAAGGTTAACCTTCGTTAACGTTCGTGATTTATTCTTAAATAACCAACCTAAAACAGGGATATCACCGAGTAGTGGTACTTTGTTGCTTGAAATAGTTTCACGATCTCTTAAAAGTCCACCCATGGCGACAGTATCTCTGTCGCGAACCATTACCTCTGTAATAGCAGAGCGAGTGGTTGTTGGACGTCCACCAGAAGTTGAAGTTGTCCCAGTATCGATGAAGTCATCAATTTTCTGGTTGATTTTAAGTTTCACAAATCGCGTCACTTTATTAATTTGAGGCGTAATTTTTAATGAAAGCTTCGCTTCCTGTTGAGTAGTACTGAAAGATTGTACTCCACCAGAAGATACTGTTGAGTTCTGGATAGGGGATGTTTCACCCACTTCAAATGTAGCCTCAGTATTATCGAGAGCAAGGATTTGAGGAGTCGCTAATACGTTAGTAGAAGTGTGGTTTGCAATGGCCTTAATAAAAGCATTTACTGCATTAACTGTAACAGTTGTACTAGATGAACCTGTTCCCGCTTTGATCGTTCTCGTTGGACCGATACCAACACCAGCAAAGAAACCACCTAAGGCCGTCGGAACACCTGTTGTTAATAGGTTTAAAATGTCAGACGTTCCTTGATTAGTTAAGCCTGCTCGTTGAATATTTCCGTTTCCGTAAGCTCCGGCGTACTCCACACCAAAACTTCTTAGCTTTGAAATATTAGCTTCAAGAATAAGGCCTTCTACATAAACCTGGTCTCTTGGAATATCTAGACGAGAGATCACATCTTTGAGAGTCAACCAGTCTGTAGGTGAAGCAGTTACCACAAGAGCGTTATTGTTTTTATCAGAAGTGATTTTTACTTCTGCCGAAAAAATTGGATTAGAAGGAGCGGCAGAAGCTGTGGAGAAACGAGTGGCCGTTGTTCCAGTTGTTCCTCTTGATTGAGTTGCCCCTGTAACAATACTTTGGAGAGTTTTAGAAAGCTCTTCAGAGTCTCCATAGTTTAAGTAGTAAACATGAACTCGGTTCGAACTACTCGATACAAGTTTTACGTCTAGCTTTGAAATGAGGTCACGAAGCTGTTTGGCACCTTCAGCATTGGCCATAGCAATAATAGAGTTTGTTCTAGGCTCAGCAATAATTTTTGAAATCGAGCTAGTAGTCTCTCCAGAACCGCCTCCTGGAGTAAAGCGAGGAGTTGCATTCCCTTGTCTTGCAGCCGCTCCTCCAGCACCAGAAGAAGATCCACCTTTAAGAATATTATCTAAAAGTTTCGCAATCTCTTGAGCAGATGAGTTTTTCACTCTCACAATTTGAAGAGAGTCCTCATGTCCTGGAACATCGAGGAATTTTACCATTTTGGCCAAACGGTTAATGTTAGAACCTGTATCGGCAATGATGATAGTGTTTGTTTGTTTGATATCAATAATTCTTCCATATCTCGACATGAAGGGACGGAAGTTACGTGCAATCTCTGCAGCCGATACGTGTTTGAGAGAAATAACACGCATGACATAGTTTTCAGTATCAGGAGTGTAGTTACCTGTATAAATTTTCGTAGGAGTGTAACGAATTTCTCGAGCATTGATGACTTTATAGAAAGCCCCTGACTTAACAAGAGAATACCCGGCCATATTAAGAGCAGCGAGATAGGCCTTCCAAGCATCTCCAACAGTAATTGGAGTAGGGGCAATAATAGAAACTTTACCTTTTACATCCTTATCAAGAATCAAATTGATTCCGGTAAGTTTTTGCATGTGTTTGGTAATTTCCATGATATCTGTATCAGGGAAGTCAAAGGACTCTACAATCTCAGGACCAAAGGCAGTCTCAGGATTTAGGTTAACATATTTTTGGTTTTTAGGTTGAGCTGCTAGTTTAGTAGATGGTCTATTACCAAAGGTTCTTTTGTTGGCCTCATCTTCTGGTTCATCACTTGCAGCACTATCAAAGATAACCTCTTCAGCATCATTGGGATCAATAAAGTTGCTATTAGGATCAGCATTTCTTTCTGCTGCCTCTAAGGCGGCTTGGGCCTCTTCTTCTGTCATAGTATCAAGGTCAGTTATTGTGGTGAAGTCTTGAGGAGGTTGTCCTGCACCTTCATCACTTTCCATAGCATCTTCAGAATCATTGAAACTTGTTTGAGAACGATACTTATTGAATTGGGCATTGGCCGGTGTCGTAGCAAGCATTGAAGCTATAATGACTGGTGCTACTAAACGAGAACTTTGACATCTTGTCTTCATTGAATCGTTCCTTATCACTGAATATTGTACTCTTGAACAACCTCTGATCCATCACGGCGTATTCCAAGAGAAAGTGTTTCTAAGTTTTTTATTCTACCAAATAAATTCATAACTTCATTAATGTTTTGAATGCTTTGGCCATTAATCGATGTAATGATGTCCTGATCCTGTAAACCTAGGTAAGGGAAGATTCCTTCAGGGTCCATCTCTGTTATTCTGAAAGCCATTGAACCATCAGGGTTTTGAATAGGAATAGCTTTGGCTTGAGTTAGAATCTGGCCGATATCTTTCATTTTTTCATTGATAAGAGTTTTAGAAATTTTGAAGTTATTACCCTGGTTCTCAATTCCTGGCATCTTTTTATTCTGAATAAACTTCTTACTCTGTGATGGTGAAAGAACACTGATCGGAGATCTTTTTGAAGCTGCAATATTATCGTTATTGATCGATTCACAGTTTCCTGTTTGCAGATTTTTTACAATGATTTGCTCACGAGTAATCTTAAAGATCTCTGCCATGTTTTGAATCTTATCACCAATACGAACTTCTAAAAGTTTTCGATCACTTCTAACTTGTACACTAGCAAGGGATTTTATCTCATCCTGAAGAACAACAGCATTTACTAATTTAATAGGAAGGCTTGTTTTTTGCGAAGCTGTTTCACAGCGAGCCTGAGCAACTCGAGGAGCCTCTGCACCTTTTTCAGTTCGAAATGGATTTAGGGTTTTCACTTGATTGAGTAGGTTAGGGTTGAAGTCGTCCCTAACATTGATCGATATCTCTGATCCTTTCGGAACAGGAGGAAGAGGAGTTCCTCTTAGAGCGATGGCCGTGATCTTACCAACTTGATAAGTGAAGAGTGCAATGATGGTTACGAGGAAGGCCTGATGAATCGTTTCTCGACTACCTGGTTGAAGAAAGCGATCAAACCTGAGAATCAATTCTTTTGTTTGATTCGAATTCTTCTTAGCATCAAAGTGCTCTGTGAGTCTAGACTTTGAAGGTATCGATTTTTTTATTTTGCCTTTTAAAATTGATAAGCGATCGGATAACTCTGATAGTTTTAAACTAACGTTTGCTCTAAATTCTTCAAGGCGATTGCCCGCGACAAAGTTATCTCTGTCCTGAATCTCAGAATTTTCTTCTTCAGGAATTTGGAAATGAGGATTCGTGACATCAGATTCATCAATATCATCGGCATCATGAATTTCTTCATCAGTTTGCGCGTGCTTAGACAGTTTGGATTTAATAAAGTCTTTGATTTTATTTATCATTAATTTATTGTCATCAAAATCGCCGTCTTGTGCAAGAGCATAACAGTATAAAATATGTCTGATGATACTTGTCAGGAAAGAAATCAGTAGTGAGCTTTCACTGTACTTTAAAACCTAAGCTTAAGTATAATGTTAAAAAAACGTTTATTGGAAAGGATAAAAAATGTCAGGTAATGATTCTCGTAAAGAAATTCCATCTCTCGTTAAATCTATGTTCTACGGGGAAGTGCTCGAAGATGAAGCTTTCCCATTTCCTCAGCTTGATGAAAATCAAGTAGAGATGGCCAAAGCTATGATTGATGCAATTGATAAGTTCGCTCAGGATTCTGTTGATTCTGCAAAATTCGATATCGATGCCAAATTACCAGATGAAGTGCTTCAAGGACTAGCAGGTTTAGGGCTTTGTGGCCTAGCTGTTGGCGAAGAGTTCGGAGGTCTCGGTCTAGATACTACTTTATATGCGCGAGTATTTTCTCAGATTGCAGGGATTGATGGTTCTATTGCTACTACACTTGGAGCTCACCAATCAATTGGCTATAAAGCGCTTCTAAATGATGGTAATGAAGAGCAAAAGAAAAAGTGGCTTCCACTCCTAGCTTCAGGAGAAGTTTTTGCAGCTTTTTGTTTAACTGAGCCAGGGTCAGGTTCTGATGCTTATTCAATTAAAACAAAAGCAGTAAAAAATAATGATGATACTTACACTATTAACGGTCAGAAGTTATGGATCACCAACGCAGGTCTTGCTGGATTCTATACAGTCTTTGCCAAAACTGATCATGAAGAAAATGGAGAAGTGAAGGAAAAGATTACCTGTTTTATCGTGGAAAAAGAAAGAGAAGGCGTATCTTTCGGTGAGAAGGAAGATAAAATGGGAATCCGTGCTTCGGAAACTCGTGCCGTTTATTTTGACAACGTTGTCGTTCCTGCAAGTAATATCATCGGAGAACTAGGTAAGGGATTCAAAATCGCAATGAACGTTCTCAATACGGGAAGACTCTCTTTAGGTTCTGGTTCTGTGGGTGGAATGAAAATGATTCTAAAAATGGCCGCTGCCCAGGCCAATACTCGTAAACAATTCGGTGACTACATTGCAAACTTTGGATTGATTCAAGAGAAGTTAGCAACTATGGCCGCTAATATTTATGCTTCAGAATCTATCGTCTATATGACAACAGGAAAAATGACTCAAGGGATGAGTGAATTTTCTCACGAGTCGGCCATCTGTAAAGTCTACTGTTCAGAGAAGCTATGGGATACCATCGATAAAGCAACTCAGATTGCAGCAGGAAATGCTTATATGAAAGAATATCCATATGAGCGTATTATGCGTGATTGTCGAATCAATTTGATTTTTGAAGGAACTAACGAAATTCTAAGAATCTTCACAGCTCTCTCAGGAATCAAAGGACCATCAGACAACTTAAAAGAACTTGGTAAAATTGCTGACGTTTCAAAAGCACTGAAAGATCCTATCAAGTCTGTGGGTATTCTTTCAGACTTTGCGAAAAAGAGAATTTCAAAATATATCGGTTCTAAAACTTTAACTAAAGTCCACCCAGAACTTGAAAAGTATGGGCATAACTTCGTTGTCTCTCTAAAAGATTTTGCGATAGCAGTAGAGAATACTATTATTAAGTACGGAAAGACGATTATTGGAAATGAGCTTCCGCAGATGCGTATTGCGAACATGACAATTGAGCTTTATGTACAACTGTGTGTACTTTCTCGCACTACTTCAATCCTTAATAACCCAGATATATCTAATGAAGAAAAAGAGTATGTGAAGAATTTAACCGAATTTATTTGCAAAAACTCTCGTGAGGTCTTTAAGACAAACCTTAAGGCCCTAAGTTCTTCTACTGATTCTCTTATTCCAAAAATTTCTAAAGTTGTGAGTAAGAATGAGGGATTTGGTTTTGATATCGTTGATTACTAAAGTACTCATGGCCCCTCTTCTGGGGGGCCTTGTTTTTTTTTCTACTAGCTGTTCTTCAACTAAGAAGAGCGACACTAAAAGTGTTTCCAAAAAAAGTTCCCGCAGACCAATTAAGAAAATTAACTTTGGGCCAACTGTTCCCAATGCAGCCTTCATCGATAAGACTAATGATTATGGATTAGCAGGAGTCCATGGTGTTTCCTTTAATGCTGTTGATCTCAATCAGGACTCTCTAACAGACTTAGTCGTTCTTCCCAATTACTATGGAAGACCTAACTTTTATCTTTTTGATAAAGATACAATGAAGTTCACCTTATGGGATCACGATCCCTTACCAAATGATTTCAAGGCTTCTTTTTTAGTCTTTGCTGATTTGAATAAAGATGGCCTTACTGATCTGGTAAGTGGAGTTTTGAACCAAAAATCAGAAATCACTCAAGTGCCGTTAAAAGTTTACTTTGGTAAAATGATTAATGGTAAAATCACTTTTCTAGAACAAAATTTAAAACTACCACCAGAGCCTACCAGCAGCGTAACCATTCTCGATTATAATCTTGATGGGTGGCCCGATATATTTGTGTCTAATTGGTTTGATAACACTGGAAATGAACCGAAAATGGTTGCTGACAGGTTATTAGAAAATCAACGTGGAAAGTTTAAAGATGTAAGTCATCTTCTCTCTCAAGAAACTGTTAAAACTGCTGGTCAAATTTATCCACCTGAGGCCCGCCCAACTTTTGGAAGTTCAAGTTGTGACATCGATCAGAATGGATACCCCGACATTCTAACTGTTTCATCTAGTGGTTATAAAAATAAACTCTGGATGAACCTCTCTGAACGAGTAAGTGGTACTCGTCTATATGAGGATATTGCAGTTGCAGCAAACTATGCTTCAGACCATGATGGAAGTCTCATTCCTACCGGAGGAGGGCGTAGTTTTTTTAGCGCTTGCGCTGATTATAATAGTGATGGATTGATGGATATCTTCTTGGGAGAACTTTCCCATGCCTATGACAATTCTTCTGTCGATAAATCGAGTATCCTAACGGGTTCCAAGGAAACATATCCTCCTTATTTTTTAAGAACAGAGTATTTAAGTGATGCCCATAATGATTATTGGAATCAAGGAGACCGAAGGGCGATTTGGTTTGATTATAACCTAGATGGGAGAGTGGATCTTCTTGTGGATAACTCAGGCTTTCCTCCTCATTCAAAACTGGTTCTTTTTGAACAAGATGAAACCAAGTCCTTTATTAACAATGCAGGGCAACTTGGAATTGATATCGTTAATCCTATGTCATCCATCATTCTTGATTTAAATCGTGATGGAAAAATGGATATCATTACAGCTCAGAACAATATCAGGAGATCAGATATCCCTGCGAGACTTTATGTCTTCGAGAATCACGTAAAGACAACCGGAAGAGCTTTCAGATTCCATCTTGATGGGATTTCAAGCAATAGCGATGCTCTAGGGGCCATGGTCATGCTCTACACTAAGAAAGGTGAGGAGAATATCGTCCAGAGACGTTGGGTAGAATATTCACAAGGTGGACTCCCATCTCAAAATGAGAAAGGCGTGCACTTTGGAGTAGATGCTCAAAAGGAAGTCGTAGGCGTAAAAGTGAGATGGCCTTATGCCAAGAGAAAAGGATTCAATACCGGAGAAGTGGTGGAGAAACTTTATCCTCTAGGTCGATTCAAAGACCTAAAGTCACCAGTAGAACTCACTCTCTGTGAAAATGGTGGTGTTTTTCTAGGACGTCTTTCCTGCCCTAGGAATGCTCTTTAAATTACAGTGGCACTTAATCTAAAGATAGAATTTTCATTCACTAAGAATGAGAGGTTTACTTTCAGCGCCGAGAAAATTGAACTAATCTAAATTTTACCTCAAGTAGACCAACTTAAGTTGGCAGTCGCAAATCAGGATGCTCTGATTAAATTTAATTTTTTTTAAATTTTTGGAGAACCAGTATTGCAATTCTTTAAACCATTCTTAGTGGGCGCACTTCTTTTGTTCTTAAGCACTTCTTTTGCTAATACAAAGAGAAAAAAAATTGAAAAATGCGATGATTCATACCTCGTTGGTAAACTCTATTGCAAGACCGAAAATGCTTATTATCACGCGATGGAAAGCACAAGAGGGTTGAATCGAGCAATCAAGAAGTCATTGTACAAAAATAAGAAAAGTTTAAAGAGACATTGGGCCAAGATTTCTTCCAAGTTACCACGCTGGAATCCTGTTTCCTCCCTAACAAATGGATGCGAGTAATTGAAGGTGATATCATTGTCAAAAAGTATGGAAATGGGCCACATACTTTTAGACCCAACTTTTGGAGAACTAACTAAAATCGAGTATCGCTACAATGGTAAAACAATTTCTTTTCAAGAATTTGGTAGAGATAAGCTTGGAAGAATCTCAACGATGCTGACAGAGACAGGCAAACAAGTTCTTCATTACGATAGAGCAGGAAGGTTTACTGGAAGAAGTCTTGTAGGCTCTACAAAGCCTTATTCAAAATTTAATTACGACCGAAACGGTAACAGAATCAGTGGTCATGATGATGAAAAAACTTTTAAGGCCGAGTATGATGTTCATGACCGTCTAACAAAGTATAATAATACTAACTACTATTATGAACTGAACGGTGAGCTTGCCCAGGCAGAGACTGATGGAGAGCTGGTAGAGTATTTTTACGATGTCTTCGGCAATTTATTGAGTGTCGAGACTCCTAATAAGTTTATCGAGTATAAAGTAGATGGTTTCAATAGAAGAGTTTCAAAAACTATTCGTGGGAGTGATGTAACGAGATACATCTGGCAAGACAAACTCCGTCTGGCAGCAGAACTTAATGGAGATGGAACTTTAAGGAGCCAGTTTATTTACTCTGATAGTATTAACTCACCAGAGTATATGATCAAGGATGGAGTGAGATATTTCTTTGTTAAAGATCACAGATCTTGGGTTGCTCACCGGCTTCGATTCTTCTCAGTACATGGACGATTTGTTCTTCTGTAAAACGTTTTCTTTTCATGGTGCCTCCTTTGGCATAAAAGGAGAAAAAAGTCACGCTGCTTCTAAAGTTCTTTATGGCTTAAGAAAAAGGGTAGAGGTCAAAGAAATATAAAGTGAGGCTTTGATGAGGGTTTTGTTAGCCTTTGGTTAATATAAAATCATCTTGCTAAAGATGCTCGATAATTCAGTAACATAGACTTCTCTCTCTTCAAAGAAGGTGAATCAATGTCTCTTAAATTCACATCCGCTGGACTTCAATCGAGTAGTGATACCCCTTTCTCTCAACTCACCCTTTTTATGGAGTCAGTCCTTCGCGGCATGCGGCACTAACCATACCCTTTGTCTTAGTGGTGTGGGTCTTTATTTTAGCAGGTGAAATATTTTCGAAGTTACGAGCATAAATTGTGAGAATGAGTTCTTAAGTCCAAGGGCCTACTTCTGATTTTTTATTGTCTACTTCCTTTAGAAGAGCTCCCTCGACTTGGAGAAACAGAGGGCGCGAAATCTTTATTTGTTATATTTCGATCACTGTTATCTACATCCTTATCTTCACAATAAGACATAGGGACCTCACGGTTAAAATGCTGGGCCTTAAAGTTATCCTGCTCCATGCACTGAGGTTCTTTTCCAAAAACAAAGACATCTACGCTGTATTTACTTTGCTTAAAGTATCTAGTCCTATAGAGCTTCTCAGCACTATCACATAAAGACATTGAGGTCTCATAGGCCTTCCTCAATTCAGATTCAAATACTTCATTACATCTATTGTCAGCTGTAAGGATATAGACAGGATTGCCTCGGTTTTTCATACACCATTTACAATTTGCACTTGCGGCATCTTTTTCACAGTAATGATAACATTTCTGTCCCTTCAAGAGTTTCTTAAAACTATTCATTCTCTTATAGGAATTTTGTGGAGCTAATTTGAGCAGGCATTGGCGGCAATCTTCTTGATAAATACTTTCCGTCGTTTTTTTTGAAAATAGTTTTCTTGTCTGCTCCGGTTGACATTCATTATAGCACTGGCTCCCAGTTTCTAAAGAAAATGAATGTTCCATCCATTGAAGATCTCCAGTATCATGCACGATTTCTTCAATAGAAATTTTGAAGCGATTCTCTACTAAGATAGGTTCCTTTCTCGTCTCATAATACTGTACGCCATTTCTTATTTTCGGATTATCCTCAAGATTATTTACAATTTGATAAATACATTTTTTGCGGTTTGTTTTTTCATTATTCTTATAACAAATACTTGTAGTACACCATTTGCCTAAACTCTCTTCGGTCAGAGGGGACAAAACCGAATTCCTTGAATCCACACGCTCACAAATATGAGATGAAGCATGGGCAAGAACTGGTAAGAATAAAATTAAACTTAAAAATAAATTAAAACGGCCCATCATTGAAACCCTTTGCCAAACATACTTTCATATCGGTTGAATCTAACCAAAGCTTAAATAATTATTCTTTTTGAGCTATTTTGACGTAAACCAATTTGACCTCTACCCTTTTTCTTAAGGCATAAAGAACTTTAGAAGCAGCGTGACTTTTTCCTCCTTTTATGCCAAAGGAGGCACCATGAAAAGAAAACGTTTTACAGAAGAGCAAATCGTCCATGTACTGAGAAGAATCGAAGCCGGTGAGCAACCCAAGATGATTATCCGTGAGCTTGGAATCAGTGAACAGACTCTCTACACATGGAAGAAAAAGTATGCAGGCCTAGGAGTTCCCGAACTCCGCAAACTTAAAAATCAAGATGAAGAAATTACGCGCTTAAAACGTCTTGTAGCGGATCTTATGCTAGATAAGCAAATCCTTCAGGATGTGCTTTCAAAAAAACTCTAAGGCCCTCCCGAAAGCGTTTACTCGCATTTGATATTCAGAAGCGTTTCAACATTTCCGGTAGAAGGGCCTGTAAAGTTCTTCAACTTGATCGTGGTTCTTACCAATATATCCCAGCTCCACGGGATGATAGGGCCTTACGGCTGAGGATGCGTGATATCGCTACTGATAGACCACGTTACGGAGTGAATCGAATCCATGTACTTCTGAGGAGAGAGGGTTGGGTCGTCAATCACAAGAGAACCGAACGCATCTATAGAGAAGAAAAACTATGGGTCCGAACAAAAAAGATTAGAAGAAGAAAATTGATAGCAATTGCACGAGTCGCTCCAGAAAAACCAGAATTTATAAATCATATTTGGACTATGGATTTTGTTCATGATCAGCTCATGGATGGTCGAAAAATCAGGTGCCTAACTTTAGTGGATAAGTTGAGTCGCGAAGCCTTGCAGATTGATGTGAATTATCGATTAAAATCTGCAGATGTCGTACAGGCTTTAAACCTCTTAAAGCTAGAAAGGCCTCTGCCTAAGATCATTTGTGTTGATAACGGAAGCGAGTTTACTTCTCTAATTCTTGAACAATGGGCCTATTTCAACGGGGTCAAGCTTCACTTTATCCCTCCAGGAAAACCTACTGATAACGGGCACATCGAGTCTTTTAATGGTAAACTTCGTGATGAATGTTTGAATATGCATGAATTTGAATCACTTGATCATGCCAAAAAAGAAATTGAAAAATGGCGTTTAGAGTATAATAACTGGAGACCACACAGATCTCTTGGAAATATTACTCCTCGAGAATTTGCTCGAAGAAAAATACAGCAGGGGAAAACAGAATTGCTGCTTCATGCCTAAAGTTAGCGTGGATTAGTTAATGGGGAGGGGTCAAACACAGGGTGACTCATCAAGGTTTTGGATTAAATTATTGGGGGAAGGTCAGTTAAGCATCCTCATTTAAGAGAAGCTTTTAAAGCATTTCTAGCCGAAATTGCAGAAAATGGAAACGTGGCCATTGCCTCTTCTGACAGATCACTTTCTTCACAGGAAGCTGCTGACTTTTTGGGTCTTTCACGTCCATTTATTAATAAGCTTTTGGATTCTAGAATCATACCAAGCCATAAGACCGGAACACATAGAAGAATCTATTTCAAGGATGTTCTTGAATATAAGAACAGAAGAGACAGGACATCAAAAGGCTTGGATGTTTTAACAGAGGAATCTGAAAAACTTAGTCTTGGGTGGAAAAGTCATTCGTGAGGAAGGCCGTACTAGACGCTTGTGTATTGTACCCGGCGCCTCTTCGAGATGTGTTGCTTTCAATAGCTGCTTCTGGTTGTTTTGATCCATATTGGACCAACAGGATCAATGAAGAATGGAAACGCAACATTCTACAAGAAAGACAAGATTTAAAGCCTGAACAGCTTGAAAGACTTTCCTTCAAAAAGTCTCTCTCCTTTCTCAATAACAGCAATTTCACCAGACGCCTTCATTGAATGCTTAGTTCTCGAAGACGACTTGCTTGAAATCATCATTGAAGCATTAGCAGCACAGAGGAAAAGGCTTAAAAGGGCAGCTGTTGAAGCAGGAGATTTTATTGAAGTCATCAGAATGCAAGGTTTAAAAAAGTTGGCCGACAGATTAACTGCCAGGGTGGACGATTTGTAAACCAGCCTAATACCAAATAGAGCTAAGGTTAAGTTTGTATCAGAGGAATTTATTCTTAATTCAGATAGAGCATGCCAATAAATTGGCTCAATCCTCTTGGCCACAAGAGCGCAGAATCGCATTGATCCTATTGGAAAATCTCTTCGAAATCTCAATTAAAAGAAAGGTCGAGCAAATTTTTCATCTAGAAAGATCCGGTTGGGATGAGAAAAGAGAAATTTCATCTAAAAAGAAATCTCGAATCCTACGCTATTATCCAGACATGTTAACGTTTGCTGTTCAGAAAAAGATTATTTCTGCCGAAGAAAATAAAAAGCAGACTCTAAAGCAACGGAAGATAAATTTAACATTTGGTTACGGTATGTTGCTTTTTTGTGCCTTCATCTTGTTCTTTGAAAAAGATGAATACACCCAGAAGCTTGCTTTTATGAGCATCATTGGATGTTTCATTATGGTTTATCAAACATATAAGTTTATTCTCTTAAAGAAGGTTATTTTGCGTTCTTAATTAGCTATTGAAACCGCGTGATAAAAGTTCAAAAATCTTTTAGGAATGCTCTATAATAAGAGAAATCAACTCTTTGATATGCACAGGCATACTCTTAAAGTTAAGAGTTGAAAGATGAATGAACTGCTTACTAAGTGGCTTGATATCATACCGCTTAAGTTTAAGAGTAGGCTTCAGAGTATGCTCGGGAACGGCGGCTACCCCAAGACCTTTTTCTACCAAGTTGATAATGGAAGCAATGGAGTTAACGACTAAAAACTTTTCTGGTCGCTTTTTAAAAGCTCCAAAAAGGTGATCTTGATCTGAGTAGGTGATCCATTGAAGATTATGGGCCTCTTTAGGATTAATCTCATCCTTTGAAATCAGAATCATTTTTTCTTCAAAGAGTTTTAGCGAGCTAATAAGGTCGGACTGAATATTTTCGATAGTAAAGATGAGGTCGTACTTACCATCCTGAAGCTTTTCTTTTAGTTTATCGAGACTATTTATTTCGATCACAAGCTGGTGCTGGCTAATTTTAGAATATTCTTCAATGATGTCAGTGAACCAATTAACAAGAATCCCTTCAAGAATACCGATACGAATAGTTTTATTGCGATGTGAGAAGAAGACGTCTTGAACTGATTGCTCGAACTCGCTGATGAGCTTTAAAAGTATTTCTCCTTTCTCTGTGAGGAGCACTTTCTTTGAAGAGCGGATAATGAGTTGGTCTCCGACAGATTCTTCAAGCAGTTTAATCTGACGACTTACTGCGGATTGGGCAACTCCTAACTCTGTAGCCGCCTTGGAGAAGTTGAGATGTTTCGCTGTAACAAGAAAAGCTTTAAAGTAGCGAAAATCTACATTGAGATTCATTCTTTGGCCCAAGGTGGAAGTTTTGAGAGATCCTTAAAGAACTTTCCCCGGTGTTCAGACTGATTTAAATTTGTCAGAACAAATCCATCTTCACCCTCTTCATTCATTTGAAAGTCGAGCTTTGCATGCTGGGTATAGTAAGCAGTGAAGGGATCAATGAGGAGAGTTAGATTCTCAAGAGATATCTCTAAATCATTTTGATCTTTTGCAGTAAACCCTAATTGGTAAGTGAATCCGTGACATTCCTTCCCACCAATTTGGATGCGAAAGAACTGATCTTTAAGGGTGTAATCATGTTCAGTCATTAATAGGAGCTGATTTCTTGCCGCTTGGGTAATTTCAAGCTGTATATCGGTGGCTTTAATTGTATATTCCATATAGTAATGAGTTTACCAATTTTGTTAAACTCTGTCTCTAACTAGTCATCGCTATCTACTAAAGGAATTGAGAATGAAAGTTCAATATTTAGTGCAAATCGAAAATCCGCAAAATCACTTAGTTAAAGTGACTCTAAAGTTCAGTAAAGAGTCTGGTAAAAATCAGCTTGAGGTATTTCTTCCTTCATGGTCCCCTGGCTCATATTTATTACGAGAGTATTCCCGTCATATTCGTTGGTTCCGTGCAACACAGAGCAATGGCGAAGTGTTATTTCACTCTCAGTCGTCTAAAGGATCATACCTTATTGATTGGGAAAAAAGTGGACTAAAGTCACCGAGTAACGAGGTGGAAGTTAGTTATGAAATTTATTGTAAGGAACTTACGGTGAGGACTTCTCATGTTGATGCCTCTCATGCCTTTTTACATGGGCCGAGTTATTTGATGGGGATTAAAGAGGTAAAGATTGAGAATCCAATTATTGAGTTTCGTTTCCCTCCTGCTTGGTCAAAGCTTTCTACAGGGCTGAAAGATATTTCTGAAAAAAGAGATGTTTTTCTTTATGAAGCTTCTGACTACGATACCTTGCTTGATTCCCCAGTAGAGATAGGGTGCCAAGAGACAGATGGTTTTGTTTATAAAGGTAAGCCTCATCACATTGTCTATTACGGTTCATTGTATCCGCACAAGAATGACTTAAAAAAAGATATCAAAACCATCACTGAAACAGTTGCCCG
>Ga0079224_100006976_pt1 | contig 15064 bp, 7 predicted proteins | sample Stecom2015_FD_80414 | JGI IMG/M metagenome (GOLD analysis project Ga0079224, IMG submission 80414) | Agricultural soil microbial communities from Utah to study Nitrogen management - Steer compost 2015 | ecosystem: Environmental > Terrestrial > Soil > Agricultural land | place: USA: Utah...
CCGCCGAGCGGTTGCGCGCGGCCGGTCTGGCCGTCGTCGGGTCGACCAGCGTCGCCGACGCCCGGGCGGCATTGGACCGGCAGGGCCCCGCCCTGGCCTTGGAGTTCCACCTCGCCGCTGCGGTGCTCGGCGTCGTGCTCGCGCTCGGCGGTTTCGTGCTGGTCGCCGCCGTCGACCGCCGGCAGCGCTCCGCCGACTTCCGCGCGCTGCGCCGCCAGGGCGTGCCGCGGCGGTTCATCGGGCGCGCGGCGTTGGGCGGGTACACCGCCATCGTCGTCGCCGCGACCACCCTCGGGCTCGGCGCTGCGGTCGCCGCCTGGTGGGCCGCCGGGGACCGGCTGCCCGTCTTCACCGATTCCGTGGGCTCGCTCGCCCCGCCCCGGTGGCCGGTCATGGGCGCCGTAGCGCAGGCTTGGGCCTACACGGCCGCCGCGATGCTGCTGGCCGCGCTCATCGCCGGTGTAGTGCTGCGCCGTGCGGCGAGCGACCGGGCCGTCGCCCGTAACGGAAGGGAGTGACCGTGGCCGGATTGGCTGTGACCTGTCGCCGGGTGGTGCATATCTACCGGGCCGAGGCGGGCGACGTCGTTGCCCTGGCCGGTGTCGACCTCACCATCGCGCCGGGAGAGATGCTCGCCCTGGTCGGTCCGTCGGGGTCGGGCAAGTCGACGCTGATCGCGCTCCTCGCCGGTCTCATGCGGCCGTCCGCGGGCCGGGTCACCATCGGGACGTACGACATCGGCAAGCTCACCGACAAGGAGGTCTCCCGCCTGCGCGGCACCGAGATCGGCGTGGTGCTGCAGGGCGCGGCGCGCAACCTGCTGCCGTACGCGACGCTGGCGCGCAACATCTGGCTCGCGCAGACCCGGGCGGCGGCTACGAAGGGTGTGAAGCTGGACGATCCGGAGCGCATCCTCGATCTCGTGGGGCTCGGCGGGCAGGGCCGGGCGAAGGTTGGGGAGCTTCCGCCAGGCGCTCGGCAGCGGGCGGCGCTCGCCGTGGGGATCGCCGCGGGGCCGGGACTGCTGCTCGTCGACGAGCCCACGTCACAGTTGGACACCGCCGGCCGGGACGAGGTCGTCGCCGCCCTGGAGACCGTCAACGCCGAGCGCGGCACGACGATCGTGGTGGTGACCCACGATGCGGAGGTGGGCGAGCGGCTCGGGCGGGCTGTCACCATCCGGGACGGTCGGGTCGGCGCCGAAGGCAGGGGCGGCCAGGACTTCGCTGTCGTGGCCGGCGACGGGACCGTGCAGTTGCCGCCGGAGGTGCTCGGCGACTACCCGCCCGGCACCCTGTTCACCGTCGATCGTGTCGACGGAGCCGTCGCCCTGGTGCCGAGCGGCGAACAGCCGCCCGAGTGAATGAGAGTGCTGCATGGAAGGGCCCCTTCTTAACGTCTCACGCGGTATAGGGGCCCCTTGTTAACGCTGGCCTTCGGCTCGCGTTAACAAGGGGCCCTTTTACCTCGCCAGGAGTGAAGAGGGGGCCCTTGCATGCGGAGCCGTGGCGGTGTCGCCGGCCCGGCCGACGAGCGTGACAGACTAGCAACCATGGACCCTCGCACCATCCCGCCGATCATGCGTGGAGCGATCGACCTGAGCGCGTTGCGTAACAGCGCACCGAGCCGCCCGGAATCAGCCCCAGCCGACACGCAGCCGGGGGGCGGCGCGAAGCAATCGGCGACCACTCAATCCCGCCCCGGCGGCGTGACGATCATCGACGTCACGGAGGCGACGTTCCAGAGCGAGGTGCTCGAGCGGTCCCTCACCACCCCAGTGATCATCGACTTCTGGGCGGAGTGGTGCGGGCCGTGCAAGCAGCTCTCGCCCGTGCTGGAGAAGCTCGCGATCGAGGGCGGCGGGCGCTGGGTCCTGGCGAAGGTCGACGTCGACCAAAACCCCCGCCTGGCTCAGGCGTTCCGCGTCCAGGGCATTCCGATGGTCTTCGCGGTCGTCGGTGGGCAGCCCATCGACGCCTTCACCGGCGTGATCCCGGAGTCGCAGCTGCGGCCCTGGATTGAGGCGGTCCTCAAGGCCGGTGGCGTGGAGCCGCCAGTGAAGGAGGACCCAGCCCTCACCGCCGCTGACGAGGCGCTGATGTCGGGCAACCTGGACGAGGCCGAGCAGGCGTACAAGAAGATCCTGGCCGAGCGGCCCAACGACGAGGCGGCGACCGCCGGGCTCGCCCAGGTCGGCTTGATGCGCCGCGTCAACGGCGTCAACCCGGCGGACGCGCTGTCGGCCGCCGACGCGAACCCGGACGACATCGAGGCCCAGCTGCGCGCCGCCGACATCGAGGTCTCGATCGGCAAGGCCGAGCAGGCCTACGCCCGGCTCGTCGATCTCGTACGGCGAACGTCGGGCGAGGACCGCAACCGGGTCCGCGAGCACCTGCTGTCGCTCTTCTCCATGGCCGCCCACGACGACCCAGCGGTGGCGAGCGCCCGGCGCGCCCTCGCGAACGCGCTGTTCTGAGCCGGCCATGCCCCGCATCGCCGTGCTGGACGCCCCGTCGAACCTCGGGCTGCGACCGCCCACGCCGAGTTCCGTGCCGGGGTGCGCCAAGGCGCCCGGGGCGCTTCGCGACCACGGCCTCGTGGCCCGCCTCGGCGGGCGGGACGCGGGATGCCACACCCCGCCGCGGTACGACCCGGGCGAGTGGCGGCCGGGCGACGGGGTGAGCCAGGCGGCGGACATCGCGCGGTACTCGATCCGCCTCGCGGAACGGATCCGGGCAATCATCGACGAGGGGGAGTTCCCGCTGGTGCTTGGCGGGGACTGCTCCATCGGCATCGGTTCGGCGCTCGCGATGCGGCGCCTCGGCGAGGACCGCGATGGGCGGATCGGGCTGGTCTATGTGGACGCTCATTCCGACTTCCGGCACCCGGGCAACGCACCGGTCGTGGGCGCGGCGGCCGGCGAGGCGCTCGCGCTGATCACGGGCCGGGGTCAGGCCGACCTCGCAGCGATCGACCAGCGCCGGCCGTACGTGCGCGACGCCGACGTGGTGCTGCTCGGGCTGCGCCCCACCGACGAGTACCGGATGGACCTGCAGGCCGGCGGGTTCGCGATGCGGGCGACGCCCGACATCCGCGCCCACGGGGCGGTCCGCACCGCGCAGTGGGCCCAGGATCAGCTCGCCGACTGCCTGGGGTACTGGCTGCACCTGGACGTCGACGTGCTGGATCCCTCGGTGATGCCGGCGGTGGACGCCCCGAGCCCTGGCGGGATCGCCTACCCGGAGCTGGAGCTGCTGCTGCGCGATCTGGTGGCATCGGGGCGGTGCCTGGGCATGGAGGTCACGGTCTTCGACCCGGACTTCGACGTCGACGGGGTGTACGCCCGGGATCTGGTCAACTCGCTCGTTGCCGGGTTGTCCAGCCTCGCCGGGGTGACGCAGCGGCGCCCGAGGACGCCGGTCCGCAACCGGCCGCTGCGGGTGGAGCGGGCAGACCAGAACGCGCTCGACGGCGGCGCCGGCGAGCCGGGGGAGCCGAGCACGGACGAGCCGGCTCCGGCACCGGTGATCCCCGTCCAGTCGAAGCGACGCTCCCGTGCCGCCTCCGCGTCCCCGCGATCCCGCCGCTCCTAACGGCTTCTCCCAACAGCCTCTGACAGCCTCGCGCGGGGGCCTGTCGTGAGTCGTGGACACCTGACCAGGTTCTGAGGCCCCGATGGCATGGAAAAGCGTCCACGACTTGGGTGTGACTTGGGTGTCCGGGACCTCCGCGGGGAGCCCGGCTACCGAGGCCGTTCGGCGGTGCCGGAGGTGAAGACCTCTTCCCGGGTCGTCGTGAGCCCGGTCAGCAGCGCGCCTTGGAGGACGGGGTCGGTTGGTACGCCGGTGACGACCACCCGTGGGTTGACCGGCGCAAGGCGCGCGACCTGCTCCTGGACGTGAGCGGCGAGGGGTTCCCCGCCGGCGCTGCCCACGTCGCCCGCGAGCACGACGAGCGGGGGATCGAGGACGACACACACGGCGACCACGCCGAGAGCCACCCGGCGCGCCAGCTCCTCGACGACCGGCTCGCCGGCCGGTCCGCCGGCGACCGCAGCGGCGACCGCGTCGGCCGCGGTGGCGGCCCGGAATCCGTGCTGGCGCGCGAGCGCCCGTACCGACTTCTCGTTGATGGTCTGCTGGAACGACGGGGTGATGTGCCGCGGGTTGCCGGTCCGGGTGTAGTCGGGCGGCGGGCCACCCGGCACGTAGAGGTAGCCGATCTCGCCGGCGACTCCGGCGGCGCCGCGGTGCAGCCGGCCGCCGATGACCGCCGCGACACCGACGCCTCGGCTGATCCACATCAGCACGAAGTCGTCGACGTCGCGTGCTGCACCCACCTTCGCCTCGGCGATCGCCGCGAGGTTCACGTCGTTCTCGAACGACACCGGGCGGCCGAGGTCTTTGCTGAGTGCCTCCCTGAGGCCGTGGTGCCATCGAGGCAGGTCGAACGCGAAGGAGATGTCCCCGGTGGTCGGGTCCACGACGCCGGGCGTACCGAGGACTATCCGGCGTACCTTCGCCCACGGCGCCTCGGCCCGCTCGGCGGCCTCGACGACGGCCGCGTGCACCCGCCGTACCGGGTCGTCGGCGCCGTCCGTCGTGATCTCGACGCGGGCGGCGATGCGCCCGGTGATGTCCGCGGAGGCCGCCACCACCTCGCGCGGGCCGACGTGGACGCCCACGACGTAAGCGCAGCTCGGCACCACGGCGTAGAGCTGGGCGTTCGGTCCCCGGCCCCCGGCGAGCTCGCCGACGCGGGTGACGAGTTGCCGTTCCTCCAGGCGCTCAACCAGTTGTGACGCGGTGACCTTCGACAGCCCGGTGAGCTCACCGAGCTGGGCCCGAGTGAGCGGCCCGCGCTCAAGGAGCAGCTCCAGCGCGGCGCGGTCGTTGATGGCGCGCAGGAGGCTCGGCGTGCCGGGCTGGCGAGTACGGCTCATGGCTTCAGAGTCCTCTGCGAGTCTTGCGTTTAGGAAAGTTTACTATTAGATTCGGCGACCGAGAGCAGTCGACGGCCCTACCGCGCAAGGTGCCGACGCCCAAGACGCAGACGGGGAGGCACGGTTGAGGACGTCGAGTTCGGATCATATGCGTCGTCGCGCTTCCGGCACGCGCATGACCGAGCGGAGCGAGGACGGGCGAGCAGCAGATGACTAACGAATCCGTGGTCCGCCCGCCGTCACCGGCCGAGGCCAACCCGTCCGAGCCGAGTCCATCCATCGAAGTCAGCCCGTCCAGTTCGATACCCCAGGCGTCTTCGATGCACCAGGCGATCCAACCGGTCCCGCCATCAATGGTGCCGTCAAGCCGGCCTGCACCAACGAGCCGGAACACCGCGGCCACGACGCTTCGCACGCTGGCCTTACGTACGCTCCTGCCGGGATTTGGCGGACTTGAACCGCCGGCCTGGGCGCTTCGCCTGGTGCGAGAAGGGCTCGGCGGCTTTGCCCTGTTCGGCTACAACATCGCCGATTCCGGCCAGGTCGCCCGGTTGACCGAGGCGCTGCGGGACGCTCGCCCCGACGCGGTCATCGCGATCGACGAGGAGGGCGGCGACGTGACCCGACTGTGCTACGCGAGCGGGAGCCCGTACCCGGGCAATGCCGCGCTCGGCATCGTGGACGATCCAGACCTCACCCGGCGCATCTACCGGCAGATCGGCGCCGACGTCGCCGCCGTGGGCGTCACCCTCAACATGGCGCCCACAGTGGACGTCAACAGCGTCGACGAGAACCCGGCGATCGGGACGCGCAGCTTCGGCGCCGATCCACAGCGCGTGGCCGCGCACGCGGCCGCGGCCGTATCCGGGCTGCAGGGCGCGGGCGTTGCCGCGTGCGCCAAGCACTTTCCCGGGCACGGCGCCACGACCCAGGACTCCCATGTGGACCTGCCGGTCGTGGACGCCTCCGAGGAGCTGCTCTGGCGGCGAGAGCTGCCGCCCTTCATCGCCGCCATATCGGCCGGTGCGAAGGCGGTGATGACGGCGCACATCCGAGTGCCGGCCCTCACCGGAGTGCTCCCAGCCACGTTCAGCCCCGACGCGCTGATCCGGCTGCTGCGCAAGGAGCTTGGATTCGGCGGGGCGATCGTCTCGGATGGCTTGGAGATGCGTGCGGCGAGCGGCGACATCGGCATTCCGGAGGCCGCCGTCCGAGCCCTCATCGCGGGCAACGACCTGCTTTGCTTCGGTGGCGAGATCGGCAAGGGTGGCGATGCTGAGGCGGTCATCGAGGCGACCGCCGCCGCGATCGTGGCCGCGGTTCAGGCCGGCCGGCTCTCCGCCGAGCGGCTGGAGGAGGCGGCCGCCCGCGCGTCCCTGCTCGGCGGACCCGTCCACGCCGGACGGACAGGCGGCCCGGCGGAAGCCGACTCCGAGCTACCGCTCGCCGTCGCGCGCGCGGCCGTACGGTTGGAGGGCAGCCTGCCGTCCTCAATCGGCCTGCTGGTGCGGCTGGACACACCCCCGTCCGTCGCCGTCGGGGAGGTGCCGTGGGGTTTGACCCCGTTTCTGTCCGGTGTGGAGTGCCTGGCGGTCGACAGGCCGTACGACCCAGCGGCGCTCCTGGCTCGAGCCGGTGACGGGGCCATCGTGGTCTTCGGTCGCGACATCCACCGGCACGCGTGGGCACGCTCCCTTGTGGAGGAACTGTGCCGGCGCCGTCCGGGCGTCGTCCTGGTGGAGATGGGATGGCCCGGCCGTTGGCGACCCGCCGGTGCCACTGCGTACATCGCCTCCTTCGGAGCGTCCCGCGCGAACTCCCGGGCGGTCGCCGACCTGCTCACGGCTGCGGCCGCTGGCCGAGACTGACCCGGGAGCTCGTCGGCCCGTTGACCCGCGCCGAAGCTCCTATGGACACGCCCTGAAGCTCCTATAGAGAATCGTGCCGGCGACGGGCACGGTGCTCGTGGCTGAACGCGTCCGCGACGGGAGGCCATGTGAGCGATCCGCCCACCCCGTCACACCCCACGCCGTCGCGCCGGGCTAGGGAGCTCGTCGCCGGAGCGTACGACATTCACGTCCACGTCGCCCCGGACGTGATGCGACGCAGGATCGACGACCTCACGCTGGCCCGCCGGTTTGCCGAGGTGGGCATGGCCGGCTTCGTGCTGAAGTCTCACTATGTACCGACGGCCGAGCGCGCGGCGGTGGTCCGGGCCGCCGTTGCCGGCGTCGACGTCGCCGGATCGATCACGCTGAACGCGCCGGTCGGTGGGCTCAACGCGGCAGCGGTCGAGATCGCCGCGAGAGGCGGGGCCCGGTTCGTCTGGCTGCCGACCGTCGACTCCGGCAACGAGCGACGCAGTCGCGCTCGCCTGCCCGCTGGCGCCCTCAAACCGATGTGGGCGCAGTTGCAGGATGACCTCGCCCGGGAAGGCATTGCCGCGCCGCCGATCCCCGTCCTGGACGAGCGCGGTGACGTCGTTCCGGAGCTCCGCAGCGTACTGGGCCTGATCGCGAAGCACGACCTGGTGCTCGCCACCGGCCACCTGTACGCCGACGAGGTTCTCACCGTCGTCGAGGCGGCCGCGGGACTCGGCGTACGGCGCATCGTGGTGACCCACCCGGAGTTCACGTCACAGCAGATGCCGGTTGACGCCCAGCGCCGCCTCGCCGAACTCGGCGCATTGCTCGAACGGTGCTTCACCACCCCGTACACCAAGAAGGTCAGCTGGGAGGTGCTCTTCGAGCACATCCGGGCGGTGGGGCCAGAGCACTCGGTGCTCTCCAGTGACCTCGGGCAGCCGTTCAATCCGCCCGTGGAGGACGGCCTCGCGTTGTTCGCCGACCGCCTGCTCGCCGCTGGGTTCACCGAGGACGAGGTGATCACCATGGCGGTGACCAACACTCGTCGTTTGGCAACCGATCCGCAGGGCTGACGGCGGAGGCGGCCGCCCCGGGCCGCCCCCGTCGAGACCGATCAGCCTCCTCCGATTCGAGCCGCTCAGCGCGCCGCCCGCGCGGCGGAGGCACGCACGAGCGAACGGATCTGCCGTAGCAGCACGGACAGCGACGCGAGGTCGGGGCGTGCCCCGTCGAACTCGTCGATGGCGTGACGGGTCCGGGTCACGCCGGCCAGGTTGGCCGCCTCCCAGGCGCGAACCTTCTCCTCCGTCGGCACCTCGGGCCCGGCGACGGCGAGCACCTCGGCGGTGAGCGCCGCCAGTGCGGCGTACAGGTCGTACCGCAGCGCCATCCGGGCGAGTGTCTGCCACCGGTCCTCTCTCGGCAGCGCCGAGATCTTCGAGAGCAGGTGGTCGACCCGGAACTCGTCGGAGAGCAGGAAGTAGACGCCAGCCACCTCGTCCAAGTCCCGCCCGGTGGTGTGGGCGACCTCGACCACGTCGAGGAGGCCGAAGCCGTACGTCAACCGGGCAGCCCAGCTCGCGACGTCGGCCGGGATGCCGAGCTCGGTGAGTTCTGCGGCGCGCTGGAGCACCGCCTTGCGGTCTCGCCCGCGGACCAGCTCGTCCAGGCGCGCCAGCAGCGTCGCAACTGGACCAAAGCGCTCGCGCTCGCCCGGCACGTAGATCGGCGTCCGCCGGTTGGCGACCACCCACCGGACCGCGCGATCCATGAGCCGGCGCACGTCCAGGTAGACCGCCGTCTGGGCGTCCGCCGGCACCTTGCCGTCGAGGGCCTCGACGGCCCGCCACAGGTCCCGCAGCCCGAAGACATCCCGTACGACCACGTAGGCCCGCAGGACATCGTCGACGCTCGCCCCCGTCTCCTCCACCGCTCGGAACAGGAATGAGATGCCGCCCCGGTTGATCGCCTCGTTGACCAGACTGGTCGTGACGATCTCCCGGCGCAGACGCAGCCCGGGCATGAGGTGTTCGAACCGTGCCCGCACCGGCGTCGGGAAGTACTCCCGGAGCACCGAGGCGGTCCACTCCTCGTCAGGCAGGCTCGAGTCCAGAATGGACCGCGCAGCCACCATCTTCGAGTAGGCGAGAAGCACGGCAAGCTCCGGCATGGTGAGACCGATGCCGGTTCGGGCGTCGAGCTCCTTCTCCGTCGGCAGCGCCTCGAGGTTGCGGTCCAGCTGCCCCGCCCGCTCCATCTCGTTGATCATGCGTCGGTGGACCGGGAGGAGCTGTGCGGCCTGCATCAGGGACGCTCCGAGCGTCTGGGCCTGCTCGTAGTTGGTGCGCAGCACCAGCTCGGCGACCTCGTCGGTCATCTCCTCCAGCAACTGGTCGCGTTCGGAGCGGGTGAGCTCTCCGGCCGACTCGGCCGCCCCGAGGAGGATCTTGATATTCACCTCGTGGTCGGAGCAGTCGACGCCGGCCGAGTTGTCGATGAAGTCGGTGCGCAGGCGTGCCTGGCGTCCGGCGGAATCCATCTGGCCACCGAAGAGCGCGTACTCGATCCGCCCGCGTTGGGTGAAGCCCAGGTTTCCGCCTTCGCCGACCACCTTGGCCCGTACCTCGGACCCGTTCACGCGTACCGCGTCGTTGGCCTTGTCGCCGACGTCCAGATGAGACTCGGTGCTCGCCTTGACGTAGGTGCCGATGCCGCCGTTCCACAACAGATCCACCGGCGCCCGGAGGATCGCTTGGATCAGCTCCGGCGGTGAGAGCGTGGTGACGGAGTCGTCCTCGATGCCGAGCGCCGCCCGCATCTGCGGGGAGACCGGGATCGCCTTCGCGGTCCGCGGCCAGACGCCCCCACCCGGCGAGATCAGGGAGCGGTCGTAGTCGTCCCAGGTCGACCGTGGCAGGTGGAACAGCCGCTGGCGCTCCCTAAAGGACGATGCCGCGTCCGGCGTGGGGTCCACGAAGATGTGGCGGTGGTCGAAGGCCGCGACGAGACGGATGTGCTCGGAGCGGAGCATGCCGTTGCCGAAGACGTCGCCGGACATGTCACCGATGCCGACCACCGTGAAGTCCTGCGTCTCGACGTCCACGCCCATCTCGCGGAAGTGCCGCTTCACCGACTCCCAGGCGCCCCGGGCCGTGATGCCCATGCCCTTGTGGTCGTAGCCGGCCGAGCCGCCGGAGGCGAACGCGTCGTCGAGCCAGTAGCCGTACCGCTTCGAGATCTCGTTCGCGATGTCGGAGAACGCGGCTGTCCCCTTGTCGGCCGCGACCACGAGGTACGGGTCGTCGCCGTCGTGGCGCACCACACCCTCGGGCACGACCACCTCGCCGCCCACGATGTTGTCGGTGATGTCGAGCATCGCCGAGATGAACTCCCGGTAGCGCAGCTCCGCCTCCGCCTGCAGGCGGTCGCGCTCGGCTGGCGGTTTCTTGAGCACGAATCCGCCCTTGGCGCCCTCCGGCACGATCACGGCGTTCTTCACCATCTGCGCCTTGACCAGCCCGAGCACCTCGGTGCGGAAGTCCTCCCGCCGGTCCGACCAGCGCACCCCACCCCGGGCGACCGTGCCGAAGCGCAGGTGGACACCCTCGAAATGCGGCGAGTAGACGAAGATCTCATAGAGCGGGCGTGGCTGCGGCAGATCCGGGATCGCCCGCGGGTCCAGTTTGAACGCGACGTACGGCTTCGGGCGTCCGTCCTCCGAACGCTGGAAGAACGATGTGCGCAAGGTGGCGTGGATGAGCGTCAGGTACGAACGGAGGATCCGATCCTGGTCGAGCGAGGCGACCCGGTCCAGCGATGCGCGGATCTCCGCCGTGAGTGCCTGGGTGGCCTCGTTCCGTTCGGACAGGGAGAGGCCCAACGCCGGGTCCAACCGGGTCTCGAAGAGACGGACGAGTTGGGCGGCGATGTCCGGGTTGGCGACGAGCGTGCTCTCCACGTACTCGTGCGAGTAGATGCTGCCCACCTGGCGGAGGTACTTCGCGTACGCCCGCAGGACCACCACCTGGCGCCAGGTGAGGCCCGCCTTGAGGACGAGCGCGTTGAAGTCGTCCACCTCGGACTCTCCCCGCCATGCGGCGGCGAAGGCGTTCTCCGCCTTGGCCCGAACCTCGGTGATATCTCGGCAGCCCTCGGGCAGGGAAAGACCGAAGTCGTAGATGTACAGCGTCGCATCGCTGCGGCGAACCTCGTACGGTCGCTCATCCCGCACCCGTACGCCCAGCGAATGAAGCACGGGCAGCACGTCCGAGAGCGTCATCGGCTCTCCCAGCCGGAACATCTTGAACCGCACGTCGCTGTCGTTCTTGCGCCGCCGGAACAGGTGCAGCACCAGCTGTCGCGGCTCTTCCAGCAATTCGAGCTTGGCGAGGTCCTGCACCGCCTCGTCGGCGGTGTGCGAGTCCTTGTAGATCTCCGGCAAGGCCGAGCCGTACCGCTCTACCAGAGCGCGCGCCTGCCCGTCCCCGAGCTTGCGCTCGAGCGCGGTCGCAAAGTCGTCCTCCCATAGCCGGGTTGCGTCGGCGATCTGGCGGGAGAGCGCTTCGGCGTCGATCTCACCGAGGCTGGTCGCCGCGTCCGTACGCACGATGAAGTGGATCCGGGCCAGGGTGGAGTCGCCGACCCGGGTGGCGTAGTCCAACCCGATGCCGCGTAGCTCCCGAAGCAGGATCTCCTGGATCTTCAGGCGATTGGCGGTGTTGAAGCGGTCCTTCGGGAGGTACACGAGGCAGGAGATGAACCGGCCGTAGTGGTCCTTGCGGGCGAACAGCCGGACCTGCCGGCGCCCGGCGAGCCGCAGCACGCCCATGACCGTGCGGAACAGGTCGTCGGTGGTGATCTGGAAGAGCTCCTCGCGCGGGTAGTCCTCGAGGATCGCCATGAGGTCCTTGCCCGAGTGGCTGCGAGGGCTCAGGCCCGAGCGGGCGACCACCTCGGCGACCTTGCGCTTGACGACCGGCAGGTCCTTCACCGAGGACAGGTACGCCGCCGAGGAGAAGAGTCCCAGGAACCGCCGCTCCCCGATGACGTTCCCGTTGTTGTCGAAGACCTTGAAGCCGATGTAGTCGAGGTACGCCGAGCGGTGCACTGTGGACCGTGAGTTGGCCTTCGTGATGATCAGCAGCCGCTTCTCCATCACCCGCGCGTACGCCTCGGGGCTGAGCGAGGAGAGCTTGCGCGCCGAGACCGGATCCCGCCGCAGGATGCCGAGCCCGGTCCCGAGGACGGCCTCCAAAACCTGCTCGCCGCCGGGCCGCTCGACGATCCGATACTCCCGGTAGCCGAGGAAGGTGAAGTGGTCGTCGGCGAGCCACCGCAGCAGGGCCACCGAGTCGGTGATGTCCTTGTCCGGCACCGGCAGCACCGCGGTGGCGAGCTCGTCGGCTAGCGCGAGGGCCCGGGAGCGCATCCGGGGCCAGTCCTCAACCGCCTCCCGGACGTCGGTGAGCACCCGCTGCAGGGTGTTGCGCAGTTCGGTCAGCGCGGCGTCGTCGCGGATCCGGCCGACCTCCACGCGCATCCAGCTCTCGACCATGTCGTCCGGTCCCGCGTCGTCGGGCTCGACGCCGGGCCGGACCTCGATCAGCCGGCCGAGCGCCTCCCGGCGTACCACCATCTGCGGGTGGGCGAGCAGGCCAAGCTCCAGCCCGGCGCCGCTGACCGCTGCGGTGACGGAGTCGACGAGGAACGGCATGTCGTCGGTGAGGATGAGCACGACGGTCTGGTCATCCGTCTGCTCGATCTCGATCTTGAGCTCGCCCTTCAGCCGCTGCTGGGCGAGCGCCAGGTGGGTCTCGACCGCGGCGAGCATCTGCTCGGCCGTACGGGTGCCGAGGTCCTCGTCCGGCACGAGCCGCCAGAAGGTGTCAACGAGGTCGGCGAGCGGGATCCCGTCCTCGCGGCCGAGCGCGAGCGTTTTGGCCTCCGCTACCAGCCGATCGAGGTTCGCGATCTCCTCCTGCTCGGAGTCTTCGATCTGATCTTCTGCGATCTGCTCGTCTTCCGCGATCGGCTCGTCTGCCTGCCGGGCGGCGGGAGTCTGGCTCGCGGATGTCGTTGAAACTGGATCTTTCGGTGGGACTGGACTTGGTGTTACCGGGCTTGGTGTCACCGGCTCAGTCGGGGGATCCGTCTCCGCCGTTGAGGCCGTCTCTTCCGTTGAGGCCGTCTCTTCCGTTGAGGCCGTCTCTTCCGTTGAGGCCGTCTCTGCGGTTGAGGCTGTCTCTGCCGTTGAGCCTGAATCTGCCGGTGGGACCAAGGACGCGCTACGTGGACGCCCATTCATCGGTGCCAACTCCTTCTCACCCTCACCACGCTGTGAGGATCCGTCGCCCCAAGGGTAGGCCAACCCGCCCAGCGACTCGGGGCCCGCACGAACACCATGCGCTCTGTACCTTCCCGATCACGGCGTCCGCAATCGCGATCTGGACACCGTCTGGCCCGGTGGCCTCAGTGGCCACGCTGGGCTCGACTCGCTGGCTCGGGTCGGCGGCCACGTTGGCTCAGGTCGGGGCCACGCTGGCTCGATCTCAATGGCCACGCCCGGTTCGCGCCGCTACGGCACAATGGCGTCGCAACCGGCCCGTGGTGTGGTTCGTGTACTTAGCGGGCAACCGACCTGGAGGGGATCATGCGCCGCCGACTCGCCGTGTTCACCGCCGTGCTGTGTGTGCTGACCGGCGTGGTGGCGTGCTCCAAGGACCCCGGGCCGGAGCCCGTGCTGCAGGCGTACCTGGCCGGGTTCACCAAGGGCGACCTCAACGGGGTTGCGCTGGAAGACCTGGACGGCCAGGAGGTGAACGCCGCCGACGCCACCGAAGAGCTCAAGTCGATCACCGGAGACCTCCTGCCGAGCCAGGCCGTGCTCACCGTGGTGGGTGAACCGCGGGTCGGCGACAACGAGGCGGAGGCCCGGATCGCGGTCGACTGGCGGGTCGCGGACGGTGTGCAGTGGCAGTACGAGAACACCGTGAGGCTGCGCAAGCGGGGCGAGACCTGGCGGCTGGTCTGGTCGCCGGCGACCGTGCACCGCGACCTCCAGGACGGGGACTTCCTCGCGGTGCGTCCCATCCGGCCGCAGCGCGGTCAGATTCTCGACATCGACGGCGCGCCGATCGTGCAGGCCCGACCCGTCGTACTGGTCGGCATCGAGCCCCGCCGCATCACCGACCAGGACTCGCTGCTCAAGGCGCTGGATGACGCCTTCCGCAGCATCGACCTCGACATCGACCTGTCCGACCTACCGGGGCGCATCGCGTCCGCGAAGCCCGACCACTTCGTGCACGTGGTCACGCTGCGTCGCGAGACGTACGAGCAGATCCGCGTCGACATCAGGGATCTGCCGGGCACCGTGTTCCGGGAGTCGATGCTCCCGCTTGCCCCGACCCGGACCTTTGCCCGGGCACTGCTCGGCACTGTCGGGGATGTGACCAAGGAGCAGATGGATAACAACCCGGGCAAGTACCTCGTCGGCGATCTTGTCGGGCAGTACGGACTGCAGAAGGAGTACGACGACCTGTTGCGGGGCACCTCCGGCGTACGGGTCGTCATCGCCGGACGGACCAACGACCAGGGCGGACGTGAGGCGGAGCCCGAGCTGTTCTACATCGATCCGGTTCACGGCCAGTCGCTGCAGCTCACGATCGACCAGGACGTGCAGCGGGCCGCGGAGGCGGCGCTCGCCGGCCAGTCCAACCGGTCCGCGCTCGTCGCGGTGCGGGTGAGCGACGGCGCGATCCTCGCCGCCGCGAACGGCCCGGACGGGGGCGACCTCAACCTCGCCTTCACCGCGTCGGTGCCGCCGGGCTCCACCTTCAAGGTGGTGACCGCGCTCGGGCTGCTGGACGCCGGCGCCGTCACCCTGGACACCCCGGTGAACTGCCCGCGCAACTACACGGTCGAGGGCCGCTCGTTCCACAACAGCAACAATTTCCAGCTCGGCACCGTGCCGTTCCGCGTCAACTTCGCCAAGTCGTGCAACACCGCGTTCGCGTCGCTCGCCCCGAAGCTCGGCCCGGACGGGCTGCAGAAGGCAGCCGCGTCCGTGGGCATCGGAGTGCCGTGGAACCTCGGCACCGAGGCGTTCTCGGGGAGCGTGGAGGCGAACGCGTCGCCGGTCGAGGCCGCAGCGGCCGCCTTCGGTCAGGGCAAGACCGTGGTGAGCCCGCTCGCCCTTGCCGGTGCCACCGCGTCGGTCGCGCGCGGCTCCTGGCTGCAGCCGAAGCTCTTCCCGCAGCCC
>Ga0079224_100006977_pt1 | contig 15063 bp, 10 predicted proteins | sample Stecom2015_FD_80414 | JGI IMG/M metagenome (GOLD analysis project Ga0079224, IMG submission 80414) | Agricultural soil microbial communities from Utah to study Nitrogen management - Steer compost 2015 | ecosystem: Environmental > Terrestrial > Soil > Agricultural land | place: USA: Utah...
CGGCCATAGACGCGCCGAGAAGTCTGAGGATGACACAGCCCCCTGCCGCCACGTCTTCGAGACACTACACTGGACTGTGAAGGGGTAGTCCGCTCGTATAGCCCCCCCCCCTACGATGACAGGCAGATCCGGTTCCTGTGAACGCTCAGATGATCCGCAGGGCGGTGACGGGTCGGGCAGATAAACGAAAGCCGGGTGGAGGCTGGCTCCACCCGGCGGCTGTTTGCTAGAGAAATTCTGCCCGGCGCTATTCGTAGCCGCCAGCGTCGGCGGGGAGGTCCGGGTGGGCTTCGTCGATGGGCAGGTCGAGCGGGGACTCGGCCTCCTTGCCGTTGGTCTCCGGCTTCGGGGCGCGCAGTTCGATGTCGTCGGCCAGCAGCGTGGCGTTGATCACCTGATCCATGTTGTCGACCCAGATGAAGGTCATCTCCTTCTGGACCTTCTCCGGGATATGCACCAGGTCACGCTGGTTCTCGGCCGGGGCGATCACCGTGCGGATGCCGTTGCGGTGGGCGGCCAGGGTCTTCTCCTTCAGGCCGCCGATCGGCAGCACCCGGCCGCGCAGGGTGATCTCGCCGGTCATGGCGATGCTGTGGTCGACCGGGCGCCGGGCGACTGCCGAGATCAGCGCCGTGGCCATGGTGATACCGGCCGAGGGGCCGTCCTTCGGGGTCGCACCCTCCGGCAGGTGGATGTGGATGTCGATGCTCTCCTGAAAATCGGGTGCGATGCCCAGCTGCTCGGCGCGCGAGCGGGCGTAGGAGAGCGCCGCCTGGGCGGACTCGCGCATCACGTCGCCGGCCTGGCCGGTGATCGTGAGCTTGCCAGAGCCAGGCATGACAGCGACTTCGACCGGGATGATCTCGCCGCCGACGCTGGTCTTGCCCAGGCCGATGGCCACGCCGATCATCGACTCGTTGAACTGCTGCTCGTAGCCGTAGCGCTTCGGCCCCAGGAACTCTTCGAGCCGCTTGGGAGTCAGGCGAATGACCGGCACCTCGCCATCCTCCGCCTCGATCTCGCCGCGCACGATGTCGCGGGCGGCCTTGCGGCAGAGCGTGGCAATCTGGCGCTCCAGGTTGCGGACGCCGGCTTCGCGAGTGTAACCGCGCAGGATCTCCATCCACATGCGCTCGGAGATCTGCAGGCTGTCGGCTGGCAGGCCGTGGGCTTCGAGCTGTTTGGGCAGCAGGTGGTTGCGGGCGATGCCGATCTTCTCGTCCTCGGTGTAGCCGCCGATCTCAATCACCTCCAGGCGGTCGAGCAGCGGGGCCGGGATGCCGCCGAGGTTGTTCGAGGTGGTCAGGAAGAGCACCTTCGAGAGGTCGTAGGGCATATCGAGGAAGTGGTCGGTGAAGAACTTGTTCTGCTCCGGGTCGAGCACTTCCAGCAGGGCTGAGGCGGGGTCGCCGCGGTAGTCCGAGGAGAGCTTATCGATCTCGTCGAGCAGGATGACCGGGTTGATCGTCCCGGCGGTCTTGAGCGCGCTGACGATGCGCCCCGGGTAGGCGCCGATGTAGGTACGCCGATGACCGCGGATCTCGGCCTCGTCGCGCACGCCGCCGAGGCTGACGCGCACGAACTCGCGGCCCATCGCCTGGGCAATCGAGCGGCCCAGGCTGGTCTTGCCGACGCCGGGCGGACCGACCAGGCAGAGAATCGCCGTGCCGCCGGAGGCGTCCGGCATGTCCTGGGTGAGCGCGCGCACCGCCAGAAACTCGATGACGCGCTCCTTGACGTGCTCCAGCCCGTAGTGGTCAGCGTCGAGCACTGCCTGGGCATGGTCGAGGTCGAAATTATCCTCGCTCTCCTCATGCCAGGGCATGGCCAGCACGGTGTCGATGTAGTTGCGGACGATCGTCGCTTCAGCCGAGACGGCCGGCATGCGCTCCAGGCGGGTGATCTCACGCAGCACCTTCTCGGCCGCTTCCTCCGGCAGTCCGCGCTCGATGACGCGCTCGCGCAGCTGCTCGATCTCGTTGCCGCCCTCGCCGGAGAGCTCGTCGTGGATCACCTTGAGCTGCTCGCGCAGGTAGTACTCGCGCTGGTTGCGGTCGATCTGGGCGCGCACGCGCTCCTTGATCTTCTGCTCGAGCTCGGACATCTCGACGTCGGTCGAGAGCTGGACCGAGAGTTTTTCGAGGCGATCGATCGGGTTGAAGTTCTCGAGGTATTGCTGGCGCCGGTCGGCCTCGGCGATGAGCTGGGTGGTGACCAGGTCGGCCAGGTGGCTGGGATCGGTGGTCTGGAGGATCATCTCCATGACCTCGGGATTGAGCTTGTTCTTGATCTCGCTGTAGCGCTGGATCAGGTCATGGATGACACCAGCGAGGATCGCGCCCTCGCTCTCATTGACGATCTCCTCGACCGCCTGCTCGACCTCGACCCAGTAGAAGGGTCGCGAGTTATCGAAGCTGCGGATCGTGACGCGCGACAGCCCTTCGAGGATAACCTGGATATTGCTGCCCTGCTGGCGCTCGACCGAAACGATCTCGACCAGCGTGCCCACGCGGTGCAGATCGTCGGGGCGCGGGTCGTCGATCTCCGGGTCACGATGGGTGGTGACGACGATCCGCCGGTCGCGCGTGAGCGCCTCCTCGACCGCCTGGATGGAGCGTGCCCGCCCAACCAGCATGGTGACGACATTGCGTGGGAAGATGACGACGTTTTTCAGTGGCAGCAGCGGAATCGGCGCAGAAAACACGTCAAACCGGCTCATCGGCAAACACCCAAACCTACTCGTACCCGGCCTCGACCGGTCGTCTGTCCGTGATCAGTAGCCCCCTCGCCGCTCACCCAAGTATAGGCGGCGAAGCGATCAAATGCTCAGATCAAGCGAGAATCGATGCAAGTCGGCGCGAGATCGAGCAAGTTCATTCAGATGCGTTCGTTCGCAGGTTGCAGCCCGCCGTATCCACTTCAACGAACCGCCCCGGCGCCGGTTGCGCAAGCTCGCGCCGCGCCCTGGCCTTGGCGACGTGCACCTGCGCTCGGGCCAGCATCGCGTCGAAGCGCGGATAGGCCCACCAGACGATCGCGAGCGAGGCCAGCGCGCCGGTCCAGGTGCGCGAGAAGGCGGTCGCCGGAAGCCAGCCGAGCGTGCTCAGGGCTACGTCGATCAGCATCGGCGCCACCCCGGCGGCCAGCAGCCAGTGTGGCAGCGGGCGGCGCAGAGCGTCCACCCACAGGTAGAGCAAGCCGGCCAGCGCGAAGCCCAGGTGCATCGAAAGGTCGCGCTGCTCGAAAGCCATCGGATGCCCGGCCAGGAAGAAGGTGTGCGACGGGCGCTGCGGGCAGATGAAGGAGTAGGCCGTGTAGATCGGCTCGGCCAGCCCACTCCCAACGCCGGCCGCCAGCAGCGGCGTCAGCATCGCGACGATGCCGATCAGCCCGTTGATCGCTGTGGCCGCCAGCAGCGTCCAGGGCAGCAGGCGCATGGCCAGCGGCAGCCAGCCGGGCAGCTCCGAAACGGGCCGCGTGGCCTGCCAGTGCCGCTCGAGCAACTGCGCCAGCTCGTCGTCGGTGAATTCGCGTTTCGCTGGGGCTTCGGACATCGGCGATGAATCCAGATCCGGTGGCACGCGGGTCTCGAATTCCGAGTCTATCGCCGCTTAGCGCCTTACCTCTATCACCCCGAAGTCCTTGATCCCTCTCCCCCTTTGAGGTTGTAGGTTGTAGTTCGTAGTTTGTAGGAAGAGGCTCCCTCTCCCGACCGCGGCCCAGAGGGCCCCCGCCCAATCACCCAGCGGGTACCCGGGAGAGGGGGGTTGGGAGTGAGGGCCGTCTTTCCCTCTTCCCTGTTCCCCCTTCCCTCTTCCCTACCCCCTACTCCCTCCTCCAGGGTTCCTTGCCGCCGGTCTTCTCTTCGAGCTGGATGCGCTCGATCACCATGCCACGGTCGACGGCCTTGACCATGTCGTAGATCGTCAAGGCCGCAGCCGAGGCCGCGGTCAGGGCCTCCATCTCGACGCCGGTGCGGCCGCGCGTCTCGACCTGGACGCGGATGTCGACCGTCGAGTCGGCCTGGTTCGGCTCCAGGGCGACGTTGACCGCGCTCAGGCTCAACGGGTGGCACATGGGGATCAGGTCGCTCGTCTTCTTGGCCGCCATGATCGCCGCGACCTGGGCCACGCCCAGCACGTCGCCCTTGCTGGCCCGGCCGCTGACGATCAGATCCAGCGTCTCGGGTTGCATGCGGATGCGCCCGCTGGCGACGGCCACGCGGTGGGTCTCGTCCTTGCCGCCGACGTCGACCATGCGCGCTCGGCCGGCCTCGTCGAAGTGCGTCAATTCGCTCATGCTCGCCCTCCACTTCTTGCGCGAAGGAACGCCCCGCATTCCCTCTGGGCCGATAGTACCGTGCACCCCCGACCATTCGTTCCAGCGAAGTCAGGACCGCGGGGTGGCTCCATTCCAATGGCGCGGGTTTGACAATCTGGACACGAAGACTTCGTCGCGCGGCCACCCGGCCGCCCGGATGCGAGAAAGAAGGGGCATGATGGTCTCCAGCGTCCGCGCACTGCCCACCACCTCGAACATCGACGCCCAGCCCGAATCAACCATGCGCCGCCTCTCGCAGGCGATCTTCGGCGTCCTGGAGACGCTCTCCAGCCCGCGCGACGCGCGCGTCACGCCGCCGACCGCGGGAATCGATGAGTTGCCAGGGCTGCGCTATGCCACGGCGTTGCGACTGCGCCAGGAGTGCTTCGATCTGCCGCCGGAGCTACAACTGGTGCCCGACCGCATCAACACGTCGCCGACGATGCAGGCCGCGGGCTTCAGCGATCCGAGGGCGGCCAGCGTCGGCGTCGACGTGGCGCGCTGGTCGGCGCCCTGCTGCGAGGCGCTCGATGAAGTCGCCTGGCGGCGGATCTTCACCTGGGTCGTCGGAACTGACGAGAACCTGACGAACGTCGCGGTGCTCGCGCCCCCGGCGCTGCGCGCGGGCCGCATGATCGGCGCATACAGCTACGTGGCTGGCGGCGTGCAGGGCTACGGCGTGCTCCAGGTCAGCGCTAGTGAGGACGGGGCATGGCACATCTGCGACTGCTGGGGCGATGCTGACGACGCCGACCGCATCGACGCGCTCTCTCGCTTTTCCCTGGCAGCCTAGCCCGGGTTAGAAATCTTCCAGCAACCCCAGCTCACGGCCGCGAATTGTCGCCAGGGTGCGGTTGGATACGCCCAGCTTTGAGTAGATATTGTGGGTGTGGCGCTTGACCGTGCCCACGCTGACGAAGAGCCGGTCGGCGATCTCCCGGTTGGGCAACCCCTCGGCCAGCAGGCGCAACACCTCGATCTCGCGCTCGGTCAGCGGCTCGACCAGGCCGGCCTGCCGGTCGGGCGTCGCCGATGTGGCAGGCAGGGCGGCATCCAGGAACGCCGCAAGCTCCGGATTCGACTTCGCGTAGCGGTCGCGCGCCTCGCGCAGCAGAGGACGCGCTCCAGGGTGCGTGTCGAGCGGCAGGCGATAGAGACGCTGAGCGGCAGCGTAGGCGACGGCCCGATCGATTGCCTCCCTGGCCTCGGCCTTGCGCCCCTGGCGAGCACGCAGCACGGCCAGCAGCAGCCGCGCCTGGGCCAGCCGGTAAGCGCGCTCGCCGGCCTCCAGGTTGGCGATTAGCTCGCCGAGCAGCCGGTCGGCGGCTTCCAGGTCGCCGCGCTCGAGCGTGACCCAGGCCTCGGCGATCGCGGCGCGCTCCTCGATGGCCGGCAGGCGCCAGCCGACCGGCTCGCCGGCCTGCGCGACCCAGCTCAGGCCAGCGGAGGTATTGCCGAGCAGCAGTTGGATGTGGACGCGCAGGCCCTCGATCCGCCAGAGCAGCGTCGGGTTGCTCACGTTGCCGCGGCATAGCTCAATCGCCTGGTCGACCGTGACCAGCGCCTCCTGCTCCCGCCCCTCGGCCAACTCCAGCAGCGCGCGCTCGTAGAGCAGCGCGGCCTGAGCGCCAAAGTCGGTCGGCCAGTTGGAGTTGTCGCGGCCGGTGGCCTCGGCGAACAGCCGGTGGGCGTCCTCGAAGCGCTTCTGCTCGCGCAGGATCGTCGCCAGCGTCCAGCGCGCGCCCTCGGCCATCGAGAGCGCCCGGATGCCGTACTCCTGCTCGCGTTCCAGCGCCGTCCGCGCCCAGCGCTCGGCCTGCTCGAAGTCGCCCAGCTCGCCGTAGGCCGCGGCGAGCTGGCTGAGCGCGTTCAGTTCGACGACGGTATCCAGCCCGCGCCGGCCATGCTCGATCGCGCGGGTCAGGACATTGATCGCCTCACGGATCTCGCCGCGCAGCAGGTAGCCGCTGCCGAGGTGCAGCAGCGCGACGCAGTAATCGGGGTCGTCCTCCAGACCGGCGCGGTGCAGGTAATCCAGCCCCTCGGCGGATAGCTCGATGATCGCGTCCACCGCTCCCCGGAAGCGCGCCGCCGTTGCCCGGCACACCGCTACGTGCGCGCGCAGCTCCAACGCGGCAGCGGGGTCCTTCTCCTGATTCGGATCGATCAGCCCCAGCCAGGCCTCGGCATCCTCGATCCGCCGCCCCATCACCAATGCCCAGGCCATCAGCAACGTCAGCGAGGAGCGAGCAGCGATGGTCTCCTCGGGGAGCGCCGCGAGCCAGCGCGTCACCGTCCCGATGCGGCCGCGGCGGATCAGCTCGTGGCCATGCTCCTCGATCAGACGGATCAGGCGCTCGGGATCCTGGATCGTCAGGGCGTGCTCGACCGCCTCAGTGCGGAAACCATGCTCGGTCAGCCAATCGCAGGCGATGGCGTGCGCCTCGCGCCAGCCGGCCGGGTCCTGTTCGCGATAGCGGGCGGCCAGGAACTCGGCGAACAGGTGGTGATAGCGATACCAGAGGCGCTGGCTGTCCAGCGGGACGGTGAACAGGTTCGCGGCCACCAAGCGCTCGAGCATCTCCTGACAGGCAACGGTGTCGTCGCCGACCAGCTCGGCGGCTAGTTCAGCGGAGATGCGGCTCAAGACGCCGGTGCGCTCCAGGAAGCGCTGGACATCCTCCGGCTGGCGGCGCAGCACCTCCTCGGCCAGGTAGTCGAAGACGTAGCGGTGCTCGCCGCCAAAGGAATCGAGCACGGCGTCGGCGTCTCCGGCGTCCGCGGCCGAAAGCGCGGCCAACAGCAACCCGGCGATCCAGCCCTCGGTGCGCCGTTCCAGCGCCGCGACGCGCTCGGGCGGGAGATCGAGCCCCATCACGTCGTTGAGGAACGCCGCCGCCTCATCGACGGTGAAACGCAGGTCGTCGGCGCGGATCTCGTTGATCTCGCGCCGGCTGCGCAGCCGCGAGAGGGGCAGCGGCGGGATGGTCCGGCTGGTCAGGACCAGATGCAGGGCTGGCGGCTGATGCTCAAGGATGTAGCCCAGCGCCTCGTGGATCTCCTGATTCGTGATGACGTGGTAGTCGTCGAGCACGAGGATGACCGGCGCGCTGAGCGCGCTGAGCGCATTGATGACCTCGACGAGCGCCAGCGTGGTGTCCGAGGTCATGGCCGACTGCACCAGGTTGATCAGGCCCTTACCGAATGCTGGCTCGACCGACTGCATGGCGCGCAGCAGGTAGGTGAAGAAGCGCCCGGGATCGTTGTCGCCGGCATCGAGCGAGACCCAGGCGACGCGCCGTGGCGACAGGTCGGTGCCGGCCAGCCACTCGGTTACCAGCGTCGTCTTGCCGAAGCCGGGCGGGGCGGCGATCAGCGTCAGCTTGCCGGATAGCCCGGCCGTCAGCCGATCGTTCAGACGCGGTCGGGAAATGACGTCGGTACGGTGTGGAGGAACGGCGATCTTGGTGACCAGGATCGGGATCCTGTGGGGTGCCTCCGTTGCTGCGGTGATGATGTCCTCCCCTCCGGGACGGGGTTGACCGGCGGGCGTGCGGCGCGTCGATCTAGTTCAGCAGGTTCAGCTCTCTCCCGCGCACGATCGCCTGGGTACGGCTGCTGACATCGAGCTTGCCATAGATGTTGTGCGTATGCCGCTTTATCGTCCCGACGCTCAGGAAAAGCCGGTCGGCGACCTCTTTGTTACTCAGGCCGTCGGCCAGCAGCTGCAGCACTTCCAGCTCCCGCTCGCTGAGCGGCTCGGCCAGGGCGGCCGGGGCGCTGGACGGTTGTTCCGCAGCCTGAGACTCCGGCCCCCGGGCGCCCATCGCAGCCAGGATCTTCTCCAGGTAGGCACGCGTCCAGATCGCGCCCGGCGGCCGGTCGCGTAACAGGTCGGCCGCCACCGGCTCCAGGTCGCCGTACTCATCCGCGAAGGCGCGCACGTAGCGGTCCGGCTCGGCGGAGTCCAGGGCGCGGCTGAGAGCGACGCGCGCGCCCTCCATATCGCCGGCCGCGTAGCGGGCGACGGCTTCCAGGCTGTCCAGCTCGATCAGGCGCCGGCGCCGGCAACCCTTGTTGGCCAGCTCGCGGATGGCCTCGATCTGCGCCAGGGCGCCCTCGATGTTCCCGCGGCTGATCTCGATGCGGATCAGGATCAGGAAGACCTGCTCGTAATGGAAGTTGAGCGGCGGGTCGGTGGCGCGAATCTGCTCCGCCCAACGCTCGGCCTCATCCTGCCGGCCCAGCTCCAGCAGCACCCGCGCGCGAATCGCGGCGATGCGGTCGTACTGCCAGGCGAGCACCATCGGGTCAGTCGCCTCTTCGAGCGCCATGTCAATGATCCGGAGGGCATCCTCGAAGCGGCCCTGGGCGCAGCGGATGCGGGTCAGCACGATCAGCCCGTAGAGGCGCGTGGCCAGCTCCTCGCGGATGTCCAGCCCGGCCAGCACGGCCAGGGCGCGCTCGACGACCTCGTCGGCCTCCTCCAGCTCGTTCCACTCCCGCAGGATCTCGGCCAACCCGAGGTGGGAAGCGATAGCGAAGCCGACGTTCTGCAGACCGTGACGCTTCTCGAAGTCGATCGCCTCGCGGTAGGCGTCGTGGGCCAGCCGGAGGTCGCCGAGGGTCATCCAGGCGACGGCGCGCTGGCTGGAGGCGATCAGCCAGGCCGGGATATTGCCCATCTCGTTGCAGATATCAGCGCCGACAGTCAGCAGCTCGACGGCCTTCGGCAGCTCTTCCTGCATGCGGTAGGCGGTGCCCAGGTGAACGGCAACCATGCTCTTGCTGTAGAGGTCATCATCGGCGATGGCTGGCAGCGCCTCCTCGCCCAGCGCGATCGTCCGCGCCAGGTCGCCGGTCAGCAGGGAGTGGGAGATGCGCAAAGCGGCGGTGCGGGACGCCTGATCCTGGCACAGCTCACAGGCTTCCAGCGCCTCGATGCGGCGGGCGACCAGGTCGAAGTCGCGATCCATCAGCGCGGCCAGGCCGTCCAGCACCATGATGTCGGGGTGCTGGCGAATGACCTCTTCCGGGAGCTCATTGAACCAGCGGCGCAACGTCCCGGCGCGGCCGGCGTTGATCGTCCGCAAGCCAGTCTGCTCGATCAAGGGCACGGCGCGATCGTAGGCGCCGATGGCCATCGCGTGGTCGATGGCCTGGTGCCGCAGCCCGAGCTGCTCATAGGCTTCGGAGGCGCGCAGGTGTGCCTGCCGCCAGGCATCCTCGTCGTCGCGGCGCAGCCGGCCGCTCAGGAATTCGCCGAACAGGTGATGGTAGCGATACCAGGTGCGGCTCTGGTCCAGGCGCACGACGAACAGGTTCCCATCGTCAAGGTAGGCCAGCATCTCGCGGCTGTCCCGGCGTCCGGTCACGGCGTCGCACAGGTCGGCCGAGAGGCGATCCAGCACCGAGGTCTGAAGCAGGAACTGCTGGACTTGCTCCGGCTGGCGGGTCAACACCTCCTCGGCCAGATAGTCGAAGACGAAATGGTGCTCGCCGCTGAAGGCTTCGATGTGCGCGTCGGGGTCGCCCGATTCGCCCATCGAGAGCGCGGCCAGCAGCAGACCGGCGATCCACCCTTCGGTGCGCGCTTCGAGGCGCTCGATCTGCTCGGGCGTCAGCTTCAGCCCCATGACGCCATTGAGGAAGGAAGCGGCCTCCTCGGCGGTGAAGCGCAGCTGATCGACGCCGATCTCGAGCAGCTCGCGGCGCGCGCGCATCAGCGCCAACGGCAGCGGCGGCTCGGTTCGCGAGGTCATCAGCAGCCGGACGTTGGGCGGCAGGTGCTCGACCAGGAAGGTCACCACATCGTGGATCTCCTGCTCGACGATCTCATGGTAATCGTCGAGCACCAGCAGGACTTGCTCGGGATGCTGCTGGATATCGTTGAGCAGGATCGTCAGCGGCACGCGCAGATCGCTGCGCTGATTGCTCTGGAGCATCGACAGCGCGCCGTCGCCCAGGCCGGGGTCGAGCACCTTGAAGCCATGCACCAGGTAGGTCAGGAAGCGCGACGGGTCGTTGTCGCCAGCATCGAGCGAGATCCAGCCCAGGCGCCAGCCCTGCTGGGCGATTGATTGGTACCAGTTGACGATCGCGGTGGTTTTGCCGAAGCCGGGCGGCGCCGAGACGACGACCAGCCGGGCGGCCAGACCTTCGCTGAGCCGCGCTTCAAGGGCTGGCCGGCGGATCGTATCGGCACGCGCAGTCGGCGCGAAGAGCTTGGTCGTGAGGATGGGGAATTGATGGGCCCTCTGATGGAGGGCGTTCTGTGTAGCCGCCATGTCGTCCCGCGCATTCAGTCCGTTGTGCCGGCCGCTCAAACACGAAATGATACTCCGATCAGCGGAAATCATCCATTTCGCAAACGCCCCGGCGAGCACCTTCTACAATAGCTGGACAGCGTCCACGATTACGGAAAGCGAGCCGCATTATGGCGACAGAACCCGCCGCTCCGACCACCTCCATCGCCGGTAACCCGGAGCAGCTGCGCGCCTTCGTCGACGAGCAGATCGCGCCGCGCGCCATCGCCTGGGACGAGCAGGAACGGGTCGACCGCGAGCATGTGGCGCGGCTCGCGGAGGCCGGCCTGTTCGGGATGACCTTGCGCGCCGACGTCGGCGGAGCAGGCGCCTCGACGCTGGACGCCGCCCGGGCGATCGCCGAGGTCGCGCGCGGCTGCGGGGTCAGCGCGCGGCTGGTCGTCGACAGCAACTTCGGCGCCGTCCAGATTCTGGACAGATTCGCGCCGGACCACATTCGCCAGCGCTACCTGCCGGCCGTGCGCCGGGGCGAAAAGCTTGTGTCCATCGCGATCACCGAGCCGGGCGCGGGCTCGGCCGCCAACCTGTTGACCACGCGCGCCGAGCGGGAGGGCGACGAGGTCGTGCTGCACGGCACGAAGCGTTGGATCACCGGCGCTGGCGAGCGCGACCTCTACCTCGTCTTCGCGCGCTTCGACGGCGTCGAGGGCGCGCCGGGCGTGGGCGCGGTGCTGGTCGAGGCGGGCACGCCGGGGCTAAGGATCGGCGACCGCGAGCCGACGATGGGCCTGCGCGGCCTGCGAGAGGGGGAGCTGCACTTCGAAGGCTGCCGGGTGCCGGCCGAGAACGTCATCGTCGAGCGCGGCAGCTTCGGCACGCTGATGGCGGCCTACAACGGCCAGCGAGTCGGCGCGTCGGCAGTGGCGCTGGGGCTGGCGCGGGGCGCGCTCGAGATCGCCGTAGCCTACGCGAAGGAGCGCGAGCAGTTTGGCCGGCCGATCGCCGAGTATCAGGCCATCCAGCTGCTACTGGCCGACATGGCGATCCAGCTCGACGCGGCTACCTGCCTGGTCGAGCGCGCCGCGACCTCGGCCGACCGCCACGGCTTCCCGGAGCGCTACGCGACCAGCGTGGCCAAGACATTCGCCTCGGAGGCGGCGATCTTCGTGACCAACAGCGCGATCCAGGTACTGGGCGGCAACGGCTACTCGCGCCACTACCGGGTCGAGCGCATGGCGCGCGACGCCCGCATGTTCACCCTGGGGGGCGGCACCACCCAGATGCAGCGCCTGGCGATCGCGGCAAAGCTGCTGGCGGAATAGCGGAACCGACGACGCGTAGAGGCAGAGCCTCGAGATCGGCGCCGGGCAGCGCGAAACCTCCGGGGCTACAGAGAGCCGTCGGAGGCTCGGCGATGCTCGGTTAGGAGCTGTTCGGGTTTACCAGCGGTCGCGCTGCGGGCGCTGCTCGCGAGGGCGGGCCTCGTTGACCGTCAGCGTGCGGCCGTCGATCTCGGCGCCGTTCAGCTCGGTGACCGCCTTGAGCGCGGCGGCATCATCTTCGAACTCGACGAAACCGAAACCGCGCGAGCGGCCCGTTTCGCGATCGGTGATGATGCGCGCGGACGTGACCGTGCCGTATTCCTCGAAGACTTCGCGGAGCTTCGCTTCGCTGGTGTTGAAGCTGAGATTACCAACGTAGAGGTTCATAGGGACTCCCTCATAGACGCATAGCAGAGAAACAGGGACATCCCGTATCCAGCCGTGCGGATCTAATCGTCGTCCAGAGCCTATCACAGTACACCGCTAGTACTGGATACAGGTGAGGACAGGCATGGGGTCATATTCGAGGTGGTATACTAGGTTATGTAAGAGGCAGGGACGCGCAGTCGTTGCGCGCCGATACGCCAACGCATCCCCACCCAGATTTCCGTAGCGGGGAGAGCAGCGAGCCGTATCGACCGGTTCGCCAGGTTCCCAATTGCACAATTCACTCGATTGCTACGGATGTTTGGGAGTTCTCTATCTCCATGTCTATGACTTTGACTGACAGGACGGCAACGCAGCCGTCAACCACGTCCTTTTCCCGTTTCGGCCTGCGCCCGGCCACGCTGGCCGCGCTGGCCCAGATGGGCATCACTGAGCCGACGCCGATCCAGGCGTCGGCGATCCCGGCGCTGATGGCCGGAGAGGACGTCATGGGCCAGGCGCGCACCGGCTCCGGCAAGACGCTGGCCTTCATGCTGCCCGCCATCGAGCGGGTCGATGCCCGCCAGCGCCAGGTGCAGATCATGGTGCTGACACCGACTCGCGAACTGGCCGTCCAGATCGCCGACGTCACCGCGCAGGTCGCCGGGCAGCTCTCGATCGTCACGATCGTCGGCGGGCGCTCGGACAAGCCACAGGTCGCGGCGCTGCGGCGCGGCGCGCAGGTCTTGATCGGCACGCCGGGACGCATCCTCGACCTGCTCCAGCAGGGCGCGCTGATGCTCAACCAGCTGCGCTTCCTGGTGCTGGACGAGGCCGACAACCTGCTCGACCAGGGCTTCGGCCCGGACGTCGACCGGATCATCAAGTACGCCAACCGCAGCCGCCAGACGGCGCTCTTCTCGGCCACGATGCCGGACTGGGTCGAGCGTGCGGCCCGTAAGTACCTGCACGAGCCGCGCCGGATCACGATCGACGCTGGCCCGCAGGCCAGCGCCAGGATCGACCACTATGCCGTCAACCTTGCCGGCGTCAACAAGCACGAGGCGCTGCGCGAGTTGCTGGATCACCGCGGCAAGGGCGCGACGATCGTCTTCGGCCGCACCAAGCACGGCGTCCGCAACCTGGCCCGCAAGCTGGAACGCGAGGGCTATCCCGTCGCCGCACTGCAGGGCAACCTGTCGCAGAACGCGCGCGACCGGGTGATGGCCGACTTCCGCGCCGGCGTGATTGACATCCTGGTGGCGACCAACGTGGCCGCCCGGGGTCTAGACGTCAACGGCGTCGATCTGGTGATCAACGTCGAGCTGCCGGAGTCCTCGGAGCTGCTGACCCATCGCATCGGCCGCACCGGCCGGATGGAGCGCGAGGGCCAGGCGATCACGCTCTTGAGCGCGGACGACCTGGGCAAGTGGCGCAAGATCAAGCGCGAGCTGCCGAGCGAGATCACCGAAGTGCGCTGGAACGGAGCCGGCGAGCTGCTCGGCAACGGCAACGGCGCGCGTCGCTCCAACGGACACCGCCGCGCGGCCATCAGCCGAACGATCGTCGAAGCGGCTCCGGCGCCGCGGACTACCCGCTCGCGCCGGCTCGCGGAGACAACGCGGGAGCGCGAGCAGCACGAGATCGTGTGCTCCAGCTGCGGGCAGTCGGACCTGGTGCCGTTCAAGCCCGACCCGACGCGGCCGATCTACTGCTCGGCGTGCTTCACGCCGCCAGCCCGCCGGACAGCGCGCCGCCGCTCGTAACCAACCACACATGACACTCAACGGCGCCAGGGTCAGCTACACCTCGACCCTGGCGCCGTGGCTTTCGGCGATGATGATCGCCTGGGCGATGTCGATCCTGGCACCTTTCAGCTTGACGAAACTGAGGTCGACGCCATCCAGGGTCGCACCGCGCAGGTCGGCCTCGCCCAGGTCCGCGTTCCAGAGCACGGCCCGGCTGAGGTCGGCGTCGCGCAGGTCGGCCTTTACCAGCTTGCACTCGGCGAGGTCCGCCTCGATCAGCCAGACGCCGCGTAGATCGAGCCTGGCCAGATCGTGACCGCGCAAGCTCGCGAACGACCAGTCGCCGCCTTTGATGGCGAGCGCTGTCAAGTCCGCCTCGGGGAAGGCCGAGCCGACGAGCTTGCAGCCCACGAAGGTCGCGCCGAAGAGGCTGGCGTTGCCGAACTGGCAGTTCAGATAGGCCGTGTCGCGGTGCGTCGAGCTGTTCAGGCGCGCGTTGCTGAAATCGCAGGCGTCGAAGGTGCAGCCCTCGACCCGCGCCTCGCCAAAATTCGCAAAGCGGAACGAGCAGGCCGAGAAGCGGCAGCCGCGCAGCTCTCGCAGCGAGAAATCCGCGCCCACGAACGCCTCTTCAACGAAATCCCGATCTATCCACTCCGCGGACATGCCCTGCGCCCCTCAATACAACCCGGCCACGTTTCACAGGCGATTGAACACCAACCACTGCGTGGTCCCGAGCCCGGCCCCCGGTTGCGCGCGCGAGTACCTGATAGGACATGGGAGCGCCGACTACTGTCCGGCACTCATCGCTAATCCCCAGTCCCTACGCCTGCCGCCGGGCGCGGGTGGCCCAGCTTCTCCCAGGATTGGCGGCCGACGCGGGCGCCGTACTTCTGCTTGGAGTGGAACTCGCCGCTAAGCTGCGCGTCGATCAGCATCCGCAGCACCTGGGACTCGCGGAAATGAAGCGAGAAGGTGCGCACGTCGCGGAAGGCGCGCTCAACCGGCAGGTGGCGGAACGCGGCGCGGGCGCCGACGACG
>Ga0079224_100006978_pt1 | contig 15061 bp, 12 predicted proteins | sample Stecom2015_FD_80414 | JGI IMG/M metagenome (GOLD analysis project Ga0079224, IMG submission 80414) | Agricultural soil microbial communities from Utah to study Nitrogen management - Steer compost 2015 | ecosystem: Environmental > Terrestrial > Soil > Agricultural land | place: USA: Utah...
CGAACTGATGAGCAGTCGCATCATCGCCGCCGCGTTCACCGCCCGCGGCCTGGCGGCTTCGTGGGTCGACGCCCGCCAGGTCATGGTGACCGGCGATGAGCACATGACGGCGCCACCCCTGATGAAGGAAACCGCCGAAGCACTGATGACGACCGTCGACCCCATCCTTGCCGATCGCCGTATCGTCGTGATGGGCGGATTCGTCGGGGCGAACCGGGCCGGTGTGACCACCACGCTGGGGCGCGGCGGGTCGGACTACTCGGCTGCCGTCGTCGGCGCCTGCCTCGGCGCCTCCGAGATCCAGATCTGGACCGACGTGGACGGCATGCTCACGGCCGACCCGCGCATCATCAAGGACGTCCAGGTGGTGCCGCACATCTCGTTTGGCGAGGCCTCCGAGCTGGCCTACTTCGGTGCGAAGGTCCTGCACCCGGCCACCATCCTCCCCGCCGTTGGCCGGAACATCCCGGTCCGGATCCTCAATTCCCGACGTCCGACCGACGCGAAAGGCACGCTCATCACCCGCGAGCGTCCCGTGAGCGATCGGCCGCTCACCGCCGTGGCCTCGAAAAAGGGCGTAACGGTCGTCGACATCACGTCGACCCGCATGCTGATGGCGCACGGGTTCCTGGCGCGTATCTTCCAGGCCTTCGAAACGCACCGCACGGCCGTCGACGTGGTCACCACGTCGGAGGTCAGCGTTTCGGTCACGGTCGACGATGCGCGGCGCCTGCCCGAGATTGCGGCGGAGCTGCGCGAGGTGGCCGAGGTCACGCGCGAAGACAAGATGGCCATCGTCTGCGCCGTCGGCGACGGGCTGCAGCGTGATCCGACGTTCGTCAGCCACCTGCTGGGCTCGCTCGGCGACGTGCCGATCCGCATGGTGTCGCAGGCCGCGGCCCGGCGGAACATCACGCTCGTCATCCGCGAGGCCGACATGGAAACCGCACCCATCCGCGTTCACGAGCGGTTCTTCGGGGTGCCCGCGTGAGAATCCTGATTGTGGGTCACGGCCGCATGGGCCAGCTGATCGAACAGCTGGCCGGTCAGCACGACTGCACGGTGGCCGCCATCGCCGAGGTGGATCGGCCGATTGCCGATGCCATCGACGGGGCGCGCGACGCCGGCGGTGTCGATGTCGCCATCGACTTCTCGCAACCGGATGCCGTGGCCGGCAACCTCGAGCAACTGGCCGCACGCGGCGTCAGCGTCGTCATCGGGACAACCGGATGGCAGGACCAGGAACGCGACATGCGGGCGCTGGCCGGCAAGGCCGGTATCGGCGTGCTGGCGGCGGCGAACTTCTCGCTTGGCATGCACGTGTTCGCGGTCGTTGTCGAGGAGGCCGCGCGACGATTCGGGACGCTGGGCCAGGTGGGTGCCTGGATTCACGAGGCGCATCACATCGCGAAGAAGGACGCGCCGTCAGGCACCGCGTTGATGCTGAAGCGTGTGATGGAGGACGGTGGCTACCAGGCCGGCATCGACATGTCGTCGACGCGCGCCGGCTCCATACCCGGGATGCACGAAGTGGGATTCGACGGTCTGGCCGAGACCGTCACGTTGACCCACACCGTGCGCGACCGGTCGGTGTTCGCGCACGGCGCCCTCGAGGCCGCCAGGTGGCTGCACGGCCGTTCCGGCTGGTTCACCATGCGTGACATGATTAACGGCTGACGGCAGGGGATGCGGACATGAGACTTTCATTCACGGGCCTGGGCACCGCGCTGATTACGCCGTTCACGCCGGCCGGATCGATCGATGAGCCGGCCATCAGTCGGCTGGCGCAACGACAGGTGGGCGCCGGCGTGCACTTCGTCGTGCCGTGCGGCACCACCGGCGAGACGCCGACGTTGAGCCACGACGAGAAGGTGCGCGTGGTCGAGATCGTGGCCGAAGCCGTCGAGGGACGCGCGCTCGTGCTGGCCGGCGCCGGCGGTTACGACACGCGCGAGGTCATTCACGCCGTCCAGGCGTTCGAGCGTGCCGGCGCACACGGCATCCTCTCGGTCACGCCCTATTACAACAAGCCCACGCAGGAAGGCCTCGTGCAGCACTACCGCGCGATTGCCGCCAGCACGAAGCTGCCGATCGTCGTCTACAACGTTCCGGGGCGGACGGGGTGCAACGTCGAGCCGGCCACGCTCGCCCGGCTGGCCGAGGTGCCGAACATCGTCGGCGTGAAGGAGGCGTCCGGCAACATGGCGCAGATTGCCGACGTGTGCCGCCGCGTGCCGTCCGACTTCCTCGTGCTCTCCGGCGACGATGCGCTCGCGCTTCCGGTGATGTCGATTGGCGGTCGTGGCTTGATCTCGGTGGCGTCCAACGAGGTGCCGTCGGAAATGACCCAGATGATCGAGGCGGCCGAGCGGGGCGATTTCGCCGAGGCGCGGCGCTGGCACCAGGCCCTGATACCGCTGATGCAGGTCAACTTCGTCGAATCGAACCCCATCCCGGTGAAGTTCGCGATGGCCGCCATGGGCCTGTGCGAGGAGGTCTATCGTCTTCCCATGGTGCCCCCGGGTGAAGGCGCAAAGGCGCAGATCGTCGCGGTGCTGAAGGATCTCGGCCTGCCCGTCGTGACGGAAGTGCGCGCGTGAGGTCCGGTTCGTGGATCCGCTGACGCAGGTCCGGCTCACGCGCGAGATCGTCGACATCGACTCGACCACGGGGCGCGAAGGCGAGGTCGGCGCCTTCCTCGTACGCCTGTTGCGAGAGCGCGGCTATGACGTCATCGAGCAGGCGGTCTCCGGCGGGCGTTTCAACGTCTACGGATCGATTGGACGGCCGGACGTCGTGTTCTCCACGCACTTCGACTGTGTGCCGCCGTTCTTCCCGAGCCGCGAGGAACAGGGACGGATCTACGGTCGTGGCTCCTGCGACGCGAAGGGTATCGCCATCGCGCAGATTGCAGCCGCCGAACGGCTGCGATCGTCGGGGATGAACAACCTCGGCCTCCTCTTCGTTGTCGGGGAGGAACGCGGCAGCGACGGCGCAAAGCTGGCCAACACCATCGCGCCGGGATCGCGCTTCCTCATCAACGGAGAGCCCACCGACAACCGCCTCGCCCGCGCGACGCGTGGCATCTACCGGTCGCGGCTGCACGCCTCAGGCCGCGCGGCGCACACCAGCCAGCCGGAACTTGGCGAGTCGGCCATCGAGAAGCTCGTTGACGCGATCGTCGCGATGCGCGACGTCGAGTGGCCATCCGATCCGGACCTCGGCACGACCTACTACACGATCGGCGTCATCAAGGGCGGCGTGGCTCCCAACGTGGTGCCGCCGTCGGCGGAAGCCGAGGCATTGTTCCGCACGGTTGGCGATCACGCGATTGTGGGCGAGCGGCTCGCGCACGTGCTGTCCGGGCGCGTCGAGATCGAAGACGACCTGATGGTGCCGCCCGTGCGGCTGCGTACCGTGCCGGACTTCGATACCGCGGTGTTCAACTTCACCACCGACGTCCCGTTCCTCGACAAGTGGGGAACGCCGCTGCTCATGGGCCCGGGCTCTATCAACGTCGCCCACACGTCGGAAGAACACCTGGAGATTGCGGAGATGCACCGCGCCGTCGATCTCTACGCGTCGCTCGCGAAGACGTTGCTCGAGCGGTAGCGGGCGGGTCCGTGTCGGGCCAGACGGACCGTCAGGCTGCCCTGCCGCCAGCCGTGCGCCGAAACCCCATCGTCTTCAGGATCCGCAGCGTTCTCCACGTGTAGAGCCGGCGCTGGAGCCATCCTGGCAGCCGTTCCAGCACGCCCAGCAGGGCCCGCTCGCGGGGCGACGATTCGGTGCGCCATCCGAGCAGCACCCGTCGCATCTCATTCATGGCTTCGGCGCTGACCTCGATCGGGATGCGCTCGACGTCCGCTCGGCCGGACGCCAGCGTCGTGGCCAGCGCATTGGTCGTCGCGCCATGCGTTCCGCTGCCATCGAAGCCGGTATTGGCCAGCAGCGAACGGCCAGGGTACAGCGTGAGCTTGTCGTGCAGGATCGCCGACCCCAGCCACCGCAACGCCCACGAATCGATCTTCGGGTCCCCGAGCGCCGACCGCTGCAGCAGCATCGTGAGTGGTTCGGCATCCTGGACGTCGAACTCGTAGATGCGATCGCGCTCCACGATTGCGTCCCGCAGCTTCGCGGGGTCCGGCTCGAAGAGGGCCCAGCCGCGTCGCCACGTGCCCCAGCCCCAGCAGTGCGTGCCGGGCAGGAAGAACGTGTCCGGCATCTCGCGCTCGAGCTGTGGCACGTAGCCACAGACGGCGATGACGCGGTCTTCGTCGCGGTAGAGCGTGAGCCCGTCGTTCATGAACCGGAGGAACGACGGCGACGTCAGCATGTCGTCCTCGAGGACGATGACGCTGTCGTTTGCTTCGAGGGCGGTGGTCACGCCCGATATCACCGAACGCGCGAGTCCCATGTTGGCGTCGCGCGCGACGACCTGCACCGAGGCGAAGCCGCTGGCAGCGCGGACGACGGCACGAGTGGTATCGACGGCGGCGACGTCTTCGGCTCTGCGTGGGCCGTCGCAATAGACAGTCAGGTGCGATTCGCTCGCCAGGTCGTTTGCCGCCAGTGCTTCGAGGGTGCGGCGCGTGTGTTCGGGCCTGTTGAAGGTGAACAGGACGATCGGGGCGCGGCGGGGCATCACCTCAACATACCAGTGTCCCAAGTCAGAAGTTCGCTGTCGAACTCCGGGCGGGGCAACCTTGCACCGTCTCCTGCGAGTCAGCCGCGATCACAACACCCGTGCGGGCAAGGACACCCACTGCAATGGTCATGCGCTTCCTTTGGGGAAGCTGGCGCGGCTTTGGCCGGAATGGCCGTGGAGCGGGAACCGGCTGCCTCGGACGCGGCATCATGGCCGGACCTCCGGTTTCAGGGCAACCGGCTCGAATCTGCCATTATGCAGGGGGGATATGCAAACTAATTTAGACCACTACCCGCGCTACATGCTTATTGACGTGAAGTATGGTCTGTGCTAGGTTCTCCTCGCCTCCCAACTGCTCACGACGTCTTGTGCGCTCAGCGTCGCGCCGCATGAGACCGACTCGTCTTCTCGCTGACGCTTCGCCGGCGTGCCCACTCGTCCGAGGAGTTCGCAATGACCAACGCCCGCGTGTCACGCATGTCTGCAACCGTTCTGTTCTCTACTGCCGCAATCGCGCTCGCCCTGTCGGCTGCAAGTGCCGTGGATGCACGTCAGGGCGTACCGGCCCACTGCTTGACCGGCGGCTGTACGATTGGCTTCAGCCGCGTTGGCTCGGTGCGAGACGCGCCGCCTAACCAACTCTTGGATGTGCTCTCACTTGTCCGAGGTCCGAAGGGCGAGCTGGCTACGATAGCCCGCACGTTCGATCGGGTCCTGGTCTTCGGCACGAACGGCACACTACTGAAGTCCGTGGGCGAAAAGGGTACGCAACGCGGTCAGTTCATGCGCGTGAACAAGGTAATCCCAATTCCTGGCAACCAGTTCATCGTACGAGACTTTCAGCTCGGCATCGCCACAGTGCTCGACGCATCCTTCGCGGTTTTGCGGACTGCCGCGGCACCGCACTCCATTGACCTGGCACTTGGCTCAGGCCAGTACATCTCTGCCCAACACATTCGTACACCCGGGCTGGTGGGCTACCCGATGCACCTTCTGGATGACAAGTTCGCGGTTGTCCGCTCTTTCGGCGCGGACACGCCGGAGTATCGCAGCGATATGCCTCGCCTCATGAATCGCCTTGTGGCCGCGGGCCCGAACAACATGGTCTGGGCAGCTGCGCCAGGACGCTATACGTTCGAGGAATGGGATCCTCGGAGCGGTCAGCGTACTAGAAGCCTTGCGGTGAAGTCCTCGTGGTTCGTACAGTCTCTGCGTTCCGCACCTTTGGAAAATGTCCGCGTTCGGCCTTCCTCGCTCATCGAAAGTATTTGGCACGACGGCGCCACCCTCTGGAGCTTGTCTCGCGTCGCAGACGCAGCGTGGGCGCCGCGGCCTGGCCCCCCGACGGAGCGGCCCTTCGAAGTGGCGCAATACGATCGCACGTTTGACTGGGTGCTCGAAGCCATTGATCCGAGCACTGGCCGGGTACTGGCGAGCCGAAGGCTCTCGGAAGCTCATTGGGCCGACGCGGCGTCACAGTTGCTTTCGACACGCGTTCCCTCCGCCAATCCGGCTGAGGGCTACACCGTCCATGTTGTCATCGCACGATTGGAGGTCCCTTCTTTATAGCCATGTTGCTCTCGTAGCTGCATCAAGCACACTCCGTCCTCGTTGACTGTAGCTTCTTCGGTAGGGGGACATATGTCTTTGACCTCGAGACGGAAGAACTCGGTCGTGCTCGCTCTGGCAGTGCTACTTGTGGCCGCCCTCACTTTTTCCGACCGTACACAGAATGTCGCTGAAGCGTCACCGATCATGGCGATGCCATTCTCGTCCGACTGTGTGGGGTGCTTCGATGGCGCGCACTGCCCGCCCGACTACCACGATGCGTACGATTGGGACTGGGGCGAATGGACTCGCAATGGCGGCGCCCACTCTTCATCCAGTCCGTGTTGGGACGGCACGTGTGCGCAGATGCACGGCCCAAACTGCTCGCCCTCATTCACTGCGAATGACATCGAAGACGTCCGCGAAGCGGTTCTGGCTGGTCGTGCCGACACCGTTCGGCGCATCCTCGCAGCGCATCCGGAGATGGTTGTCAACACGGAGCGGCTGGCGATCCAAGTGGAAGGGTGCGCTGACCAGATCATCTTCCACATGCCAGTAAGCGCTACCTTCGCAGCTCGACTGTAGGTCTGACTCGGCTTACCTGCGCCATGGGCGGGGAACGTGGGTGCTCGCGTTCCCCGCCTTTCTCCAGGAGCAACTGCGTTGTCAGCCACCTCTCAGCCAGCATCTCCAGGCCACAGCCGTCCCCCTCTTTTCAGGACGCTCCAGGCGCACCTACTGCTTCTTGGGTCCTACGCCGGCTTTACCGTGGCCGCGACGTGGCCGCTCGCGCGCGACGCCGCCAGCCGGCTGGCGGGCGATCGTCTCGACCCACTCCAGACCCTGTGGGGCTTTTGGTTCATCCGTCGCTCATGGGAACACGGCGTCTGGCCAACGAGAACCGACATGCTCTGGTGGCCGGATGGCGTTCCCTTGTGGTTCCAAACCTGGGACATTCCGTCAGCCGTTGTCGTTCTGCCGCTTTGGGGGCTATTATCCGACGTCTCTATCTATAATGTAGTTCTCTTTGCCACTTTTCCGCTCAGCGGGTACGCCATGTTCGCGCTCGGTCGCGAACTGCAGTTCGACCGGCTGTCAGCGTTCGTCTGTGGGGCCTACTACACCTTTTCGTCGTACCACTTCGCGGCGGCAACCTCCAACCTTCACATAGCCTCGATGCAGTGGTCACCTCTCTTCTTGTGCTTCCTGTTACGTGCGTCGCGGACTCGTCGAAGCGGTGACGCGTTGATCGCGGGTGTGATGGCTGGCCTCGCCACACTCGCGTCGTTGTATCACGCTGTCTTCTGCGCCCTAGCCGCTCCCTTTGCGCTAATGGCAGCACGCCAACGGGGAGATCGGTGGTCACTGGAACGCTTGGTCTACCTCGTCGCCCTCGCGCTCGCTTCTTACGCAATCGTCGCCGGTTGGCTGGTAGTCGGCTTGATTCAAACGTACCAAGCAGGGGTCTTCGCCGGAGAACATGATCCCATGAACTACTCCGCCGACCTCTTGAGCTTCGTCGTCCCCAATGCGATCAGCGTCTGGTCTGGGATGTCGGAGCACTGGCGGTCCTGGAGCGGAACGCCCTGGTCGACAGCTCCATACGTAGGCGCCGCAGCGCTCGCGGTGGCGATTTACGCCTGTGCTGTTGTCCCTGGTTCGCGAGTCTGGCTGGCGATGGCCGGTATGGGAGCATTACTGGCGCTCGGTCCGTACGTCCAGATTGGCGGGCAGATGTTTCCTTCCTGGCCGTTGCCATACGCTTGGCTCGAACGCGCGATTCCTGGCTTAGCATTCGGTGGGATCGTCTCGCGTTTCGCTTGGCTAACGTTGGCCGGTGTAGCGATCGCGATTGGGGCGGCACTCACCGACCTTCGCGTCCGCTGGCGCGCCTCCAGACCTGCCTGGATCGGTGCAATTGGTATCATCTTCTTACTAGAGGCATGGCCCAGGCCGATGCCAATGAGTCACTACCCTCGCCCGACTTTCCCAGACAACTGGCTCCAAGGTCGGCCTGGTGCGGTTTTGGATATGAGTGCTGACCCCATCGTTCGATCTCGTGCACTCTGGCACCAAATGTTTCACGAACGACCAATCTTTGGAGGCTACATCACACGCTGGCCGCGCGTCGCGGAGCAGCGCCTGCGTTCGCATCCTGCCGTAGCGGCGCTTCATCCTCTCGGCGAGGCACACCTTCCAGGTGCCCCGGCACCTAGCGCCATGTTGACGGCGCTGCGCCAAGATGACATTTCCTATGTGATTGTTGCCCGTGATTCTCGCGACAGAGCTGATGGCATGGGGTTGTCCTTGGTCGGGCAGGACGGTGATTTGCTCTTCTATGAAGTTCCTGGTGCCTCGCAAGGGATCAGTGGCGCATTCTCAACGCCGTGAGGAACCACATGGGTAGTTTCTTAGCTGCGACGCGCCAAGCACTACGGCATCTGAGGCGGCGCAGGTCCGTTACCGCGATCGTGGTCGGCACCATTGCTCTGGGCGTAGCCGCGACTCTGTCACTCTTTTCCGTCGTAGACCGCGTGTTGCTTCGACCGTTGCCGTGGCCTGATGCCGACCGACTTGTCGTCATACATGCCACACTGCCCGACCGCCGGGCCGAACCACTGTTCGCGAAAACGTGGGATCGTGCCCCTATCTCATGGCAATCCTGGCAGCAGTTGTTGGCAAGCCCGGCGTTCGAAACGGTTGGAGTCTGGTCGCAACCCGTGCGACATCTCCTTGTCGGAGAGACAGACAACGTCGTTCAAGTCATGCCGGCGTCGTCCACTCTCTTCAGCGCCCTTGGCCTGCAGCCGCTCGTCGGGCGAACGTTTGTAGCCGAAGAAGACGCGACACCATCGAGTACCGCCGTGGTCTCTCACGTCTTTTGGCAGCGGCTGGGCGGACACGCGGAGCTTCTCGGTCGTACCATTACGCTCCAGCCGACACCAACCACAACTCCGCAATCCTTCGAGATTGTGGGCGTGCTCCCGCCAGCAACGGGCGTGTACACGGAAACGCCTGACGTCCTGATACCCATCGGGGCCTATGCCATTCAGGCTCATTACTCCACTCGATTCCTTCGTGCCATCGGTCGGCTCTCCGACTCAGTCTCGACGGCTCAAGCGAGCGCATCCACAGCCGCAACCATCGAGAGCGTCTCGCGCCCCGACCGAGTGTCTGGGCGAGTGGTGTCACTACACGAAGACCGACTGGGTGCCAGCGTTCGTCCGCTTTGGGTCCTGTTTGGAGGGTCGGCTCTCTTGTTGCTGGTGGCATGCTCGAGTGTCGCGGGGCTTCTTCTGGGTGACGCTCGTGCGCGTCGTCAGACAGTGAACACCCAGATGATGCTTGGAGCGACGCGTGGCCGCATCTTGCAGCAACTGGTCGTGGAGTGTCTCGTCCTGGGTGTCGGAGCTGCGCTTTTAGGGGGGCTCCTGGCTTCCTTTATTGCCCCAGGGCTGATCGCTGTGTTGCCGGCGGGGCTCTCAAACGCGTCCGATGCGATTCCGAGCGCGCGAGTATGGCTGTTCGGCTTCGCCGTCAGTCTTGTCACGCCGTTCGCGTTTGGCGCGGCTCCGATGGTCTCTCTCTTGACAGGATTCGGGCCTTATTCAGAATATGGCTTCACTCGCCAGCAAAGACGATTTCACCGATGGATCGTAGCCGCGCAAGTAAGTCTGGCGCTCGTGCTCGTGACTGGTGCCAGCATGTTTGCGGAGACGATGCTGAGACTCAGTGCCCAACCACTCGGTTTCGCACCGTCCCAGCTGGCTGTCGCTGAGCTCAGCGTTGTGTCGTTGCCGACTCCAGCGCCCTATCATGGATCGGTCGGAGCTGACCTCGAGGCCTATCGGCAATGGTTGCGTCGTCAGGCCTCCACGATGCGCGCAACGCAAGCATCTCTGGTGCTGGAGCACGTCAGCGCGACGCCTGGCGTTACCCAAGCGGCTGGGACGACCGCGACGCCGTTCGTGATCGAACCTCGGCGCAGCGCATTCCACTTCTCCGGAGAGCCCGCATCGGCGTCCCAGACGGCCCTCGTTCAAGTCGTGACGTTCGAGTATTTCGAGACGATGGCAATTGGGATCGAGTCGGGGCGTGCGTTTACACCGGACGAGCGCGATGGCCCGGCGGTAGCCATCATCTCAAGTGGCCTTGCGCGACGGATACGTCACGGAGCCAGCCGAACGATCCTCATCGGCGAAGGTCCGAATCAACAGGAAGTTCGGGTCATTGGAGTTGCGGCCGACGTCCGGCAGCACCCCAGGGAAGAGGACGCTCTGCCGGTCGTCTATCTCCTGAACTGGCAGAGCGGTCCTGTATCCCAGGTTGTCTTCCGCACCTCCGGGAATGTCGCGGCGGTTGTCCCCATGGTAAGGAGTGCGATTGACCAGAGCGGTGCGGGCGTGGTCGTGTCCTCGGTCGCACTGGTGGAAGAACGCGTCGAAGAAGCGACGGCTCATGAACGCTTCCGGGCGTTCGTGTCGACCCTGTTCGGTAGCACCGCGTTGTTCCTTGCGGCCGTTGGCCTTTACGGTCTGGCCTCGAGGCAGGTGAGCGAGCGGAGCCGAGAGGTCGGAGTGCGTGCCGCGCTCGGCGCAGCCCCCGCTCAATTGCGCTTGATGGTAATCAAGGACACTGCCGGTGTAGTTCTCCTCGGTGTCACGATTGGGGCCCCTCTGGCGATTGCCGTCTCTCTCGTTGCCCGATCGCTTCTCTACGGTGTAGCACCGGGCGTGCCGCACCTTATCGGCATCTCTTCGGCGCTTCTCGTGGCAGTTGGACTGTTCGCGAGCGTGGCTCCGGCCGAGAGGGCCGCGAACACAGATCCGTGTCTAGCGCTGAGGGAACGATAGGGTGCACCGAGATGCTGAGCGCCACCGGGACGCCGAGCGCCGCCCGAATCTCCACCAGCGTACGGTCCGGCTGCGCCGACGATCGCGCGCAGCCGCGCCTCGGCCCCCCAACCGCCGCTTGCGGAAGTTCGCCTGCTTCCAGGGCGCGTCCTCGCCCGCCGGATGCCGCTGGTAGACACGGTCCGCCCACGAGCGGCTGACCCTGAATTCGCGGCGACGTCCTGCGACGCCACGCCGCTCACCCGGTCCGCCAAGACACGACTGCGCAAGCCCATTGAATGCGGCGCCATCGGGCCCTCCGGGCCGCAGGAGTGCCACAACGCCGTACTACGTACAAGCTGAAAACGTCCTAGCTGGCCGTCCGGCGTCCACGAAAGCCCGGCGACCCGACCCGCCGGGCATGCGGCGCTGCATAATCAGGCATGTCATCCGGTGAACCCGTCCACCTCTTCACGCCCCTCCGCATCCGCGACGTGGAGCTTCGCAATCGCATCGTCGTGTCGCCGATGTGCCAGTACTCGAGTCGCGACGGGTTCGCTGACGATTGGCACCTGGTGCACCTGGGCAGCCGGGCGATTGGCGGCGCCGGCGCCGTGTTCACCGAGGCCGCCGCCGTGTCGCCCGAAGGGCGTATCAGTCCGGACGACCTCGGCCTCTGGAAACACGATCACGTGAAGATGCTCGCGCGTATCTTCCGGTTCATTGCCGGGCACGGCGCCGTGCCCGGTGTGCAACTCTCGCACGCCGGGCGCAAGGCGAGCACCGCGCGCCCATGGGATGGCGGGCGTCCCCTCGGCCAGTCCGAGCGCGGCTGGCCTGTCGTCGGGCCGAGCGCCGTGCCGTTTGCGGACGGCTACCAGGAGCCGCAGGTGCTCGACCGCGACGGGATCGGTCGTGTGGTGACGGCGTTCGCCGACAGTGCGCGATTCGCGCTCGAGGCCGACTGCCGCATCGTCGAGATCCACGCCGCGCACGGCTACCTGCTGCACCAGTTCCTCTCGCCACTCAGCAATCGACGCACCGACGAGTACGGCGGCACCTTCGAGAACCGGACGCGCCTCGTGCGCGACGTGGTGACAGCCGTCCGGCGCGTATGGCCCGAACGCTATCCGCTCTTCCTGCGCATTTCGGCCACCGATTGGACCGACGGCGGATGGACCATCGATGACTCCATTGCGCTCGTAGCGCAGGTCCGCCCGCTTGGCGTCGATCTCGTCGACTGTTCATCAGGCGGCAACGTGCGCGAGGCGCGCATCCCTGTCGGTCCGGGCTATCAGGTGCCATTCGCAGCGGCCGTTCGCCGTGCCGGCATTGCGACAGGCGCAGTCGGCCTCATCACCAGCGCCAGCCAGGCGGACGGGATCATCCGTGACGGCCTGGCGGATGTCGTGCTGGTGGCGCGCCAGTCGCTGCGCGATCCGTACTGGCCGCTGCATGCCGCGCGCGAGCTGGGCCGCGAATGTCCGCCGCCCGTGCAGTACGCCCGCGCGTTCTGATGCACCGTGTCGGGCCGCGCGTCAGGGCGCCTTCGCCTACGTGTCGGAGGGCAGCAGCCTGCCGCTGATTGTACGTTCGTAGATGCGCGACAGTGGGCCGAGGTCGGCGATGCGGATGCGCTCATCTACCTTGTGCATGGTCTCGTTGGTCGGGCCGAACTCGACGACCTCACGCGCGATCGTGGCGATGAAACGGCCGTCGGATGTGCCACCACTCGTTGTCAGCGCCGGCGCGACGCCCGTCGCGTCGCGAATGGCCGCGATCATGGCGTCGACCAGCGGGCCGCGCGGCGTGCTGAAGGGATGGGCAATAGGCTTCCACGTCAGCGTATAGTCCAGCCCGTGGCGATCGAGAAGCACGCGCACCTGCTGCTGCAGGCGCGTGGCCGTGGTCTCGGGCGAGAACCGGAAGTTGAACGCCACGTCGAGCGAGCCGGGGATGACGTTCGAGGCTCCGGTGCCGGCGTGGACGTTCGAGATCTGGAAGCTGGTCGGCGGAAAGTCGGCGTTGCCGCGGTCCCATTCGGTTGACGCCAGTTCTGCGAGAGCAGGGATCGTCGACAGGATCGGGTTGCGGCCACGCTCCGGGTACGCGATGTGGCACTGCACGCCAGCCACGCGAAGTTCGCCGCTCAGCGAGCCGCGGCGTCCGACCTTCACCGTATCGCCGAGCGTTTCGTCGCTCGTCGGCTCGCCGACGATGCAGGCGTCGATGCGTTCGCCGCGCGCGCGCAGCACGTCGACCACGTGCGCCGTGCCGTCGACCGCATCGCCCTCTTCGTCGGACGTCAGCAGCAGGGCGAGCGATCCCGACGCCGGACGCCCGGCAGCCACGCGCATCGCGGCAGTCACCATGGCGGCCAGTGGTCCCTTCATGTCCGACGCGCCGCGTCCGTACAGAAAGCCGTCGCGTTCCACTGGAACGAACGGATCACTCGTCCACTGTCCCTCCGGGCCGGGCGGCACCACATCGACGTGGCCGGCCAGGCAGACGACGGGGTCGGTGGATCCGAAGCGCGCCCAGAGGTTGCCGACGCCGTTGCGGTCCAGCCGTTCGCACGAAAACCCTGCGCGAGCGAGCCACTCCGCCACGACCGCGAGGCAGCCGCCATCATCGGGCGTTATGGACCGGCGCGCGATGAGCGCCTTCGCCAGTTGCAGCGTGTCGCGACCGGCGTCTTCGTCGAGAGCCCCTGGGGAAGTCATGTGTTTGTCACCCTGCGTCAGTCGCGCAGCAGGTCGTTAATCGACGTCTTCGCGCGTGTCTGCGCGTCGACGCGCTTGACGATGACGGCGCACGACAGCGAGTAGCGCCCATCGGCCGACGGCAGGCTGCCGGGTACCACGACCGATCCCGACGGCACACGGCCGTAGATGATCTCGCCGCTGGCCCGGTCGTAGATCTTTGTGCTCTGCCCGATGAAGACGCCCATCGAGATCACCGCGTCCGCCTCGACGATGACGCCCTCGACGACCTCGGACCGCGCACCGATGAAACAGTTGTCTTCGATGATGGTCGGGTTGGCCTGGAGCGGTTCGAGCACGCCTCCGATGCCGACGCCGCCCGACAGGTGCACGTTCTTCCCGATCTGCGCGCACGATCCGACAGTGGCCCACGTGTCGACCATCGTCCCGTCGTCGACGTACGCGCCGATGTTGACGAACGACGGCATGAGGATGACGTTCCGGCCGATGAACGTGCCCGTCCGGGCCACGGCACCGGGCACGACACGGTAACCGCCGGCGCGGAAGTCGGCGTCGAGGCTCTCGCCGAAGCGTGTGGGCACCTTGTCGAACGCGGGGCTCGTGGCGCCGGGCATTACCTGGTTGTCGCGCGTGCGGAAGTAGAGGAGCACGGCCTTCTTGATCCACTGGTGCGTCTGCCACGCGCCATCGATCTTCTCGGCGACCCGCAGCGTGCCGGCGTTCAGCCCGGTGATGACGTCATCGAGTGCTCTCAGCAGGTCGGCATCGACACGGTCCGGCGCGATGTCGGCGCGTCGTTCGAACGCTGCGTCGATGAGGGTTGCCAGGGTGTCGGTCGTCACGCGTCTCGAGTCCTTTCCGTCATTCAGCGTTTTGGCGAGGCTGAAGCCTCGCCCTCCATCAGGCCGGGCCGGAGTCCACGATCCGACGCGCCGCTTCCAGGCACGTGTCGAGATCCGCGACAAGTGCCATGCGCACGAACCCGCGACCCGGATTCGTGCCGTGCGCGTCACGGGCGAGATAGCGCCCGGGCAGTACCGTCACGTGGCTGCGGCGGAACAGTTCGCGCGCATACCGCTCGTCGTCGTCCCCGGGCACACGCGCCCACAGGTAGAAGCCGGCATCCGGCCGCACGACGCCGAGCACCGGCTCGAGCATCGGAACGACCGCCTCGAACTTCTCGCGGTACCTGGCCCGGTTGTCGATGACGTGCGCCTCGTCGCGCCACGCCGCCCCGCTCGCGTGCTGGACGGCCGGGCTCATCGCGCACCCATGATACGTGCGATACCGCAGAAATGCCTTCAGCAGCC
>Ga0079224_100006979_pt1 | contig 15059 bp, 11 predicted proteins | sample Stecom2015_FD_80414 | JGI IMG/M metagenome (GOLD analysis project Ga0079224, IMG submission 80414) | Agricultural soil microbial communities from Utah to study Nitrogen management - Steer compost 2015 | ecosystem: Environmental > Terrestrial > Soil > Agricultural land | place: USA: Utah...
CTGACCGGCATCGAGAAGCTCGGGGGCCCGCCCATGGTGTGGCACATGGTGGACTACGCGCCCCTGCTGCTCAAACGCCTCGTCCACACCGCGAGTCTGCTCAACACCATCAACGCCCGCGCCGCCCTGCTCGACGTGGCCGACCAGGTCTGGTCCCATCTGGAGCGCAGGCGCATCCGCGGCGGCCCCGCCGCGAAACTCTGGGACCAGCCCGGCCGCGTCTACGACGCCATCGAGATCGAGTTCGCCGATCCCTCCTGGCACTTCAACATCCGCGTCGTCGAATCGATGGTCCTCGCCGCCCGCTTCGCCGGCTCCGAGCCGGCCCGCTCCAGGGAGCTCGAGTCCCTCGCCGAGCAGCTCCTGGTGGAAGCCGAACACGTCTACGACCAGGAGCTCCTGCGCGGCTCGGGCGCCGCCGGGCCCTCGCTCGCCCAGGAGATCCAAGCGGTCGGCACCACCATCCGCCACGCCAAGGACATCGTCGACGAACGCCCCGGCACCGCGTTCGCCCTCGGCATCCGCGCCCTCATCGACCTCGACCGGCTCGTCACCGCCGGGCGCGACGCCGAGACGGGGGAGTGACGCGTGCTCCTGTTCGCCACCTCCGACAAGGGCGGCACCGGCCGCTCGGTCACCTCCAGCAACATGGCCTACCGGCGCGCCGTCCAGGGCGGCAACGTCTGCTACGTGGACTTCGACTTCGGATCGCCCACGGCCGGAGCCATCTTCAACGTCGACGACCTCAAACACGGCACCGTCGGCGACGGCGTCCACGACTACCTCCAAGGCCGCGCCTCCGAACCCGAACGCCACTCGGTGTGGGACGAGACCGACCGCGAGGAGCTGCGCGCGCGCCCCGACGGCGCCGGCGAGCTCGTGCTCTACCCGGGGGACTCCGACGGCGGCGAATTCCCCGGCGACGGCGAGACCATCGACCGCGTCGTGGACCTCCTCCTCAAGCTCGAATCCGAATTCGACCTCGTCATCATCGACCTCAGCGCCGGCCGCTCCCATGCCACCGAGCTGGTCATGGCCGCCACCGCCAGACCCGAACTCGCCACCGTCCCCTGGCGCTGGATCGTCTTCCACCGCTGGACCAAGCAGCACGTCCTCGCCGCGCACAGCCTCGTCCACGGTGAACGCGGACTGCTCGAGACCGGCGCGTCCTGGCGCCACCACCACGCGCGCCTGATGTCCTCGATCAGGTTCGTGCGCACCGCCGTGGTCAACCCCGACGGCGCCGAACTCGCCGGCCTCAAACCCACCCAGGTCCGCTGGCTGCGCCGCATCGACGCCGACCTGCACCAGATGGCCGCCGCCCTCCGCGTCGGCCGCATGAACCTGCTCGGCTCGGTCCCGCTCGACCCGGTCCTCCAGTGGCGCGAGCAGATCATCACCGACGCCGACACCGCCACCCTCGACATCGCCAACCAGCGCACCATCGACGCGTTCAACGAGCTCGCCAAGCGCTCCAGCGAGGAGTCGTTCATCCCCGGATTCGACGGCACCGCGTGAGGAGCCCGCGATGAGCTACAGCGAGACCAGCGCCAAACAGGCCACCGACCGCTTCGGCATGTCCCACCTCTCGATCGAGGTCGGTCACCTCTACGCCGACGACATCGCCGCCCGCCCCGACGCGCTCCGCACCGAGATGGCCTCCGCCGCCGCCTGGGTCCACGCCGCCACCGAAGCGCTCCGGAAGCGCCTCGGCGGGCGCCGCCCCCGCGTCTCCACCTGCTACCTCGTCGACGACTACTTCCACCACGACCTCCCCTCCCCGCAGAAACTCGTCGAGGCGATCACGGAGGCCGCCGCCGAGGCCGGGCTGCGCATCGACTACCTCGCCCGCGAATCGGGCTGCGCCCGCATGGACGACCTCGACCTCGCCGCCCTCGTCGCCGGCCGGATCGTCTCCGAGCCGCCGCCCGGCACCAACGGCGCCCGCCCGCCCGTCTCGCGCTCGGGCTGGCTGTGCAACGGCGTCCCCACCCCGCAGCGCCCGCGCGTGGCCATGAGCGAACCGGACACGTGGCGCCCGCCGAGCCAGAACTCGGCCAGGGAGCACTCGATCTTCCTCGACGTCGAGCTGTGGAACGAGACCGAGCGGGGCCGGCGGTGGTCGTGCCCGATGCTCGCCGCCGTCTGGCAGCTGGTGCGCCTCGGCGTCCTGCGCGACCAGGGCCGCCGCATCGGCGTGCCGGTGGGTCTCGACCGGCTCGTCCCCGCCGAGCGCGGCCATGAGCCCGTGGGAGGGACCGAGAGCCGCTTCCCCGGCGAATGGGCCGCGATGCCGCCGATCCTGCAGCTCGAGCCCGAGGCGTTCCCCTTCCCGGCCTACCGGACCGTGTCGATCATGTCGGGGGACTTCCTGGAGGTCGAGCACGCGGTGCGCGTCATCTGCTCGTCCGTGCGCCCCGACCCCGGGGCGTTCGACGCGATCACGAAGGCCGCCGCGCGCGAACGCGTCGAACTGCCCGCCGAGCTCGTCGACCGGCTCAGCTACGTCCTCCAGGGGCCGCTGTAGCCCCGGTTCAGAACCGGTCCTCGCCGCGCTGGAGGAGCTGCGGGTTCTGCTCGATGATCGTCAAGACCTTGTCCGCCAGATCGGCCGCGCCGTAGTCGATCTGCGCCCTCACCCGCTCCGACATCGTGTTCCACTGCCGGGTCAGGCCCGGGCGCCGCTCCAGCATGTCCCACACGAACTGGAGGTCGCGCGCCGTCCTCGCCCCCGGCGACCACAGGTGCATCAGATGGTCCACGACCGGCCGGAGGGTGCGCAGCGTGTGCCGGCTGTCCTCGCCGATCTTCGCGAGCGAGATCCGCGCCGCCACCGCCGTCAGCAGCCAGTCGTGCACGGCCAGATCCTCGGCGGCCGAGGCGATCCGCTCGGGGTCCGCGGTGCCGGTGATGACGCTCAGCCGCCGCCGGTCCGTCCTCACCAGACGGAACGCCACCGCGGCCTCCGAAGCCGGGTCGGCGATGGCCGCCCAGCGCAGCCGCGTCGACCCGGTCTTGATCGGCGGCCGCTGATCGAGCACCGGGCGCGCGAGCACGTCCCGGATCGAGTGCCGCGCGATCGCGGCGGTGTCGAGCAGTCCCGTGCGGTCCTTCCGCGCGTCGGCGTGCAGAAAACCCTCGGCGAGGCGCCGCGGCTCGAAGTTCCCGACGGGGTGGACCGTGCCCGGCCGGGCCAGGTAATACGACCAGGGCATCCGCCGCGGACGCTCCTGCGCGGCCACCGTCGCCCACGAGGAGCCCTGCAACAGGTGCCCGCCGGTGAGGACGGCGCGCGAGCACACCGTTCCGACGCCCCTGACGGTGCCGCCCTCGCCCTCGACGTCGGTGTGCTTCCGGCCGGGCTTGGGTCCCAGCGGCAATCGGCAGTCCACGCCGTGCAGCAGGGTGGGCGAGGCGGTGTGCGGCACCGGCCTGGTCCACTGGGTGACGCCCTCGCCGACGGCCAGCGCGAGCGCCGTCCGCGCCGCCTCGGGCGTCAGCGGGCGCGAGTGGGGGAGCAGCCCGGTATGGATCTCGCCGATGACGAGCAGCACGGGCCTCACCCCCCTCCCGGTCGGCGCGGAGCGGCTTTCGGGCGCACGGTCAGCGCTCCCGGTGCTCGGTGATGGCCAGGCCGTGGCCGTCGGGGTCGCGGAACGAGGCGGCGCGCAGCTCGTAGTTCTGCCCCAGCAGCGCCGTGCGCGGCAGGTGCAGGAACTCGACTCCCGCCTCGTTCATCTGCGCGAACGTGGCGTCCAGGTCGCCGACCTCGAACGTCAGGTGCATGACGCCGGCCTCTCCGGGGGGCGCGTCGGGCCGCTCCCACAGCAGGATCTTCCCGAACCCGGCCTCCAGCACGGCGGCCTCGTCGGTGCGGTCGACGATTTGCAGCCCCAGCGCGTCGGAGTAGAACTCGATCGAGCGCCGCAGGTCGGCGACGACCAGCGTGGCGGCCACGTCGGTGACGTCCGTCTCGTCCAGGCCCTCCTCGGACAGCAGCAGCTCGCTGATGTTGTCCGGGATCATGGGGCCGTCCTCGGGCGCGGTGCGCTGCCGCGGCGGCATGGGCGCCTCGGCCCGCGGCGCGGGAGGGGCGGGCGACTCCGTCGCGGTGGCGGCGGTCCTCACCCGAGTGGGCTCGGCGACGGTCTGTGTCGCGGCGGGCGCGGGAGCCGGTGCGGTCTCGGGAGCGGCCTTCGGCTCGGGCGCGGGTTCGACGGTCTTCGCTTCGGGCGCGGGCTCGGCCGCGGCTTCGGCGGGCTTCGGCTCGGGGACGACGACCGGCGCGGGCGGCGCGGATCGCGGCTCCTCGAACAGATCGTCGAATGCCTCCATTGTGGACGGGGCGGTGGCGTCGGGGGACTTCGGCCTGGGCGGGTCCTCCTCGACGATGAGATCCTCCAGCCGGTGCTCCCCGACCAGCGGCGCCGGGACCGGCCGCGGGAACCGCCGGGCCGAGTGCTCGATCGTCACGAACGCGATGCAGCCCGCCAGGCACAGGAACGCCAGCACGCCGACACCGGCGCTCTGCGCGCCCAGCGCCATGGAAGCGAAGAAGGCGGAGAGGATCAGTAAAGTGATCGCACCGACCGCGTGCGAGGTCCGCCACCGCAACCGCCTGTCGCCGTTGAGAACCGTGCCGATCGCCTCGCCGCCCGCGGCATGGTGCTGCGTGGAGTGGAGCGTGTTCACCGCTGCCTGGTTGATCGCCCACCAGCGGGCCTCGCGCTCCCGGCGCTGCTGATCGAGCATGATGCGCCGCTGCCGCTGCTGCTCGGCGGCCGAGGGCTTCCCGGGCGGCTGCTTCCCCTTCGCCGCGCCCTTGACCGGCTGCTTGCCCTTCGCCGCGCCCTTGGGCGGCGGCGCGCCCTTGCGCGCGTTCCCCGCGCGACCCTTGGCGGCGCCCTTGGCGCCGCCTCTCGAAGCACCCTTGCCGCCGCCGCTCTTCGGCGCCTTCGCGGCCTTGGGCGCTGGGCGGGACGGTTGTCTCGCAGGCATCGCCGACACCTCATCCACAACTGGGAAACCGGGTTTCTCCGTGAATGCTACGTGCCTGAGGCCAGGCGCACAACATCGCTTAGGATGGCACCCACGGCGCCGCAGGCGGCGCCGGGCCTCCGCACCTGCGGCGACGCTTGCGGAGCCGGTCATATCGACTGCACCCGACAGCGACCCGAAGGAGCGACCCCGTGGCCGAACAGCGCACGCTCGTGCTGATCAAACCCGACGCCGTCGAGCGCGGACTCATCGGCGAGATCCTCGCCCGACTGGAGCGCAAAGGACTGCGCATCGAGCGGATGGAGCTGCGCACCATGGACGCCGAACTCTCCGACGCCCACTACGCCGAGCACGTCGGCCGACCGTACTACGAAGGGCTGCGGGACTTCATGACCTCCGGCCCGCTGGTCGCCCTCATCGCCGCCGGCGACGAGGCGATCCCGGTGGTGCGCACGATCGCCGGCGCCACCGACGGGCGCAAGGCGGCGGCGGGGACGATCCGCGGCGACTTCTCCATGTCGAACCAGCGGAACCTCATCCACGCCTCGGACGCCGAGGAGTCCGCCAAGCGCGAGATCGACCTCTGGTTCAACGGCTGATCCGAACGGGAGGCCTCGGCGGGCGCGGACCGGCGTCCGCCGAAGCGCGCCCGCGCCCTCGCGCCGGATATCCTGATGCCATGGCATCCACTCCGGCCCCGGCCTCCCCCGAGCGGCCCGCAGCGGCGCCCGTCACCGCCGAGGACTTCTTCCGCACCGACCTGCGCACCGGCAGGATCGTCCGCGCCGAGGACTTCGCCAAGGCCCGCAAGCCCGCCTACAAGCTCTGGATCGACTTCGGCGCACTCGGCGTCAAGCGCTCCAGCGCCCAGATCACCGCCCGCTACACGGCGGAGGAGCTCGTCGGCCGCACCGTCGTCGCCGCCGTCAACTTCCCGCCCCGCCAGATCGCCGACTTCATGTCCGAAGTGCTCGTCCTCGGCGTGCCCGTCCCCGGCACCGACGAAGTGGTGCTCCTCGAACCCGAGGCCGAGGTCCCCCTCGGCGCGCGGATCAGCTGACCTACGGCAGATACGTGTTGTGGCGGAAGGTCGTCCGCATGAGCGCGTCCACCGCTCCCTCGTAAGCGGCCGCGCCGGACTCGGGCACCGCCGCCACGCCCAGGAAGATCCCGCCCTCGCCGGGGTCGACCAGCAGCAGCGCCACGTCCTCGTACATGTCGGGCGAGGAGTCGAGCGTCTCCCACGTGACCCGCGTCTCCAGCAGCACCGCCGGATGCGAGTCGACGCGCGTCTCGGTCAGGACCGGCTCCGAACGCGCCAGCCCCGTCGTGCCGCTGTAGGGGTAGTCGAACACCCACGTGTCCACGATCTCGGCGGCGGTCCGACGCAGGTCCTCCGGGTCGGACACGAGACCGAACTCCCCGAGGCGCCCCACCATGAAATACGAGATCCACGTCGAGGTGTGCCTGACCTCCAGCGCGTGCGCGTCCTCGGCGAGCAGCTCGTCGGCGCCCGGCCCCGCGTACGGTGCCCACGGGGACCCCGGATCGGGCGTGAGCGCCCCGAGCGAGGCCACCCCCAGGTAGCCCTCGGGGATCTCCATCGTCCGCGGCCCCGGCGTCGCCTGTCCCGAGGGCCCGCAGCCGGGCCCCTCGCACGTCTCCGCCCCCGGCCCCTCCGGTCCGTCGCCGCCGTCGCCGAGCACGGCCACCAGACCGACGACGACCAGCGCCAGCACCGCGACGAGTGCCATGGCGACCAGGCCGCCGCGCCCGCTCGGTCGCTCCCCTTCGGGAGGCCGCGCGGCTCGAGGGTCCGGCGGCGGTTCGGAGGCGACGGCACCGGGCGGCCGCCACTCCCATCGCAGGTCGCGGGCCGCGTCCGGCGGCGGTTCGGAGGGGGCGCTCATGCCGTCGATGGTAGCCGCGGCCCGCCCGCCCGGACCGTGCCGCTAATAGCCGTGCTCGACCACGTTCACGAGCGGCTCTCCGGCGGCCAGACGCCGGATCTGATCGCCCACCGGCGGGTAGCACCGCTCCAGGAGCCCTTCGACGTCACCGCCGGCGTGCGGCGTGATGAGCGCGCCCTCCAAGCCCCACAGCGGGTGGTCGGAGGGAAGCGGCTCGGGATCGGTGACGTCCAGCGCGCAGCGCAGCCGCCCCGAGGCCACCTCGGCGGTGAGCGCGTCGGTGTCCACGACCTTCCCGCGGGCGGCGTTGACCAGCAGCGCCCCGTCCTTCATCCTCGCCAGGAACCCCTCGTCGACCAACCCCGAAGTGGCGTCGGTGAGCGGCACGACGACGACCACGATGTCCACGTCCGGCAGTATCTCGGGCAGGTCCGCGAGCGTCCCCACGCCCGGCCTGGCCGTGCGCGCGATCTTCGTGACCCCCGCTCCGCATGCCTCGAAGCGGCGGGCGACGGACTCGCCGATCGAACCGGCGCCGAGGACGAGCGCCGTCCGGCCCGCCAGCGTCCCCGCCGTCCTCGGCGACCACTCTCGCTCGAGCTGCTTCCGAGCGAAGAAGCTCAGCTCCCGCACCGACGCCAGCGTCGCGGCCAGGACCCATTCGGCGGTGACCTCGGTGTGCGCGCCCTTGTTGTCGCACAACGCCACACCCTCGGGGACGTGCGGCACCCACACCTCGGCGCCCGCGCTGAGCAGCTGCACCGCCCGCAGCGCGGGCATGGACTCGACCATGCCGACCGGGTCGCTCGAGAGCGAGGGCGGGACCCAGAACTCGACGCCGGCCGGATCGGAAGGAGGCTCGCCGCCGTCGAAGACCTCGACGGTCACGGCCTCGGGAAGCTCGCCGAGCAGCGGCAGGGCGTCCGCGTGGGGAATCCAGACTTTCACGCCGCCATCGTAGGACCGGCGGAGGCGGACCGCCGGAGGCCCCGAGCCCGGGTGACCGTTTCCCGCCCGAGAGGGGCCTCGCTCCGGCCGCGCGGCGGCCCCAGGCCGGCCTCACCCGGTGCTTCAGCGAGGCGAACCGCCCCACGGCCCCGGCCTCGAGCAGTTCGAGGCGGTCCGAGAGGATCCGCCGCCTCAGCGTTCGATCGCGCCGCCCGACAGCCGCCAGTACTGCTTCCCGCCCTCGTCGCGCACCACGACCCCGAGCTTCCCCAGCTCAGCGCGGAGCTCGGCCGCGTCGCCGTCCTTCGACTTCTCGAGCGCGATCCGCCGGGCCGTGAGCACCGCGTTCGCGCCCGCCGGGAGCCTCTCGTCGTCGGGCACCCACAGCCGGTAGTCCCCGGCGAACGGGTCGGCCTCCGACCACCGGTGGCCGTGCCGCTCCACCGCCGCCCGCAGTTCCTCGCGGTCGAGATCGAACTCGATCGAGACCAGCTCCTCGCCGCCGTGGCCGAGCACCGTCATCCGCTTGTCCGCGACGAACACCGCCGCGATCGCCCCGGCCTCGGCCCGCTGCTCGTCCTCGCCCCGCTTCGCCTCGACGCCGCCGCGGTCGACGGTCACCGTGAGCAGCCGGCCCGCGACAGCCACCGCGAGCAGCAGGCCGGCCACGGCGCCGATGCCGGCGTCGACCACGCCTTCGAACCGCCCCGCCAGGTTCGAGAGCAGCTCCACCACTCCCTGGAACGGTGCGACGGGCAGCCCCGTGTACCAGTCGGCGAGGAGCGACAGGCACCATCCGAGCGCGGCGCCGAGCACCGGCAGCCCCACGAAGAGCGCCGGTGTCAGCCAGCGCGGCTCGCTCACCACGGTCCGTTCCTCGCCGTGCACGTTCATGGGGGTCCTTTCACCGGGGCGGACGGAAACCGGGCCACTGTAACCCGAGGGCCCCAGCGGCCCGGCGCGGGCCGCTACGGCGCGGTCAGGCGAAGGACGTTCCCGATGATGCGGTGGCCGTGAGCCCCCGCCGCGGTCAGGATCGACTCGGGGTGGAACTGGACGCCGAACCACCGCATGCCAGGCGCCTCGATCGACATCACCACGTCGTCGATCGACGACGTCGGTGTGAACTCGCCCCGCACCTGATCGGCCGTGGCGTACAGCGAGTGGTACCGCGCCGCGGTCACCTCGTCGGGCAGGCCCGCGAACAGCCCGCCCCCGGCGACCTTCACCACCCCCGGCTTCCCGTGGCTCGGCTCCGGCAGCAGCGAGAGCGAGCCGCCCGCGTACTCGATCATCGCCTGGAGGCCCAGGCACACCCCGAACACCGGCAGGCCCCGCCGCTCCAGCTCGCCGAGCAGCCCGGCCGTGCCGAAGTCCTCGGGCCGGCCCGGCCCCGGCGAGAGCACCACCAGGTCCGGCGCGAGCTCCTCGAGCACCTCCGCGGCGTCGAAGCCGAACCGCAGCGTCGTCACCTCGCAGCCGTGCTGCCGGAAGTAGTCCCCGAGCGTGTTCACGAAGGAGTCCTCGTGGTCCACCAGCAGCACCCGCCGCCCGGCCCCGGCCGGGCCGCCCGCCACCTCGATCGGCGTCGGCACCGGCGCCGCCGCCCCGACCCCGCCCGAGGCCGTCTCCAGCAGCGCCCGCGCCTTCAGGTGCGTCTCGGCCTCCTCCGCGTCCGGGTCCGAGTCGTACAGCAGCGTCGCCCCCGCGCGCACGCACGCCACCCCGTCGCGGATCTGCGCGGTGCGCAGCGTCAGCCCCGTGTTCATCGAACCGTCCAGGCCCACGAACCCGACCGCCCCGCCGTACCAGCGCCGCGGCGTCGTCTCCTGCTCCTCGATGAACCGCATCGCCCACGTCTTCGGCGCGCCCGTCACCGTCACCGACCACATGTGCGTCAAGAACGCGTCCAGCGCGTCCATGCCCTCGCGCAGCCGCCCCTCCACGTGGTCCACGGTGTGGATCAGCCGCGAGTACATCTCGATCTGCCGCCGCCCCAGCACCGTCACCGAACCCGGCACGCACACCCGGGCCTTGTCGTTGCGGTCGACGTCGGTGCACATGGTCAGCTCCGACTCCTCCTTCGAGGAGCCGATCAACGCCGCGATCTGCGAGGCGTCGTGCAGCGGGTCGTCGCCGCGCGCGATCGTCCCCGAGATCGGGCACGTCTCCACCCTGTCGCCCTGCACTCGCACGAACATCTCCGGTGAGGCCCCCACCAGGTACTCGCCCTCGCCGAGGTTGAAGATGAACTCGTACGGCGCCGGGTTCGCCTTCCGCAGCCGCTCGTAGAACGCCGTCGGCGAATCACAGGTCGTGTACATCTCATGGCCCGGCACCACCTCGAACAGGTTCCCGGCCTTGAACTCGCGCTTGGCGCGCCGCACCGTGTCCGCGTACACACCCGGCACCGGCCCCGCCGGGACCTCGCCGGCCGCCGTGTACGCCCGCTTCTCGGTCTCCCGGCCCAGCTCGTCGGTGGAGCGGCCCCCGAAATCGAACTCGTACCGGTAGACCTGCGCGGTCTCCCGCTTGCGGTCCACGACGAACACCTCGTCGGCCAGGTGCAGCACCATGTCCCGCTGCTCGGCCGGGCGCTCCTTCGCCGGCTCGATCGGCTCGAACTGGTAGGCCAGGTCGTAGCCGAACGCCCCCCAGAACCCCAGGTACGGGTCGTCGCAGGCGAGCGCCTCGAGCAGCACCCGCAAGGCGGTGAACGCCGTCGGCTGCTTCGAGCGCTGCTCCTCGGGCACGCGCCCCGTCGGTTCGGGCACCTCCACGAGCAGGCCCGCGGCCCCGCCGGAGACGGCTCCGACCTCCGCCCGGCGCAGCGCCAGATCGAGGGCCTCGACCAGGACCGAGCCGCGCTCGTTCAACGGGCGCACCTCCACCGAGCGGCCCCGCGCCACCACCTCCACCGGAGGGTCGGCGTAGGCCAGGTGGAACCGCGAATACCGGCCGGGGTACTCCATGCCCGAGGACAGGACCCCGCCGCGCCGGGTCTCGACCCGCTCCACGACCTCGGTCAGGTCGCCGTCCGGCAGGTCCTCCACGGATCGTCGAATCGTTACCCCGCAGGGCGTCTCAAAGGTGTGCATTCGGCCTCGATCTCAATTCGGGCCTCGCGGCGGCCGACCCCGGATACGACGAAGCGACCGCCATCGAGGCGGTCGCTTGCTTGCTGCGCGCAGGAGCATCGACGTCGCCTCAGCGACGCCACCACCAGTTGCGCGCGAACATCTTCACGTGTCCGATCTTACACGCCGGCGGCCCCGAGCGAAATCCAGTGCGAGCGGCGCCCTCCGCGGCGTTACACTTGGACGCAAAGCACCGACCCGGCCATCACCGGCGAGCTTCCGGAAGAACGGGCCGCACCGCGGCGGAGCACGCGAATCCGCCTCCCGCGCAGCCCCATTAGACCCGGACGGACGCGGCCCGTCATCGCCGCCGAACGAGCGGGCGCACCCGAGGGTGCGCCAAGCGAGGTGGTACCGCGGGCCCTGCGCCCGTCCTCGCACACCAGATGTCCGCAAGGTGTGACGAGGAGACACCCGAGCCATGGCCTATCCACTCGACGACCCCGCCCGGGGCGTTCCGGCGAGCCCCAACCTGCCCGAGGTCGAACGCCGCGTCCTCGACTTCTGGGCGAAGGACGAGACCTTCGAGGCCTCCGTCCAGAACCGCGAAGCCGGCGACGAGGGAAGCAACGAGTTCGTCTTCTACGACGGCCCCCCCTTCGCCAACGGCCTGCCCCACTACGGGCACCTCCTCACCGGGTACGTCAAGGACATCGTCCCGCGCTACCAGGCCATGCGCGGCCGCCGCGTCGAACGCCGCTTCGGGTGGGACACCCACGGCATGCCCGCCGAGGTCACCACCGAACGCGAACTCGGCCTCAAGTCCAAAGCCGACATCGAGGACTACGGCGTCGACCGGTTCAACGCCGCCGCCAAGGCCTCCGTCCTCCAGTTCACCGGCGAATGGGAGGACTACGTCACCCGCCAGGCCCGCTGGGTCGACTTCCACAACGACTACAAGACGCTCGACCTGGACTACATGGAGAGCGTCATGTGGGCCTTCAAGACCCTCTACGACAAGGGCCTGATCTACGAGGGCTACCGCGTCCTGTGGTACTGCTGGCGCTGCGAGACCCCCCTCGCCGCCACCGAGACCAAGATGGACGACACCTACCGCGACCGGCAGGACCCGGCGGTCACCGTGGGCCTCGAGATCACCGGCGAGACGCCCCTCTCCGGCGCCAAGCTCCTGGTGTGGACCACCACGCCCTGGACGCTGCCGTCGAACCTCGCCGCCGCCGTCCACCCCGAGGTCGACTACGCCGTGATCGAGACCGAGGGCTCCCGCTACGTCCTCGCCGAAGCCCGCGTGGCCGCCTACGCCCGCGAACTCGGCGAGGAGCCCCGGGTCGTGGGACGCCACCGGGGCGCCGACCTCGTGGGCCTGCGCTACCGCCCGCCGTTCGACTTCTTCGCCGGCCGCACCAACGCCCACCAGGTGCTCGCCGCCGACTACGTCACCACCGACGACGGCACCGGCATCGTGCACATCGCCCCCGCCTTCGGCGAGGAGGACAAGCTCGTCACCGACGCCGCCGGCATCGAGCCCGTCGTGCCCGTCGACGACTCCGGCCGCTTCACCGAAGAGGTCCCGCCCTACGCCGGCATGCACGTCTTCGACGCCAACAAGGCCATCATCAAAGACCTCAAGGCCACCGAGCGGCTGCTGCGCCACGACACCTACAACCACAACTACCCGCACTGCTGGCGCTGCGGGTCGCCCCTGATCCAGCGCGCCCTCTCGGCGTGGTTCGTCGCGGTCACGAAGTTCCGCGACCGCATGGTCGAGCTCAACCGCCAGATCGACTGGACGCCCTCCCACATCAGGGACGGCCAGTTCGGCAAGTGGCTCGAAGGCGCCCGCGACTGGAACATCAGCCGCAACCGCTTCTGGGGGGCGCCCATCCCCGTGTGGGTCTCCGACGACCCGGCCCACCCGCGCGTGGACGTCTACGGCTCCCTGGCCGAACTCGAACGCGACTTCGGCGTGAAGGTCACCGACCTCCACCGGCCCGGCATCGACGAGCTCACCAGGCCGAACCCCGACGATCCGACCGGCGCCTCCACCATGCGCCGCGTCCCCGAGGTCCTCGACTGCTGGTTCGAGTCCGGCTCCATGCCGTTCGCGCAGGTCCACTACCCGTTCGAGAACACCGAGTGGTTCGAGGACCACTACCCGGGCGACTTCATCGTCGAGTACACCGCCCAGACCCGCGGCTGGTTCTACACGCTGCACGTCCTCGCCACGGCCCTGTTCGACCGGCCCGCGTTCCGCACCGCCCTGGTCCACGGGACGCTGCTGGGCGCCGACGGCCAGAAGATGTCCAAATCGCTCCAGAACTACCCCGACGTGCGCGAATCGTTCGAGGAGTACGGCTCCGACGCGATGCGCTGGTTCCTGGTGGCCTCGCCGGTGCTGCGCGGCGGCGACATGCCCGTCACCGAGTCGGGCTTCCGCGACGCGGTCCGGCAGATCGTCCTGCCGCTGTGGAACGTGTGGTACTTCTACACCCTCTACGCCGGCGCCGCCAGCTACGAGGCCGCCCCCGAGCAGGCCCGGGCCGCCGCGCTCGCCAGCGAGCACCGGCTCGACAGGTACCTGCTGGCGAAGACCCGCGAACTGGTCGAGGCCGCCACCGAGGCCATGGACGCCTACGACCTGGCCGGGGCCACGGCCGCGTTCCGCGCCTACCTCGAATCGCTCACGAACTGGTACGTGCGCCGCTCCCGCGACCGCTTCTGGGAAGGCGACACCGACGGCTTCGCCACCCTCGCCACGGCTCTCAAGACCGCCTGCGAGGTCGCCGCGCCGCTGCTGCCGCTCATCACCGAGGACATCTGGCGGGGCCTGACCGGCGGGCGCTCGGTGCATCTGGTGGACTGGCCCTCGGCCGAGGACCTGCCCGCCGACCACGCGCTGGTCGAGGCGATGGACGCCGTCCGCGACATCGCCTCGGTGGGCCTGTTCATGCGCAAGGCCCGCAAGCTGCGGGTGCGCCTGCCGCTGGCGAAGGTCACCGTGGCCACCGGCCACGCCGAACGCCTCGAGCCGTTCGCCGAACTGCTCAAGGACGAGCTGAACGTCAAGGCCGTCGAGTTCGACTCCGACGTGGACGAGTACTGCAGGGCCGACCTCAAGCTCGTGCCGCGCGTCCTCGGTCCCCGGCTCGGCAAGGACGTGCAGCGCGTGATCAAGGCCGTCAAGACCGGCGACTGGACCAACGAGGGCGGCACCGTGACCGCCGGAGGCGTGGCCCTGGAGGAGGGCGAGTACGAGCTCCAGCTCGTGCCCGTGGAGGCCGACCGCACCCAGGCGCTGCCGAACGACACCGGCGTCCTCGTGCTCGACACCGAGGTCACCCCGGAGCTGGCCGCCGAGGGCCTGGCCCGCGACGTGGTCCGGGTCGTGCAGCAGGCCCGCAAGGACGCCGACCTGCACGTCACCGACAGGGTCGCGGCCGTGCTCGACGTCGACGAGGAGGTGCGCGCCGCCGTGGAGGCGCACGTGGAGTTCGTGAAGGGCGAGACGCTCGCGCTGGAGCTGTCCTTCGCGGACCTCCCGGCGGAGGCCACCGGCGGCGAGGCCGGCGACGGCCGCCCGGTGCGGGCCGCCGTCCGCAAGCGGTAGCGCCGACGCGAAGGGCCCGGCGGCTCGCGCTGCCGGGCCCTTCGCCGTCTTCGGTGAGCACCGGAGGCGCCGGTGGCTCCCCCGCTCGGGGGAGCCGGTTCACCTGCCAGGGGCAAGCTCCGCGCCGCCGCGCCGACCAGACTCGACGGCATGAGCACCACGACAGTCCCCACGGCGCCCGCCCAGGCCGCGGATCGCCGCACCTACCCGGTCCTCGCGTGGGCCCCGGCCGCGCTTCTGGTGTGGGCCGCCGCCTACGGCGCTCTGCGCGCCCATTGGGCCCTCGGCCACGCCCCCGAGTTCGAGCCGCTGCCCGAGGACCTGCTGATCTTCACCGGCTGGGGCGCGGTCGGCCTGTGCGCCGCGGCGGCCCTGGCGGCCCTCGGGCTGCGCCTGACCCGCCGTTCGCGGGCGGCGTCGGCCGCCGCGTGGGCGGTGGTCGCGGCGATGGCGGCCGCCAGTCCGCTGTTCTTCCTCGACGTGATCGGCATGGTCCTC
>Ga0079224_100006980_pt1 | contig 15058 bp, 13 predicted proteins | sample Stecom2015_FD_80414 | JGI IMG/M metagenome (GOLD analysis project Ga0079224, IMG submission 80414) | Agricultural soil microbial communities from Utah to study Nitrogen management - Steer compost 2015 | ecosystem: Environmental > Terrestrial > Soil > Agricultural land | place: USA: Utah...
CGTGCCGGCTCGGGTACTTGAGCAGGGGGGCGCGGCGTATTAAGCTTCATTGACCCCCAAGCTGCAAGCCCGAAGCCACAAGCCAAGGAGCGCGCCCATGTCCGCCGTCCCACAATCGCCGGCTGCGAACGATCCCGATTCGCTCGAGACCCAGGAATGGCTCGACGCCCTCGAAGCGGTGCTCGAGCGCGAAGGCCCGGAACGCGCGCACTACCTGCTCGAGCGGCTGATCGACAAGGCACGCCGCTCGGGCGCGCACATTCCGTTCTCGCCGAACACGGCGTACATCAACACCATTCCTCCGCACATGGAGGAGCGCTCGCCCGGCGACGCCGCGCTCGAGGAGCGCATCCGCTCGTACTGCCGCTGGAACGCCATGGTGATGGTCGTGCGCGCGAACAAGAGCGGCGACGACCTCGGCGGCCACATCGCGAGCTTCGCCTCCGTCGGCACGCTGTTCGGCATCGGGCAGAACCATTTCTGGAACGCGCCGCACGAGGGCCACGGCGGCGATCTCGTCTATTTCCAGGGCCACTCCTCGCCCGGCGTGTACGCGCGCGCGCTGCTCGAGGGGCGGCTCACCGAGGAGCAGCTCGACAATTTCCGGCGCGAGGTCGACGGCAAGGGCATCTCGTCCTATCCGCACCCGTGGCTGATGCCCGACTTCTGGCAGTTCCCGACCGTCTCCATGGGCCTCGGGCCCATCCAGGCGATCTACATGGCGCGCTTCCTCAAGTACCTGCATGCGCGCGGGCTCGCGAAGACCGACAACCGCAAGGTGTGGGTCTTCTGCGGCGATGGCGAGATGGACGAGCCTGAATCGCTCGGCGCGATCGGGCTCGCGGCACGCGAGCGGCTCGACAACCTCGTCTTCATCATCAACTGCAACCTCCAGCGGCTCGACGGGCCGGTGCGCGGCAACGGCAAGATCATCCAGGAGCTCGAGGGCGGCTTCCGCGGCGCCGGCTGGAACGTCATCAAGCTCATCTGGGGCTCGTACTGGGATCCGCTGCTCGCGAAGGACCGTGAAGGCGTGCTGCTTCGCATCATGGAGGAGACGGTCGACGGCGAGTACCAGAACTACAAGGCGAACGACGGCGAGTTCGTGCGCAAGCACTTCTTCGGCAAGCATCCGAAGGCGCTCGAGCTCGTCGCGAACATGACCGACGAAGACGTCTGGCGCCTGAACCGCGGCGGCCACGACCCGCACAAGATCTATGCGGCGTACGCGGCGGCGGCGAAGCACAAGGGCCAGCCCACCGTCATCCTCACGAAGACCATCAAGGGCTACGGGCTCGGCAAGCAGGGCCAGGCGAAAAACCCGACGCACCAGCTGAAAAAGGTCGATCTCGACACGATCCGCGAGATGCGCGACCGCTTCCGCATCCCGATTCCCGACGACAAGCTGGAGTCGCTGCCGTTCTACATCCCGCCGGCGGACTCGCCGGAGATGAAGTACCTGCACGAGCGGCGCAAGGCGCTGGGCGGCTACCTGCCGCAGCGCCGGCGCAAGGCCGACGAGGTGCCCGCCGTGCCGCCGCTCTCGGCTTTCGAGGCGGTGCTGAAGGGCTCGGGCGAGGGACGCGAGATCTCGACCACCATGGCGTTCGTGCGCGTGCTCACGCAGCTCCTGCGCGACAAGGAGCTCGGCAAGCGCGTGGTTCCGATCGTGCCCGACGAGGCGCGCACCTTCGGCATGGAAGGCATGTTCCGGCAGCTCGGCATCTTCGCCGTCGAGGGCCAGAAATACGAGCCGGTCGACCGCGACCAGGTCATGTACTACCGGGAGGACAAGCAGGGGCAGATCCTCGAGGAAGGCATCACCGAGGCGGGCGCGTTCTCGTCCTGGATCGCCGCCGCGACCTCGTACAGCCATTCCAACCTGATCACCATCCCCTTCTACGCCTTCTACTCGATGTTCGGGTTCCAGCGCGTGGGCGACCTCGCCTGGGCAGCCGCCGACCAGCGCGCGCGCGGGTTCCTCCTCGGCGGCACCGCCGGTCGCACGACGCTGAACGGCGAGGGCCTGCAGCACCAGGACGGCCACTCCCACGTCCTCTCGTCGGTGATTCCCAACTGCATCTCGTACGATCCCACGTACGGCTACGAAGTCGCCGTGATCATCCACGACGGCCTGCGCCGCATGGTGACCAACCAGGAGGACGTCTTCTACTACGTCACCCTGATGAACGAGAACTACGAGCACCCGCCCATGCCGCAGGGCGTCGAGGAAGGCATCCTCAAGGGCATGTATCTCCTGCGCGAGTCGAAGGCCGACGCCAAGGGCAAGGGTGGCAAGCTGCGCGCCCAGCTCCTCGGCTCCGGCACGATCCTGCGCGAGGTGGAAGCGGCGGCGGAGCTGCTCGAGAAGGATTGGGGCGTGGCCGCGGACGTGTGGAGCGCGACGAGCTTCACCGAGCTTCGGCGCGACGGGCTCGCCGCCGATCGCTGGAACATGCTGCATCCGGAAGAGAAGCCCCGCGTTCCGTACATCACGCAATGCCTGGAGAAGCGCCCCGCCGGCCCGGTGATCGCGGCGAGCGACTACATGAAGACCTTCGCCGACCAGGTCCGGCCCTTCGTGCCGCGCGAGCGCGTGTATCGCGTGCTCGGCACCGACGGCTTCGGCCGCTCCGACTCCCGGGCGAAGCTGCGCCACTTCTTCGAGGTGAACCGCTATTTCGTGACGATCGCGGCGCTGAAGGCGCTCGCCGAGCAGGGCGAGGTCAAGGCGAAGACCGTCGCCGAAGCGATCCGCAAATACGATATCGATCCCGACAAAGCCGATCCGACGACCGTATGAGCGTTTGTCCATGATGAGCGTGAGCGGCCATCCATGAGCCAGGTCCTCGTTCCCGACATCGGGGATTTCAAGGAGGTCGAGGTCATCGAGGTCCTGGTGAAGCCGGGCGACGCCGTGGAGAAAGAGCAGTCGCTCGTCACGCTGGAATCCGACAAGGCGACCATGGAGATCCCCTCTCCCGCCGGGGGGGTGGTCAAGGAGATCAGGGTCAAGGTGGGCGACAAGGTGTCGAAGGGCTCCGAGATTCTCGTGCTCGAGGACGGCAAGGCGCCCGCCGAAACGCCTCGTGCGGAGAAGTCCAAGGAGCCGAAGGAACGCAAGGCGCCGAAGCAGGCCGCAGAGGCCCGGCCGGCAAAGGCGGCAGCCTCGGGCAGCATGACCGTGCCGGTTCCCGACATCGGCGACTTCAAGGAGGTCGAGGTCATCGAGGTCCTGGTGAAGCCCGGCGACAGCGTCGCCAAGGAGCAATCGCTCATCACGCTGGAATCCGACAAGGCGACGATGGAGATTCCTTCGCCTTCGGAGGGCGTCGTAAAGGACGTGAAGCTCAAGGTGGGCGACAAGGTCTCGAAGGGAATGCCCATCCTTGTTCTCGAGGCGGCCGGCGAAGCTTCGGCGGCGCCTTCGCCTGCCCCCGCCGCGGCGCAGCCGGCGAAGACCACCGAGGCGCCGTCCGGGCCGGCTGCTGCAGCCGGGCATATTCCGGCGCCCGCACCGGCTGCGGCGATCGCGCCGCGGCCCGGGGGATGGGAGCCCGCGGAGACGGGGCGCGCCAAGCCGCATGCCTCGCCCTCGGTGCGCAAGTTCGCGCGCGAGCTCGGCGTCGACCTCGGCCGCGTGACGGGCAGCGGCCCCAAGGGCCGCATCCTCCACTCCGATGTGCAGGCCTTTGTAAAGGGCGTGCTCGCCGGCGCGCCTGCAACGCAGCAGGCGCCGAAGGGCGGCGGGGCGCTGCCTTTCGATCTGCCCGCCTGGCCTGAGGTCGACTTCGCGAAGTTCGGCCCGGTGGAGACGCAGCCGCTCTCGCGCATCCAGAAGCTTTCGGGGCCGTACCTCCACCGCAACTGGATCTCGATTCCGCACGTCACCCAGTTCGACGAGGCGGACATCACCGATCTCGAGGCCTTCCGCAAGGCGCAGACGGCCGAGACGGAGAAGAAGGGCTTCAAGCTCACCATGCTCGCCTTCCTCATGAAGGCGTGCGTCACGTGCCTGCGCCAGTTTCCGCAGTTCAACGCGTCGCTCGACAAGTCGGGCGAGAGCCTCATCATCAAGAAGTACTACCACATCGGCGTCGCCGTCGACACGCCGGGCGGCCTCGTCGTCCCGGTGATCCGGGACGCGGACCGCAAGGGCGTGTTCGACATCGCGCACGAGCTCGCCGAGATCTCGAAGCTCGCCCGCGACGGGAAGCTGAAGCCGTCGGACCTGCAGGGCGGAACGTTCTCCATCTCGAGCCTCGGCGGGATCGGCGGCACCGCGTTTACCCCCATCATCAACGCCCCGGAAGTGGCGATCCTCGGCGTGTCGCGCGCCGCGATGAAGCCGGTCTGGAACGGAAGCGAGTTCGTGCCGCGGCTCGTCCTGCCGCTCTCGATTTCCTACGATCACCGGGTGATCGACGGTGCCACCGCGGCGCGCTTCAGCGTCTTCCTCGTCTCGGTCCTCTCCGACATCCGGAAGCTCGTGCTCTGATGGCGGCGACCGAAGTCAAGGTTCCCGACATCGGGGACTTCCAGGAGGTCGAGGTCATCGAAGTGCTGGTCAAGCCGGGCGACGCCGTCACCCGGGAGCAGTCGCTCATCACGCTGGAGTCCGACAAGGCGACGATGGAGATTCCCTCGCCCGAGGCCGGCGTCGTGAAGGCGCTTCGCGTCAAGGTGGGCGACAAGGTATCCAAGGGGACGCCCATTCTCGATCTCGAGGCCGAGGGCGCCGGCACCGCCCAGGCGGCGCAAAGCGAAAAGCCCGAGCCAGCCAGGGCCGAGAAACCCCAGAGCGGAAAGGCCGAGCCGTCCAAGGCCGAGACGGCCAAGGCCCGGCAGGCAGACCCCCAGGGGGCTGCCGATCTCGAGTGCGACGTGCTCGTGCTCGGCGCCGGGCCGGGCGGCTATTCGGCCGCGTTTCGCGCCGCAGACCTGGGCCTGAAGACGGTGCTGGTCGAGCGCTATGACTCGCTCGGCGGCGTTTGCCTCAACGTCGGCTGCATCCCTTCCAAGGCGCTGCTGCACACCGCCGCGATCATCGACGCCGCGCGCAGCCTCGCCGCGCACGGCGTGGCGTTCGGCGAGCCGAAAATCGATCTCGCGAAGCTGCGCGCGTTCAAGGACAAGGTGGTCGGCAAGCTGACCGGTGGCCTCGCCGCCATGGCCAGAATGCGCAAGGTCACGGTGCTCACCGGCGTCGGCGAGTTTGTCGACCCGCATCGCATGGCGGTGCAGACGAAGGAGGGCCGCAAGACCGTTCGCTTCGCCGCCGCCATCATCGCCGCCGGCTCGCAGGCCGCGAAGCTGCCGTTCCTGCCCGACGATCCGCGCATCGTCGACTCCACGGACGCGCTCGAGCTCAAGTCGGTGCCGAAGAAGATGCTCGTGATCGGTGGCGGCATCATCGGCCTCGAGATGGGCACGGTGTACTCGACGCTCGGCACGCGCCTCGACGTGGTCGAGATGATGGATGGGCTCATGCTCGGCGCCGACCGCGATCTCGTCGCCGTCTGGCAGAAGGCGAACGCGAGCCGCTTCGACAACGTCATGCTGAAGACCCGCACGACGAAGGTGCAGGCCTCGCGCCAGGGGCTGCAGGCGCACTTCGAGGGCGAGGGGGCGAAGGGGGGGCCGCAGACCTACGACATGATCCTCGTCTCCGTCGGCCGCACGCCGAACGGGCGACGGATCGGCGCCGAGCGGGCGGGCGTCGCGGTGACCGAGCGCGGCTTCATCGAGACCGACTCCCAGATGCGCACCAACGTCCCGCACATCTTCGCCATCGGCGACGTTGCCCGCAATCCGATGCTCGCGCACAAGGCGGTGCACGAGGGCCACGTGGCGGCCGAAGCGGCGGCGGGGCGCAAGTCGCACTTCGATGCGCGCGTGATCCCCTCCGTGGCCTACACCGATCCGGAGATCGCGTGGGTGGGGGTCACGGAGGACGAAGCGAAGAAGGCGGGAACCCGGGTGGAGGTCGCGCGGTTTCCCTGGTCGGCCTCGGGGCGCGCCATCGCCAACGGACGCGACGAAGGCTTCACCAAGCTTCTCTTCGACCCGGAGTCGCACCGGATCGTCGGCGGCGGCATCGTCGGCACGGGCGCCGGGGACCTCATCAGCGAGGTGGCGCTCGCCATCGAAATGGGCGCCGACGCCGTCGACATCGGCAAGACAATCCACCCTCACCCCACGCTGAGCGAGTCGATCGGCATGGCGGCAGAGGCCTTCGAGGGCGTATGCACCGATCTCCCGCCGCAGCGGAAGAAGTAGCGGTGCAATCCTGGCCCGGAGCAAAGACGCGATGACGCAAGATGAGCTGAAGAAGCGCGTGGCGCAGGAAGCGCTCAAGCACGTCGTCGAGGACACCGTCGTCGGGGTCGGCTCGGGCTCGACCGTGAATCACTTCATCGACGCGCTCGCCGGCATCAAGGGCCGCATCGAGGGCGCGGTCGCCGCGTCCGAAGCGAGCGCAGAGCGCCTGAAGAAGCACGGCATCCGCGTGTTCGACCTCAATGCGGTAAACGAGCTTGCCGTGTACATCGACGGCGCCGACGAGGTCACCGAGCACCTGCACATGATCAAGGGCGGGGGCGGGGCGCTCACCCGGGAGAAGATCGTCGCGGCGGTGGCGAAGCGCTTCGTCTGCATCTGCGATGCCTCGAAGCTCGTGCCGGTGCTCGGCAAGTTTCCCCTCCCGGTGGAGGTGATTCCCATGGCGCGGAGCTACGTGGGCCGCGAGCTCGTGCGCCGCGGCGGCGCGCCCGTCCTGCGGGAGAACTTCCGCACCGACAACGGCAACCTCGTGCTCGACTGCCACGGCCTCACGATCCTCGACCCCGCGGCGCTCGAGGCCGACCTCAACAACATCGCCGGCGTGGTGACCAACGGCCTCTTCGCCCGCCGTCCGGCCGACCTGCTGCTCCTCGCCGACGAAAAAGGGGTCAGAGCAATTAAAGGAAAACTCGCCTAGCCGCCGGCGAATTCTCCATAAATTGCTCTGACCCCTTTTTCGGGGTCGGTGCCCGAACGGCTGCTATTCCTTCGGTGGGACGTAGCCGACGGCGACGTCGGCGCCCTCGCCGAAGAAGTGCCGCTCGGTCTGCTCCATCAGGTACTTGCGGGCCTTGGGATCGGCAAGATTCAGCCGGTTCTCGTTCACGAGCATCGTCTGCTGGCGCAGCCACTGCTGCCACGCCTCCTTCGAGACGTTCTCCCAGATCCGCTTGCCGAGCGCCCCGGGGTAGGGCGGGAACTCGAGCCCCTCGGCCTCGCGGCCGAGCTTGACGCATTTCACGGTCCTAGCCATGCATCCGATTATAGGCGCTTGAGAAACACCTTGGAGCCGCGCTTCCAGTTGTAGAGCGCCCGACGACGGGAGGGCAAAGCATCCACGTCGGCAGCGCGGAATCCCTGCTCCAGGAACCAGTGCGCGGCGCGCGTGGTGAGGGCGAAAATGCGCCGGATGCGCAGCTCCTTGGCGCGCTCCTCGCAGGCCTGGAGCAGGCGCTCGCCGTAGCCTTCGTCGCGGTAGTCGGGCGCGACCGCGAGGCAGGCGAACTCGGCGCTCTTCTCCTCCGGAAAGGGGTAGAGGGCGGCGCAGCCCACGATGACGCCGTCGTGCTCCACGACGAAGAAGTTGCCGATCTCGGACTCGAGGAGCTCCCGGCTCCGCTTGACGAGGCTGCCTTCGGCCTCCAGGGGCTCGATGAGGGCGAGCATGCCGCGCACGTCGTCGATGCGCGCGGGCCGCAGGCGCTCGATGGTGTTCGCCGTGATCATGGTGCCGACGCCCGCGTGGGTAAAGAGCTCGAGCAGCAACGAGCTGCCGATGCGCCGGGAGACGATGTGCGCTCGCCCCACGCCCGCGGCTACCGCCCGGACCGCGTGCTCGAGGGCACGCACCGTCTGCTGCGTCAGGTTGTCGTGCTTGCCGACTTTCTGGAGGATCGCCTGCACCTCCTTGGCGGTGAGCTCGCTCAGGAGCTCGCCGCGCGCATCCGTCGGAAGGCGATCGGTGTAGATGAGCAGCTTGTCGGCCTTGAGCGCGATGGCGACGTTCTCGGCCACGTCTTCCCAGGCGACGTTGAACACCTCGCCGGTCGGCGAATAGCCGAGGTGCGGCACGAGCACGACCTCCCCGGCGTCGAGCCGGCGCGAGATGGCGGCCGCGTCCACCTTCCGGACGGCCCCGGTGTACTGGAAGTCGGTGCCCTTCAGCACGCCGATGGGGCGTGCGGTCAGGAAGTTGCCCGAGGCGACGCGAATCTGCGCGCCCGCCATGGGCGAGCTCGGCAGTCCCTGCGAGAGAAGAGCCTCGAGTTCCACCCGCAGCACGCCTACCGCCTCCTTAACGGCGATGAGGGCGACTTCGTCGGTCACGCGCAATCCGTGGGAGTACCGCGAGCGTACGCCCCGTGCCTTCAGCTCCGCCTCGATCTGCGGGCGCGCGCCGTGGACGAGCACGAGGCGGATGCCGAGCGCCGCGAGCACGTTGATGTCGTGCACGAAGCTCGTGAAGCGCGTGCGCTCGGCGAAGATCTCGCCGCCGAACGCGATGACGAAGGTGCGGCCGCGGAACGCATGCACGTACGGCGTCACCTGGCGCAGCCAGCGCACGAAGGCTTCCTGCTGTTGCGGGGAATCGGTCATCGGTCCCGGCGGCGTGTAGTTTTTGCAAATTCTATAGGCAGAACTCCGGCGTGCGGGTCCGAGTTATGCTTTGCCGAGGAGGTCATTCCATGAAGCCGATCCGCGGACTTGTCGCACTGCTGAGCCTCGCCATCATCGGATCGGCCGCCTGCGCCGCCGGCGCGGGGAGCGCGACCGGCGAAGCGGCCGCGCCCGGAAATGAGACGACCGCCGCCGAGGAGGAGGACCAGGCCTTCGGGCACGCCCTCACGCTCGTCGAGCTCTTCGTGAGCGCGGCGTCCCGCTCGGACGATCCGCGCGCGAGCGCCCGGGCGATCGACGAGCTGCTCTCGGGCCGCAATCCCGAGGCGAACCGTGCGTTCTCCGGGCTCTTCGAAGACGCGACGACCGGCCTGCCGCCGCAGCAGAAGGAGCGGGTGGCCGCCATCGCCCGCAATCTCGCCGCGGCTGCCCGCCGCGAGGCGGCTCGTGCGCCGGCCGACCCGATGCCAGATGCCGGGCGCGCGCTCCAGGCGCGCAAGGACCTTGCGGCCATGGGCCTTCGCTACTACGACGAGGGGCAGTTTCTCGACGCCGTCCGTCGCGACGACGCGCTGGCCGTCGAGCTCTACCTGATCGGCAAGGGCGTCAACGTTTCGGCGCGCGATGCGCAAGGCCGCACCGCGCTCGATCTCGCGCGGGCCAACAAGAACGCCGCGCTCGCCGAGCGCCTCGCTAGAAGTCTCCCCGCAACGCGCTGAGCGCGGCGAGCGCCGCGAGCCCGGCCGTCTCGGTGCGCAGCACGCGCGGCCCGAGGCTCGCCGGCCGGAAGCCCGAGCGCACCAGGAACGCCTCCTCGTCCTCATTGAAGCCCGCCTCCGGGCCGGCTGCGATGACGAAGGCGGCTGTCTGGTTGGCAATCTGCTTGTCGCTCTCGGTCCCCTTCGGGCAGCGGAACCCCACGACCTCCGTGAACCGGGATGCGGCGCGCGGCGAAAGGACGATCTTCGTCGCGTCGGCCGGCCATTGACGCAAGCTCGTCAAGGGCGCCAGCGGACGCACGGTGGGAACCGCATTGCGGCCACACTGCTCGCACGCGGAGATGGCGATCTTCTGCCAATGGCCCTGCCGGGCGGCCGCGCGCTCGCCTTTCGGCCTCGCGACGGATCCGGCGGCGAGCACGGGAACGATCTCGTCCACGCCGAGCTCCACCGCCTTGCGGATGGTGAATTCCATGCGCTCGCCGGAAGAGATGCCCTGCACGAGCCAGACGCGCAGCGGCGACTCGCGCTCGACCGGGACGTGCCGCTCCACGGCCACCGTGACCGCCGACCTTCCGACCGACGAGATGGTCCCCTCGTATTCGCCGCCCGAGCCGTCGAAGAGCGTCACGCCATCTCCGCCGCGCAGGCGCAGCACCCGCATTGCGTGATGGCTCGCCTCTTCCGAAAGCTGCGCCGTGGCGCCCGCGCGCAAGGCCCGCTCGACGTAGAAGCGCGGCCGGCGAGCCAAGGCTATTCCCGCTTGCCGAGGGCCTGCTCGATCTTCCGGTCCGTGCGGTACTGCGACAGCGCGTAGACGGCCCAGAGCGCGGCGGGCAGCCAGCCGATGAGGGTGAGCTGCAGCAGAAGGCAGAAGAGCCCCGCGATCGGCCTCCCGATCGTGAAGAAGAGAAGCCAGGGGAGGAAGATGGCGATGAGAAGGCGCATCGCTACATCGTCGCGCCGACGACCCAGGGCGCGAACTCGTCCTCGCCGAAGCCGAGAAGCTCCGACTTGGTCCGCTTTCCCGAGGCAGTCTCGAGGATCAGGTCGAAGATGCGGCGGCCCGCCTGCTCGACCGACTCCGAGCCGTCGACGATCGTGCCGCAATTGACGTCCATGTCTTCTTCCATATGCCGGTAGAGCCGGGTGTTCGTCGCCAGCTTGAGGGAGGGGACGGGCTTGCAGCCGAATACCGAACCGCGCCCGGTGGTGAAGCACACGACGTTCGCCCCGCCGGCGACATGGCCGGTCACCGAGACGGGGTCATAGCCCGGGGTGTCCATGAAGACGAGGCCCCGTGCCTCCACCTTCTCGGCATACTTGTAGACCTCGACGAGGTCGGTGGTGCCGCCCTTGGCGGCGGCGCCGAGCGACTTCTCCAGGATCGTCGTCAGGCCGCCCGCCTTGTTCCCCGGCGAGGGGTTGTTGTCCATCTCGTTGCCGTTGCGGCGCGTGTAGTCCTCCCACCAGCGGATGCGGGCGAGGAGCTTCTCGCCCACCACCTTGCTGGCCGCGCGCCGGGTCAGCAGATGCTCGGCGCCATAGATCTCGGGCGTCTCGGACAGGATGGCGGTGCCGCCGTGGCGCACCAGGAGATCGGCCGCAGCACCAAGCGCCGGATTCGCGCTGATGCCGGAGTAGCCGTCGGAGCCGCCGCACTCGAGGCCGAGGATGAGGTGGCTCGCCGGCACCGGCTGGCGGACCACCCGGTTCGCCTCCGGCAGGAGCTCCTTGACCCGGGCAATGCCATCGCGGACCGACCGGGTGGTTCCGCCTTTCTCCTGGATGGTGAAGGTCTGCAGCTTGTCCGAGCGCTTCAGCTTCGCGGCCGAAAGCCAGAAATGGATCTGGTTCGCCTCGCAGCCGAGGCCGATATTGAGCACGGCGAAGAAGTTCGGGTGCCGGGCATATCCGGTCATGGTCCGGCGCAGGAGCTCCATCCCTTCCCCCTCGCTTGCCATGCCGCAGCCCGTCTTGTGGGTGAGCGCAACGACGCCGTCCACGTTCGGATAGTCGTGCAGGTTGTTCCGGAAGTGATCGGCGACCATGCGCGCGACGGTCGCCGAGCAGTTGACGCTCGTCAGGATGCCAATGTAATTGCGCGTCGCGACCCGGCCATCGGCGCGGACGATGCCCTGGAACGTCGCCGGATCGCTCGAGCGCTCGGTGCCCTTCCGGTCGGCGCAGAAAGCGTAGTCGCGCTCGAAGTCGCCCATGCCGAGGTTGTGCACGTGGACGTGCTCGCCGGGGGCGATGGCCCGGGTGGCGAAGCCGATGATCTGGTTGTAGCGCCGCACCGGCCGGCCCTGCGCCACCGGGCGCACGGCGAGCTTGTGCCCGGCCGGCACGGCCATGCTGGCGCGCACGCCTTCTGCCGCGATCATCGTGCCGGCCGGGACGTCGACTCGCGCGATCACGACGTCGTCGGCGGGATGAAGCCGGATGGTGGGCTCTGCTTCCTGATGCGCGGCACTCGGCATGGAAGTCGTCTGGTCCATCAAGAGAGTGCTCCGATAGCCGCAGCAAGATACACGAACTTGCGCGGGCGCGGAGCCAGGCCCGCGATCCCGCACTTATAATCGCTGGCCTTCTCTCAGGAGGCGCGCAACACGCATGGCTGGCAGGCTGGCTGGGAAGGTCGCGTTCATCACGGCGGCGGGGCAGGGCATCGGCCGCGCGACCGCCCTCGCCTTCGCCCGCGAGGGCGCAAGCGTCTGGGCGACGGATCTGCGGGGGCTGCCGCTCGGGGAGCTCGAAGGGCGCAACGGCATCCGGACGCGCGTTCTCGACGCCACGAACGCGCAGGCCATCGAGCGCACGGCAAAGGAAGTCGGCGAAGTCGACATCCTCTTCAACTGCGCCGGCATCGTGCAGCACGGCACCATCCTCGATGCGACGCCGGAGGACTGGGACCTCGGCTTCGAGGTGAACGTGCGCTCCATGTTCCTCGTCACGCGCGCCTTCCTTCCCGGAATGCTGCGCCGGGGCGGCGGCTCCATCATCAACATGGCCTCGATCGCCTCCTCGATCCGCGGCCTGCCCAACCGGCTCGTCTATGGCGCCACGAAGGCCGCCGTCATCGGCTTCACCAAGGCGATCGCCGCCGACTACGTGCGCCAGGGCATCCGCTGCAACGCCGTAGCGCCTGGCACGGTGGACACGCCGTCGCTCCAGGGCCGCATCAACGCGCAGCCGGACCCCGTCCAGGCGCGCAAGGACTTCGTCGCCCGCCAGCCCATGGGGCGGCTCGGCACGGTCGACGACATCACCGGCATCGTCGTGTACCTCGCGTCCGACGAGTCGCTCTTCGCCACAGGCAACGCCTACTCCATCGATGGGGGAATGACCATATGAAGCTGTGCCGCTACGGAAAGGCGGGCTACGAGAAGCCCGGCATGATCGACGACGAGGGGCGCCTGCGCGACCTTTCCAAGGTCGTCGACACCATCGGCCCGAACGAGCTTTCGCCGCGGGGGCTCAAGATGCTCGCGAGGCTCAAGCCCGAGACGCTGCCGCTCGTGACCAGCCGCCCCCGTTTCGGGGTTCCGTACGTCGGAATCGGCAAGTTCGTCGCCATCGGGCTCAACTACTCCGACCATGCCCGCGAGGCGGGCCTGCCGATCCCTTCCGAGCCGATCGTCTTCCTGAAGGCGACCACCTGCATCAGCGGTCCGGACGACGACATCGTGCAGCCGAAGAATTCCACCCAGCTCGACTGGGAGGTGGAGCTCGGCGTGGTGATCGGCACCCAGGCGAAATACGTCTCCGAAGCCGAGGCGCTCGAGCACGTGGCCGGCTACTGCGTCGTGAACGACGTCTCCGAGCGCGCCTTCCAGATGGCCACGACGCAATGGGACAAGGGCAAGGGCTTCGACACCGCCGGGCCGATCGGACCCTGGCTCGTGACGACCGACGAAATCCGCGACCCTCAGACCCTCGACCTGTGGCTCGACGTGAACGGCAAGCGCATGCAGTCGGGCAACACGAGGAACATGATCTTCAACGTCGCGCAGATCGTCTCGCACGTGAGCCACTACATGACGCTGCTGCCGGGCGACATCATCTGCACGGGTACCCCGCCCGGGGTCGGCCTGGGCATCAAGCCGAACCCGGTCTTCCTCAACCCGGGAGACGTGGTGACCCTGGGCATCCAGGGCCTGGAGCAGCAGCGGCAGAAGGTGGTCGGCTACAGCGGCTGAGCGTAAGCTAGGCGCATGAACAAGCGCGCCGACACCGATCTCGCCCGGCCGGCCGGGGCCGGGCTCGAGAGTTCCGCCTTCTGGATGCCCTATACGGCCAACCGGGAGTTCAAGAAGGCGCCGCGCCTGCTCGCGCGTGCCGAGGGGATGTACTACTGGACCGCGGAGGGCCGCCAGGTCCTCGATGGTCAGTCCGGCCTCTGGTGCGTCAACGCCGGCCACTGCCGGCCGCGGATCGTCGAGGCGATCCGCAAGCAGGCGGCGGAGCTCGACTTCGCGCCCACGTTCCAGATGGGCCACCCGATCGCCTTTCAGTTCGCCGAGCGGCTTGCGCAGATTGCGCCCGAGGGCTACTCGCGCGTCTTCTTCACCAATTCCGGCTCCGAGTCGGCCGATACGGCCCTCAAGATCGCGCTTGCCTACCACCGTGCCCGCGGCGAGGGCCAACGCTTCCGGCTGATCGGCCGCGAGCGCGGCTACCACGGCGTCAACTTCGGCGGCATGTCGGTGGGCGGCATCGGGGCGAACCGGAAGTCCTTCGGCCCGGGCGTCGCCGGCGTCGACCACATCCGCCATACCCACGACCTGCAGCGCAACGCCTTTTCAAGGGGGCAGCCGGTCCATGGCGCCGAGTTTGCCGACGAGCTCGAGCGGCTCTGCGCCTTCCACGATCCTTCGACCATCGCCGCCGTCATCGTCGAGCCGGTTGCCGGCTCGGCCGGGGTGCTCGTTCCGCCGCAAGGCTACCTCGAGCGCCTGCGCGAGATCTGCACGCGGCACGGCATCCTGCTCGTCTTCGACGAGGTGATCACCGGGTTCGGACGCCTCGGCCAGCCGTTCGCGTCGCAGCGCTTCGGCGTCGTGCCCGATCTCTTCACGGTCGCCAAGGGAATGACGAACGGCACGGTGCCCATGGGCGCGGTCTTCGTGAAGGACACGCTCTACGACGCCTTCATGCAAGGGCCCGAAGGCATCGAGCTTTTCCACGGCTACACCTATTCCGGGCACCCGCTCGCGTGCGCCGCGGGCATCGCCACCCTCGATACGTATGCCGAGGAAGGGCTGCTTACGCGGGCGGCCACCCTGGAGAAGCAGTTCGAAGCGGCCCTGCTCGCCCTGACGGACGCGCCCGACGTGATCGACGCCCGCAACGGCGGCCACATGGGCGCGATCGAGCTCGAGCCGCGCCCCGGCGCTGCCGGCAAGCGCGCCTACGAGGTGTTCCTGAAGGCCGTTGAGGCGGGCGTGCTTTTCCGGTTCACGGGCGACACGCTCGCCTTCGCCCCGCCGCTCATCGCCGAGCCGGCGCATATCGACCGAATCTTCGACACCGTCCGGCAGGCGTTGAAAACGCTCGCCTAGCGGCGAGGAGGGTCCAGAAAAAAGAAAGGGCGCCTGAGGCGCCCTTTCGGTTCCTGCCGGCTGATCGCTTCAGGCGGACTTGGCGGTGCGGACTAC
>Ga0079224_100006981_pt1 | contig 15058 bp, 17 predicted proteins | sample Stecom2015_FD_80414 | JGI IMG/M metagenome (GOLD analysis project Ga0079224, IMG submission 80414) | Agricultural soil microbial communities from Utah to study Nitrogen management - Steer compost 2015 | ecosystem: Environmental > Terrestrial > Soil > Agricultural land | place: USA: Utah...
ATCACATTTGAAATAACGATCAGCCCCCTCTTTGCCACTCCCGAAAAAGGAAATGTGATGAGTATTGAAGAATAAGAAACTGCGCCCAATTGACCGCGCCGGTCTGGAAAAATTCTCGAAAAATGGGACCCAATGACCCGGACCGTCGCGGCGCCAATAAAGTCCAGACCATTTTCCTGGGAAAATACCGCACGCTCAGCTATCTGACCTGTCGCGACCCCAGCCACCCCGCTGTCGTTGTCGTTGTCGTTGTCGTTGTCGTTGTCGTTGTCGTTGTCGTTGTCGACAAATCCTATCGTCTGCTCGAAGCCCCCCTCCTGCCTCCGGCGAAGTCGTCCTGTCTGCCCTGGGCGGAGGCCTTGCAGCAGGCATTACCGCCGTTGCGACATAGCGCAATGTGCAATTGAACAAACTCGACGTCTTTCTTAAAGGCGATATCGGCAACCGTGCGGCCAGAGGCGCCGGCGGCGCCGAACGCGAACCCGCTCAAATGAAGGGTCCGGCCTTTTGCGTAAATGTGAATAGCGAAGGCGACGCCACGCGCGAGCAACTGGACGAAATCGTGCAGCACGCCACTCATTATTCGCTTGTTGCCTACGGCATGCGCAATCCGATTGCATTTGTGAGCAGCCTGAAAGAAGACTGATCCAGGTAATCCGTTGGCGTGCCTGCCGATCATTGCCGCGACAAGCGCCCACCCAAATGCGCCGACACCAGCCAGAAACCCGAACGCAACAGCCAATAGTGCATGCCCATGCCGTATTTGGCTGGTGCTTTGATGTGGTCAACTGCGTCTTTCCTACCTTGATGGGCTTTGAAGAGATGGCCCTGCCTTTTGCATCTCCCAAGGCGCGCAAAGCGCATCAAAAATATCCTTGATGGCGTAATTGTCAGACAACCGATGTTTGTTTTTGGTATGGTAGCTGTAATGAGCACCAACCTACGCGCACTACCCCATCAACTCATTAGCCAGACAAGGAATAACAGATGTCATTGAAAACATTTACGCTGAATAACGGTCAGACCATCCCTTCGCTGGGATTTGGAACATGGGAACTGGATAAGGAAGAAATCTGCGTGCCCGCAGTTACCCAGGCGCTGAAAACCGGCTATCGGGTCATTGATACGGCAGCGCGTTACATGAACGAAGCCTTTGTCGGCAAGGCGTTGGCCCAATCAGGATTGAAGCGTGAACACTACCATCTGACCACAAAAGTATGGGTCACAGATTTCGGCTATGAACAGACCCTGCGCGCCTTTGACAAATCGCTAAAAAAACTGGGCCTGGAGTACGTGGATCTATATCTGCTGCATTGGCCGGTTGAAGGTTTCAGGGAGAGCTGGAAGGCGCTGGAAAAGTTGCAGGACGAAGGGCTTACCAAAGCCATCGGCGTTTGCAACTTTGAAATCGACCACTTGCAGGCGTTGGCGGCCAGCGCCAACAACAAACCCGTATTGAACCAGGTGGAAACGCATCCCCTGTTTCAGCAGCGCGCACTGCTTAAGTATATGAACGAACAGGACATTTTGCTTGAAGCCTGGTCTCCCTTGGGACGAGGCGACGCAACGCTGCTGACCAACCCCGTGCTTCTGGAAATCGCCAAGTCTCATGGCAAGGATGTCGGCCAGGTCATTTTGCGCTGGCACTTGCAACGCGGCTCACTGGCCATTCCACGCTCAAGCAAACCCAGCCGCGTAGAAAGCAATTTTCAAATATACGATTTCCAATTAAGCGAAGAGCAGATGGCGGCCATCAACGCCCTGGATACAAACCAGCGCAGCGCTGGCGATCCCAAGGATCCAGAGTGGATCGCCAAGCTCATGAGCATGCCCATTCCCGATTGACGGTTCTCAGCAAGCATATATATAAAGCCGCTCGTGATCGCGAAAGCGGCGCTAGCAAACAATACCGGCAATGGCCGTCCTTTTCAAGCCAGTGGCCAGGGCGGCCAAGCTGCTTTTGCCTATGCGGTTTACAGCCGGCCGCCCCCGTGCTGATCGTCCCCGGACCACATCGTTTACTGACCACCGTTGACTGCCTCCGGACAATAAAAACATCCTGTCTGCCGCTACGAGTGAGCACGGCGATATCAAGCAGCAAGCTATAGCATAAGCGGACAGAGATAAAGGGCACGGCACCCGCACTGTGCCGGCAGCCTGGCGTCGCCAACAGGGACAGCAGCGCCCGAGTTCCGAAAATAATTCATTCAACATAATTCAACAAACCAGCCAGCAACCGCTGGCTCACCATAAAGCGAGCCAGACACAGACCGGCCGGTAGTACGGGAGACAAGCAGGCGGCCACAAGCTGTGCCGGCACAGTGCTTCACAGATAAGCCCTCGCAACTTGATAACGCTCTTGCACGACGGCAGGCGCCGCGCGTCGCTGCTGGTAAAGAATACCCAGCCTGTATTGTCGCGCCCGATCCTCGCAGACGCCGTCATCACCGTTGCATGGGGAAACCCTTATTTCGTTTGTGTTGTATTTATTACGCAATGCGTATATTATTTACGCAATAAAGTAGCGCCACTGCAGCACCTACATCAACGACGGAGACATCATGCGCATTCGCACCTACCTGACATCCTGTTCGCTGGCCCTTATCGCGGGCAGCCTGACCATGCCCCCCGCCCTGGCACAGTCTTTCCCCGACAAACCGATCCGCTGGATCGTGCCGTACCCTGCCGGCGGCGGGTCGGATTTCCTGGCCCGCACCATTGGCCAAAGCCTGTCGGAAGATATCAAGCAATCTGTCGTTATCGACAACAAACCCGGCGGCAACACCGCCATAGCGGCCAGCGATACGGCGCGTTCGGCTGCCGATGGCTATACGGTGCTGTCGGCCGACAACGGAACCATGGTCTTTAATTCGGCACTGTACAAAAAACTATCCTATGATCCGGTCAAAGATCTGGCGCCGGTTACCCTGCTTGGCCGATTCCCCATGATTCTGGTGGTCAATCCGGCCAGCAACATCAAAAACCTGAAAGACTTTGTCGAACACGTCAAAAGCAGCAACGGCAGCATCAACTACGGTTCAGCGGGTGCGGGCAGCCCTCACCATCTGGCCATGGAGCTGTTCAAAACAGAAGCGGGCCTGAAAATGACTCATGTGCCCTATCGCGGCGCAGCGCCGTCTCTGACCGATCTTGCCGGCGGTCAGGTGCAGGCCATGATGGTGGATCTGGCGGCGGGCGCCGGTTTTCTGAAAGGTGAAAAAATACGTCCATTGGCAGTGGCCAGCGCCAAACGTTTGCCACAACTGCCTGATGTGCCCACCTTTGCTGAATCCGGTTATCCCAAAGTAGAAGCCGCAGCGCTGGTCGGCATGGTGGCGCCGGCCAAAACGCCCACAGACATTCTTGCCAGCCTGAATAAAAGCGTTGTTGCCGCCCTGAACAAGCCGGCCACGCACAAAAAACTGGTCGAATTCGGCATCGAACCGGTGGGCGACACGCCCGAACAATACAACAAGCTGCTAGAGGATGAACGCACTCGCTGGCACAAGCTGATTAAAGACTTGAACATTACCCTGGACTGATCCGAGATACATCATGAATACCCAATCCACGACGCAATCAACGCAGGCGCAATGCCCCTATTCCGGCGCCAACGCCGCTGCCGGCTGCCCGGTAAGCGACCGCGCCGCGCAGTTCGATCCGTTTGAAGATGCCTATCAACAGGATCCGCCGGAATACGTGAGATGGTCGCGCGAACAGGAGCCGGTATTCTTCAGCCCCAAACTGGGATACTGGGTGGTGACCCGTTACGAAGATATTAAACAGATATTTCGCGACAACATCACATTCAGCCCCTCTATTGCCCTTGAAAAAATCACCCCCACCGGCCCTGAAGCCAACGCCGTACTGGAGTCCTACAATTACGGCATGAGCCGCACCCTGGTCAATGAGGACGAACCTGCCCATATGCCACGGCGCCGTCTGCTGATGGAGCCGTTTACCGTTGACGCGCTCAAGCATCACGAGCCCATGGTACGTCAGCTCACTCGTCAATACGTTGACCGCTTTATCAATGACGGCAAGGCAGACCTGGTCGAACAGATGCTGTGGGAAGTGCCGTTGACTGTTGCGCTGCATTTTCTGGGCGTTCCCGAAGAAGACATGGACACCTTGCGCAAGTACTCCATTGCGCATACCGTGAATACCTGGGGTCGCCCCAAGCCGGAAGAACAAGTTGCCGTCGCCCATGCCGTGGGCAATTTCTGGCAACTGGCCGGCAAAATTCTGGAAAAAATGCGCAAAAACCCCGAACAGCCTGGCTGGATGCAGTATGGCATTCGCATGCAGCAATTGCATCCTGAAGTCGTGCCCGACTCGTACCTGCACTCCATGATGATGGCCGGCATTGTGGCTGCGCATGAGACAACTGCCAACGCCTCCGCCAACGCCATTAAATTGCTGCTATCGCACCCTCATGTCTGGCAGGAAATCTGTGCCGACCCCAATCTGATCCCGAACGCAGTAGAAGAATGCCTGCGTCATAATGGGTCGGTTGCAGCCTGGCGCAGACTGGCGACACGCGATGTGCAAATCGGTGGCGTCAACATTGCGGCAGGCTCCAAACTGCTGATTGTCAGCTCATCAGCCAATCATGACGAACGTCATTTTGCCGACGCCGATCTGCTTGATATCCGGCGTGAGAATGCCAGCGACCAGCTCACCTTCGGCTATGGCTCGCATCAATGCATGGGCAAGAATCTGGCACGAATGGAAATGCAGGTTTTTCTTGAAGAACTGACGCTGCGTCTGCCTCATTTGGTCTTATCGGAACAGACATTTACCTATGTGCCAAACACCTCGTTCAGAGGACCGGAACATTTGTGGGTTCATTGGGATCCTTCTGCCAACCCGGAACGAAGCAATCCAGGCATATTGAACAGGCAACAACCAATACGCCTTGGCGAGCCTTCCACCCATTCGCTGTCGCGTCAGGTCGTGGTTCAGGAAACCGAGATGCTGACTGATCAGATCATGCGGATCCGCCTTGCTGCAGCCGATGGCCAGACCTTACCGCGCTGGACACCCGGCTCCCATATTGATCTGGTGTGCGGCGAACTGGGCATCTCGCGACAATATTCGCTTTGCGGCGATCCGGAAAACGCTCAGGCGCTGGATATTGCCGTATTGCGTGAAGATGCCGGCCGGGGCGGCTCGGCATGGGTACATCAGCATGTCCGTAACGGGCTTGCCTTGCACATCCGCGGTCCGCGCAATCATTTTCATTTCGATGAACAAGCCAAAAAGGCCATTTTCATTGCCGGCGGCATCGGCATTACGCCCATCAGCGCCATGGCGCGGGCCGCCAAAAACCGCGGAATTGATTACCAGATCCATTATTGTGGTCGAAGCCGCAAGAGCATGGCACTGCTGGCCTCCTTGCAAGCGCATGGCGACCGGCTCCATGTCTATGCCGCCGACGAAGCCCGACGCGCGGATTTTGCCAGCCTGCTGGCCACGCCAGATGCCGACACGCAGATCTACGCCTGCGGGCCGCAACGGCTGACCGACGCCCTGCAGAAAATCTGCGAAAGCTGGCCAGACGATGCCTTGCGCATCGAACATTTTCATTCAACGCTGAGCAAACTGGACCCAACCAAGGAACATGCCTTTGATGCCGAACTGAAGCAATCGGGTATTACCGTCACTGTCGCTGCCGATCAGACGCTGCTGGAAGCCTTGCGCGCCGCCAATATAGACATCCAAAGCGATTGCGAAGAAGGCCTGTGCGGATCCTGTGAAGTCAGCGTACTGAGTGGCCAGCCTGATCACCGGGACGTCGTACTCACTCGCAGCGAGCGCGCTGCAGGCACCAAGATGATGAGTTGCTGCTCTCGCGCCAAGGGCAAACGTATTGTCCTGGATCTATGACAGTCATCATATAAAAGCGCGAACGGTGAATGCTTGCCAGCATTGCCCCTGTGTACCGTGCCGCCTTTGCTGCAAGCCAGAGGGGGACGATGCCGGCCCGGGCAACCCCGCCCACTCATCGTCATCTATAATACAAGCCATATCTACTTCCGGTCTATGTATCAAATGAACGCCCAGAGCGCCCTTGACAATAGCACTGTCGCGACACCCGCGCGCAACCGCGAACGACGGCAAAGTGTACAGGCAGCCGACACCGTCGTTGCTGTACTCAAAGGACTGGCCAGCCTGGGAGGAGGCGCCAGCCTTACTGCGCTGGCCGCACAACTGGACGAAAACCCTGCCAAGGTTCATCGCTACCTGGTCAGCTTGATTGACGGAGGCCTGGTAACGCAGAACGCCAATACGCAACAGTACACACTCGGCCTGGAATCAATGCTGATCGGCCTTGCCGCCATGCGGCAGGCCGATCCTATTAGAATCGCAGAGCCGGCCCTGATACACGTGCGCGAGCACCTGAGTATTACCAGCTTTATTGCTGTCATGGGCAACAAAGGTCCGACAATCGTGCGCATGGAAGAACCCAGCCTGCCGGTCACCGTCAATGTCCGTGTGGGCTCGGTGCTCTCTTTCCTGTGGTCGGCCACCGGCAGAGTGTTTCTTGGACTGCACGACGAACCCGCCGTTCGCGCACTGGCCAGACAGGAATTTGACGCCCTGAGTCAAACCCAGGCGCCGCCCGCGCCATTTGACGCCCTGGTGGCACAATTGCACGATGAAATAAGCCGGTCCCAATGCATTTGCGTGCGGGACACCAACCTGAAGGGCATCAGCGCCGTTGCTGCACCAATATATAACTACGCGGGGCAGCTTACTGCCGTACTCACCGCTCTGGGCGCCAGCGGCGGATTCGATACGTCGCTCAATGGCTCCATCGCCATCGCGGTTCGACAGCAGGCACAACGCATCAGCCAGCAACTGGGCTACAGCATTCCCTGACTTTTTTTCTTATGCAAGCGGCTGCGCCTGCGCAGCGCGGTGGGAATCGCCTGCCTGGCCCACATCGGCAACGATTTGCTTACATATTTAAGCCGGTCCGCCTCGCGGATAAGCAGAGTGCGCCGCCCTCTTTTGCGTTTATTCTCAAATACCCAGGCCCGGTCCGCAAGCTGCAGCGCAAATCCCAGGTTGTCCATACTGCGCCCGTAACGCCGCGCTATAGCCTCCAGCGGAACCGCATGGCCGCCATCGGCAACCCTCGATTTGACCCGTGCAATAAGCAAGCCGACGTCGTCCACCCCCACGAAAACCAGGATGACCTGATAGCCAGCGAGACGGGCGCGATGCATCAGATCAAGTTCAGAATTGCCGCTAAGCGTGGTTTCGATGGCAAAGCTGCGCCCACCGGCCAGCAGCTTATCCCGCGCCAGCAAAGCCAGCCGGCCGGCGCGCATTTGCACCTGGGCGCTATTGCGGTTTTCAATATCAAGCTGCGCGGCGATATCGTCCGGATTGACAACCGGCAGGTGGCCTGTCAGATGTAAACGGGTAAGCGTTGTTTTGCCTGCCCCGTTGGGACCGGCCACGACCCAAAGTTTTGGTGTACTCATGCCGCTGGGGTATCGTCGACCGTTTGTTCGACGCCGTCGACAAAGCGCACGAGTTGACGCCGCCCGTCCGGAAATTCCTTGATGATCAGACCAGGCGGCGTACTATCTTCGCGATAATAAACCGGGCGGCCCGCTTTCAGGTGCGCGCGCGCAGCTGCGCCATCATCACGCACGATCCTGACATCGAACATTCTCCAGAACACCTTTTCTTCCACGTCTGTCATGGCTTCCAGATTTTCCAGCTTCATTTCCATACTTAACCTCACCGCACAGCAGCGTGTCGCCTTCGCGTTTGCACGACAACAAAGACGACTAAATCGCACTGCACGAAAGCATCGCTTAATATCATCAAGTGAGCGTCATTTCCCACCCTATCGGCTGATTATATGCAATCTGCAAAAAATAACAGCCATTTCAAGCCGCAGCTGCCGATCCGGCAGGCTCGCCGCAATCGCCAGACAAATTGAAAATGGCCCCGGAAAACAACCCGGGGCCATTCAAAACAAACCTCTTTCTACTGCGTCCTGCAGCGATCGTTGCTTGCACCTATCAGCCAAACAATGCTCAATCCGGAATGCGTTCAATCATCGCAAACACATTCCGTATCGACCATCAGGCGACTTCCTGCAATGCATCCAGCGGCTCCAGCGCTCCCTCGAATGCCCGCGTCGCAATATATTCGGGACGCGGCGCCAGCCCATATTTTGGCGCATTCAATGTGTTTTCAACGCTGTTATACACCATGAATACGTTGGCGCGCGGCCAGGGCGAAATGTTGCCGTTAGAACCGTGCATGGTGTTGCAATCGAAAAACACCACCGAACCGGCTTTACCCGTAATCGCTTTGATACCGCCCTGCTCTGCCAGCAATTCCAGGCTTAATGGATCAGGTACGCCGTATTCCTGCGCCTTCAGCGATTTTTTGTAGTTTTCATCGGGGGTGATTCCGCGGCAGGAGATGAACTGCCGGTGAGACCCGGGCACAACCATAAGCGGACCGTTGCATTCGTTGTTATCGGTCAGCAGCACCGAACAACTCAGCGCACGCATATGGGGCATGCCATCTTCTGTATGCCAGGTCTCAAAGTCCGAATGCCAGTAAAACTCCTTGCCCTTGAAGCCTGGTTTAAGATTGGCTCGCGACTGATGCAGATACACTTCCGAACCCAGAATCTGGCGTGCAACATGAATCAGACGAGGATCGCGTGAAAGCCGATCAATCACCTTATTCAAGGCATGCACTTTGAAGATCGACCGAACAGCATTGCTGCCCGGCTCGGTGATCGCTTCGTCACTCGAGGCAATCTTGCTGTCGTTGGTCATCGCCAGCACTTCGTCCATCAGCCCCTTTACTTCCTGTTCACTGAACAGGCTGTCCAGCACCAAAAACCCGTCTCGTTCGTAAGCAGCGATCTCCTCGGCAGACAATGCGTCGGCATACTTGCCATCGCCGTACACCACGGGTTCCTGTCTGGCGATAATGGCGGCCGTGCCGCTAGTACGTGATTCATAAATGTCTGTTACGACCATCTTGTACTCCTTATCTATTTACAGTTCAGGCGGTTTCCTCGGTCATTGCAGGATACACACCGTCTTCGTCATGCACTTCACGACCGGTTACCGGAGGATTGAAGACGCAAATGACACGTAGCGGTTCTTTGCCACCGCGCAGCCAATGCTCATCATTTTCATTCAGGGCATAGACGACGCCCGGGCCCAGTGCGTATTTTTTGCCATCGGCGATCGTTTCGATCTCGCCATCCCCTTCTACGCTCCATACCGCTTCCAGGTGATTCTGATAGTGAATATGAGTTTCCGTACCTGGAAAGATTACAGTCTCATGAAAGGAGAACCCCATGCCATCCTTGGCCAGCAGCACACGGCGGCTAAGCCAGGTGTCGGTTTTCACTTCCAGATCGGTACCAATCACATCTTTCACATTTCTAACTATCATATTTCTTACGCTCCGAATTTGAGAACTTTGGATTTTTTTCCTTCCTGCTTGAGCACTTCTGCGACGCTGCGTTCAATCAACTCCAGCCCCCGCGTCAAGTGCGCATCCTCGATGGTAAGCGCAGGCAAAATTTTCAGGACCTCGTCCTGGGCGCCCGAGGTTTCAATAACCAGCCCATGCGCAAAAGCCTGCTGGGCAATTTTATTGGCCAACTCCGGCTTATCATCGCTTACCAGCCCCTGGATCAGGCCCCGGCCACGCACACTGAAGCCGGCTTCAGGAAAGCTATGCACGATGTTCTCCAGCCAGTCGCGCACGATACTTTCCTTGCGACGCGTTTCGTTCTGGAAGCTGTCGTCACACCAGTAGCTGTCCAGCGCCTGAGCCGCTGTAACAAAGGCCAGATTGTTGCCGCGGAACGTACCGCTATGCTGACCGGGCTTCCACACGTCCAGTTCAGGCTTCATCAACACCAGTGACATGGGCAGGCCAAAGCCGGACAGCGACTTGGACAGCGTAATAATGTCCGGTTTGATGCCGGCCGCCTCAAAGCTGAAAAAGCTGCCGGTACGGCCGCAACCGACCTGGATGTCATCCACGATCAGCAGCATATCGAACTTGCGGCACAGTTTTTCCAGCTCGCGAATCCAGCGCCAGCTGGCCACATTGACGCCACCTTCTCCCTGCACGGTCTCGACAATGACGGCCGCCGGCAGATCCAGACCGCTACTGGGGTCTTCCAGCATGCGTTCGAAATAGGCAATGGTGTCCACATCGGGACCGATATAGCCGTCAAACGGCATAAAGGCGGTGTTATGCAGCGAAACGCCGGCTGCATCGCGAAATTTTTCATTGGCCGTCACGGCCAGCGAGCCGCCGCTCACACCATGGAAACCATGCGTAAACGACACAACATTGGAACGCCCTTTGACCTGACGCGCCAGTTTCAGTGCGGCCTCCACGGCATTGGTGCCGGTCGGACCAGTAAATTGCAACGTGTAATTCATTTTGCGCGGCTTCAACAACACACGCTCAAAAGTCTCCATGAAATATTTTTTTGCCGATGTGGCCATATCCAGACCATGCACAACACCATCGGTATTCAGATATTCAATCAGCTTTTTCTTGAGGATCGGATTGTTATGTCCGTAATTCAAAGTACCTGCACCACTGAAAAAATCGATGTATTCTTTTCCTGATTCGTCAGTCAGTACAGAGCCTTTGGCCTGATTGAATATGACGGGGAATGAACGTACGTAACCACGCACTTCAGACTCCATGCGGTCGAAAATTTCTAAATCCATGATTTTTCCTATTTGATTAAATATTAAAAGACAATGCCTGTTAAGGCATTCGGACGCCGGGCACGCCCTGGTGAACTCAACCCGGCGTTGGCCTCAGAGGCCCAATCTTCAAAAGACGTTCATCATCATGCGCTTGAGGCCCGAATAATTCTGGTTCAAATAGCGGGCTTTCCTCGATGCCGGCGCCCATGTTGCGAGCGACGGCGGCGAACATGCGACGAGAAGCGGTGTTGTCCGGACCTACCGTTGTTTCAAGATATCGAATATGCGCCAGGTTCGGCCGCTCCAGCAGACTTTGCAGCATTCGCTGCCCCAGTCCATGGCCGCGCCCACGCTCGTGGACGGCGACCTGCCAGATAAACAATACGTCAGCCTTATCAGGAGGCTGATAGGCAGAGACAAATCCATCGATTTGCTCATTTGCCTGCGCAACTACGCAGGTATTGTCAAAATGCTCACACAGCAGCAGGTAGCTGTATACCGAATTTAAATCCAATGGCGGGCACTGGGAAACCAATTGCCAGATGTCATAACCATCGGCCCTGGCAGGAGCTCTGAGCAGGTGCCGGAGCTTCTGCTCCGTTCCTGCCCCCTGAGCGTGTTGCGAATGCGTTTGAGATGTGGTGAATGCCGTGTCAATCAAATTAAAATTCCGGACTCTGGGTGCGAGGCATCAGTTACTGGAACATCCAGGATAGGTGATGCCGGTTCATTGGAAACCTCATGCGCCACAACACTGTGTGCCTCCATGAGCATGACAATTTTTTCAAGCGACGTCGTAATGGCGGCTTGTTCTGTTTCTGGCAGATCCTTCAATGCATCTGTCAGCTTGGTCTGAATGGGCGACGGCGTCGCCTTGACCAGTTCAATACCTGCTTCGGTCGCAGTAATAAATACGATGCGACGATCTTCCCTGCCACGCTCACGACGAATCCAGCCCTTGTCTTCAAGGCGATCCAGAATGCCGACGACGGTGCTGGGGCTGACATGAATCTTGCGACTGATGGAAGTGGCGGTAATGGGGCCGTTCTCTACAATAGCGCCCAGGCAGATCAACTGCGGCGCGGTCACGTTGCTGTAGGCGGCAAGCTGCCGTGAGTGCACGGCGATTGCCCGGGTTATGCGGCGCAGTGCGCTGAGGATACGAATATCGTATTGAGTTTGCATATTAATTGTTTTACTCATAATTAATTTACAGAGAAATTACTTCCCTTAAAAATCATTTCAGTCCTAATCATATGCGATCGAATTATTGCTGTCAAACCGGTTAATACCCTAATGATTGGGTAAACGCAAAGTAATATTGAAACAAAATTTCTTATCTGCACATAGCCAGAAATGTTTATATCTTCTGCTAATTTCTGCTAAATATAGATAACTATTAGTCATTTGATTACCTACATATTAATAAGTGATACAAATCGAGATCAAAACGAAACAGAGATTAAAGTGCTGCGCCATTCTCTCCATTTGCGTAAATCGAATTATTCGTCGGCGTCTTGACATCGACATAGTTTAAATATAAATTTCAAATAATTATTTGAAATTTATATTTAAATCCTGACGCATGTCGACCAAAGAAAAAATTACCGCCAGCGCCCTTACCCTTTTTGCCAAACGAGGTTTTGACGCCACTTCATTAAAAGACATTACGACGCTCGCAGACGTCAATGTCGCTGCGATCCATTATCACTTCGGCAATAAAGATGATTTGATACGTGCCGTACTGGAGTCGGTCGCTCAGCCAATCAATACGTTGCGCACGCAGGCACTTGAAAAATTATCAGGAGAAGGAACGCTGACGCTGGAAAGGGTTGTTGATGCGCTGGTTGCGCCGCCCATCATGTATAGCCTGCAAACGACGGGAGATAGCCGCCTCCTTATCAGGCTGCTGATGCAGGCCAGAGCACTGCCCCATGCCACAACGAATGCCGCCATCTTTGAACAATACGATGCGATGGCCCTCTTGTTCGTCGAATCATTTATGAAGGTCACACCGGGGCTGGCCCGCGCCGAGGCCTTCTGGCGCTATTCGTTCACTATTGGCGCAATGATGTACATCATCAGCGATGGCGATAAAAACTACCATCGCCTTAATAGGCTTTCAGCTGGGCTGTGCGACACAGACGACCCGCAGATCATCATCAAACAGCTGGTTGCATTCGTCGTCGCCGGGTTTTCGGCACCTAACATTCCAACGCCTGCTCCCTTAAAAGAGGAAACACATGACTCGAAAAATAATTGATCTGTCGGTCACCCTTGAAGATAAACCCACCTCGCCTGCGCATCATCAGCCGAAAATAGACTACGTCAATCATGACGATTCGTGGGAATTGTTTGGCAAGCTGCTGCCGGGCGTGACTCCCGCGGATATGCCCGACCAAAAAGCCTGGGCCGTCGAAAAGGTGTCATTATCAACCCATGCCGGCACCCATATGGATGCACCCTGGCACTACCACCCCACAACCAACCATGCATTGACTGCAGGAGGCGAGCCGGCGCCGGGTATCGATCAGGTGCCGCTGGACTGGTGCCTGCGACCGGGCGTCAAACTGGATTTTCGTCATTTTGAAGCCGGTTACGTGGTAACGCCGCAAGACATCCAGGACGAATTGAAGCGTATCGGCTACCAGCTCAATCCCCTTGACATCGTCGTGGCCAACACGCGCGCCGGCGCCAGACAGGGACAGCCGGATTACTGGGAAAGCGCGTGTGGTTTTGGGCGCGACGCAACATTGTGGATGCTGGAGCAAGGCGTAAGAATTGTCGGCACCGACTCCTATAGCTGGGACCCGGCCTTCAAATACGTCATTGAACGATTCAATAAAAGCAAAGACCCGGCCATCCTATGGGAAGGACACAAGGCAGGCCGTGAAATCGGCTACTTCCAGATGGAAAAGCTCACCAACCTGGATCAGTTGCCTTCCCATGGATTCACCATCAGTTGCTTTCCAATTAAGATCAAGGACGCCTCTGCCGGCTGGTGCCGGACCGTGGCCATTCTGTAATAGCAATAATTCCCCTTTTCATTACAACCACAGAGACAATGGTTTTCACTATGCCCTTCCATAAATACAAGCACATTGCAAAAGCAAAGGTTGGCCGCGCCAGAACGCGATTTTTCGCAACAGCGCTAACCTGCATCATGCTGGCCTTTACCGCTACCCCTGCAACTGCAGCATACCCAGAAAAGCCGATAGAGCTTATCGTGCCGTTTCCGCCAGGCGGCATCGTCGACGTTGTAACCAGAACCATGGCTCGCCAGTTAAATGATTCCCTGAAGCAACCATTAGTAGTGGTGAACAAAGCGGGGGCCGGCGGTTCGATTGGCGCTGCGCAGGTTGCGCGATCTACGCCCGACGGCTATACATTGCTGATGGCCTTCGATACACATGCCATCAACCCGCTGTTGTATAAATTGCCATTCGATTCCAATAAGGACCTGGCGCCGATATCGCTGATCGGCACTTCGGCCCTGGTCCTTGCCGTGCCTGCGTCGGTTCCGGCCAATAGCGTACCGGAGCTCGTAGAGATGGCCAAGCGCGATCCCGCTGCGCTTAACTATGCCTCAACGGGCGCAGGCAGTTCAAATCAGCTGGCTGCTGAACTGTTCAAGTCGACTACAGGTATCAATCTCACACATATTCCATACAAAGGCGGGGCGCCTGCCATCGCCGACTTACTTGCCGCACGCGTACAGGTCATGTTTGTCAGCGCAAGCTCTGTACTTTCCCACATCCGCGCAGGCAAGCTCAAAGCCCTTGCAGTAACAACCCGACAGCCCATCCCTCAATTGCCCGATGTGCCATCCATTACTCAATACTATCCGTCGTTCGAAGCCAAATCCTGGATCGGCGTGCTGGCGCCGGCAGGCACGCCTGCAGACATCATTTCTCGCCTGAACACAGAAATTCATAATGCTCTGGATACGCCAGAAATGACAGCCTTTTTTAACAAACAGGCAATTCAGGCAGCGCCAACGTCGCCTGCCGAATTTGGCAATTTCATGCAAGACCAAACCTCAAAATGGTCAAGCGTGATCAACGATTCGAATATCAGGGTTGAGTAGCGCAAAGGGTATTGGAAATCGCTGGTGGATTAAGCAAGAGGCGACCACAGGCTTGAGAAGTCGCCTCGTTTACGCCGGGAACAGGAAGTTGGCGCGATCAGGCAATGGAGGAGGAAGCGAAAGTTCCATGAGCGGGACGCTCGGACGGCCTCCAGTCCAATAGGTTGGTCGTCAGTTAAATGAAATGTTCAGTTCATACGGCTATCTTGAGATAGCCGGCACCACTTGAGACGCC
>Ga0079224_100006982_pt1 | contig 15057 bp, 15 predicted proteins | sample Stecom2015_FD_80414 | JGI IMG/M metagenome (GOLD analysis project Ga0079224, IMG submission 80414) | Agricultural soil microbial communities from Utah to study Nitrogen management - Steer compost 2015 | ecosystem: Environmental > Terrestrial > Soil > Agricultural land | place: USA: Utah...
ACGAACCACGCCGAGGAGCAGGACACCACCTCGAACCAGCAGTGAGCTGAGCGGTTCTTCGTCGCGCAGGCCCCGTCCCCCCGTCGTGGTGGGGGCGGGGCCTTCGCGATGCCCGGGAACGCGCCGATCGGGACCCTGCTCCTCGGTCCTCGGTCCTCGGTCCTCGGTCTCGGTGCGCGGTGCGCGGTGTTCGCTGCTCGGCGGTCGCGCCGCCGTCTCCGGGCCTGCGACTCAGGCCGTGACCGCGCCGGCCTCGCGCGCGTCCGCCGCGGCCGCGACGCGACGCAGATCCTCGAGCACCCGGTCCGGCTCGGCGCCGAGCGGCAGCGTGTCCGGGTCGAGGGCTCCGTCCACCTCCCCGGGGACGTCGGCGCGGAGCCCTGCGAAGAGCGAGTCCAGTTGCGACTGCTCCGGGCCGCGCTCGGCGACCACCTCGAGGGTCAGCCCGGTCGCGTCGGCCGTGGTGTGCGCCGCGAGCAGCACCCGGGCGAGCTGCTCGCGGGAGATCGCCCCGTCGGCCGGGGAGCCGCCGCGCCGACCATCGCCCTGGCGGGCGACCAGCCGGTGCTCGTCCTGCGCCTCGTAGTCGAACCAGCTCGGGCGCACGATCGTGCACGGCAGACCGCTGACGCGCAGCAGGCGCTCCGCGCGATGCTTCCACGCGGCCAGGCCCGTGACGCGGTCGTGCTGCGAATCGTGCACCGTCACTCCGAGCGCCGACATGAGGGTCACCCGCACCGGGTGCCCGGAGGCGAGGAGGCACTCGACGAGCACGCGGACGATCCCGTAGTCCACGGCCTCCGCCTCGCCCGGCGCGCCGTGCGAGCCGTGGGCGAGGATCACTCCGTCGGCTCCCTCGAGGGCGCGCGCCATGTCCACGGGCATCGTCGCCTCGCCGGCGAGGAGCTCCGTCTCCACGGGGAGCAGCCGGGCGGCCCGCTCCGTGCTGCGCACGAGGGCCCGCGGGTGCAGTCCAGCCTCGACCGCGCACCTCACCACGTGGCGACCGACCCCTCCGGTCGCCCCGATCACCAGCATCGTGCCGCTGGTCATCGCCCCCTTCCCTCGACGGATCCGCGCCGCGCAGCCTCCGCGCGCGGAGATCCGAACATATCCAGCGCGGTGCGGGGGAGGGAGGAACCGCCAGTGCCTGGACGCGCCGCACCCCCGTCCCGACGGCGCGGGAGCGGGGGGGGGCGGCGAGGCCGGGCTCAGCGGCTGTCGGGGGACCGGACGTCAGCGGCAGTCGACGTCAGCGGTAGTTCACGAACTGGAGGGCGACCTCGAGGTCCTTGCCCTTCAGCAGCGCGATCACGGACTGCAGGTCGTCGCGGCTCTTGGAGGAGACGCGCAGCTCGTCGCCCTCGATCCGTGCCTTGATGCTCTTGGGGCCCTCGTCCCGGATGATCTTCGAGATCTTCTTCGCGTCCTCGGTGGAGATGCCCTCCTTGAGCGAGGCCGCCAGGCGCACCTCCTTGCCGGACTGCTTGGGCTCGCCCACGTCGAGGGCCTTGAGCGAGATCCCGCGGCGGATCAGCTTGGACTGCAGCACGTCCAGCACCGCGAGTACGCGCTCCTCGGCGTTGGCGGTCATCACGATCTCGTCGCCGCCGAGGGTGATCGAGGCGCCGGTGTTCCGGAAGTCGTAGCGCTGGCCGACCTCCTTCACGGCCTGGTTCACGGCGTTGTCGACCTCCTGGCGGTCGAGCTTGCTGACGATGTCGAACGATGAATCGGCCATCGGGTCCTCCTCCGGGCGGCCCGCGAGGGCCGCCACCACGTCGAACGGGCGGGTCTGTCCAGTGATCGTCCCATGCCGGGTCCGGGAGCGCTCCCCGGTCTCCGAGGGGCCGCCGCAGAGGGGCTGCGACCAGCGGCGGGACGGCTGTGACGCCTCTCATGCCCCGAGATCCCGTTCTGGGTTCGCGCCGCGGCCGGGACCCCGCTATGCTGTTTCGAGTCCGCTTCCGGCGGCCGCGGGACGAGAGTCCGGCGGGTGGCGGGAGAGGGTCGCGGCAGATTACCCGAGCGGCCAAAGGGAGCTGACTGTAAATCAGCTGGCATTGCCTACGGGGGTTCGAATCCCTCATCTGCCACGCGGAGGATCCCTGTGATCCGAAGCACGGGGACCGCCCCTCGAATTGCCTCCGGGCAATGAGGCGGGTAAGGTTCACCGGGTTGCCCTGATAGCTCAGTCGGCAGAGCGTCTCCATGGTAAGGAGAAGGTCAAGGGTTCGATTCCCTTTCAGGGCTCTGATGGATGCGGCGGCCCGGTCTCATTCGAGATCGGGCCGTTTCATCGGTCACGCCGGGGTAGCTCAGACGGTTAGAGCGCACGACTCATAATCGTGAGGTCGCGGGTTCGATCCCCGCCCTCGGTACCACACCGGTCCCCACCGGAGTGCAGATTCCACATCCCCCGAGCACGGGGACCCACGAGGCGCACCGCCGGGTGCGCCACCCGGACGAAAGAGGCGAACCGTGGCGAGCAAGAGCTCTGACGTGCGTCCCAAGATCACCATGGCGTGTGTCGACTGCAAGGCGCGCAACTACATCACCAAGAAGAACCGTCGCAACACCCCGGATCGGCTGGAGCTCTCGAAGTTCTGCCCGACCTGCGGCAAGCAGACGGCGCACCGCGAGACCCGCTGAGCGGTCCCGCCGCAGCATCCACGAAGGCCACCCGGCACCGCCGGGTGGCCTTCGTCATGTCCGGCCCCCGTGCCTCGCGCGGGCCGCACCGCAGGGGGGCGGGGGCGGTGAGATGATCGGGGGGACCGCATCCGTCGGCCCCCGCGCCGACCCGACCTCGGGAGACACAGTGACCACCAGCCCCGATCCCGCCTTCGCCGGCCGTACCTACCCGGCGGGCCCCGTGCACACCGTCTCGGCCGCGAAGATCGTCGAGTTCGCCCGTGCCACCGGCGCACCCTCCCCGCTGCACACCGATCCCGAGGCCGCCCGCGCCGCCGGGCACGCCGACGTCGTGGCGCCGCCCACGCTCCTCGTCTCCCTCGCCCAGGCCACCGAGGCGCTGTACGTCGAGGACCGCGCCGCCGGCATCGACTTCGCCCGCGTGGTGCACGGCGAGGAGTCCTTCTCCCTGCACCTTCCCGTCGTCGCCGGCGACCGTCTCGTGCCGACCCTCTCCTTCGAGTCGGTCCGCGCCGCCGGAGGGCACGCCATGGTCACCACCCGCGTCGACCTCGCCGACGAGGACGGCGCCGAGGTCGCCGCCGTGCGCAGCATGCTCGTCGTGCGCGGGGACTGAGCCCGCCGCCTCGCCCCGCGGCGCCCCGGCGCCGTCTCCCTCGCCCCTCGCGGCCGCGCCGCAGATGCCACACCAGGAGCACCGATGACCACCAGCCCCACCCCCGACGCCCGCCCGCTCGACCTCGCCGCCCTGTCCGTCGGCGACGAGCTCTCCCGCGCCGTCCACACCCTCGACCGCGACGCGCTGGTCCGCTACGCCGGCGCCTCCGGCGACTTCAACCCGATCCACTACAACGACGCCGTCGCCGAGCAGGCCGGGCTGCCCGGCGTCATCGCCCACGGCATGCTCACCATGGGCACGGCCATCACCGGCCTGCTCGAGGCCGTCGGCGACCCGACCCTGGTCACCGCCTACTCCACCCGCTTCACCGGCATGGTGCCCGTGCCCGCCACCGGCGAGGTCGCGCTCGAGGTCGTCGCGACCGTCGGCGCGATCGACGAGTCCGCGGGCACCGCACGCGTCGACCTCGCCGCCGTCGTCGACGGGGAGAAGGTGCTGGGGCGGGCCCGCGCGACCCTCGCGCTGCCGCGCCGCACGCAGGACGCCGAGGCCGACGCGGCAGGAGCGGCATGAGGCTCGCCGACCTGACCACCCTCCGCATCGGCGGGGAGATCCGGAACCTCGTCGAGGCCCGCACGGCCGACGAGGTGATCGCCGCGGTCTCCGCCGCGGACGAGGCGGGGGAACCGCTGCTCGTCCTCGGCGGCGGCTCGAACCTCGTCGCCTCCGACGAGCCCTTCGAGGGTACCGTCGTGCTGCTGCGCGACCCCGAGGACCCGCCGCTGCTGGACGCGACCTGCGAGGTCGGCGCCTCCGGCGAGCCCGACGGGATCCCCGTGGACCCGGCCGAGCTCACCCCGCTGGATCCCACCTGCGGCGGGGCGATCGTCGAGTACTTCGCGGGCGTGAACTGGGACCGGGCCGTGCGCTACGCGATCGCCCGCGAGATGGTCGGCATCGAGGCGCTCTCCGGCATCCCCGGCACCGTCGGCGCGACCCCGATCCAGAACGTCGGCGCCTACGGCCAGGAGGTCGCCTCGACGATCTCCCGCGTGCGCACCTGGGACCGCGAGAAGGGAGCGGTGCGCACCTTCTTCGCCGCCGACTGCGGCTTCGCCTATCGCGACAGCGTCTTCAAGCGCACCCGGTACAGCGGACCCGTCCCCTCGGCGACCGGCCGCTACGTGGTGCTGTCGGTGACCTTCCAGCACACCATCGGCTCCCTCTCCGCCCCGATCCGCTACGCGCAGCTCGCCGCGGAGCTCGGCGTCGAGGTGGGGGACCGGGTGCCGATGAGCCAGGTGCGCGAGGCGGTGCTGCGCGTGCGCGGCAGCAAGGGCATGGTCCTGGACGCCGCCGATCACGACACCTGGAGCGCCGGCTCCTTCTTCACCAACCCGATCCTCCCCGTCGAGGACGCCGCGGCTCTGCCCGAGCAGGCGCCGCGCTATGACGCGGGCGAGGGCAGGGTCAAGACCAGCGCCGCCTGGCTCATCAGCCACTCCGGGATCGAGCGCGGCCATGCGGTGGGGGAGCGGGCCTCGGTCTCCACCAAGCACTCCCTCGCGCTGACCAACCGCGGCGGCGCCTCCAGCGAGGACCTCGTCGCCCTTGCCCACGACGTCCAGGACCGGGTGGAGGACCGCTTCGGCATCCGCCTCGAGCCCGAACCCGTGCGGCTCGGCGTCGACCTCTGAGCTCGCACGACACCCGTCGGCGCCCGTCCCCGCGGGCGGGCGCCGATCCCTGGATGCGAGGGCCCTCGCCGACGCTCCCGGCCTAGGATGGCGTGACGGCTGCTCGCCGCCCCCTCACCCCGTCACAGGAGGCCCCGTGAACGTCCTCGACAAGTCTGTCGCCGACATCGATCCCGAGATCGCCCAGGTGCTCGACCGCGAGCTGGCCCGTCAGCAGGGCACGCTCGAGATGATCGCCTCGGAGAACTTCGTCCCCCGCTCGGTCCTGCAGGTGCAGGGCTCGGTCCTGACCAACAAGTACGCCGAGGGCTACCCCGGCAAGCGCTACTACGGAGGCTGCGAGGAGGTCGACGTCGCGGAGCAGATCGCGATCGACCGCGCGAAGGCCCTGTTCGGCGCCGAGCACGCGAACGTCCAGCCGCACTCGGGCGCGACCGCGAACGCCGCGGTGATGCACGCCCTCGCCCGCCCGGGCGACAAGCTCATGGGCCTCTCCCTCGCCCACGGCGGCCACCTCACCCACGGCATGAAGATCAACTTCTCCGGCCGTCTCTACGACATCGTCGCGTACGAGACCGAGCCGGGCACCGGCCTGATCGACATGGACAAGGTGCGCGAGCTCGCGATCGCCGAGCAGCCCAAGGTCATCGTCGCCGGCTGGTCCGCCTACACCCGCCAGCTCGACTTCCCCCGCTTCCGCGAGATCGCCGACGAGGTCGGCGCCGCGCTGTGGGTCGACATGGCGCACTTCGCGGGCCTCGTCGCGGCGGGCCTGCACCCCAGCCCCGTCCCCTACGCGGACGTCGTCTCCACCACCATCCACAAGACCATCGGCGGCCCCCGCTCCGGCATGATCCTGTGCAAGGAGAAGTGGGCGAAGAAGATCGACTCGGCCGTGTTCCCCGGCCAGCAGGGCGGCCCGCTCATGCACGTCGTCGCCGCGAAGGCCGTGGCGCTGAAGATCGCCGCCTCGGAGGACTTCAAGGACCGCCAGGCCCGCACCCTCGAGGGCGCGCAGATCCTCGCCGACCGCCTCCAGCGGGAGGACGCCAAGGCGGCAGGCGTCAAGGTCATCTCCGGCGGCACCGACGTGCACCTGGTGCTCGTGGACCTCGTCGACTCCGAGCTGGACGGCCAGCAGGCGGAGGACCGCCTGCACGAGGCCGGCATCACCGTGAACCGCAACGCGGTCCCCAACGACCCGCGCCCGCCGCGGGTCACCTCGGGCCTGCGCATCGGCACCCCGGCGCTCGCCACCCGCGGCTTCGGCGCGGCGGAGTTCACCGAGGTCGCCGACGTGATCGCGCTGGCGCTGACCGGCGGGGCCGACGTCGAGTCCCTCAGGGCCCGCACCGCGAAGCTCGCCGAGTCCAAGCCGCTCTACCCCGAGCTGAAGCAGTACTGATCCCCGCGGGCGGGGTCCGGAGGCCGCGGTGTCCGGACCCCGCCCGTCCCGCATCGGCCCGCCGGCGCCCGGGGCGGGACCGCGCTCGACCGGGGCACCGGTCCCTCGGCCGGACCTCCCGGGCCCACCCCGCCGACCACCTCACCGAGACCCCTCATCGAAGGAGAGCGTCATGACCGCCCAGATCCTCGACGGCAAGGCCACCGCGAAGGCGATCAAGCAGGAGCTCGCCGAGCGCGTCACCCGCCTGGTCGACGCCGGTCACCCTCGTCCCGGGCTCGCGACCGTGCTGGTCGGCGACGACCCGGGCAGCGCCGCCTATGTGCGCGGCAAGCACCGCGACAGCGAGCAGATCGGCCTGAACTCGATCCAGAAGCACCTCCCGGCCGACGCCACCCAGGAGGAGGTCGAGGCGGTCGTCGACGAGCTCAACGCCGACCCCGCCTGCACCGGCTACATCGTCCAGCTGCCGCTGCCGAAGCACATCGACACCGATGCGATCCTCGAGCGGATCGACCCCGCCAAGGACGCCGACGGCCTCCACCCCACGAACCTCGGCCGCCTGGTCCTGAACGCCTACTCGCCGATCCATACCCCGCTGCCCTGCACGCCCCGGGCCGTGATCGAGCTGCTCATGCGGCACGACCTCGACCTCAAGGGCAAGGACGTGGTCGTGATCGGCCGCGGCGTCACCGTCGGCCGCTCGATCGGCGCGCTGATGACCCGCCGTGCCATCAACGCGACCGTCACCCTCACCCACACCGGCACGACGGACCTCCCCGCGCACCTGCGCCGCGCCGACGTGATCGTCGCCGCCGCGGGTGTCGCCCACCTGGTCCGGCCCGAGGACGTCAAGCCCGGCGCGATCGTGCTCGACGTCGGCGTCTCCCGCCAGGAGGACCCCGAGGGCGGGAAGGCGAAGCTCGTGGGCGACGTGGACCCGGCCGTCGCCGAGGTCGCCTCGTGGATCAGCCCCAACCCCGGCGGCGTCGGCCCCATGACCCGCGCGCTGCTGGTCAACAACGTCGTCGAGGCGGCCGAGCACGCCGCCGGCATCGAGGCCTGAGACCTCGGAGTCCTGACACCCCGGCGGGGCGGGCAGAGCCGCCCGCCCCGCCGTCCGCGCTCGTCGGCCGTGCGCGCGCAGCGCCGTGCGAGGCGCCCCTCCGCGGGAGGCCGCGACCGTCGGCGTCCCCGCATCGCGGTCGTCCGGCCCCGCTGACATACTGATGGGCATGACTTTCACCCTCGCCACCGTCAACGTCAACGGCCTGCGGGCCGCGGCCCGCAAGGGCATGGCCGACTGGCTCGCGACCACCGCGGCCGACGTCATCACCCTGCAGGAGGTGCGGGCGCCGGAGGAGCTGCTCGCCGATCTGGTGGGGGAGGACTGGACCATCGTCGGCGAGGCCTCCGAGCTCAAGGGCCGCAACGGCGTCGCGATCGCCGCCCGCACCTCGCTGGAGAGCATCGACCTCGAGGGCGTCCGCCGCGGCCTGCCGGGCCTGACCGAGCCCACCCACACCGGCCGCTGGCTCGAGGCCGACCTCGAGGACCCGCTCGGCGACGACACCGGCCTCACCGTCATCTCCTGCTACATGCACTCCGGCAATACCGAGAAGCCGCAGACCATGATCGACAAGTACGCCTTCCTCGACGTGGCGATGGAGCGCCTGGACGCGCTGCGCGCCGACGGCCGTCACGTGGTCCTCACCGGCGACCTCAACATCGCCCACGCCAACAACGACATCAAGAACTGGAAGGGCAACCTGAAGTCCGCCGGCTTCCTGCCCGAGGAGCGCGCCTATCTCGACCGCCTGCTGGTCGAGGGCGACTGGGTGGACGTCCAGCGCCGTCTCGCCGGTGACGTGCCCGGCCCGTACACCTGGTGGTCCCAGCGGGGCAAGGCCTTCGACAACGACTCCGGCTGGCGCATCGACTACCAGCTGACCACCCCGGCCCTCGGCGAGAAGGCGACGGCGGCGCAGGTCGATCGCGCCCCCAGCTACGACACCCGCTGGTCCGACCACGCACCGCTGGTGGTCACCTACTCCTGAGCCGGCACGGGGGCCGTCGGCGCGGCCTCCCCCGGCCGACGGCGCCCGGGCCGCCCGGCGTTCGAGACCGTGCGCAGGTGCGGGCGGCACCGCTGACCGCGGACCGACTCCGTCGTCGAGCGCCCTTCACCACGTCCGGGCACGGTCCTACGCTGTGCCCATGGAGACCCGCACCCTGTCCCTGCCCGACGCCGAGATCGTCCACGACGTGCACGGCCCGCTGCCCCCGGCCGACGGCAGGGAGGTGCTGCTGGTCATCGGCCAGCCCATGACCGCCGACGGCTTCTCCGACCTGATCGCCGAGCTCCCGCACCGCACCGTCGTCGCGTACGACCCGCGCGGACTCGGCCGGAGCACCCGCAGCGACGGCAGCGCCCTGAACGACCCGTCCCTGCAGGCGGAGGACCTCCACGTCCTGATCACCGATCTCGGCGCGCCGGTGCAGATGTTCGCCAGCAGCGGCGGCGCCGTCGCCGCGCTCGCCCTGCTCGCGGCGCATCCCGAGGACGTCAGCCGGGTCGTCGCCCATGAGCCGCCCGTCATGGGCGTGCTGCCCGACGCGGAGCTCGCCGAGCGCGCGAACGACGCCGTCGGCCGCGCCTATCAGGAGCGCGGCTGGGGCGCGGGGCTCGCCGCCTTCCTCGCCATGAGCATGTGGCAGGGCGAGTTCACCGAGGAGTTCCTCGCCCGGACCCTGCCCGATCCCGCCCAGTTCGGCCTGCCCGACCAGGACGACGGCACGCGGGAGGACCCGCTGCTGTCCGGGACGAGCGCGCCCGTGACCTCCTACCAGCCGGACCTCGAGGCGCTGCGCGCCGCGGGGGACCGTCTGGTCCTCGCCGTGGGGGAGCAGACGGGGGAGGCGATCACCGCCCGCACCACGCGCGCCCTCGCCGAGGCGCTCGGCACCGAGCCGCTCGTCTTCCCGGGTGACCACGGCGGCTTCGCCGTCGGCGACCCGTCCCATCCGGGCGACCCCGCCGCCTTCGCGACGCGCCTGCGCGAGGTCCTCGCCGCCCGCGGCTGACCGCCCCGGGTCGCGGAGGGAGGGCGCGCCCTTCGATGCCGTCATGCCACGCCGCGCGGTGGGCTGCCGTGCCGCTCCCTCACGTGCGGTGGGCGACCGCGCCGCACCCTGTCCTGCCGCGACGGCGGGTGCGATCAGGTTTTGTCGCCCCTACGACTCATGTGGGGCGCGGCATGAGTCGTAGGGGCAGCAAAACCTCGGCGCATGGGCCGCGGGGTCCGGGACGTGAGGCGCAGGGGAGCGGCCGGCCGACACCGACGGGGCCCCTCCGCCGCAGCGGAGGGGCCCCGTCGAGGAGCTGCGCCGGCCGGTGACCGGCGGCGGCGCGGGATCAGATGCGCGGGATCAGACGCGGCCGCGGATCACGGCCTGCTTCACCTCGGCGATCGCCTTGGTCACCTGGATGCCGCGCGGGCACGCCTCGGTGCAGTTGAAGGTGGTGCGGCAGCGCCACACGCCCTCCTTGGAGTTCAGGATCTCCAGACGCTGCTCGCCCGCGTCGTCGCGCGAGTCGAAGATGAAGCGGTGCGCGTTCACGATCGCAGCCGGGCCGAAGTACTGCCCGTCGGTCCAGAACACGGGGCAGGACGAGGTGCACGCGGCGCAGAGGATGCACTTGGTGGTGTCGTCGAAGCGCTCGCGCTGCTCCGCGGACTGCAGCCGCTCGCGGCTGGGCTCCTGACCGCCCGCGACCAGGAACGGCATGACCTCCTTGTAGGAGTCGAAGAACGGCTCCATGTCCACGATGAGATCCTTCTCCACCGGCAGGCCCTTGATCGGCTCGACCGTGATGGGCTTCGAGATGTCGAGGTCCTTCAGGAGCGTCTTGCAGGCCAGACGGTTGCGGCCGTTGATCCGCATCGCGTCCGAGCCGCAGATGCCGTGGGCGCAGGAGCGGCGGAAGGTCAGCGAGCCGTCCACGTGCCACTTGATCTCGTGCAGGGCGTCGAGCACACGGTCGGTGCCATGCATCGTGACGGTGAAGTCCTCCCAGTGGACGCCCTTGTCGTCCTCGGGGGTGAAGCGTGCGATGCGCAGCGTGACCTCGAACGAGGGGACCGCACCGGCATCGGGCTCGGCCTGGGGCTTCTCGGCGACGGCAGTCATCAGAACGTGCGCTCCTTCGGCTCGTAGCGGGTGATCACGACGGGCTTGGTGCCCAGACGGATCGGGGTGCCCTCGACGCCCTCCTCACCCGGCAGGGTGCGGTAGGCCATGGTGTGCTCGAGGTAGTTGACGTCGTCGCGCTTCTCGAAGTCCTCGCGGAAGTGGCCGCCGCGGGACTCCTTGCGGTTCAGCGCGCCGAGCGCCACGATCTCGGCCAGGTCGAGCAGGAAGCCGAGCTCCACGGCCTCCATCAGGTCCAGGTTGTAGCGGCGACCCTTGTCCTGGATCGCGACCGTCTCGTACCGCTTCTTGAGGTCCTTGATGCCGGCCAGCGCCGTGCGGCAGGTCTCCTCGGTGCGGAACACCTGGACGTTGGCGTCCATGAGCTCCTGCAGATCGGTGCGGATGTTCGCGATGCGGTCCTCGGTCGCGGGCCGGTCGCGCAGGCGCTCGAGCAGCTCGACGGTGGGGGTCTCCACGCCCTCGGGCAGCTCGGGCAGGTCGACCTCCGCGGCGTGCTCCGCGGCGGCGATGCCGGCGCGGCGCCCGAAGACGTTGATGTCCAGCAGCGAGTTGGTGCCCAGGCGGTTGCCGCCGTGCACGGACACGCACGCGGTCTCGCCGGCGGCGTACAGGCCGGGGATCACGTCGGTCGCGTTGGCGAGGACCTCGCCACGGATGTTCGTGGGGATGCCGCCCATGCCGTAGTGCGCGGTCGGGAAGACCGGCACCGGCTCGGTGTACGGCTCCACGCCCAGGTAGGTGCGCGCGAACTCGGTGATGTCCGGGAGCTTCGCGTCGATGTGCGCGGGCTCGAGGTGGGTGAGGTCGAGGTAGACGTAGTCCTTGTTCGGGCCGGCGCCGCGGCCCTCCCGCACCTCGTTGGCCATCGCACGGGCGACCACGTCACGAGGGGCGAGGTCCTTCAGCGTCGGGGCGTAGCGCTCCATGAAGCGCTCCATGTCGCTGTTGCGCAGGATGCCGCCCTCGCCGCGCGCCGCCTCCGACAGCAGGATGCCGAGGCCCGCCAGGCCCGTCGGATGGAACTGGAAGAACTCCATGTCCTCCAGCGGGATGCCGCGGCGGAACGCCATCGCGGGGCCGTCGCCGGTGAGGGTGTGGGCGTTCGAGGTGGTCTTGAAGATCTTGCCGAAGCCGCCGGAGGCGAACACGACCGACTTCGCGCGGAAGACGTGGATCTCGCCGGTGGCGAGCTCGTAGGTGACCACGCCGGAGGCACGCACGCCCTCGTCGGAGCGGGGATCGCCGGTCATCAGCACGTCGAGCACGTAGTACTCGTTGAAGAACTCCACCTGCTGCTTCACGCAGTTCTGGTAGAGGGTCTGGAGGATCATGTGGCCGGTGCGGTCCGCGGCGTAGCAGGCGCGGCGCACGGGCGCCTCGCCGTGCTCACGGGTGTGCCCGCCGAAGCGGCGCTGGTCGATGCGGCCCTCCGGGGTGCGGTTGAACGGCAGGCCCATCTTCTCCAGGTCGAGCACCGCGTCGATGGCCTCCTTGGCCATCACCTCGGCGGCGTCCTGGTCCACCAGGTAGTCGCCGCCCTTGACGGTGTCGTAGGTGTGCCACTCCCAGTTGTCCTCCTCGACGTTGGCGAGGGCCGCGCACATGCCGCCCTGCGCCGCGCCGGTGTGGGAGCGCGTGGGATAGAGCTTGGTGACGACCGCGGTGCGGGCGCGCTTGGAGGACTCCAGCGCCGCGCGCATCCCGGCGCCGCCGGCGCCGACGATCACCACGTCGTAGTTATGGGTCTGCATGTCGGGTGACTGCTCCGTTCCGGGAAGACCGTGAAGTGCGTGAGGAAGAGGAGGGGCGGCCGGGGGTCCGGCCGCCCCGGGGGCGTCAGCCCTCGCAGAAGGAGGGCAGCAGGCTCGGCTCGGCGCCGACGGGGCAGGGATCGAAGGTGAAGATCACCAGGGTGCCCAGCACGATCGTGACGACGACCGCGAAGTACAGCAGGGCCTTGAGGACCATGCGGGTGCGGTCGCCGCGGGCGTAGTCGTTGATGATCGTGCGCACGCCGTTGCCGCCGTGGATGAGGCCCAGCCACAGCATCAGCAGGTCCCACACCTGCCAGAAGGGGGAGGACCACTTGCCGCCGACGAAGGCGAAGTCGATGCCCTTGACGCCGTCGCCGAGCCACAGGTTCACGAAGAGGTGGCCGAACACGAGGATGACCAGCAGCGCGCCGGAGCCGCGCATGAACATCCACGAGAGCATCTCGGCGTTCAGGCCGCGCTGTCCGGTGCGGCGGTAGCGGGTGGAGGGATCCGGGATCGAGGTGGTGGAGGTCGACATGGGGATCACGCTCCGAACATGTGCATGAGGTGGCGGGGGAGGAAGCCGGCCATCAGGACGGCCCACACGATCACGACGCCCCAGAAGAGCTTGCGCTGGTGCACGGTCCCCTTGGACCAGAAGTCCACGAGGATGATGCGCAGGCCGTTGAGCGCGTGGAAGAGCACGGCACCGACCAGGCCGACCTCGCCGAGGCCGAAGACGACGGTCTTGTAGTGGCCGATGACCTCGTTGTACGCCTCGGGCGAGACGCGCACGAGCGCGGTGTCCAGGACGTGCACGAGCAGGAACAGGAAAATCGCCATTCCTGAGATGCGGTGGGCGACCCAGGACCACATGCCCTCGCGTCCGCGATAGAGCGTCCCGGATTGGGCGGAAGCCACGGAGTTCCTCCAGAAGCGTCGGTATGTCGCCGGGAGCTCGACGGTGCTCCGCGGCGCGCGGCGCGGGACCCCGGGGACCGAGGCCCCCGCGGCCGTTGCAGCGCTCGGCGCCCTCGGGCGGCCGTTTCGCGACACGGCGACATCATCATCGCCCCCGACAGGGGCAGGTTCAGCGTAGCACCAGGCAGAAGGCGGGCAGGCCCGCCCCGGCCGCGTCGGCGAACGGTCCGGAGGGGTCCGTCGAAGGCTGGATACGCTGGGCTCATGCCTGATGCCCCCTTCGTCCCCGTGGTGCCCGCCGGAGGGTCCGGCACCAGACTGTGGCCGCTCTCACGCCGCGACCGCCCGAAGTTCCTGCTGGACCTCACCGGGCAGGGCCGCTCCCTGCTCCAGCTCACCCTCGACCGCCTCGCGCCCCTCGCGGACCGGCCCCCGATCGTCGTCACCGGCCGCGCCCACGCCGCAGCGGTGCGCGAGCAGCTCGACGGGGACGTGCGCGTCGTCGCAGAGCCCTCGGCCCGCAACTCCATGCCCGCGATCGCGCTCGCGGCCGCGCACGTGGAGCGAGAGTCGCCGGACGCCGTGATCGGCTCCTTCGCCGCCGACCACCTCATCGAGGACGAGGCCGCCTTCGCCCGCGCCGTCAACGCCGCGCGAGACGCCGCCGAGCTCGGCCTCCTCGTCACCCTCGGCATCGCCCCCACCTCGCCGTCGACCGGCTTCGGCTACATCGAGTCCGCGGGCGAGCGGGAGGCGGACCCCGCGCTCTCCGCACGCCTGCGCGCCGTCGGCGCCGAGCCCGTCGTGCGCTTCGTCGAGAAGCCCGACCGCGAGCGGGCCGAGGCCTTCGTCGCCGCGGGCCTGCGCTGGAACGCCGGCATGTTCGTGGTGCGCGCCTCGGTGCTGCTCGACGAGCTCGCCGTCCAGATCCCCGCTCTCGCCGCCGGGGCGCGCGAGATCGCGGCCGCGCACGGCGGCGCCGAGGAGCAGGAGGTGCTCGAGCGCGTCTGGCCCACGATGATCGCGATCGCGATCGACCACGCCCTCGCCGAGCCGCTCGCCGCGCAGGGGAGGGTCGCGGTGGTCCCGGCGGAGTTCGACTGGGACGACGTCGGCGACTTCGCGGCGCTCGCCCGCCAGCTCCGCGAGCGCGAGGGCGAGGTGCGCCGCGGCGAGGACGGCACCGAGGTCCACGTGGTGGGAAGCGCGAGCGTCGATGCCCTCTCCTCCCGGGCCACGGTGTACGGTTCCACGGATCGCCACATCGCCCTGGTCGGGCTCGAGGGCGTCAGCATCGTCGACACCGAGGACGCGCTGCTGGTGCTCGCCGACGAGAAGGCGCAGGCCCTCCAGCAGCTCGTCGGCCGGCTCGACGAGCAGGGGCTGGGCCAGCTGCGCTGACCCGCCCCGCCGGACCCACATCGCCGCAGGAGGCGCGCAGCGAACAGGGCGGTCGATCACAGGACAGGACAGGAGCGGACGCGTGGAGCAGTCGCAGCAGACGCTGGTCGGGAGCTCGCAGCAGCGGGCGATGCTCGGACCGGAGGGGCTGATCGCCCGCACCGTCGCCGAGCGCGGCGACACCCTGCGCGAGGTGCGCCGCCACCTCCACCGCCACCCCGAGCTCTCCCACCAGGAGCACGCCACCACCGACTTCATCGCCGAGCAGCTCACCGCCCTCGGGCTCGCGCCGAAGCGCATGGCCGCCACCGGCCTGATCTGCGACATCCCCGGCGCGGACCCGTCGCTCCCGCTGATGGGGCTGCGGGCGGACATGGACGCGCTCGGGAT
>Ga0079224_100006983_pt1 | contig 15057 bp, 16 predicted proteins | sample Stecom2015_FD_80414 | JGI IMG/M metagenome (GOLD analysis project Ga0079224, IMG submission 80414) | Agricultural soil microbial communities from Utah to study Nitrogen management - Steer compost 2015 | ecosystem: Environmental > Terrestrial > Soil > Agricultural land | place: USA: Utah...
GCCCTCCAGCTCACCCCACTCGCTGCCCTGGAAGCGGAAGCGGTACTCGATGTCGACGGTGCGGGTCGAGTAGTGCGACAGCTCTTCCTTCGGGTGTTCGTAGAGGCGCAGGTTCTCGGGGTCGCCACCGAGATCGGTGTACCAGGCCAGCCTGGTGTCGATCCAGTACTGGTGCCACTGCTCGTCCTCGCCCGGCTTGACGAAGAACTCCATCTCCATCTGCTCGAACTCGCGGGTGCGGAAGATGAAGTTGCCGGGAGTGATCTCGTTGCGGAAGCTCTTGCCGATCTGGGCGATGCCGAACGGCGGCTTCTTGCGCGCGGTGGTCTCGACGTTCTTGTAGTTGACGAAGATGCCCTGGGCGGTCTCGGGACGCAGGTAGTGCAGGCCCTCTTCGTCGTCGACGGGGCCGAGGTAGGTCTTGAGCAGACCGGAGAAGTTGCGCGGCTCGGTCCAGGCGCCGGGCTGGCCGGTCTCGGGATCCTTGATGTCGGCCAGGCCGTTGGCCGGCGGGTGGCCGTGCTTCTCCTCGTAGGCCTCGAGCAGATGGTCGGCGCGGTAGCGCTTGTGGGTGTGCAGCGACTCGACCAACGGGTCGGTGAAGGTCGCGACGTGGCCGGAGGCCTCCCACACCTGGCGCGGCAGAATGACCGAGGAGTCGAGGCCGACAACATCTTCCCGGCTGGTGACCATCGAACGCCACCACTGGCGCTTGATGTTCTCCTTCAGCTCGACGCCGAGCGGACCGTAGTCCCACGCCGATTTGGTGCCTCCGTAGATCTCACCGCACGGGTAGACCAGACCCCTGCGCTTGGCGAGGTTGGCAACGGTGTCCACCTTCGACTTGGGTGCCACGCGAGATATCTCCATCCACTGCGAGTCGGATCAGTTCATGATGCATCCAATAGTGTCCGTCACATCCAACGGACCGCCACCAGCCTATCCGTAGCTGCTCAGGGCCCGAACACCCACGGCACCCATCGTCGACGCCCCCGGCGCGGCGCGTCTCATTTGACATGCGTAAACGCGCATATCAAAATGGAATCGCTTTCCATTAAGGAGATGGTCCCATGACCGCCGACACGGCTGCCGCGCACACCCCGTACCGCTCCCCCGGGCCCGCCCAGGTGCCCTCCCGGGCCGTACTGGAGGACGCCGGTGAGCTGTTACGCGCGCTGGCCGCGCCCGTCCGCATCGCCATCGTGCTACAGCTGCGCGAGTCGCCGCGCTGCGTGCACGAGCTGGTCGACGCGCTCGGCGTCACCCAGCCGTTGGTGAGCCAGCATCTGCGCATCCTCAAGTCCGCGGGCGTGGTGCACGGCGAGCGGTCCGGGCGCGAGGTGCTCTACGAACTCGTCGACGACCACCTCGCGCACATCGTGGTCGACGCCGTGGCCCACGCCGAGGAGGGGTGATCCGTGGCCGAGAAGACCCCGGCCGCCCAGAAGGGCGCCGGTCCGGCCAAGGCGGCCGTCGGCGTCCGCTCCACCCGTCAGCGCAGCGCCATCGCCGCGTTGCTGGGCGACATCGACGAGTTCCGCTCCGCACAGGAGCTGCACGACGAACTGCGCAGGCGCGGTGAGGGCATCGGCCTGACCACCGTCTACCGCACCCTCCAGTCGCTGGCCGACGCCGGTCTGGTCGACGTGCTGCGCACCGACACCGGGGAGTCGGTCTACCGGCAGTGCTCCACCGGCCACCACCACCATCTGGTGTGCCGCCACTGCGGACGCACCGTCGAGGTCGAGGGCCCCGCGGTGGAGGCCTGGGCCGACACCATCGCCGAACAGCACGGCTTCACCGACGTCAGTCACACCATCGAGGTGTTCGGTTCCTGCCGGGACTGCGGCAGCCGCTCCGCCTGAGCCGGGATCGCACCCGAACCGCCGAGGCGACGGCGGACCCCGCCGAGACGCGCCCGCACCCGGCGGAGCAGGCGCGGCCGAGTCGCGGCGCCGGAATCTCCTCGCGGCGCACGGCGCCGGGCGGCGGGCGGAAAACGGCCGATCGGCCGGCGTCGCGGGTGCGGCGTCGGCCGATCGAGGGGTACGGGTGTCTCAAGCCACGGGCACGGCTTCCGGTTCCGCGGCCGGGGCCCCGACGGCCTCCGAGCGCTTGCGGTCGCGGACCGCGGCCACACCGAGCAGCACCAGCGCCGAGCCCGCCCAGACCAGCAGGACCACCAGCGGCCGGGTGGCGCCAGCGCCGTCGAAGAAGGCGACCGAGCGGAGCAGCGAGCTCGCGGCGCCGGGCGGCAGCAGCTGGCCGATGGCGCCCCAGGGCTGCGGGAGCAGTTCGGGGGCCGAGGTGGCGGCCGAGAAGGGGTTGCCGATCAGCACCATGGTGAGCGCGCCGAGACCGATTCCGGGCGGGCCGATCAGGGCGGCCAGGCCGACGATCGCACCCGCCACCGCGAACGAGGCCAGACCGGCCACGGCCGCGAGGGCCAGGTAGCCACCGGGCAGCACCGACAGCCAGCCCTGGGCGAGCAGCATGCTGCCGAGGCCACCGACGACGCCGAAGGTCAGTGCGCCCGCCAGCCGTGCCCCGGCGCCGGTGACCACGAGCGAGAGCAGGGCGCCCGCCGCGATGCCGGACATGACCAGCGGCAACACCATCGCGCCGAAGACCACGCCGCGCGGGTCGTCGGCATCGGCGGGCACCACGTCCTCGACAGGGGCGGTGGTGGCGCCGGACAACTGCTGAGCCATGGCCGTGAGCTGTTGCGCGACAGCGGGACTCGCCGCCGAGGCGACCAGCAGGCGCGGCGCGCCCGCTCCGGTGACGATGGCGCCGTAGACCTCGCGGTCCTCGATGGCGGCCTGCGCGCTCGCGGCGTCGGGCAGCGTGGTGATCGCGAAGGCGCCGGGCTCGGCGGAGGCGGCGAGCCGCTCGGCCAGCGGGGCGGCCTGCGGGCCCGCGACCGCGAGCGGCAGGTCGCGGGGCGCGAGGTTGGCCGCGGGCCAGGCGAAGGCGGCCAGCATGAGCAGTTGGAGCACGGCCGCGCCGATACCCACCGCGACGGCGCGCAAGGTGGTGTTCATGACGTCTCCCCAGAAATCGAACGTTCGTTCTCTTTGATGCTCCTACGGTCGCACCGAGAGAAGAACTTGTCAAGAACGAACATTCGTTTTAATTTGGAACCATGCCCAGAGTCAGCGAGGAGCACCTCGAACGCCGCCGTCAGCAGATCCTCGACGCGGCCCGCCTCTGCTTCATCCGCAAGGGCTTCTTCGACACGTCCATGCAGGACGTCTTCGCCGAATCCGGCATGTCGGCAGGCGCGGTGTACCGCTACTTCAAGTCCAAGGACGAGATCATCGCGGCGCTGGCGAGCCAGACCACCGTCCCGATCCGCGCCGTGCTGGCCGAGCGCGTGCGGGACGAACCGCTACCCACCCCCGCCGAACTGATCGCGACCGTCGCCGAGGAGGTGATCCGGCACGGCGGTCCCGACGGCATGGTACGGCTGGCGCCGCAGGCCTGGGCGCTCGCGCTGGTCAACGCCGAGGTCGGCGGCTTCGTGCGCGCGACCCTGCTCGGCCTGCGGGCGACCCTGGGCGAGTACGTCGGGCGCATGGTGGCCGAGGGCTGGCTGCCGCCGGACACCGACACCGACGCGGTGGCCAAGGCCCTGCTGAGCTTCATGCCCGGCTTCATCCTGCAGTACCTGATGCTGGGCGACATCGAGGCAGGCGCCATCGGACGGGGAGTCGAGGCACTCATTCCGATCCGGGTGCCCGCCGACCGCGACTGAGCGCGCGCTAGGGCGCGAGCAGCCCCTGCCGGGCGCGCTCGGCATCGGAGAGCACCAGCAGCAGCATGGTGGTCAGCGCCGAGTCGTCGAGACCGGCGGCTGGGAAGGTGTAGCGCAACACCACATCGGCCAGCTTGCCGTGGCCGATGACCGCGATCGAGCCGAACTGCGCGCCGTTGTTGCGCTCGGCGACCCGCTTGTGCAGCTGGGGCTTGAGCGGGCGGTCCCAGGCGAGCACGCAGGTCAGGCTGAGCACGTCGAGGCCGGGCGCGAGTTGCACCGCGCGCAGCGAGCACAGCGCGCCCTCGTACTCGAAGCCGAGCGATCCCTCCTGGTCGACACGCACGTCGACGCCGTATCGCGACAGACACGCACCCGCGCGTGCCTGTAGTTCCTGGTCGGAAGTCACCGTCGCGTCCATCTCCGTGCCACCGTTCGCCGCGCCTGTGACCGGCCGCACCGGTCTCCTGCCGCCCCCGTGATCGTGCTCTCCCCCGCTGTCGCGCTCTTCCGCGCTACTTCGTGCCGCCGAAACGGCGGTCACGAGCAGCGTACTCGAGACAGGCGTCCCACAGGTTGCGCCGGTCGAAGTCGGGGAACAGCGTCTCCTGGAAGACGAATTCGGCATAGGCCGACTGCCACAGCAGGAAATTGGAGGTGCGGAACTCGCCGGAGGGGCGAAGGAACAGGTCGACATCGGGCATGTCCGGCTCGTCGAGGAAGCGCGCGACGGTGTTCTCGTCCACCCGCTCCGGGTCGATCTCCCCCGCGGCCACCCGGCGCGCGATCTCGCGGGCGGCGTCGGCGATCTCGGCCCTGCCGCCGTAGTTGACGCACATGGTGAGGGTGAGCACCGTGTTGTCCTTGGTGAGCTCTTCGGCGACCTCGAGCTCCTTGATCACGCTGCGCCACAGGCGCGGTCGCCTGCCCGCCCAGCGCACCCGTACGCCCATTTCGTGCATCTCGTCGCGGCGGCGGCGGATGACGTCGCGGTTGAAGCCCATGAGGAAGCGGACCTCATCGGGGCTGCGCCGCCAGTTCTCGGTGGAGAAGGCGTAGGCCGACAGCCATTTGACGCCGATCTCGATGCAGCCCTCGACGGTGTCCATGAGCACCGCCTCGCCGCGCTCGTGACCGGCGGTGCGGGGCAGACCGCGCTCCTGCGCCCAGCGGCCGTTGCCGTCCATCACCAGGGCGACGTGCTTGGGCACCAGTTCCTTGGGCAGTTCCGGCGGACGCGCTCCCGACGGGTGCGGCGAGGGCGGGCGCACGATGCGCGTCGCGGTGGCGGATTCACGACGGAGGATCACGGCTTCCATCCTGCCCGATGGGCCCGAGCGGGCCCGCGCTGCCCTCCGGGTGCGCGACCCGCGCGCGGTCGCGCACCGAGGGCGACCCGGCGCCGCCGGGAGCGGGGCTCGGCAGTCAGGCGGAGTGACCCGCGGGCGCCGGGCGCGGGGCCTGGGAGCCGCGCTCGACCAGCGGCAGCGTGCGCAGCTGTCGTTCCAGATGCCACTGGAGATGCGCGGCGACCAGTCCGCTCGCCTGCTTGCGGATCGACTCGGCGAGCTGCTCGGCGCCCTCCCATTCGCCCCGGTCCAGGGCGATGAGGTGGTCGATGACGCCGGGGGCGGGGGTGGCCGCGCCCGCGGGGCGGCAGTGCACGCAGACCGCGCCGCCCGCGCCGACGTGGAAGGCGCGGTGCGGGCCGGGCGCGGCGCACTTGGCGCACTCGTCGAGGGCGGGCGCCCAGCCGGAGAAACGCATGGCGCGCAGCAGGTAGGCGTCCAGGATCAGTTCGTGCGGGCGCTGCTTGGCCGCGATGGCGCGCAGGGCGCTCGCGGTGAGGGCGTGCAGCTTGGGGGCGGGGGCACGTTCTTCGCCCGCGAGCCGTTCGGCGGTCTCCAGGACGGCGCAGGCGGTGGTGTAGCGGCCGTAGTCGTCGATGATGTCGGCGGCGAAGGCCTCCAGGGTGTGCACCTGGGTGACGGTGTCGAGGGTACGGCCGGGATGCAGTTGCACGTCGATGTAGGAGAACGGCTCCAGCCGGGCGCCGAAGCGCGACTTGGTCCGGCGCACCCCCTTGGCGACCGCCCTGACCAGGCCGTGCCTGCGTGTCAACAGCGTGACGATGCGGTCCGCCTCGCCCAGCTTGTGCTGGCGCACGACCACCGCCTCGTCCCGATACACACGCACGGGCCCATCCTCGCACGCCCCGGTGACGAGTCGATCGACGACACCGACCGGGCCGATCGGATCGCGTCAGGAGGCGGACCGGGTGTCCGGTTCCAGGTAGGCCGTGATCGCTCCGATCAGCCCCTCCAGCGCGTCGTCGAGATTGCCGTAGGTGCCGAGGGTGCGTTCGGAGGTGATGCCGCGCAGGGCGGCGGGCAGCAGCGCGGCCACCCGGCGCATCTTCACCGGGTCGAGGTCGAGATCGGCGAAGGCGCGGGCGCAGGCGGTGTCCCAGTGCGGTTTCCACGACGCCAGCACGGCGGCGGTGCGGGGGAATTCGCGTTCGAGTTCGGCGTGTTCGCGTGGCAGGGCGGCGCGCAGGGTCTCGATGGCCAGCGATTCGGGCCTGCGCAGGCCGGCGGCCATGCCGCGGACGAGGGCGGCGACCCGCTCGGGCAGGGCGCCCTCCGCGGCGAAGACCGCGGGCAGGTCGCCGCGCTTGTCGGCGGTGTGGCGCAGCACCGCCGCCCAGAGGCCGTCGATGTCGCCGAACTGGTACTTGATCACCCCCCAGGTCGCGCCGATGTCGCGGGCGATGCGGTTGCCCGACACCGCCGCGGGATCGCCGGTGGCCAGGGAGGTGATCGCCGCCTCGAGCATGCTCTCCCTGGACGCCAGACCGCGCTTGTTCGCGCGTCGCCCGCCTGCCGCTACCTCGGTCACGGTGCCGAAGTGTACTCGCGGACAGACCAGTTCGGTTTCAAATAACCCTCTTGTATTCTTTCGTAGACGGTTCTACTCTCGTTTTCGCCAGCTCCGGCTCTCCTTCGGATAGCGCGACGGCGCTGCGCCCGCCAGTCGCCGAACGCCGGGAGGATCGAGATGGCGAAACCCCCGCTGCCGATGCAGCCGACCGGGTGGTTCCAGGTGGCCTGGTGCGCGGAGATCCCGGTCGGCACGGTCCGCACCATGCACTACTTCGGCCGCGAGATGGTGGCCTGGCGCTCGACCTCCGGCCGGGTATCGGTGTTCGACGCCTACTGCGAGCACCTGGGCGCTCATCTCGGCTACGGCGGACACGTCGAGGGCGAGAACCTGGTGTGCCCCTTCCACGGCTGGCAGTGGAACCGCGAGGGTCGCAATGTCTGCATCCCCTACGAGGACCACCCGAACCGGGGCCGACGCATCCGCAGCTATCCGGTGGTCGAGCGCAACGAGGCGGTGTGGATCTGGTTCGACCGCGACGGCCGCCCGCCCTTTTTCGAGGTCCCGGACATCTTCACCGCCTTCGGCGACGACCGCACCGCCGCCGACTACTACCCGCCGTTCCCCGCCGCGACTCTTTACCGGCAGGGCCTGGAACTGCACCCGCAGTACGTGCTGGAGAACGGCGTGGACTTCGCGCACTTCACCTACGTGCACAAGACGCCGTTCGTGCCGGAGTTCACCCGCCACGACTTCTCCGGCCCGGTCTCCTACGTCGATTTCACCGTGGCCTTCGACGCCGGTGTCGCCGCCGAGGACCAGGTGGCCAGCGGGGTGGAGTCGATCAACGCCGGCCTGGGCTGCTCGATCACCAAGAGCTGGGGCATGGTCGACAACCGCACCATGCCCGCGGTGACGCCGGTCGACGACTCCACCTGCGACGTGCGGTTCACCGTGTGGATCGGCCGCAAGCCGGGCGAGGACGACCGGCAGATCACCCGGTACGGCACCACCATGGCCGGTTTCATCATCGAGCAGTTCGAGGCCGACGTGCACATCTGGTCCCACCAGCGCTACAGCGACCCACCGGCGCTGTCGCGCAAGGAGTATCAGGGCTTCCGCGCCCTGCGCGCCTGGGCCAAGCAGTTCTATCCGGCCGAGTCCACCCTCCCCACCTCTTCCGCGACGACGATCGAGAGCGCCCATCATGAGCAGTGACAACAGGATTCGTGTCTTCCAGGTGGCGACCGGCAACCTCGGCACCGAGATGATCGGGCGCATCGGCGCGCACCCGGATCTGGAACTGGTCGGCCTGCACTGCTATTCGCCGGACAAGATCGGCCGCGACGCCGGTGAGATCGTCGGCATCGGACCGATCGGGGTGATCGCCACCGGCACCGTCGAGGAGATCATCGCCGCGCGCCCCGACGTGCTCACCTTCCACGGCGTGTTCCCCGACGAGGACCTCTACCTGAAGGTGCTCGAGGCGGGCATCGACGTGGTCACCACCGCCGACTGGATCACCGGCCACCACCGCGACGCCAACCACCCGCACCCCTCCGGCCGCAAGGTCGGCGAACTCATCCGGGAGGCCTGCGAGCGTGGCGGCTCGACCTTCTACGGCACCGGCATGAATCCCGGCCTCACCCAGATCCTCGGCATCGTGCACACCACCGATGTGGCCGACATCGAGAACGTCACCGTCACCGAATCGGTGGACGTCTCCTGCCATCACTCGGTCGACACCTGGAAGGCCGTCGGCTACGGCCGCCCGGTGGACGATCCGAGCATCCCCGAGTCACTGCACACCTTCACCGCGGTGTTCGCCGACTCGGTGTACCTGATGGCCGACGCCTTCGGCCTGACACTGGACGAGGTGACCTTCGACTACGAGCTCGGCGCCTGCACCCGCGATGTGGACCTGGGCTGGTACCAGCTGCCCGCGGGCTCGCTCGGCGGCAGCTACATCAGGTACCGGGGCATGGTGGACGGCGTGGCGCGGGTGGAGACGCACCTGGAGTGGCAGATGACCCCGCACACCGACCCGTCGTGGAAGATCCAGGGCTGCTACATCACCCAGATCACCGGTGACCCGAACATCTACAGCAAGCACATGATCTTCCCGCGCAAGGGCGTCGACCTGTCCGACCCGGCGAGTTTCGCCTCCATCGGCATGACCGTCACCGGTCTGCCCGCCCTGAACGCCATCCGGTCGGTCGTTGCCGCCCCGCCCGGCATCGTCACCAGCGCCGACCTGCCGTTGCGCGCCTTCGCGGGGCGGTTCAAGCTCTGACCGCTCGCTGTCGCGCCGATCACGGCCGCAGCAGACCACCGACGAGCAGCACGAGGGTGTCCAGCCCTTGGGCGTGCGCCGTCTCGGGGTCGTCGGCGTAGGCCACGATCATTCCCGCCTCGACGACGGCGCTGAGCACCACCTGAGCGAGCATCCGCACCGGAGCGCCCAGCAGCAGGCCGGACTCCTCGGCCGCTTCGAACTGCTCGACCAGCAGCCCGAGACCGTACCGGAGTTCGAATTCGCGCCACGCGTCCCAGCCGAGCACACCGGGCGCGTCGGACAGCGCGATCTGCACCATCTCGGGCCGTCGGCAGATGCGCAGGAACGTGTCGAACCCTTCACGCAGGCCCGCCATCGGGTCGTCGGACGGCGGAACAGCGGCCATGGCGGCGGCGAGCTCGGCGCTGTTCTCGCGTTCGAGCTGATCGAGAACCGCCACGAAGAGTCCGCGTTTGTCGCCGTAGTGATACTGCAGCGCGCCGCGGGTCACGCCGGCCTCGGCAACGATCTCGTCCGGGGACACGGCCGCGAAGCCGTGCTCGGCGAACAACCGCCGTGCGGCCTGCTCCAGACGAGTTCTCGTGTCGCGAGTCCGATCGAGTTGGCTACGTCGCCGCATGCCGGCGGGTGAAATCGAGAACGAGTTCGGTCAGCGCCGCGGGTCGATCCTCGGGAATCGCGGTGTAGGAATCGTCCACGAAGTGCAGCGTGGCATTCGGGAAGTCCGCGGCGAGCCGCTCGGCCAGGCGCACCGGGAAGAGCTTGTCCTCCCTCGCCCACACCACCCGCACCGGAATGTCGATGTCCGGGAAGGAACGGGCCGCGGCGAGGGTGTAGCTGTTGTGCGCGCCCGCGAGGAAGCGGCGCAGGTCGTGGCGAATCGCTCCCGACTCCCGGCTCGGCACCAGATAGGAGTCGACGATCTCCGGTGGCACCGGGTGTTTGACCACCCAGCCGAGAGCGATCGGCAGCGGGTGCAGCGCCCGGATGCGCAACAGTTCGGTCGCCGGACGCAACGATCCCGGTATCCGGGCGATCGGGGTGAGGAATTTGAACGGTGGCGGCAGGAATCGCTCGTAACAGTCCACCGAGGCCAGCAGCACGCGGGCGATCCTGGCTCGGTTCCGCGCCAGCAGCACCTGGGTGATCGCGCCGCCGGTGTCGTTCGCCACCAGCGTGACATCGGTGAGATCGAGCCGCTCGAGGAAGGCGGCGATCATGTCGGCGAGTCCGGTGGGCGACAGATCCGCCTCTGGCACCGGGACGGAGTGCGCGCCGAGCGGCCAGTCCGGGCTCAGGCATCGGTGGCCCGCGGCGGCGACCGCCGGGACGATCTCGCGCCAGAGGTTCGCGTTGACCAGCAACCCGTGTACGAAGACCACCGGCGAGCCCTCGCCGGTGTCGTGATACCTGATCCGCCCACCGGGCACGTCGATCTCCCGCTGTCGGCCGAGCGTCCCGCTGTGCGTCATCGAGCCCATCCCCTCTGTGGATCACCATGGCGAAGCTGGTTGATGGTCACACACCCCGGCACGGATGTCCAGGATCGCGACCTTGTGTTCTATAACCGAATCATCAAGTGCACCTTGGCGAATCAGCGTCCTTCAGCAGATCGGCGCTGTTGGTGGATCGGGGTTTCGCGGCGAATCGGCGCATGAGTGGTTCGTCCACCGTATGGAACAAAAGGGCTGCGGCGAGGATCGACACGACCAGACTCAGCATCGCCCAGCCGAACCAGCCGAAGAACCCGTACTGCCCGCCACCGATGAACATCCGGGTGATCAACACCATCACCGGGAACTGGATGAGGTAGAACGCGTAGGAGATCTTGCCGAGCCAGACCATCGCGGGTGCGGCGTTGAGCCCGCGGATGCCCGCCAGGTCCCGGGCCGCGAGCGTGGCCACCACGGCCGTCATCGGCAGGACCAGCAGCACCGACATCTTGTAGTTCACCGGGACGACGAAGGTGGCGAAGTAGGCGGCCGTCAGCGCGAGCAGCGGGACGGTCATGCCGGTGTTGCGCCAGCGGCCCTCCGCGACCAGCCGGGCGGCGAGCACTCCCAGGAAGAACTCGGGCAGCCGGGAGGCGGGAAAGGTGTAACTGAGCCAGTAGGACGGGGAGACCGGGATGTCCGGCTGCGCGAACCATGCCGGCGAGGCGTGCAACTCGTAGAACGGGGAGACATCTCCCGGCACCAGGCGTGGCGCGAAGGTGTTGGCGATCCCCTTCGGTCCGTCCACCCACAGGTAGAACGCGGTGTGCAGCAGCACGATCACGACGAACAGCAGCGCCAGGGCCGTCCACAACCGCCGCCCGGGTATCCGCCGCACCAGGGGCAGCAGCAACGGAAAGCTGAGATAGAAGAGCACCTCCGCCCCCAGCGACCAGGACGGCACGTTGAGCCCGCCGACGGTCGTCCATTTCGGCACCCAGGTGTGCACCAGCAGCAGGTTGGGCAACCACACCACCAGCCGGTGCAACGGCACGCTCGCCACCACGACGAACGCGGCAGCGGCGAGGAGGTGGGTGGGATAGATCTTCAGCGCGCGTCGCCGGTAGAAGCCACCGATCGAACTACCGGGCCGGAACGACCAGTAGATGATGAAACCGGAGAGCACGAAGAAGAAGGTCACGCCGGCGGCGCCGAGTTGCATCGGCAGCACCTGATGGATCGCCCGGAACAGCTCCGACTTCTGGAACGGGTAGACCGGCAGGAAGACCAGGGCGTGCAGCACGAACACCGCGAATGCCGCCCACCACCGCGCCCCCGTGAGCGCGGGTAGCGGGAGCCGCCGCGGCACGGAGGCGTCGGGGGCCTGCGGCGCGGCGGGCTCCGGTCCGGTCGAGGGCGCGGCGCTCGACCTGCCCCGCTCCCCGGTGTCGACGGGTCTCACGGTCACCGCGTGATCAGTGCCAGGAGACCGGCCGCCACGGCCGCGTCACCACGTGGCGTCGGGTGCACCGGCGTGCCCATGAGCTCGCTGCGCGGGTCGAGTATTCCCGCCAGCCAGGGCTCCGGCGAGCACAGCCCGTGTCCGGCGGTCGCCGCTCTGGAGTCGAAGAACTCCACACCGAGCGCCGCCGCGGCGGCGCGCTGCGCGGCGTCCATCCGATCCCACAGGGCGATCGCCGCGCCCGCGTCGTGCTGCACGATCGTGCCGATGCCGAGCACGTCCACGCACCAGTGGCGCTGGCCCGGCGCGTTCATCTCCGGGTAGCCTACCAGGATGATGCGCGCGGCCGGTGCGTAGTAGCGCACATAGTCCACGACCGGCCGGATCTTCTGCGCGTACAGTGCGCCGTCGACACCGCGGAAGTCGGTGGCCCTGCCCTGTTCGGCGGCCTCGGGTCCGCATCCGCGGATCACGTCGAGCACACAGTTCAACAGCGTCTGACGGAGTTTGACGGTGTTGGCGCCCCAGGCGTCGTTGAGCCCGGACTGGATGAGCACCGCCCGCGTGTCGGGCCCGAACGCGCCCTGCGCGTCGGCATTGCGCGCCTGATGCACCAGCGTCAGGCCGGGTCCGCTCACCAGGGAGGCCCCGCGACAGGAGAGATCGGCGAAATCGTCGGTGCCCCACAGGTCGAGCCTCTGCGCGAGCTGGGTGGGCCACGATGTCGGACTGTGGGAGCAGTCGACCTTCGCCCCCGGGGTGGCGTTCTCCAGCGCCGCGGCGATGTCGCCGTTGGCGGAGAACGAATCACCGAGCACCACAACGGCTTTGCCCTGCGAAGCGGAATCGGGCGCGGCGGCGACCGGCGGCGCGGCGGCGCAGACGGTGGCCGCCGCCACCGCGAGCGTCGCGGCGGTCGCGCGAAGACGAGAAGAGATCCACATATCAGTCCTGTCGGTCGGTTGGCCCTGTCGGTCGGATGGCCCTGTCGGCCGGAGCACAGCTCAGTAGCCGGGCCGCGGCTCGAAACCGGGATCCGGCAGCGTCGGCGCCTGCTGCTGCGGCTCCGGGGCGGGCTGCGGCGCCGGCGCCTGCCTGGTCGCGGGCGCGGGCTGGGGGGCGGGCGCCTGCTGGGTCGCGGGCGCGGGTTGCGGTGCGGGCGCGGGTGACTCGGGCTGGGGCTGGGGCTGGGGCTCGGGCTGAGGCTCGGGCTCGGGCTCGGGCACAACCGCACTCGTGGTCTCCTCGGACGGACCAGGGGTCTCGGCAGGTGCGGACGGCGAGGCGGGCTGGGTGGTGGCGGGCGGCGATTCCTGGCCCTCCTCGTCGCCGGCACAGCCGCCGACCACGAGCGCCAATCCCGTCACGACCGCGGCCAGCGCGAATCGGCCGAGGTACCGGCAGTCTTTCTCCATCGTGGTTGCGTCCATCGTGGTTGCGTCCATCGTGTTTCCTCTTCGGGGGCAGACGGCCATCAGCCGACGAGCTCGTCGAGAGTGGGCATGGTCGATGAGATCGGGCTTCCGGTGAAGTCACCGATCCACCCGTCCTCACCTCGGAAGAACCGGATGGCACAGAAGTGCGGAACCGATCCCATGTCGAACCAGTGGGTGGTGCCCGCGGGCACCGAGATCAGATCGCCCGCCTCGCACACCAGGGCATAGACCTTGTCGTCGAGGTGCAGGTAGAAGCAGCCACTGCCCTCGGCGAAGAACCGAACCTCGTCCTCGGCGTGCCGATGCTCGTCGAGAAACCGCCGACGGGCGGTCTCGGCGCCGGCACGCCACTGCGGGTCCTGCGGCTGCGGCGTCATCCGCACCACGTCGACCAGCCGGTATCCCCCTCGGGCACACACCGCGGCCACCTCGTCTTCGTAGGCCGCGAGCAGTTGCTCCTTGGTCGCCTCCGCGGGCAGCTCGCGCAGCGGCCACTGCTCGAGCCGGATGCCGTACGGGGCGAGCACTTCCGCGATCTCGTCGCGGTCCGTCGTCCTCAGCAGCACCTGTTGCCGGTCGTCCTGAGGCATCACCTGTACGAGTGTCATGGCAGTCCTACTCCCGTCCGAAGCTGCAGCTGACACAGCATTTCCAAACACTCCATGCGGTTGCGGGCCGTCTCCAGATCCGGTCCCCAGGTCGTCGCGCCGTGCCGGTCGATCAGCACCGCGGGCGGCGTATCCGTGGAGAGGCGGGCCGAAAGCTCGGCCGCGATGCGCGCGACATCGCGGTGATTGGCCAGCACCGGGACGGTGAGCGGCATGCGCGCGCTGGGGTCGAGCCCCTTGGCCATCTCGAAATCGTCGAAGCGCACCACCCCCCGCTCGGCGAGGACGGTCGTCGCGGCCGTCGCCGAGGGCGGATGCGCGTGGACCACCGCACCACAGTCCGGGAGATGGCGATACAACGCCGCGTGGATCGCCGACTCCGCCGAGGGCGTGCCCGTGTTCGTCCCGACGGCCGCACCGGTCGACAGCTCGATGTCGACCAGATCGCCCGCGGTGAGCGAGCCCTTGCTCAGCCCACTCCCGGTGATCAGCGCGCGATCGGCGCCCAGGCGCACCGACAGGTTGCCCGCGGTGCCGTCAAGCCAGCCACGGCTGTACAACTCGGCCGCGACGGCGGGCACCCCGTGCCCGAGGGCGGGTCTGAGGGTGCGGGTCTCGGTGACGACCGCCGTCACGAGATCGCGCGGTGTGACATCGAACGCGGGATTGAACACAGCGGTCCCCTCGGGCGCCACGGGCACGCCGTGGAAAGCTGTCACCTCCCGCGCGCTCCGCTGCTCGATCACGATCTCGCCGGGGTGGTCGAGCGACTCGTCGATGCTCGACTCGGGTGCGACCACCACGAACGGGATGCCCGCTCTGGCCGCGGCCAGAGCCAGCGGATAGGTGCCGATCTTGTTCGCGACATCACCTCGTGCGGTGATGCGGTCGGCGCCGACGAGCACGCAGTCGATCTCCCCCGCCGCGACCGCCGCCGGGCCGGCGGAGTCCACGCAGATCCGGTGCGTGATCCCCGCCTCCGCGAGTTCCCACGCGGTGAGCCGAGAGCCCTGCAGCAGCGGCCTGGTCTCGCCCGCGAGCACCGACTCCAGAGCGTGACGATCGGCGAGCTCCTTGATCGTCCCGAGCGCGGTGCCCCAGCCCACCGTGGCGAACCGGCCCGTATTGCAATGCGTGAGAATCCGCAGCCGGGACCGCCCGCACAGCGCCGACACCTCGTCGGCC
>Ga0079224_100006985_pt1 | contig 15055 bp, 12 predicted proteins | sample Stecom2015_FD_80414 | JGI IMG/M metagenome (GOLD analysis project Ga0079224, IMG submission 80414) | Agricultural soil microbial communities from Utah to study Nitrogen management - Steer compost 2015 | ecosystem: Environmental > Terrestrial > Soil > Agricultural land | place: USA: Utah...
GCTGAGGAGCCACCCAAGGCGAGCCGAAATATGCGGCCGCGCTCTTTCGCCGCCCTCGCCCCTCGCCCGCCGCGCGTTCGCGGTAGAGCTGAGGAGCCACCCAAGGCGAGCCGAAATATGCGGAAAGCAGCGTCGCACCGGGCGCCCGCGTGGGGAGGGGCTCCGCCGAACTCACTTCGGCGAGAAGGGGCGGCGCGCGCCGCCCCTGCGAGAAAGATCTAGCGGGCCGCGACGCCGCCCGGGCGGTTCACGATCTGGAAATCGAGCGTGCGCGGTTGCCCCTCGCGCTCGAACGAAACGACGAGGCGCGGCGCGGCTTTCAGGCTCTGGAACGCCGCGAACGCTTCGGTGTCGCGCTCGATCGGGAGCTCGTTCACGCGCGTGACGACGTCACCGACCCTGAGATCCACCGACTCCCAAAAGTCGACGGGCCGGAGCGCGAGGATGCGCCACCCGACGAACTTCCCGTCCCAGAGCTTCGCCTCCACGTCCACCATTTGGAGGAAACGCGGAAACCCCCTGTCGATCACGGCGAGCACGTCGTCCCTGTAGAGGGTCCCGCGGGAAGCCGGCTTGGCGACCGCGGCCGCCGGTGCCGACGGAGGCGGCGCGAACTCCGGCGCCGGGCCCTCGAGGACGGGACGCCCGGAGCAACCGACACCGGCCGCTAGCAGGGCGAGCACGAGGATGGGACGGGACGAGCAGCAGTCGAATCGCTGCACCACGGGGCTACTATCACCCACACACGCCGGTGGGGCAAGCCCCCGGGGGCTGCACCCCACGCACCGCGTCGCCCGGACGAACGCGGAGCCGAGGCGCGATCGTCATCGACGCGGCGGCGTTCGACGATTCACGTTTCGTCCATCGCGCCGCGCGCTCGATCCCGAGTTGAGACATCGAGTGAAGAAATAGCAAATCACTTCGCCGTGAGTCGATCGCACGCGAATCGTCACTCCCGAATCATCGCACACATCTCGAGCACACATCGAGTTGCCGTCGTGCGTTGGATTCGGAGCGCTGCTATTCTCGAGTTTCGCGCGAGCTCGCGCGAGGCGGGCACGGCGCCCTCCCGCCGGAAAGGTGATGGATGCAAGTCACGACTCGGCTCGTTCGTTCGTCATCGATACACCGCGCGCCATACGCCGCCGTGCTCGCGCTCTTCGCGTGCACGGGCACCGTGGACGGCCCCGCGGATCTGCCCGGCGGCTCCGCCGGGACCGGCGGAGGGACGGGCGTCGTCGCCCCCAGCGGCGGGAAAGGCGGGAGCGAGCCGCCGGGGCCGGGCAACCCTCCGGGTGCGGGCGGCACGGAAAACGCCTGCGCGACACCCAACCCTGGGACGGCGCCGCTCCGGCGCCTCAGCAACGCGGAGTACGAGAACACCCTCACCGATCTGTTCGATGCGGACCCGGCGCTCTCCGCGGTGCTGGCGGATGCCGTGCGCGCAATGCCCGCCGAGGCGGAGTCGTTGGGCTTCCGCAACAACGCGGAGCTGCTCACCGTTCAATCCCTCGTCGCGCAGAAATACATGGACGCGGCGGAACGGATCGCCGCAGCCGCCGCCACGACGTCTGGCCTCCTGCCCTGTGAGCCAGAAGCGGGCGAGGAGCTCGAGTGCGGCAAGGCGTTCATCGCCGATTTCGGGCGGCGCGCCTATCGCCGTCCGCTCACCGACGCGGAGCGCGCGCGCTACGAGGCGCTCTTCGACGAGATCCTGGCGGCGGACGGCTTCACCGCTGCCGTCGAAGCGTTCCTCTACACGGTCCTCCTCTCGCCGAACTTCTTGTACCGGGTCGAGTCGGGAGAGGCGTCCCCGGGCGACACCGTGGCGCGACCGACTCCGTACGAGATGGCGTCGCGCCTGTCGTACGCCTTCTGGCAGTCCGCTCCCGATGCGGAGCTGCTCGCCGCCGCGGAGGCCGGCGAGCTCGCGACGCCCGCGGGGATCGAGGCCCGCGCCCGCGCGATGCTCGCCGATCCTCGCTCCGCGCGGCTGTTCCGGTACTTCGAGGAGTGGCTCGACCTCGATCGCCTCGAGGGCCTTTCGCGGGATCCGAAGGTCTTCCCGGATTTGCCCGACGATCTCGCGACCTGGCAGAAGCAGGAGACGCGCGCGTTCGTGAATGCGCTGCTCGGTCGGAGCGACGGCAGCTTCACGGAGCTTCTGACGGCCCCGTATACGTACGTCAATCGCGGCCTCGCACGGCACTACGGGCTCGACGAGCCGAGCGGCAACGGCTTCGTCCGCGTCGAGGCCCCGGAGCGCTCGGGCGTGCTGACTCAAGCGATGCTGATCGCGCACGACAAGCCGAGCCGCACGTCCATCGTCCAGCGGGGGCTCAAGATCCGGACGGACTTCTTGTGCCAGAACGTCCCCGCGCCGCCGAACGACGTCGCGCTCGACCTCGAGGGGCTCGGCGAGGGCCTGAGCCAGCGCGAGCGGCTCGAGCTCCACCGCTCCGAAGACGCGTGTGCGACCTGTCACGAGCGGCTCGACCCGATCGGCATCGTCTTCGAGTCGTTCGATGCGGTCGGGCGCTACCGGACCGTTGACGAGAACGGAGATCCCATCGTCACGAGCGGCGAGCTCTCGCACACGCTGGACGCCGACGGTCCCGTCGCGAACGTCCGCGAGCTCGGCGCGCGCCTCGCGGCGAGCGCCGAGGCGCGCGCTTGCTACGTTAAGCAGACGTTCCGCTTCTTCTTCGGGCGTGAGGTCGAGGCGGCCGACGCCTGCTCCATCGCCGTGCTCGAGGAGGCGTTCGCCGAAAGCCAGAGCCTCTCCGAGCTCCTCGTGGCGCTGACCCGCACCGACGCGTTCTTGTATCGGCCCCGACAGGAGGGACAACCGTGAAGCGGCTATCTCGACGCACCCTACTTCGCGGCGCCGGCGGCATCGCCCTCGGCCTGCCGTTGCTCGAGGCGATGGCACCGGCGGATGCGCGGGCCCAGGCGGCCCCGGCTCCGCGCCGCATTCTGTTCCTGTTCCAAGCGAACGGCGACGAGACGAAGGCCCGCTTCCCGACCACGGGCGACACGACCTTCGAGCTCGGGGAGTTCCTGAAGCCGCTCGAGCCGTATCGCAGCGAGCTCTTGTTCTTGAATCGCCTGCACCGGCGCTTCTACGAGCTGCCGGACACCCAGCGCGCGGACAACCACCAGCAAGGCGGCAGCTCGCTCGCTCCGTGGCCGAGCGGACAAGGCTCGTTTCCGATCGGCGGCACCGAGGATCAGACGTTCGGCTACGTCGAGGGCCCGAGCGCCGACTACGCGCTCGGCGATCGCGTCGTGAAGGCCGATCCGGGCGTCGCCCACCGGCACCTCGTTTTCCGCGTCGGCGGCCGCGGCAACGACATCTGGAACCTGCATTCACACGCGGGTCCCGTGGGTCAGCAGAACCCCGTGCCGCCGGAGACGGATCCGTTCGCGGCATATGCGCGCCTCTTCGCGTTCGAAGAGACGGACCCCGACGCGGCAGCGGCGCTCGCGCGCAGGCTCCGCAAGCAGCAGTCGGCGCTCGATCTCGTGCTCGAGGAGCTCGGTAGCTTGCGCTCGCGCGTGAGCAGCGCCGACGTGCGCAAGATCGATCAGCATACGGATGCCCTGCGGGACATCGAGCGCAGCCTGACCAAGACGACCTCGGACGGCGGCGCGTGCTCGCCGCTGGATCTGGGCGGTGAGCTCAAGGTGTACGACGACGACAACCACGCCGCCGTGGGCGAGCTCTTCTTCCGGATCAGCGCGCTCGCGTTCGCGTGCGATCTCACGCGCTCCATCAACTTCAACTGGAGCGGCAATACCAGCAACCGCGTGTACAGGAACCTCGGGCTCACCGAGGGGCACCACGACCTGTCGCACGACAGCTCGGACGAGTCCTTCGCCAAGATCCGCGCGGTCCATACCCACCTCTGGACGCTGAACACCCACCTGTACGACCTCTTGAAGGCGACGCCCGACGGCGACGGCACGCTCTGGGACCACACGCTCATCGTCCACTGGAACGAGCTCGGCCAAGGCGATCGACACTCGATCGAGGACACTCTCGTCGTGCTCGCCGGCGGCGCCCACGGCTATTTCCAGAAGGGCCGCCTCATCGACTACCAGGGGAAGACGTCGTTCAGCGACCTGCTCGTCACCTGCTTCCACTACATGGGCTTCGACGACGTCACCGAGTTCGGCGACGAGCGGCTCCGCCTCAAAGGCGCCCTCACCGACGTCCAAGCCTGATCCTGCCGGAAAAAGCGACGCTCCCCCCGACCGCGTTTCGCTTCGGCGCACGGAGCCGCGAGCGCGGCGCGCCTCGAGCGCGCTCCGGATCGCCCGTGCATCGCGCCGTCTCGGTCCGAGAAGCCATTCGTCCGCGACGTCTCGTTCCGGAACGGCCCGGAGCGGGAAACGCCGCAAAAGGCACGAGAACTCCGCGAGTCTCCGGCGCCCGCGAGTCGGCACGCGAGCTGCAAAAGGGAGTGACAGCTGGCGGCGCCGATTGGCCCTCCCCCTCCCGATCGGACGGTCGCCAGCGCTTACTCCCCAACGGCTCGGGACTCGTTCCCATCTCGGGCCGTTGTCCCTTTTCCATCGGGCGTTCCTGGGGTGCCGAGAGCGGCGTCGCCGGGTCCCGAGTCGCAGGAAGAAACCCGCAAAGTCCAAGTAGACCGCCAACGGAGTGGCCCGAGCTCAGCCTAGATTTCGGGCTGACGCCGGAGGGGATGGTCGGGACCGAAGCGGATTTGGAAGCCGAGCTCACGTTCGGCGCGCGCAGCGAGAGCAGCGCGAGCACGACGGGCGCGAAGGCGGCGGAACGACGCGAGGGCTCGGCCTTCCCCGACTAGGAAGCCAGAAATCTAGGCTCAGACCGTTCGTGAAGCGCAGCGACCGACGGAGTCGTCCTGACGACGCTTCGTGCGCGCGTTTCGCTTGGGCCGCCGCGTGCGCGAGCCACGGGCGATGCACGACTTGGATTGCGCGTCTCGGCTCGGGAAGCCAGTTCGTACGCGACGTCTCGTTCCGGAACGGCGCGAATGTTGCCGGATGCCGAGAAATCCGCGAGAAATCCGTGAAAGCTCGGCGCGCCTCCCGCGCCATGGGCGTCGGCACGCGCGCTGCAAGGGGGAAGACATAGCTGGCGGCGCCATCGGCCTCCCCCTCCCGATCGGACGGTCGCCAGCGCTTACTCCCCAACGGCTCGGGATTTCGTTCCCATCTCGGGCCGTTGCCCTTTTCCATCGGAGCCCTCGCTCCCGCCCGGCCCCGCCGAACACGAACGTTCGGCGGGGCGTTCCACCAGACCTCGCGTGCTTTGTCCGGAGTGGGCTCGCGGCTCGGGATACTCCGCGAACGTCGACACGGAGCGCGGGACCGACGCGCGGACTTGCCCGCGCACTGCCGCGACGAGGCTCGCCGCCGACGGGACACACGCCTGCTCGAGCGGGAACGAGCCCGGCGGAGGCACGTCAGGACCCGTGAGGCGAACCACGGGCGCCGAGAGCGCGTCGAAGGCGTGCTCGGCGAGCAGCGCCGCGATTTCGGCGCCAACGCCGCACGGTGCTGCCGCCTCGTGCACGATCACCGCGCGCCCGGTCTTGCGCACCGAAGCGAGCACGGTGGCCCCATCGAGCGGCTTGAGCGTGCGCAGATCGACGACCTCGGCGGACACGCCTTCCTTTTCGAGCACCTCGGCCGCCTCGAGACAGGTGAAGACCGTCTTCGCATAAGCGATCAGCGTGACGTCGTGTCCCGGCCGCCGAATGGCCGCTTCACCGAGGGGAACCGCGACGTCCCCTTCCGGCACCTCGCCGGGCCGGTGCAAGAGACCGATGTCGGCGAAGAACACGACCGGGTTGTCGTCGCGGATGGCGCTCTTCATGAGCCCCTTGAAGTCGGCGACCGTCGCCGGCATCACCACCTTGAGCCCCGGGGCGTGGACGAACCACGCTTCGAGGTTGTGGTTGTGCTGCGCACCGACGGCCCAGCCCGCGCCGGTTCGTGCCAGCGCGACCAGCGGGAACGAGAACTGGCCGCCCGAGAGGTAGCGGAGCTTGCCGGCGCTGTTGACGAGCTCCTCCATCGCGTAGGCGACGAACGGCGCGAACAACAGATCGATCACGGGCCTGAGTCCTCCCGAAGCCGCACCGACCGCCGTCCCGGCGATGATGCCCTCCGCGAGCGGCGTGTTGCGCACCCGGTGCGGGCCGAGCTCTTTGGCGAGCGCGTGGAGCTTGGTGGCCACCCCTTCGCCGAAAGTCAGGACGCTCGGGTCGCGCCGCATCTCCTCGGCGAGGGCTTCGACGAGGGCCTCTTCTGCATTGATCGTTCTCATGGCGACTCCTCTCACGCGTAAACTCCGTCGGTGAGCGACTCCACGCTGGGGTACGGGGCGGCCAGGGCGAACTCCGCTGCGGCGGCGATCCGCGCCGCCGCTCGGGCCTGGATCGCCGCGAGCTTTTCGCGGTCGAGCGCCCCTTCGTGAACGAGGCGTCGTTCGAGGAGCGCCAGCGGATCGCGCGCCCGCCAGGCGGCAAGCTCCGTCGGTTCGACGTACTCCTGCGTGTCGGGCTCGAAGTGGCCCCGCAAGCGGTACGTATAGGTTTCGAGGAAGAACGGCCGGCGCTCGCCGCGGACGAAATCCACGGCGCGTCTGGCGGCGCGCGTGACGGCCTCCCAATCGTTTCCGTCTACGGACTCGCTCGGCATTCCGTAGCGACCCGCCCACTCCGCGACGCGATCGACGAGCATCGTCTCCCGCCGGTGCACGTACGCCTGCCACTGATTGTTCTCGCAGACGTAGAGGACCGGGAGCTGCCAGACGGCCGCGAGGTTCAGGGACTCGTGGAAGACGCCTTCGCATGCCGCGCCGTCGCCGAAGAAGCAGACGGCGATGGCTCGTTCGTCGTGAGCGGCGAGCGCGAGCGCCACCCCCGGGGCGAGCGAGAGCTCGCCGCCCACGATCGTGGAGGTGAGCACCACGCCGAGCTCGCGCGCCGACACGTGGAGACTCCCACTGCGTCCACGGCAGTATCCCGCTTCCTTGCCCAAGATTTCGGCGAGGAGCCGTCCGGGGTCGGCGCCGCGCGCGAGCAGGTGTCCCGCGCTCCGATGATTGGTGAGCACCCGGTCGCGCACGTCGAGCGCCCGGACGACGCCCACGGCCGACGCTTCTTGTCCGACGGAGGTGCAGGTGCCCGGCCCGCGACCGCTCGCGTGCAGCTCGAGGACCTTCTCCTCGAACAGGCGAATCTCGAGCATCGCTTCGAAGGCGGCGAGCGCCTCGTTCGTGTCCACGACGGTGTTGGATCTCATGATGTCGTTTCTCCTTCTTCCTCGGACACAAGCGCACGCCGTCTACCGGGCGAGGTCCTTTGCGCGCTGGTAGCTCCGTGCGACCGCCGCGATCGCTTCTCCGGGCACGCGCGGCTCGGGAACGCGGTTTTCGATGGGCAGAAGCGACCGCAAGTACGCGTACATCGCCTTCAGATCTTCCTCCGGCAGCCCCGCGAGGTTCTGCCAGGGCATCGGCGGGAGCAGCGGGCGTTCGGTGCCTTTCTTGTGCCCCGTGCGAAGCGTCGCGATGAACTCGGCCTCGGTGAGCTTGCCGATGCCAGTCTCCGGATCGGGCGTCAGGTTCGCCGCGTACACGGTGCCGAACGGCAGCTTGAAGCTCGTGAAGGTCGCGCCGATCACGCCCTGGTCGCCCTCTCCGGGCTTTCCCTTCGGCTCCGGCGCGTTCTCCGGGTGGCCCGACAGCCAACGGGTTCTGTCCGGCACCGGCATTCCGATCTTCGGGTCGAGCTTCATCGGCGTGTGGCAATCTCCGCAACCGCCGAGGTGCACGAGGCGCTCGCCGCGCTTCACCGGGTCTTCGAGCGCGGCCGCCTCCTTCCCGGACGGAGAAGCCGTGATTTCGCTCTTCACGGCGCTCGACTCGGGACGCGGCGCTTCCGTCGTCCCCACTCGTTCGCTGGAACCATGGCTGCAGGCGGCGCTCGTGGCCGCGCTCAGCACGACGGGAATCGATCGCAAAACGGCGTTCATGGGGGCTCCTTCCGAGCGCTCTCCTCGGCGCTCACGGGGACCCACTCTGCCCAAACCGCCTCTCCCCCGCCGCTAAGACGTCCTTCACCGCTCGCTATGAGTTCCTTAAGAGGATGCTAAGCCCCGCCGCCGAAAAAGGCTGGGCGTTCGCGAGCGTGCGCTTTGGAAGTGGGGCCCGCGGGAAAATCTGGTAGTCCGACGGCCCATGACGATCTCCCGTGCCGTGCGGACATCGAGCCTCGACCTCACGATTTTCGGCGCACGCTTCGATCACCGGCGACTCGCGCTCTCGCTGCTCCTCGCTTCGGCGGCATGCCGCGCGACTCCCCCTGCAGACCCGGCGCCGCACGCGTCTCCTACCGCTTCTGCGCCGGCCACGGAAGGCGGCGCACCCGGGATCCCGACGGCCACGACACCGCCCCCCGCCCCCGAAGCGGAGCCCTTCGGAACCATCGATCGCTGGGACCCCGCGCTGGACGCCATCGTTCCCGTCGATTGGAAGATCGAGAAGATCGCAGAGGGGTTTGCCTGGGCCGAGGGGCCGCTGTGGATTGCCTCGGGTGGGTACCTGCTGTTCACCGACGTCCCCGGAAACACGCGCTACAAGTGGTCGGACCCCGGCGGCCTCGAGGTCTACCTGAAGCCGTCCGGGCTCGAACGGCCCGACCCGAAGGTGACGCGAGAAGCCGGGCTGAACGGCCTCTGCGCCGAGGCCGACTCGAGCATCCTCGCGGCGGATTCTGGGAACCGCACGGTCGTGCGCCTCGACCTCGCGACGAAGAAGAAGACACCCCTCGCCAGCGCGTATCAGGGGCGCCGCTTCAACAGCCCGAACGACCTCTGTCGTCGCTCGGACGGCACCGTCTATTTCACGGATCCGCCGTACGGCCTCGCCGGCATCGACGACTCACCGGCGAAGGAGCTCTCGTTCAACGGCGTCTACCGACTCGATGCGAACGGCGCCGTGACCCTGATCGACGACCAGCTGAAATATCCGAACGGGATCGCTCTCTCCCCCGATCAGCGGACCCTGTACGTCGCCAACACCGATCGGGAGCACCCCATCTGGATGGCGTACTCCCTCGACGAGGCCGGCAACGTGGAACAGAAGCGCGTCTTCGCCGACGCCACGGATCTCGTCCAGGGCTCGGCCATGGGCGCCCCCGATGGCCTCGCCGTCGCAGCCGATGGCACCCTGTTCGCGACCGCACCCGGCGGCGTGCTCGTGCTCTCCCCGTCCGGGAAACGCCTGGGCCGAATCGCCACGGGCAAGCCCATTGCCAACTGCACCTTCGGCGACGACGGGCGAACGCTCTACATGACGAGCCAGGATCTCGTGGCTCGGATCCGCCTGAACACGGTGGGCCAAGGGTTTCCAAAGCCGTAGCGCTCGGAAACGGTGTCCGCGGCCATCGCTTCGTGGCCATCGCTTCGTGGAGGAGAGCTCGAGTCGGAGTTCCGGGGCGGGCTATCCGCCCGCTTCTTCGAGGCGCAGGGGGCAGCGGGCTTCGAAATGGAAGTGGCCCCGCGCCGTGGAGAAGAGGCGGAGCTCGGGGCACTTCTGCTCGAGTCGCTTCCGGAGGAGCACGAGGCGGCTCTCGAGGTTGTCGCGGATGGCAGGCAGGCCGAGCGCGGCGTCGAGGCGCAGCTCGCGGTTGCTGAACTCGGTGCGCCCCGTCTCGAGGTGCTCGCGAAGCAGCTTCCACAAGATGCGCCCGGGGACGTTGCGAATCAGGTACTCGTCGTCGACGAACACACAGTCGTCGTTCCGGAAGAACCGGAAGCGCCGCGGGATTCGCGAGGGCGGCGCGTCGTCTTCGGGAATCGGGACGGCGTGGGACTCGGGCGCGTCGTCGCCCTCGCTCCGCTCGCGGAGGAGCACGTTCTCGATCGCGACCGCCGCTTGATTGCCGACGATCTGAAGGAAGGCCTCGTGCCACTCGTCGAACTCGAGCGCGGAGCGGCTCTCGACGGCGAGGACGCCGACCAGGCGCTCGCCCGCGACGAGCGGAATGGCGAGCTGGCTCTGCGCGTCCGGAAGGCCAGGCAGCGGGATCTCCGGCGTGAGCTCACGCCGAGTGCGGGTCGCCTGCACGCTCGCGCGCACGGCGCGGCCATAGCGGAGCTCCCCCTCGATGCTGGAGATGCAGAGGAGCTGCTTCCGGCTCGCGACGGTTCCGAGCAGGCCGTCGCCGATGGCGATTTCGGCACCGACGCCCTCGTCGCCGTATCCGCGGCTCGCGACCGTGAAGAGCCGCTCCCCCGACTCGTCGGGCATGAGCACCATCGAATGACGGAACCCGAAGGCGTCCTTCAAGGACTCGAGCAGCGTGGTGAGCAGGTCGTCGAGCGTCTGCGCCCGGCACGTTCTTTGGGTGACGAGCTGCAGCCCCCGGAGCTCCGTGCGCGGCAGCTGATCATCCAGGGGCTCCGGGGGACCGAGCTCGCCCGCGGGCTCGAGGAACCCCTCGCGCTTCTCGCACGCCAGCACCTCGTAGACATCCGCCGAGATCAAGCGGAACACGCCCTTCATCCCCGTGTGCGAAGCGATCGCTTGGATGCGCATTGCCATCTGGTCGAACAGGGGACCCGCGGTCTCGGAGTGCAGGTACCGGAGCTCGAGACGGTACGCGTCGAAGCTGACGGGATCCCAGAGCTCCACCGTCGCGTACGGGTTCTCGAAGACGTTCTGCTTCGTCTTGTTGAAGAACTGACAGGAGAGCGCGGCGCGCCCATTCTCGAGCCGGAAGAGCTGGCTCAAATAGGTGATGTTGGGGGTGCCGTCGCGCGAGACGGTCGCGATCGCAGCGGGGATCACGCCTTGGAAGCAGCGCGGCGGCAGCTCGTCGAACGAGCTCATCCTGCGACCTCGAGCTTTCGTCCCGCCCCTGGGCCCGGAGTTTGGGCGAACACGTCGTGGATCTCGAACTCCACGGCGACGCTCGGCCAGAAACGGAGCCTTCGCGAGATGGATCGGGGCAAGCCGGCGAGATAGAGCTGCTCGACGAAAGCGGCGAGCCACTGCTCCTGGATCCCTCTATCTTTCTTTCCGCTCCGCCGGACACCCAGCACCTTCCCTTTCACCTGGAACGTGCGGTGATCGACGACGCGCGAGAAGGTGACCGCGATCTCCCCGTTCTCGTCGATGTTGGCGAGGGTCCGGTCCGCGACCGCGACGTTCAAGTAGACGGTGAGCCGGGAGCGATCGGGGCTCACGCTCGCGCCCACGCCGCGGGATGCCTCGGGACGGAGCGCGGCGTCCCGCGTTCCCACCAAGATGGACATGCCCCCCTCCACGAACTCGGTCAGCGCTTCGGGCAGCGGTATTGGCATCGGAGGGTGCCGAGTGTGCCTTGGGGCCGGAGCTCCGGCAATCGGCCGCGAAAAGTCCCGCTCAACCGGGGTCGGCGAGCCAGGGGAGCGCCCGAAACACGGCGTCGAGCACGCGTTGTCGGACCTCCCCGACGTCCCCCGAGCCGGACACGTGCTCGATCCGATCGCCGGGGACGAGCTCCTCGGCGCGCGCGTACGCCTCCGCGAGGCGCTGCTGGAGCCGGTCGGCATCGAACAGCTCCTCGGGGCCGCCGCGGGCGATGCGCCGGGCGCGGGCTTCCTCGAACGGGACGTCGATCACCAGCGTGAGATCGGGGCGCAGCGCTTCTCGATTCAGCTCCCGAATCCACGGGAGAACGTCGCGCTCGGCGCCGGCCGTGACGGACTGGTAGGCGAGGCTCGAGAGATCGTAGCGATCGCTCACGACGACGGCCCCTCCGGCGAGCGCGGGCAGCACCTCGGCGTCGAGGTGATCGAGCCGATCGGCAGCGAACAGGAGCGCGAGCGTCGCCCAGCGGAAGGAGCGCGGCGCGCCGCTCGGCTCGAGCAAGCGCTTCTCGAGCACCGAACGGATCAGCGCCCCGATGGGACCCGCCGTCGGCTCGCACGTATGCCGTGCGTCGCGCCCCCGCGCGCGGAGCGCTTCCACGAGCGCCTTGCTCTGCGTCGTGCTGCCGCAGCCGTCGATGCCCTCGAGCACGATGAACGCACCCCGGTAGGGGCGACGCGCCGATGCCGCCGTCACGGGGCGATCTCCGGAAGGGGCGGCGGGTCCTCTCCGAGCACTACGTTGTCGATGAGCCGCGTGTTCTCCGCGAACGCCGCGACGGCGAGCACGGCGCGGTCCTGCACGGCCTCGTCATCGGCGATTTTCTCGAGCGCGTCCGCACCGGCGAGCTCGACGTAGTCGACGCGCAGCCCGGCTTCGGTGAGAGCCTGCTCGACGGGCTGCCGGAGCGCCCCCGCGCGTCGTTCGCCGCGCTCGAACGCGCGCACGGCGACCGAGAGCGCACGGGGCAGCGCGCTCGCCCGCTCCCGCTCGGCGACGGACAAGTAAGCGTTGCGCGACGAGAGCGCGAGACCATCCGCGTCGCGCACCGTGGGCCGCCCCACGACCTCGACCGGCAACAAGAGGTCGCGCGCGAGCCGCTCCACCACCTTCAACTGCTGGTAGTCCTTGCGCCCGAAGAACGCCGTGCAAGGCCCCGCCACGGCAAAGAGCTTGGTCACGATCGTGGCGACGCCCTCGAAATGCCCGGGGCGCTTCGGGCCGCAGAGGCCCTCGGTGAGATCGCTCACGCGCACGCGCGTGCGCTCCCCCTCGGGGTACATCTCTCGTTCGAGCGGCGCGAACACGTGGGCGACGCGGCGTTCACGGCAGAGCTCGACGTCGCGCTCGAGGGCGCGCGGGTAGCGCGAGTAATCCTCGTTGGGGCCGAACTGAGTCGGGTTCACGAAGATGGTGACGGCGACCGTCGTCCCCCGCTCGCGCGCGGCATCGATGAGCGCGAGATGTCCAGCGTGGAGCGCGCCCATCGTCGGCACGAGCCCGAGCGACGCGCCGGTGGCTCGCACCGCGTCGCAGGCGCGCCGGAACTCGGCCACCGTGCGGTGCACGACCAGCGTCACGAGGGGTCCTCGTCGGCCGGACCGTACGCGGGCCCCTCGCTGTTCGGGGGCGGAGCTGCATACGACTGCTCGGGCAGCGGCTTCGGGCGCAGCGGCCCACCCCCGAACGAGTGCTCGGCGCCCGGAAACGCAGCGCTCTGCACCTCGGCCACGTAGCGGTGGGTGGCGTCGACGATGGCCTCCCCGATTTCGGCGAAGCGCTTGACGAACTTCGGCCGCACCTCGGAGTACATGCCCAGAAAGTCGTAGCAAACCAGCACTTGCCCGTCGCAGTGCGGCCCGGCGCCGATGCCGATCGTCGGCACGGAGACGACCTCGGTGATGCGCCGAGCGAGCTCGCTCGGCATCCCTTCGAGGACGATGGCGTACACGCCCGCTTCTTCGAGCGCGCGCGCGTCCGAAAGCAGAGCCTGCGCCGAAGCCTCGTCGCGCCCCTGCACGCGGAAACCGCCCATCGCGTGGACCGACTGGGGCAAGAGCCCGAGGTGTCCCATCACGGGAATGCCGGCGCCGACGATGGCGCGCACGTGCTCGGCGTACCGCGCTCCGCCCTCGAGCTTCACCGCCTCGAAGGCGCCCTCCTTCATCATGCGGCCCGCGGCGTCGAGCGCGCGCTCGGGCGAGACCTGAAACGTCATGAACGGCATGTCGCCCACCACGTGGGCGCGCCGCGTGCCGCGAACCACGGCTCGCCCGTGGTAACAGATCTCGTCGAGCGTCACGGGCAGGGTGTTTGGCAGCCCCTGAACGACCATGCCGAGCGAATCGCCGACGAGGAGCACGTCGGCGCCCCCCGCGTCGAGCAGCCGCGCCATCGTCGCGTCGTAGGCCGTGAGCACGGCGATCTTCGGGCCGTTCCGCTTGCGGGCCCGGAGCTCGGGGACGGTGATCTTGCCGGAAGCCATGATGCGCGGAAGCGTACCCGATGCGCGGTAAACGCACGAGCGCCCCCCAGCCGGAGCCCACCCTTCTGAAGAATCGCCGCTTGCCCGGGGCACAAGGGCGCCTCGCTCGCCGCGAGGGCGGCTTCTGGTACGCTCGAAGGTCGTGGACTCCGACGCCTTCCGCCGCGCCTTCCGCCGCTCGGCGCGCCGCGTTCAGACGAGCCGGGTGCTCACCGCCACGCTGAGCCACGCCGCCTCTGGCGCGGTGCTCGGCGCCGTGCTCAGCGGAGGGCTCTGGCTCTTGCGGCTCGACGAGCTCCGCTGGCTCGGGCTCGCGGGAGCGGCCCTGGGAGCCGCGAGCGGCGCGTGGACGGCGCTCCGCCGGCGCTGGACGGACGCGGAGATCGCGCAGTTCCTCGACGCGCGCCTCCATGCTCCGGAGACGGTGACCACCGCCGTGCTCGCGACCGGGAGCACGCCCGACGCCGAGGCGATGGCGCGCGCCCGAGCGCTCGCGCTGCTCGACGCGGCCCCCCCTCGACGCCTCCGCCCTCGCGTGCTCGCCCGTGTGCATGCCTTGCTCCCGGTGGGGCTCGCGCTCACGGTCGCGAGCGGGATGCTGCCGCTACCCCCGGCGAGCGCGGACACGCCGCCGGGCAGCGGGCTCGTCCGCAAGAAGGTCTCCGGCCTCGAACGCATCGAAGCCCTCGAGCATGCCCCGGCCCTGTCGCCCGCCGACGCGGAACGGCTCCGAGCGCTCGCTCGCGAGGCGCGCGCCCTTTCGCTCGAGCTCGAGCGCGGCATGGAGCAGCGCGAGGCGTCGGCGCGCGTCGCCGAGCTGCGCGAACGCGTCGCGGCCGCGCGCGAGCGCTTCGGCGACAGCCTGGAACGCGCCGGGCTCGACGCGGCGGTGAACGTGCTCGAGGGCCGTCCCGAGACGCGAAAGGCAGGGCGTGCGCTCGGCGAGGGCGACCTCGTGGCGTTCGACGACGCGATGAGGCAGCTCGCCGAGCTCGCCGAAGACGACGCGCGTCGGGCGGCCCGCGACGCGTTGCGAGAAGCCGCTGAAGCCGCGCGCGGCAAGGGCTCGAAGCGGCTCGCCGAGATGCTCGAGCAGAAGCTCCGCGAGCTCGAAGGGCGCGAACGCCTGTTGCGCGCGCTCCGCGAGCTCGGCAACA
>Ga0079224_100006986_pt1 | contig 15052 bp, 14 predicted proteins | sample Stecom2015_FD_80414 | JGI IMG/M metagenome (GOLD analysis project Ga0079224, IMG submission 80414) | Agricultural soil microbial communities from Utah to study Nitrogen management - Steer compost 2015 | ecosystem: Environmental > Terrestrial > Soil > Agricultural land | place: USA: Utah...
ATTCATCGATGAAGGAAGCCCCTTCGGTAATAATTCCGTCCACGGGAATCTTGGCTCCTGGTTTGACGATGATGAGATCACCTTTGACGACTTCCTGGATGGGGATTTCCACTTCTTTGTTTTTTCGGATCACCAGAGCGGTCTTTGCCTGGAGGTTGAGAAGTTTTTCAATGGCGTCTCCGGTTTTCAGCTTTGATCTCGCTTCCAAATATTTCCCGAGGGCGATAAAGGTGATGACGACGATGGTCACGTCATAATAGGTGTATTCGACATTAATATAGGGAGCGAGGGATTCTTCAAACGCCGAAACGATAAAGCTATAGAGGAAAGCGACAGAGGTGCCGATGCCGATCAGGGTATCCATATTGGCTTTGCCATAGCGGAGGAAGCGATAGAAGCCGAGGAGATAGGGTTTGCCCACGACGAACAGAATGTAGGTCGCCATGATTGGCAGCAGGTGGTGGAAGAATTCTTTGATGATGTCAGTCATTGGCGCAACGTATTCGAATTCTGCCAAGATGTCCCAACCCATGACGAATACGCTGAAGATGGCGATGGGAATGGCGATGTTCAGCTGGGATTTCATCGTGGCAATTTCTTTCAACTTTTCTTCTTTTGATTGATTCAGTCCCATGTGGGCAGCGTGCTCGTCTTCGGACATCCCCATTTCCGCAGCGGTCATCGGTGTTTCCAATGAATAGCCCAGCGGTTCGATGCTTTGCGAGAGTTGGTGGTGATCGGTGTGGTGTTCGTCGAAGGTCACCTTGGCGGTTTCGGTGCCATAGTTCACCTCCGCGGCTTTTACACCCTTTTGTTTCTTGAAAGTGCGTTCGATGATGCCAGCACAGGAAGCGCAGTGCATGCCTTTGACACGAAAGGTTTTTTCGGAAGCCATGGGAAGGGTGGTTAGTTGGTTTGCTGGTGATTAATTGGAGAGGTTGTAGATCTTCAGCAGTTCTTTGATCGCTTCTCCTTTGTTCTCTTTCATCTTCTTCATCACACAGCTGTCGAGGTGGCCGGCGAGGAGCTCTTGCTTGGCCCGTTTGAGGAGCCCATTGACGCTGTCGATTTGCTGAATAATGTCCGGACAGTAAGCGCTTTCTTCGAGCATTTTGATAACTTTTCCCAGCGTGCCCTGAGCCTGTTTCGATAATTTGAGCGACTTTTCTTTTTTCATAAAATGTAATTACCTGGTACCTGGGTAGGAGGTTATTCTTGTTTTGTTGCGTTGTCAAATCTCGGGAGAGTGAAGCCTTGATTATTTTCTTTTTTAATTCATAATATGCACCTTTTATGAAACATGAGGGTTTATAAAAATTTCCCGGATGAAGAAAGGCTGCAAGCAGCGGTGGTGATTCCCAGCTATGATGAAGGAGATGCTATCCTGCCGACGATTAATGCCTGGGTGTGCCAATCCATTTCTTCTGAAGTTCGGATGGCGCTTTTTGTGGTCATAAATAATTCCAGCAAACCATCTTCCAAGGTCAAAGATTCGAATCGAATGACTCATGAATTGATGATGGCCTTTATAGAAGGAGGAGAAGACCCGCGGAAGTTTGAGGAAAAATCCTGGCAGGAATTTACTCGTTTGAAAAATATGATCCGCGAATTTCGATTTCGACTGGCCTTGGTTGATCTGTGGTCGAAAGGCAATGCACCTCGGAAGTGCAATGTGGGAATGGCTCGTGACCTGGGGGCGAGAGAAGCTTGTAAGTATCTTTCCGAGGATGGTTTTTTGGTGATGACCGATGCCGATACGGTTCCACAGGGGAAATATTTGTATCATGCGGACAAGATTCTGAAAGTTTCTCCGAAGGTGGCAGCCCTCAAGGGCGCTGTTTATGTGAAGGACTGGTGTGATCATGAAGAAAATGAAAGAATCCTTTCGAAGGATTGCGTGAATGATCTGCAGGTCATTATGCAGCGTGCAGCGAGGATTTACTATCTGCAGAAACCTGATCGAAAGCCCTTTCCTCATCTTCCAGGCAGTAACACGGTGGTTACCAAAGAGGCGTATCTTTCGGTAGGTGGCATTCCTCACATCAATGGGGCTGAAGACACGGAGTTATCCCGAAAAATACTTCGGGCTGGAGATGTCATCCGAGAAGTGGGAGATTTTTTAGAAGTACAGACTTCTTCTCGTGTGTCACTTCGAACTGAGAAAGGGCATGGCTTGGGACAGGCAATGAAAGAGGCCTCTGATTACCAGCAAATTCCCTGGCAAACTCCTGTTCTGCCTTTTGAGGCCTGTCTTTTTTTAGAAACGCTTTTGGAGTCGGTGGCTTTTGCCAATTCGAGGTACTCCTCTGAAAAATCCGATTGGAAAGAGGGTATTCAAGCATGCTTGAGAAAGGCTGGTGAAGAGCTTTTGGAGCCAGATGAGCTAGATCGGCTTTGGAATGCTAATCAATCAGATCCTACTCTGCAGGACATTCATTTTAATCGGGTCTTTTTGATCGAGGCTGATCGTATCGCTGAAGAAATTTTTGGAAAGATTCCCTTCTTTTCGGCTTGGAAAGATTTTATTTCCCATCTCTGCTCTCTGGAAAGTTCTCAAAATGATCGGCTCACATTTCCGAAGTTTGATCTGGTGTACCACGTTGTTGTTCCCATGGATTTTTTGATACAGGTACGGTGCGAGATGAGAGATATTCATCGATTTTTAAAGAAAAAAACACAACAACTAACACAGATGATTCTTGGGGGAAACAGATAAAGAGTGTTGCTGAAAAACCTTCGGGCATCACAGGAGATGAGCCTCATTTCCAATGGGTTTTTTCTTTCGCTGTTTTTTTACAGAGTTTTTTCAAGAAAGCACATTAGCTTTTCAGCAGTTCCTTCACGATCTTTTTGCTTTTCTCGACCCCTGGCTGATCAAACGCATTAATTCCATAAAGCTCTCCGAGGATGGCGATCTGCATTTGGAAGAGCATGAAGAGTTCGCCGAGCGTTTGAGGTGAAAGTTCCGGCACTTGCAGGATGATCGTTGGCCGGCCGTCTTCGCGGAGGGCTTGTTCGGTGGCGTTCAATTCGGCACGGAGAATGTTGTGGACGGTAGTCGATGGTCCATGGTCAATGGTCGATGGAACATGGACATCTACATGAGGATTTATTACTTCCAAGAAAAGGTTCAATTTGTCATTCGGTCCATCTTGTAACAATTGCAGCACGGAGTGCTGGTCGCTGGCGCCGCGCAGCGGGAGCGGTGTAATGCCAATCTCCTTAGTTTTTCCAATCGATTCGGCGAGCAGCTGCTGGTACCAAAACCCTAGCGCTGACAGTTGGTCATCGTAGATGAGCATGCTGAAGACCGGCTTGTTCAATTTATGAGTGATGGCTGCTAATTCGAGCGCGGGGTTGTTTTCGTTTTCTTGCAAGCAAAGTCCTTTCATTTCTTTGGCGCCAGCCAACAGTTCATCAATATTCCCGCCGAGCAAAGCGAAAGGGAGGAGGCCTACAGAGCTCAGAACGGAAAAGCGCCCGCCGACGCCTGGGGGAATGGGGAAGCTGGTGAGCTGGTCTCGTTCGACGATTTCTCGAAGCTTGCCTTCTTTCGGGTCGGTGATGACGATGAAGTTTTTTTTGTATTGTTCGTCGGAATATTTTTCTTTGAGGATTTCGAACTGCGTCATGGTTTCCAGGGTGGTGCCGGATTTGCTGATGACGAGGATGAGGGTGCGTTCAGAGTTGAGGGTTGAGAGTTCATAGTTGATGGTATTGGAATCCAAATTGTCCAAAACTTTCAAACGTTGATCGAAAGGGAAGAGCGCTTTTTGCAGCGTCACAATTCCTAAAGCGGAGCCTCCCATGCCTAAACACAGAACTCGGTCCCATGTTCCTTTTCTTTCCTGCACAAATTTTTTGATCAATGGAACGACTTTTTCTTTATCTTCCGGTAAATTCAGCCATTCGGTGAAGTCGCGATTTGGTATTTGCGCGAGGAGGGAAGGATCGGGTTTTTTTGCGGTGAGTGCGGTTTTGAGGGAAATCATTTGAGGAGGTTAGGAGTTAGCTTCATTAGCTTTTTAGGAGGGATAATTCATTCCTAAAAAGCTAATGAAGCTAAGAAACTAGTTATATTGGTTATTAAATTCTATTTCTTCATCACCATATTTATAGGTCCCCCGGCGTTTGTCGTAGCATTCATGAAGGGCTTTATCCCGTTCTTTTTCGTCGGTTATTTTTTTGAAAGGACAGCGTTTGCACTGCACATCGATCGTGTACTTCATGCAGCATGATGCTTTGTAGAGCGGGTTTTGTTCGCCATCGTTTGGTCGGAAGGCGGCGCTGAGGAAGTCGAGGATGCTCATGGGGAAGGGTCGTAAGGACCGTAACGACCGTGAGGATCGTTAGGAAGATTCATTAAAAGTATACTGATAGGAAATGTTTTTCCTAAAGGAAGTTATGACATGACGATGGTGATTGTCTTCTGGAAATAGGAAGAACTTGAAATGCGACCGCGGTTCCGTCGTAATGAGAAATAGACGTGTGAAAGCTGCTTCCTCGACCCCCCAGCCCCCTTAAAAAGAGGGAGCACCCTTCACAGCTTTCTTTGTTTATTGAATTGATTCCCCCTTTTCAAGGGGGCTAGGGGATGTACCCGCAGTGCATTCCCTTACAACTTTTAATTCACATCTTCCATGAAAAAAATCTTCAGTATCGGTTTGCTTCTTACTTTGCTTACGAATTTGGTTCCCGCGCAGGCCGCTGAAACCTTTCGCGATACGGGAGATTACAAATACCGGGAGGCGATCGATGCTCTTCGCGACAAGGGAATCGTTAGCGGGTATCAAGATGGGAATTTTCGTCCGCATGATCCTATCAACCGGGCGGAAATGCTGAAGATTATTCTTTCTGCTCGTTTGGGAAGCGAATCGGCGGTTGGTACGGAGACGGGGTGTTTTACGGATGTGCAAAGTGAATGGTTTGCTGCCTTTGTTTGCTACGCCAAGAGAGAAAGTATTGTGAAGGGTTATGCTGGCAACCGTTTCAATCCGGGACAGTCGGTGAACATGGTCGAGGGTTTAAAGATGGCATTGGAAACCTTTGATCAGAATATTTCTGCTGCTGGAGAAGGAGAAGAATGGTTTCAGCCCTATATCGAATTCGCCCATTCTAATAATGTTTTTTCAAAATTCAGTTATGTGCCGGGGCGCTCAATGACGCGCGGGGAAATGGCGTTTTTGATTCACTCGCTTTTGCTGAATGAAGAGGGGACAAAGCTTTTTACGGGAATTCGAAAAAATCTTTCGCTTGGTTGCGGTAAGCCGACTCCTCGGACTGCTCCGACCTCTTCTACGATCAATGGCGTGAAGCAGACCTATATTACGGATGTGCCTTCTAGCTACGATCCGAACACTCCGATCGCTCTCACCTTCGGCTGGCATGGGCGCACGAATCCGAATTCTCAGGTGAGGGGATATTACAAAGTGTATGAGGCTTCCAAAGGCGGCACGATCATGGTGTACCCGGCGGGAGTGGGACCATGGAAGATTGAGCGTGATTTGGTGATCTTTGATCAGCTGTTGCAGGAGTTTTCTGATACTTATTGTATTGATCTGGATAGGATCTATGTGGTGGGACATTCTCTTGGTTCCTGGTTTACGAACAGCCTGGCTTGCGCCCGTGGCGATGTGATCCGAGCGAGTGGAAGCTTGGGAGGAAGTACCACGGATACTGGTTGTAGCGGCCCGGTGGCGGCGATTACCATGCACAATCCTAAGGACGAACTGTCTCCTTTCAGAGACGGAATCAAAGCGAGGGACCTTCATCTGGCGCAAAATGCCTGCGGTGTGCCGACGGTGAATTATTCCAGTCCCGAAAAAGCTCATTGCGTGCTCTACACCCAATGTGCCCCTGACGCGCCCGTGGTCTGGTGTCCGCATACCGAGGATTATTCCTGGGGAGATTATTATACCCATGGCTGGCCCAGGTGGACGGGGTCGGAAATCTGGAAATTTTTTGAAAGTTTGGACGAATCGTGAACGATAACAGCCTTTACAAGCCTATTTTCATGCCTTATGCTCTTTTTTGTTAGATTTTAAGTACTTCTAGGCGCTATGGCTGTAAAATTGGTGGACCTTGCCGATTCGTTGGGGCTGAAGGTTGCGGAACTCCGCGACTATATTGATTTTTTGGACCTCGATATTCCCAAAAATGTTCTGGAAATCAGTGAAGAGAAAGCCAGAATCCTCGAGCAGGAGGTCAAAAAGGACATGGATGTGCCAGTGGAAGAAGCCGAGGAAGTGGAAGAAGTGGTGGCTGAGCAAGAACCTGAAGTGGTAGAAGAAGATATTGCGATCAGTGATGAATCCCTCTCAAAAGTCCAGCAGTATGAAGAGGCGCTTGAAGAAGAAATCCAGCGTGAAATTAAAGATGAACAGCGCAAGATGACAGCTGGGAAAAAAGAAGGAAAGGAAAAAACTAAGAAGAAAAAGGTCAAAGAAACGAAAGTAGCCGTCAAGGAGCCTGAAGTGGAGGCGGATAAAAAGGATACTGGTGTTCAGGAAGCTGTGTTGCGAAAGGCCACCGGCGTGGTGGAGATCCCTGATGTTATTTCTGTGAATGAGTTTGCTCAGCGAGCGGGGATTCCGGTGGCACGGGTGATCGGAGAGCTGATGAAAAATGGTATTTTGGCGACTATCAATCAGCAGATCGATTATGACACGGCGGCGATTATTGCTTAGGACTTCGACGTGAAGATCGCCCGAAAACGAGAGCAGGATTCTGTCGAAGAGTTGATGGGACGAGAGTTGCAAGCGTTCATTAAAGAAGAAGATGCCGAAAACCTTGTGGAACGACCTCCGGTGGTAGTGGTGATGGGTCACGTCGACCATGGAAAAACCAAAATTCTTGATACGATTCGCAATACCGACGTCGTTGCCGGGGAAAGCGGAGGGATTACGCAGCACATCGGGGCCTATCAGATCACTCACAAGGACAAACGGATTACCTTTTTGGATACGCCCGGACACGAGTCGTTTTCGGCGATGCGCGCGCGCGGAGCGCGGGTGACGGACATAGCAGTGCTCGTCGTGGCGGCTGATGAAGGAGTAAAAGTCCAAACCGAAGAAGCCTATCAACATGCAAAAGCGGCCGGAGTGCCGATCATTGTGGCGATCAATAAGATCGATAAGGAAAACGCTGATCCGAACCGGGTGAAGAATGAACTCGGTCAAAAGCTGGGGATTGCTTTGGAGGAATGGGGCGGCGATGTGCCGGTTGTGCCGCTCTCTGCTCTGACGGGTCAGGGTATCGAGGACCTGCTCGACCATATCCTGCTCATTGCTGAAGTGAATCAGTACAAAGCCAATCCAAACCGTGAAGCGGTTGGGACGGTGATTGAAAGTAATCTCGACAAGAACCTCGGGCCGATTGCTACGGTGATCGTGAATGCCGGGACCCTGCAGATCATGGATAATGTGGTGATCGGGGAAAGCTTCGGACGTATTAAAAAAATGATGGACCACAAGGGCAAGAGCTTGCGTGCGGTCGGACCTTCGGGGCCGGTGCGCATCGCCGGTCTTTCGCAAGTGCCGGTGGCTGGAGAACTGATGATCGTCGTGAAGGATGAAAAAACCGCCCGTGACCGGGCCCTCAAGATCCAGGCCAAGCGAAAGATTACCGAAAGCAAGAGTTCCTTGATCGAACTCATGAGCCGCATCAAGCAAGGTCGTTTGAAGACCCTCAAAGTCATCGTTAAGGCCGACACCAAAGGATCTCTGGAAGCTATTAAGAGCAGTCTCGCCAAGATTGAATCTCCGGAAGTCGGCATTCAGGTCATCCACAGTGGCATTGGGAATGTCACGATGAACGATGTGAATATGGCGGTCACCAGTATGGCGGTGATTTTTGCCTTCCATGTCGATACTCCTACTGAAGTAGCGAAACATGCGGAACGCTATGGCGTAGAAATCCGACCGATGAAGATCATTTACAAGATCCTCGAAGAAGTCCAGCAGATCCTGGAAGGGCTTTTGGATCCGGAAATCGTCGAAGTGGAGGTGGGCGAAGCTCGGGTACTTCAGGTCTTCATGGCGAAGAAAAAAGACATGATCATCGGTTGTAAGGTCACGAAGGGAGTCATGCAGAACAAGATCAAGGTGCGTGTTCTCCGTGGTGACCAACTCATCGGGGAAGGGGTTATTTCCGGTTTGCAGCGTGGTCCCGAAAAGGTCAATGAAGTGAAAGAAGGTTTTGAGTGCGGTATTAAGTTTGAAAGCGAACTCAAAGCGGAACCGGAGGATATCCTGCAGGCCTACAAGATCGAGAAAAAGAAGAGAACGCTGTAGTTTTTTATGATTGGCGTGTTTAGTGGTCTAGCGTAGGGCTTTTTGAAAGTACTCTTCAAGCGCGTGACTGATGCGTTGGCGGACTATTTCGGTCTTTTCAGGTAATTTTTTGGGAATATAGTCGGACACTGTGCCAGGTCCCCAGGTGGATGTGGAATTGATGATGAATTTTGGCCGGGATTCTCGAAAGAGTGGCATTTCTTCCTCATCTTCATCAAATTCCGCCTCGAGTTCGGCGATCAATTCAGGCGGCAGTTCTTCTTCGTCTGGATCAAAGAGGCCTCGCTGGCTATTGGGTTTATGGAAATGAGTAAATCCTTCACCATCCTGACGGACTGCCAAATTGGTGGTTCCTACGAGGATGAGGCGACGAAGAAGTTCTCGCATTTTTAGAATTGTTGCTTGCTTGTCTTCCGGGAGTCGTGAAGAAATTCGCGGTTTTTTGATATGGGTTTTTACGATCTCGAGGTGTTTTTTGGAGAGATGGATTTCTTGTCCGAGGACTCTGGAGATGTGATGGATATGATCCCAGTAGTGTTTATCATCGAATTCATCTTCTGGTTTTTTCCCTTTGAGGTGGTAGAAGACATGAACGCGGATGCCGGAAAGGATCGTTACGAGGAGATGATGAGGGGCTCTCTCCACGCTGAAGCGTCGTGTGGGGACGACTTTGGCGATCGGTGGTTCATCGGTTCGAAACACTGCTTGTGGATCTTTCGTTCGACGATGATGCCTGTCGTACAGAATAATTTCGATGGGATCCTGGAGATTGTTCGCACGATCTTCAAAATGAAGGTCGATGTCGAGCATAGAGTGATGAAACAAGTATGCACTTTAAACTAAAATACTCCATTTGTCTATTGGTGAGTGGTAAAGCTGGGGATTCGAGAGGATCATCTTTTTGTGTTTTGTGCTATAATGAAATGAATTACTTCCATATGTCTGCAGCAAATTACAAAAATCCAAACGACTTTGAGGTCCCGGAAAACTATCGTCCGATGACTCCTGGGGAGCTCTGGAAGGCTTCCGCAGACCCTGAACTTCGACCTATGATTCGGTTTTTTGCTGATCAGGTGGAAGATGTGCTTTCTCCTTACATGAAAACAGGAGAATCTCCAGTAGAGAAAGCGTTTTTGATTCAGTGCCGGAAAGATAGCAGGGCCTTCCGAAAAGTCTTGCAGCAAAAAATCCTGGCTGCGGCTGAGCACTATAAAGGTGATGAACGGGTGCATTTTGTGTTAGAACGCTTGGCTTGTACCAATAGGTCGGCAGCGGATGAAGAAAGCGAGGGTGAATACTTGTTTTCCGTGGAAATCCGGCCGCTCTTTTTCTCTACGCTCTTGGATGAGGAAGAAAGAAATGGCAAGCGGTATCCGCAAATGGAGGGGAGATACACGGTTTTTTTACACATCGATCAGCAGCACCAATTCCAAATGACGAGGTTCATGGAGCCGGAATCTGTTGGGTCAGGATATGCCTATCTCATGGAGAAGCTTTTGGGTGTGTTTTCTTCTGGAAATATCAAACCACTCTTGGAGCAGCACTATGGGGATTGGGAAACGCTTTCCGAAAAAGTCGTCGAGAAGATGGTGGAGCATTTAAGAAAAACATAATTGTTTTTTTCGTTTAATTTGTGTTTTTCTACTAATTTAGAAGTAACTGATTCATTACTTCTTTTATTAAATTAATCAAAGAATTAATTTTTTCGGGTGGGAGTGAGTATTGTGTTATGAAATTTACAATTGTCCCAACAAAAAGGGTTTTCCAATCTAGTTTTCCCAATACTTTTGCTTTTTCTTTTAGGTACTCGAGATCGGCGTGAATTTTAGTTAGCTGTTCATCAGGTAAGTTTATTAAAGTTATTTTATCTTTAATAACATCAATTTTTAAGCACACCTCTTCGTATTCCAGTACTGAAAATTGGTCATTTGTGCCTTCAAATTTAAAATCGAAATTGTTAATTTCCTCTTCCAGTTTTTTCCATTTATCATCATGAGATGTTTCTTGACTCAGATTATTGAGCCAATCTTTGAAGTACGCCAGGAGTATGTCCCATGAAGCTGTGATACGTTCTATTTCAAATCGGTCAGAAGCTGGTGAGTATCGACAAAAATAATTATTATCTCTTGAATCAATTAAAAAAGAAAAGGCTTGATGCTCTTTATATGTAATTTTTGTAGCTTTTTTAAAAATCTCTTCGCTTGGTATTTCCTCTATTTCAAACTGAGAGGGAGACATTTTCTGGTTCACAATCAGATCGAATAGCTTATTTTTTTGGCTAACTAGTAATTGCATCTAAATATCAATAAAGTGTTTATTATGCTTTTCGAGAGTAAGAATCAAGTTATGAGTTTTATTCCATCTTTATATCCCCAAAGTTCTGTACCCAGAAATAACCCTGAAAATTGCCGTTGTTTTGTTCGGTTATTTCAGTGATGCCGATCCCGATTTCGCTGAACTTCTCGTTTAAAATATTGGCTTTGTGTTCCGGAGAATTCATCCAGTTTTCGATGGCTTGTTTGGCGGTTGTTTGTCCTTTTCCGAGGTTTTCACCGACGGCATAGCTCTTGTTGCAGTTGCATTGATCGAATTCGTGTAAGTACCCACTGCCTTTGATGCGTTCTGTCGGGGTTTTTCCTTCCGGCGTGTCATGCTGGAAATAATCCCGCTGCTGCATATCGTCGGAATGAGCCTGGGCGGATGATTCCAGGTAGGAATTATGTTTGAGAGCCGAGAGACCTGCTTTCTGGCGCTCAGCATTGGTCAGGTCGATGACTTCTTGTTTCAAGGCCGCGAGGGCATTCTCTGCTTTGAAAAGGTCTGAGCCAACGATGCGGTAAATAATTTCCGCCATTTCGCCACGCGTGAGGAGTTCTGCCGGGTCTTGAAGGCTCGGTGGGACCGCGTTTTTTTCTTCTAATGCATCGATATAAGGTTGATACCAGGGTTCTCCCAAGCCTGTCTGCATATGGAAGCTGTTGGCGACGATCTTGGCGGCTTCAGCGAAGGAAATGTTCTGTCCCGGGCGGAAGGTTTTGTCCGGGAACCCGGAAATGATCTCCACGCGTTTGGCGTAGCAGACATAGGGATAAAACCATTCTTCACTGTTCACGTCCGGGAAGCACTCGCCGGCATGTTCCAAAGGGGCTTGCCCCAATACGGCTTCGATAATGATCTTTGTAAATTCTGCCCGGTTAATCGGTTGTTCCGGTTTGAAGGTCCCGTCAGGGTATCCACTGACGATCCCTTCGTCCCGCACGTAGTCAATAGCTTTGGCGTTTGGATGCTGCATGGGAACATCGCTGAAAATTGCCAGAGCGGAATTTGCCCAAACGGAGAGGGTCATAAGGGCGACGAGCAGGAGGGCTTTTTTCATAAAGAAAGATTAAAACTCACTCGGGTTGAGGTCTTCCCCGGTGATGATGGAAATATCATAGGAGGTATTGATGCCAGCAGGAGGCGATCCTTTCATTTTGACGGCGTTGGGGAAGAAAACCTTCATAGCCTCTTCGGTGATCATCGTCTTTTCCGGGTGATGGATATAGTAGTGGGTCGTGGTGTAGTTTTTCTTATCAGCATTGTCGTAGCGCTGGACATTAAATCCGTACGGAATCATTTTTGTTCCCAGCTGAGCAGCCAGTCCGTAGCGATTGGTGCCGTTGAGGATTTGGATAGAAGCGTCTTCCAGGAAGAACTCCGGGTAGTCGAAGACGAGGGATATAAAGCGTTGAATATTTTCGTAGGTATTGCCGATGGGCACGAGCACGAAAGCTCCGCCATAGAGCTGGCGTTCCGGTGTATAGAGAAAGCTCCCGACGTCGAGGATGTCGGTGTCGATCAGCACGGCGGAGGTGATTTTTTCAGAATCAAATTCTTGAGCGAGTTGTCCTAAGCCAATGAGTTCCAGCGTTTTAATGTTGGTTTCCACATGTTCGGAGAATTCCTCGTAGAGTTTTTTGAGGAGAAGCGGTGAGCTGAGCAGGTCTGCTTCTTGAGCTTTTTTCTTTAAAGCGCTGAGGATTTTATGCTGGCGCGCGGCCCGGTCGAAATCCGAAGTGGAATGACGGGAACGGGCGAGTTTCAGCGCTGTTTTCCCATCTAAAAGATGCGTGCCGGCTTCAATGGCAAAGGTCTCATAGCCGCTCTCGTCTTCCTTCGGATATTCGGTATCATAAATGCTTTTCTCTACGACGACTTCAATCCCTCCCAAAGTGTCAACGACGTTTACAAAAGCATCAAAATCGACTTTTACATGGTAGGGGATAGAAAGGTTGGTGATGTTTTCGATGCCATGCCGGAGGATTTCCAAGGACTGTTCTGACCCGTATTTGTCCTTGAGGATATCATAGATTTTGTTGACACGGCTGGATTCATAGCCCGGCAGGTCGAGCCAGAGGTCGCGAGGAATGGAAAGCAGGCTTACCGTCTTTTTTTCAGTATTCAGGGAAGCGATGATAATGGTATCGGTCAGGTCTGCTCCGTCATGGCCTTCACCACCTGTTCCGAGCAAGAGGATATTGGTCCGATTCTTCGCGTCTTTTTGGAGGTCGGTAGAGATGATGCCAACGAGGTCTTTGAACTCAAAATAGGTGATGTATTGATACGTGGTGTAGACGACTTTAAAGATGAAAAATGCGGCGATCGCTGTGGCGATCACCAGAAAAAAGAAAGGTACTTTTTTCTGCTGGTACTCTGCTTTGCTGGTGGGGATGGTCCGGACGATCCTCCGAAAAAGTGACGTGTGAATTTTCGTAGGAGTCGGGTTGATCTTCGGTGAAGCGGATCGATCGTTCTGAATGGTTTTTCTGGTGAAATCGTTCACGAAATTTCGTCATAAAAGAGCCCCAGGAGTGTAGCATAGTTAGCTGGTAGCTTGTAGGAATTCAGGTTGTAGTTTTTTATTTTTAGCTGGTCGTTATTTGATGATGATCCCGGTTTTTTTCGAAGTTCAGGTGAAGTGAAGGAACTTCGATGGGGAGTCGTTCCGGCCACTCGATCAGTACGATCCCATTTTCATCCTTCAGGGCATCTTCCAGACCAATGGAGGCGGCGACTTGCTCGGGATGTTCCGAGGTGGAGGGAAGCCGGTAGAGGTCGAAATGATAGAGAAATCTGAAGTTCGAAATCTGAAATTCGAAATGCGAATTTATTTCGGATTTCGAATTTCTGATTTCGTATTTATGCAAATAAGTATAGGTGGGCGATTTCACCGCTTTTTGTATTCCCAGGGCTTTCGCGAGACCTTTTACGAAAGTGGTTTTCCCAGATCCCAGATTTCCTGAAAGTTGTACAATTCTTTTGTTCAATATCACCGGCAGAAGCTGCTGCGCTAATTGCTCTGTTTCGGCGGAGGAGTGAGTGGTGTACTGCATTTTGATTGGTTAGGTTTCGCGTGTTTACCCCCTACCCCCCCTTACAAGGGGGGAGTTACTTCACGGAAGTAACGGCAGAGAGGATTCTGCTCAGAACATCTCCGATGTCATTGAATACTTCTTCGTTCGAAAAGCGGATAACAGTATACCCATGATCTTTTAAAAATCCTTCTCTCCATCGATCATTTTCGCGAACTTCGGGATTTAGGTGGATTAATCCGTCAAGCTCAATGACTGTGCGGCTAAGGGCATGATAAAAATCTGCAATATAAGGTCCTATTCCATGTTGTCGCCGGAAAATGTGTCCATTCAGTTTTTTGTTTTGCAAGCACTTCCACAGTTTATCTTCCGCATTTGTCGAATGAATGCGGAGAAAGTTTCTTCGCTCCTTCATTTCTTTCCAGCCAAGGATTGGTTTTGATTTATCCATGGAAAAATCACTGATTTTTCTCCCCCCTTGTAAGGGGGCTAGGGGTCAAGGGGTGCATTTTTGGCACGAAGGATTGATTCAGGGTTTATTCTTGAAGAATCTCCTAAAAACCGCTATAATAGTATGAATTGTTTTATCAAAAACCAAAACAAAATATGAAAAAGAATTACACGGAAAAACCATTTCCATGGAAGCAGATTTTGATCGGAGTCGGTCTTTTCTTTTTGACCGGTCTGGTCTATCTGATGCAGCAGTATAGCGCGTTTTTCTCGGGGTCGATCCTCGGTGCACCGAAGTATGTGCTGGAGGGATATAGCTGTCCACAGGCATCCTTTGCCTTTGAAGTGTCGCCGGTGCCAAACCTTTTCTCCTATAGCAAAGGAAATGCTGAAGCAAACCGAAAAGAAATGCTGCGGATTAACAAGAAAAATCATGGACTTACTGCCTGGTTTACCTACGACATGGGATTCAATGAATCCCTCAAGGCCCAGTTGATTGATACCATTACTTATGAAAAGAATCCTGATCAGTATCTGGCGAAGATTTATAACACGATCAAAGATCATAAAAGCCTGCATGGGGCGGGGGATTTCGTGACCAAATGGTTGGCACCCGACAATATCAACATGCCGACGGTGTTTCCCTACGCCGCAGGAGTGGTAGTAGAAGCCCAGGAAAAATCAGGATATGGCAACATGGTTAGTGTGTGCAGTGATCTGGTCGATCCCAGTGGTAAAAAACTTCGGGTGCTCTATACGGTTGCCCATTTGAATTCCATTACCGTCACGCCCGGGCAAAGTCTGAAGGCAGGTGATGAACTGGGGAAGATCGGTACGACGGGAAGTTCTACGACCCCTCACGCGCATATCTCGATCATGCCAGACCTGGTCTGGGTATCGAATTATTCCCAAGTGTACAATGCCGGATACAAATCGTATTACCCGACTTCCATTGCGGAA
>Ga0079224_100006987_pt1 | contig 15051 bp, 10 predicted proteins | sample Stecom2015_FD_80414 | JGI IMG/M metagenome (GOLD analysis project Ga0079224, IMG submission 80414) | Agricultural soil microbial communities from Utah to study Nitrogen management - Steer compost 2015 | ecosystem: Environmental > Terrestrial > Soil > Agricultural land | place: USA: Utah...
GACCGTGGCGGGAACGGCAGGCGCCGAACCTTCAGGCTTGGCGTTGACCAGCAGGTCCCACGGCTCTTCCGCCCGCGAGAAATCCGCGCGCGCAATGAACAGCACCGTCGCTCCTACGTTTTCGAGCGCGCGTGCCGCCGCCCGCGCCGCACCTCCACGCCCGATGACAGCCGTTCGCATCCCGTTCAGGTCCAGATGACCAAGCGGCGCAAGAAAACCTGCGATGTCCGTATTGGCGGCCACCCACCCGTCCGGGCCAGCCAGCAACGTGTTCGCCGCACCTGTGAGCCGTGCGTCCTCGTCGACCGATACCGACACGGCGAGTGCGTCACCCTTGAACGGCGCGGTCACGCTGACGCCGCGCACAGCGAACGCGCGCGCGAACGTCAGGAGGTCGTCGAACGACTCGGCCTCGAACGGCAGATACCGCGCGTCGACCCCCGCCGCCTGAAACGCGGCGTTGTGCAGTCGCGGCGAGAACGAGTGCGCGATTGGCTTGCCGACCACGCCGTAGAGCGCCGACGGGGCCTGCGCGCGCCCGACGCCGTACACCGCGCGCATCTCGTGGGCCGCAAGCTGGCCGATGTCGCCGAGCGCCCCCGCGTACGTCCAGCACGCGTTGAACAGATCCGGCGCGAGCCGCGACGTCAGCCCCTTCGCGCCCATGCCGACGACCACGCCCGACGGCAGCGAGCGGCCGATCTCGGCAAGGCGCACGCAGTCCGCCAGACGCGTGGGCGTGACGGCGATCTTCACGATGTCAGCGCCCGCCTGGCGCATGGTGCGTGCGGTCACGTCGAGGTCGGCCGGCACGCCCGTGAAATCGTGCAGCGAGAGGATGATGCCGTCGGTCGCCGCTTCACGACCTTCGACCTGCGGTGGCCTGAGAACGGAACGCCAGTCGGCCCGGAACTCGACGTCGATGAACTCCGCCCCCAGTGCGCGCGCCCGCCGGAGCAGGCGCAGCCGGTCTGGTTCGGCGCCCTCGTAGCGGCCGCCCTCCCACGCCGGGCGGCAGGTGACGATGACGGGCGCGCGACGATCCGTCAGCAGCGCCGGCAGGTCGAGCCCCTGCACGCCATCGACGCGCAGTTCGAGGATGTCGGCGTCTCCTGCGGCCTCGGCGGCCTCGCGTGCGAGACGCACCTCTTCCGTCGTGGCACCGGTGATGGTCTGTACAATTCGTGGACGCATAAAAAAAGCCTCTTCGCCCGTCGGGCTGAAGAGGCTGAACCTTCGAGTCGCGGCGCCGCGCCGAGCGCGGGTTTATGCCGGGACGGCCCCTCCAGCTCTCGAGGCACACCACCACCAATACGACGCGGGACGCGCCTGGCAGGGGCTGAGCTGGAAGGTGTCGTTCACTCGGCGTGACGATAGCACAGCGGCGGGCTGCCGTGTCAAACCGTCGCCTTGACCGGCTTCCGGACGGTTGTTATCGTCGTAATCACCGATGAAAGCTCCTCTGCTCGCGGCCGCGTTCCTGCTGTGGGCAGCCGGAACCGCACCCGGCCCGCAACTCGCGCCGGCGACGCCTGCGTCCGCCAACGGTCACGCCCCAACACCGGTCGCGATGATGGGCGTCGACGAAATCAGACCGGGCATGACCGGCCGTGGCCAGACGGTCTTCGCGGGCGACGCACGCGAGCCGTTCACCGCTCACATCATCGGCGTCCTCGAAAACGTCGTCGGTCCCGGTCGCGACATCATCCTCGCGCGTCTCGAAGGCGGTCCCATCGCCGATGCCGGCGTCATCCAGGGAATGAGCGGCAGTCCCGTCTACGTGGACGGACGGTTGATCGGCGCCGTCTCCTATGCGCTCGGCGCCTTTCCGAAAGCGCCCATAGCGGGCATCACGCCCATCGCCGAGATGATCGAAGACGCGGCACTGACGTCGCCGCGGCCGACCGCCGCCGCGCCGCAGATCGCACTGCCGCTCACCGCCGAAGGCGTCGCTACGGCGTTGCGCGCGGCGCATACGCGACTGTTCGGCGCGCCGTTATCGCCTGCGGCCTCCGCACAGGGACTCCGCCCGATTGGCGTGCCGCTGGTGATGAGCGGTCTCGAGCCCGGTGTCGCTGCCTACCTGCGTGAGGCCCTTGCGACCACGGCGTTCGCTCCGATCGCCGGCGGTACGGTTGCTGCCGACACGACCCGTTCCGACGATCCGTTCGCGCCTGGCGATGCCATCGGCGTCGCCATCGTCACCGGCGATCTGACCATTGGCGCCACCGGCACCGTTACGCATGTCGACGGTGACACGGTCTACGGCTTCGGCCATCCTTTCCTGAATCTCGGCCCCATCGACTTCCCCATGACGCGCGTCGACGTGCTCACCGTGCTGCCGAGCATGATGACGTCGATGAAGATCGCGTCCCTCGGCAGGACCGTCGGTGCGATTACACAGGATCGATCGACGACGGTCGCGGGACGCGTCGGGACGGATGCGCGCGTGGTGCCCGTCAATCTGTCTCTGTCGTCGGAGCGCGGCCTCCATCGCGACCTGTCGTTCCGCATCGTCCACGACCCGCTGTTGACGCCGCTCTACGGCTTCGTGGCCGTCCTCAACTCGCTGGCGGCGTACGAACGTCAGGCCGGCGCCAGCACGTTCGCGATTCGTGGAACCATCGACGTCGACGGCCAGGCTCCCATCGCGCTCGAGGACGTCGTGTCGGGTGATGGCGCGCTGGTCGCAGGCGCCGCCGCGGTGGCGGGTCCACTGGCGGCGCTGCTGGCCAACGACCTCGACAAGGCACACGTCACCGGCATCCGGCTCGATGTGGAGGCGCGCGAGACGACCTCGACGGCAACGATCGAACGGGCGTGGATCGATGCTGTGCGCCCGAAGCCCGGCGACACCATCGATGTGCGTGTCGAACTGCGGCACTATCGCGGCACCACGGAAACGGTGACCATTCCCATCGAGATTCCCGCATACGCGCAGGGACGCGCGACGCTCATGATCAGCGACGGCGCAGCCCTGGCGGCGTGGGAACAACGCGACGGCCGCGCGGCGGCGCCGGGCGATCTGGCCGGGCTCGTGCGCGCGCTCAACCGCACGCCGCGCTCGAATCGTCTCTACGTGCGCCTGCTGGCCGACCTGCCCGGTGCGGTGGTCAAGGGCGAAGCGTTGAACACACTGCCGCCGTCGGTGCAGTCCGTGCTCACGGACAGCCGCGCGGGCGAGGCGATGCCGCTGCGCCAGACCGTCCTCGGCGCCTCGGAACGACGTCTCGACGTCAGCGTCCGCGGTTCGCGCGAACTCACCTTCAGCATCGAGAGCGGACGATAACCACTTCATGACACGTCTCATCCGCCGTCCTGCCGTTGCGGTTGTCGCCGCGACGATCTCCACTGTTCTATACGCTGCGCCCCCGTCGTTCTGGACGGTCTCCACGCAGGCCGACTTCCTGAAGGGCACGGTCGATGGCCTGTCGGTCGACGCCGCCGGCCGCCTTCGCCTCGGTCCCGACGTCGAGCGCCTCGCCGATCCGGATGCGCCATTCGTCTGGTCACTCGCGCCATTTGGCGATGCGTGGCTCGCGGGCACCGGCAACGACGGCAAGGTGCTGCGCTTTGCGTCCGACGGTGCCATGTCGGTCGCCTTCGATGCCCAGGAACTCGGCGTCCATGCACTCGTCGCCGACGGACGCGGAGGCTTCTTCGCGGCAACAGGCCCCGACGGGCGCGTTCACCACGTGCCCGCCACAGGCGCGCCGACGATCGCCTTCGATCCGGAGGATCGCTACATCTGGTCGATGGCGCGCGCCGAGAACGGATCGCTGTACGTCGGCACGGGCGAGCACGGCGTGATCTATCGCGGCCAGCCCGGCGGCGCGTTCGAGCCGTTCTATCGCACGCGCGCGGCAAACGTGATCGCGCTCGCAATCGGTCCGGATGGATACCTCTACGCGGGCACATCGACGCCGGGACGTCTGTTCCGTATCGACACCTCGGGCCGGGCCTTCGTCGTGCTCGACTCGCCGCATCAGGAGGTGCGTGGCCTCCGGTTCGATGATTCCGGCACGCTGTGGGTTGCGGCGCTGACGCCTGCCTCGGATGAGGACACATCGTCGAGTGACCCGGTGGCCACGGTGACGGCGCAGGTGGCGGGCGTCTCGGTCGGCCAGGCCGACGTCACATCGAGTGGCGCGTCGAGTGACAGCCGCCGCACGGGCCGCGGCGCGGTGTATCGGGTGAGCGGCACGACGGCCGACCTGGTCTGGGAGACCGGCGTCGAGACGCCATACGACCTGCTTCCCTCTCCCGACGGCCGCTCGCTGCTGGTTGCGACCGGCGGTCAGGGACGTCTCTACGAGCTCGACACCAGCGCGACGCCCGTCACCGTCGCTCTCATCGGCCGTCTCGAGGCACGGCAGATCACGCAACTGGGCCGCTCGGCACAAGGGCAGGTCGTCCTCGCGGGCTCGAACCCGGGACGTCTCTTCCGCCTGCGGACCGATTCCGCAACATCGGGCACATTCGATTCACAGGTGCGAGACGCCGGGTCGGCGGCGCGCTGGGGCGCTATCCGCTGGCGCACGCGCGGCGCGGGCATCACCATCCGCACACGAACGGGCAACACCAGTCGTCCAGATGACACCTGGAGCGAGTGGTCCGAGCCGTATCGCGAGCCGGCCGGCTCACCCATTACGAGTCCCGCCGCGAGGTACATCCAGTGGCGTGCTGAGCTGCGTGGTGAACGCGGGCGAGCCGACGCACCCGAGCTGACATCGGTGACCGTCGCCTACCTGCCGCGCAATCTGCGCCCCGTCGTGAGCGACATCACAGTGCAACCGCCGGGCGTCGTGTTTCAACGGCCGTTCAGTTCGTCGGAGACCGACATCGCGGGGTTCGACGGGACGGCCGCGGCCACCGAGCCTGACGTGCAGGGCCCGGACACGCCACAGGCCGCGCCGGGGCGACGGATGTACCGCAAGGGATTGCAGACGCTGCAGTGGCGGGCCGAAGACGCCAACGGCGATCGGCTCACCTACACCGTGAGCTATCGTCGCGAAGGCGAAACGTCGTGGCGCGTGCGCCGCGAAGGCCTGACCGACACCATTCACGTCTGGGACACCACGTCGGTTCCCGACGGCCGCTACGTCGTCCGCGTAACGGCCACCGATCGCCCGTCGAACGCGCCGGACGATGCGCTCGAGGGCACGCGAGAGAGCGACAGCTTCGATGTCGACAACAGCCCGCCAGTCATCCTCGTCGACCCGGCGGGTTCCAATGCCTCGATCGTCACCGTCACCGTGCGCGACGCGCAATCGGGTGTCCAGCGGGTCGAGTATGCGCTCGGCGGCGAGCGCTGGCAGGTGGTCTACCCCGTCGATGGCCTGTCGGACTCGCGCGAAGAGCGCTTCCGGATCGAACTGCCGACGGCTGCGGATCGCGCGCGGCTGATCATCCGCGCGACCGACGTCCTGCAGAACATCGCGACGCGCGGCGACATTCGCTGAGCGCGCGCAGGCACGCCCGACGGTCGCAGTACGTGGTCTGCCGGAAGGAACTAGAGCGACTTGTTCGGCCGGAACACGGGCGGCTTGATGGTGACGTCGCTGTGCACCCAGACGTAGCTGACGGCGACGTGGCGGCCGTCGCGCAGCCGCGCCGGCACGAGCCGCGCCGCGTGAATCGATCGCAGCAACTCGAGCGCGCGGGGATCGGCGCCTGGCCGGCTCGAGAGCAGCTCGACGCCGGCGACACGTCCATCCGGCGTGATGACCGCCCGGAACGCATAGTCTTCGTCGCGTGCAATGTAGGCGACGCCATCCACGAGTACGACCGGCATCGCGAGCGAGTTCTCGAGCAGCGTGGGCGGCAGGATGCGCGGATCGACCGACAGCGGGTTGGCGGTCGTCCCCGGCGTCGACATGCGCGCCATCAGCCCGGCCAGCGACTCGGCGTGCACGGTCGTCGCGCCGCGCAGAATCACCGCAAGGGCCATCCCGCAGAACAGTGTGGCCACCAGTGCGCCGCCGCCGGCAAGCACGTACCGCATGTCCTCGAAGGCCACGCCGAACCTGACCCGCCACGACTGGCGCGCTTCGGCCGCCGTCAGGCTGACCACACGGCTGGCCATCGCCGACAGCGCCTCGGTCGGCACTGCCGTGGCGTCGACGTTGGCGCGCAGCAGACGGCCGACCGATCGGTACTCTTCGAGCGCCTCGGCGCAGGCCGAACAGCCGTCGAGATGCTGCCGCACGGCCGCGTAGTCGCGCGGCGCCAGTTCCCCGTCGAGCGACGCATGCAGTTGTTCGCGCACGGCACGGCAGGTTCGCAGAACGTTCTTCATGCCGGCCTCAACTCGGCGCGCAGCTGCTCGCGCGCGCGCGCCAGACGCGACTTCACGGTCCCCACCGCGACGTCGAGAGAGAACGCAATCTCTTCGTAGCTCAAGCCGTCGATCTCGCGCAGTACGATAACGGTGCGCTGGTCGAACGGCAGCCGATTGAGCGCCGCCTGAATGCGCGACGCGAGCTCTTTGCGTCCGAATGCGACGTCCGGCGCCTCCATGCGGCTCGGATCGGCAAGGTCACCGTGCGATTCGACGTGCTGCTCGAACGACACCTGCTGTGAGCGATGCCGCCGACGCCACCAGCGATGCCGGTTCGACGCCTGATTGATCACGATGCGGTAGATCCAGGTCCGGAGTGCGGACTGGCCGCGGAACCTGCCGATGGTGCGGAAGACACGCAGGAACACCTCCTGCGACAGGTCGAGGGCTTCGTTGTGATCGCCCAGCAGATGAAGCGAGAGCTGATAGACCATGCGCTGGTGCTCGGCGACCAGCTCGGCGCACGCGTCCTCGTCGCCAGCCGCACAGCGGCGGATCAGCGCCAGTTCGTCGCTGCCGACATCGGACCAGACAAGGGAGCGGACGGGCTTCACAGAAATCTCTTCCGCCATCTTAAGCCCTTTCAACACCTTTTAGACCCGCCGACACGCGGGAAGTTCCCGTATTCTTGGCAGATGCGGCGTCTTCTCGCTGCCCTCCTCCTCGCAGCGCTGGTGATAACGGCCGGGCTGGCGATGCAGCGTGCCCGGACGGAAGCCAACTATCGCGCCTTGATCGACGCGGGCGAAGCAGCGCTTGCGGGCGGCCGCACGCATGCCGCTGTCGAGGCCTTCAGCGGCGCTCTCGCGTTCCGGCCGGCCTCGATGGCCGCGCACCTGCGACGCGGCGAGGCCTATCAGCGCCAGGGAGCCCTGGCCGCCGCCGAGCGCGACCTCACGATGGCCGCACAACTCGACCCCAGCGCCACGCAACCGCTCGAGCGGCTGGCCGAGGTCGCCGCCGCCCGCGGCGACCATGGCCGCGCCGCTGACTGGTACGCGCAGGCAGCCGACCGCGACGCCGCGTCGGCCCGCCTCGCCTATCAGGCCGGCTATCAGCGCTATCTCGCGGGGCAGATCGGCCGGGCCATTCCGCCGCTGCGCCGCGCCGCGGGGCTGGCCCCTGGCGATGGCGCGGTGCATCACGCGCTGGGGCTCGCGCTCCGCGACAGCGGCGACACCGCCGGTGCGCACACGAGCCTCTCGCGCGCCGTCGAGGTCGCGCCAGCGCTCATTCCCGCACGTGAAGCGCTCGCGGAGCTGGCGCGCGCCACCGGCGACACGGCCGAACACCTCCGCCAGCTCGAAGCCCTCGCCGCGCTCGACCCGTCGGTACCGCGCCTCGTCGCGCTCGCGCACGCCGCGGCAGATGCAGGCCGCACCGACCGTGCCGTCCTTGCGCTCGGCAGCGCCAACGATCTCGTCGCGGGCGATCCACAGGTGCGATTGGCGCTGGGTCGCGTGTGGCTGCTCGATGCCGCACGCCGGAACGATCGCGCGTCGCTCCGAAAGGCGGCCGAGGCCCTCGCCCACGTCTCCGACATCAGCACCTCCGAGGCCATCGCGCTGCGCGGCCGCCTGGCATTTCTCTCCGGAGCTCGGCGCGAAGGCCTGCGCCTGCTGACCCTTGCCGTCGACCAACGCCCCGTCTGGCCCGAAGCGTTCAGGTTCCAGGCAGAAGCGCTCGAAGTCTCAGGACGGAAAGAAGAAGGCGAACAGGCGCTCGCGCGCTATCACGCGCTTGCCCCTATCGCTCAGCGATGAGCCGGGGGTCGATCCGATCTCGCAGCCCGTCTCCGAGAAAATTGAAGCCGAGGACCAGGAGCGCAATCGCGAGGCCGGGGAAGAGCGTCAGATGCGGCGCGTCGAAGAGATGCGACCGGCCGGCGTCGAGCATGGTTCCCCAGCTCGGTGTGGGCGGCTGAACGCCGAGACCGAGAAAGCTCAGCGACGCTTCAGCGATGATCGCGCCGGCCATGCCGAGCGTAGCCTGCACGATGACCGTCGGCAGCGTCGCGGGAATGACGTGCCGCACGAGAATCCGCGGCGTGGCCGCGCCCAGTGCCCGTGCCGCCTGGACGTACTCGAGCTCTCGAATACGCAGCACCTGCGCGCGCACCAGTCGCGCGTACCCCACCCACCCGATGAACGACAACGCGATGACGACGTTCGTCAGGCTGGGGCCCATCACGGCGACAAGGGCAATCGCAAGCAGGATGCCGGGGAACGCCAGCAGCACGTCCATCACGCGGCTGATGAGCGTGTCGACCGTCCCGCCGTAGTACCCGGCCAGCGATCCCATCAGGATGCCCACTGTCGACGCCGACGTCACGACGGCCAGACCGACGAGCAATGAAATGCGCGCGCCGACCAGCAGCCGGGAGAAAATGTCGCGCCCGAGTTCGTCGAGCCCGAAGACATGCGCGCCGGACGGCGCCGCCAGGCGAAGCGCGAGGTCCTGGGCGTTGGGATCGGCGGGCGTCAACCACGGTCCGAACACGGCGGCCGCCACCGTGATGCCGACAATCGCGATACCGAGACGGAACATCATTGGTAGCGGATCCTCGGGTCGAGCCAGCCGTACGCCAGATCGGTGAGCAGGTTCATGCCGACGTACACGACCGAGATGAACAGAATGCAGCCCTGCACCATCGGATAGTCGCGGAACGAAATCGACTGAATGAGCAGGCGGCCGATGCCGGGCCACGCAAAGATGGTCTCGGTGATGATCGTGCCCGTCAGCACCGCGCCGAACTGCAACCCGACGATCGTGACAATCGGAATCAGGCTGTTGCGGAACGCATGCTTGAGCAGGACCCGGGCACGCGACAGGCCGCGTGCCCGCCCCGCCAGGACGTAGAGTTCACGAAGTTCCTCGAGCAGACTCGCGCGCGTCATGCGCGCGAGGATCGCAGCCAGAGCCGCCCCCAGCGTCGCCGCTGGCAACACCAGATGCGCAATCGAGCCGGTGCCCGAGACCGGGAGCCACCCGAGCTTGACGGCAAACAGGATCGCGAGCAGCGGTCCGAGCCAGAAGTTCGGCATGGAAATGCCGACCAGGGCGAACGTCATCGCGGCGTGGTCGGCGAACCGTCCACGGTAGCTGGCCGCGAGAATCCCCAGCGGTACCGCCAGGGTCAGCGCAACCGCCATGGCAGCCATCGCAAGAATGAGCGTGTTGCGCAGGCGCGAACCGATCTCCGCGGTCACGCTGTTGTTGTTGCGGAACGACGTGCCGAGGTCGAAGCGCACGGCGCCGAGCATGAAGTTGGCGTATTGCGTCGGCAGGGGATCATCGAGACCGAGTCTGGTGCGCAGCTCGGCGACATCGGCGGGCGCCGCGGCTTCACCGAGCATCGACTGCGCCGGATCGCCCGGCACGAGGTGCAGCAACGAGAACACGAGCGTCGCGACACCGAACAGCACCGGGATTGTCAACGCCAGCCGGCGCAGGATGTACGACAGCATGCCCGGCAACGAGTGTCCGCGAATGCGCGCGGACGCGCAACCCCCATCACGCGCTGAGGCCGAGCCGGCGGATCAGCTTCGCCAGCCCCTGTCGCGAGAGACCGAGTTCGGCCGCCGCGCGTCCGGATCGTCCGCCCGCGCGCGCGAGCGCACCTCGCACCATCTCGCGCTCGAGCGCGAGGCGGGCCTCGTGCAGCGTCCTCGGGGCCGACGCCGTCGCCGGTTCGCGAAGATGCGGCGGCAGCGCCGCGGTCGTGACGCGGCCCCGGCGCGGTGCCGCGACCGCGAGCCCGACGATGATGTTCTGGAGTTCGCGGATGTTCCCCGGCCAGCCGTACGCGCTGAGGCGGCCGACGACATCGGGCGCAAGGACGGCGCTCGTCCCCGCCCGCGAAGCGGCCTCCCGCCAGAAGTGCATTGCCAGCAGCGGGATGTCTTCGGGCCGTTCCCGCAGCGGTGGCACGGTGACGCCGAGCACATCGAGACGGAACAGCAGGTCGGCGCGAAAGGCACGCGCGGCAACAGCATCGGTGAGTGCGACATTCGCCGCCGCGATCACGCGCGTGTCCGCGCGACGGGCGGAGGCTTCGCCGACGCGACGCACTTCCCCGTCCTGCAGGACACGCAGCAGCTTCGCCTGTGCGCGGGGCGAGAGCTCCGAGACCTCATCGAGAAACAGCGTGCCGCCGTCCGCGGCCTCGAACAGCCCCGCGCGTGCGGTCGTCGCTCCGGTGTACGCGCCCTGCGCCCGGCCGAACAACTCGGCTTCGACCAGATCGTCGGCCATGGCGGCGCAGTTGATTGCCTTGAAGGGACGCGAACCGCGCGGCGACAGCCTGTGAATGGCCCGCGCGACAAGTTCCTTCCCGACACCGCTCTCGCCCGAAACCAGCACCGGGAACGGCACACGCGCCACGCGTCGCACGGCGTCGCGGACGGCGGCCATCGCCGCGCTGACGCCGACCATCTCGGGCATGTCGCCACCGGCCGCCGGCGGCCTTGACCACGCGCGGAGCATGGGAGCAACAGAGACGGCAGCGGCTTCGAGCAGACGCCGCACGCGCGCCACGTCGACCTCGAGACCCGATGGCCACGACGCGACAAGCGCGCCGACGGGCGTGGGTGCACCGATCGATGCGCCGGCCCGCATCCACGATCCCTCGCGTTCGAGGCCGGTCACATGCGGCGCCGCCAGGCAGCGCGCGGCAATGGACGATGCGGTCCGCCATCCGTGGCCGTCGCCGGCGACCGGCAACGCGTCTGCGGCGGCATGAACAGCCACCGCGGCGGCCCCGAGCGTCGCACGCGCCCGGACCGCGGCTGCAGTGAGGCCGGCCGCGAGGTCGTCGCCATGATCGGTCGTGAGCAGAGAGGAAACCGCGTCGAGCATCTCCATGTCGGACCGTGCCTTTCCCGTGCGCAGCACGCCGACCGCACCGAGGCGGTGCGCGCGAACTGCCGCGTCCTCGATCGAGCGTCCCGTGGCGCGTGCGACCAGCCACGCGGTGCGGACCGCGACGAGCGGCGGCATCCGTCGCTCGTCGCGCAGCAGCGACTCGACGACCCGCGCGGCCGTTCCGGCGTCACCCGCCCACAGCGCACGCTCCAGGCGATCGCATCGCCACTCCCAGTCGGCCAGAGCGCCCAGGGGTGCATGCGGATAGCCACCGCGGGCCGGCCATCGCGGCTCGGCCAGTCCCGTCAGAGCGTTTGCGCGAGCGCACCACGGCTCGCCCTCCGCACGGCCGCCGCGCCACACGCGCGCGCGATCGAGCGCGATCTGCGCGCGCAGACGTGTGCGCTCTGTCGACGCGCTTCGGAGGGCCGCACGCGCGAAGGCCTCACCCTGCGCCAGCCGGCCGAGATCCGTCGAGGCTTCGGCCGCTTCGAGCAGACACGAAAACGCAGGCATTCCCTGCTGGAGCGCGGCGTCGAGCAGACGCCATGCCTCGCCTGCCCGTCCCGCACATCGCAAAGCTTCCGCAGCAACCGCCGCGGCGTCGCCCGTCATCGCGCGCGCCGCACGCTCCGTCGAAACCGCTGCGCGGCCGCGATCGGCCGAGACGTAGGGCACGGCGGCCTCGCGTGCGACGGCCAGGCGCGGCCGTGTCGACACGTCGTAGTGGCGGCGCGGCCCGGCAACCGCGAGCGCGACCGCCCAGTGCGCAGCCGGCTCGCCAACCACCAGAAACGACCGCGACGCCAACGCCTCGCGCGACAATCGCTCCGGCGCGATGGTCGACGCCAGCGCGACCAGCCCACGGGCGCGCGCAAATCGCAGCGCCTCCTCGAGCGGAAGCGCAAGCGACACGAGCCCCGATCGCGTGTCGAGTTCATCCAACGCCCGCGCGTGGGCCGCCCACTCACCACGCACAACGTCGGGCCCACCGGCCCCTGTGGCGGCACGCCGGGCCGCCGCAGCGCCGCCACGAAGGCGCGCCCGCCATTGCCGCACCTGACGGGCCGCCTCTGCCTGCTCGTCGGCCGTCTCGACAGGCCAGCCTGTCGCGACATCGCACGCGAGCCTTCCTCCCGCAAGCACGCGTCGTACATCGCAGGGCCCCGGCGCGAGCCCGCGCGCGTCGAGCCACTCGATCGCCACGGCCAGATGTGCCCGGTCAGTGCGCCCGAGCGGCGCCGTCGATGCACGGCCAGGCTCCACGACTTCGAACACGGTGTGCGGCCCCGCGTCTCCCGCATCGATCAACCGCTGGATGCCGGCGGGTGCGTCGACCAGCGCCGATACCCGCGTGCGCCAACGCAGGCGCCACGCGGTGTCCGGCACCTCGCGCACGGAAATCGCGACGCGCATCCCTGTCGCAAGGTCGCGGTACGCGCCGTCATCGAGGCGCTCGTACCGGTCGAACGCGATGCGCATGGGCCTGCCTCAGTGCAATTCGAGCGCCCGCGGAAAACCGCGGAAGGGCGCCGAATTGGCGCAGATTCTTCGTATACACTCAGGCTGTGACGCTGCGTTTTCTGACTGCTGGCGAGTCGCACGGCCCAGCACTGACGGTGATCGTCGACGGTCTGCCGGCCGGTCTTGCCGTCACCGAAGACGCCATCGCCGTCGAACTCGCGCGGCGGCAACTCGGCTACGGCCGCGGCCGCCGCATGGTCATCGAACGCGATCGCGCGCGTCTGGTTGGCGGTGTCCGTCGCGGCGAAACGACCGGCGCTCCCGTCGCGATGCAGATCGACAACCGCGACTGGGCGAACTGGCAGCACACGATGAGCGTCGAGCGCGAGCCTGCCGCCGACGCGGCCGGCGCCCGTCGGGACGCTGTCACGCGGCCGCGTCCCGGACACGCGGATCTCGCGGGCGGCCTGAAGTTCGATCGCGCCGACCTTCGCGACGTGCTCGAGCGCGCCAGCGCTCGCGAGACCGCTGCGCGCGTCGCCGCTGGCACGCTCGCCCGCATCCTCCTCGCCGAGCTCGGCATTGCCATCACCAGTCACGTCTTCAGGGTCGGCAGCGTCGGTCTCGACGACCCGTCATCCGTGACGTTCGATGCCGCGGCTGCCGTGCCCGCCGACTCTCCGCTGCGTTGCGTGGATACCGATCGCGAGCGCGAGATGATGCAGGCGATCGATCGCGCGCGCGAGGCGGGCGACACGCTCGGCGGCGCGTTCGAAGTCATCGCGCGCGGCGTGCCCGCGGGGCTCGGCAGCTACACGCAATGGGATCGCAAGCTCGACGGACGCATCGGCCAGGCGATGCTGTCGATTCCTGCGATCAAGGCCATCGGCTTCGGCGCCGGCCCCTCGGTCGCCACGCTGCCAGGCTCACTGGTGCACGACGAAATCGTCCTCGGCACGTCGGATACCGGTCTCGCACGGCCGACCAATCGCGCCGGCGGCCTCGAAGGCGGCGTCACCAACGGCGAGCCCGTGCGTGTCAGCGGCTACATGAAGCCCATCTCGACGCTCATGAAGCCGCTTCGCTCTGTCGATCTCGCGACGGGCGAACCCTCGGCCGCCGCGATCGAACGCAGCGACGTCTGCGCCATCGCCGCCGCGGCGGTCGTCGGTGAGGCCGCACTCGCCTGGGTTCTCGCAACCGCGGTCTCCGAGAAGTTCGGTGGCGACACCGTCGCCGACATGCGCGCAGCCGCCCATGCATACGCCGAACGTGTCCGCCGGCGCCTGCCGGCTTCGAATCCCTGAGACACCGTGATACGCCCGATCGTCAAATACGGCCACCCCGTTCTTCATGCCCCCGCGTCGCCGGTCGAGACCATCGACGAGGAGATCGGCCGTCTCATCGACGACATGACCGAGACGATGTATGCGGAGCCGGGGATTGGCCTTGCGGCCCCGCAGGTCGCCGTACCGCTGCGGGTGATCGTCATCGATCTCTCCGTCGGCAAACAGGCCGGCCGCCTGATCCACATGATCAACCCCGTCATCGTCGCGCGCGAAGGACGCCAGTACGAAGATGAAGGCTGTCTGAGCGTGCCCGGCTACACGGCGAGCGTCGAACGCGACGCACGCGTGACCGTCGAAGGGCTCGACCGCAAGGGCGCGCCGTTGCGCTACGAAGCCGACGGCCTGCTCGCGCGCGCGTTCCAGCACGAGGTCGACCATCTCGACGGCCGCCTCTACGTCGACCGTCTGCGGGGACTGAAGCGGCAATTGATTCTGCGGGGCGTCCAGAAGCGGCAACGACAGGGGAAGTGGTGACACGATGCGCGTGCTGATGCTCGGCACGCCCGCGTTCGCGGTGCCGACGCTCGAATCGCTGCTGCAGTCACGCCACCAGGTCGTCGGCCTGGTCTGCCAGCCGGATCGTCCACGCGGCCGCGGGCAGAAGGTCGTTGCCCCGCCCACGAAACTCGTCGCGATGGACGCCGGCGTGCCGGTGTTCCAGCCGACGCGCCTGAAGGACCCTGACCTGATGGCTCAACTTCGCGCTCTGGGCGCCGACATCGGCGTCGTGGCGGCGTACGGCCGTCTCCTGCCTGACGCGCTGCTCGCGCTACCCCCTCGCGGCATGATCAACGTCCACGCGTCGCTGCTGCCGAAGTACCGCGGTGCGGCGCCTGTTCAGCGCGCCGTCATGAACGGCGAACGCGAAACAGGCGTGACGATCATGCGCGTCGTCAGCGAACTCGACGCCGGACCAATGCTCGACGTGGTCACGGTGCCGATCGGCCAGGACGACACGAGCGTCGACGTCGAGCGCGCACTCGCGACGGCGGGTGCGGCGTTGCTCACGTCGACGCTCGACCGGTTCGATCGCGA
>Ga0079224_100006988_pt1 | contig 15050 bp, 9 predicted proteins | sample Stecom2015_FD_80414 | JGI IMG/M metagenome (GOLD analysis project Ga0079224, IMG submission 80414) | Agricultural soil microbial communities from Utah to study Nitrogen management - Steer compost 2015 | ecosystem: Environmental > Terrestrial > Soil > Agricultural land | place: USA: Utah...
CTTGCTCGCATTCAGCCGATCCGTCAGATCGTCAAGCGAATGAACGAGAACTTCGCGTGCCTTGGATCCGACGAAGGGCCCGACGATGCCGGCCTCCTCCAGTTGGTCGACGATGCGTGCCGCCCGCGTGTATCCGACAGAGAGCTTGCGCTGCAAGAGGGAGACCGAGCCTTGCTGCGCCATGACAATGATCCTGGCAGCCTCCTCGAACAGATCGTCCGTGTCTTCGACGCCCATGATATCGTCGGAGCTTTCCCGCTCGGCTGCCGGGGGTAACAAATAGGGGCCGACTCCGCGCTGATCGGCGATATAGTCGACGATGCGGTCGACCTCGTCGACGCTGACGAAGGGACCCTGAAGGCGAACGATCCGGCTCCCCATCATGTAGAGGAGGTCGCCATTACCGACCAGGCCTTCCGCGCCATTCTGGTCCAGAATCGTGCGAGAGTCGATCTTCGATGCGACCTGATAGGCGACCCTCGCCGGGAAATTGGCTTTGATCAGTCCGGTGATCACATCCACGGACGGACGCTGCGTGGCCAGGACGAGGTGAATCCCGACGGCGCGGGCCATCTGTGCGAGCCGTGCGATAGGCCCTTCGATCTCCTTACCGGCCGTCATCATCAGGTCGGCCAGCTCATCCACGATCACGACGATATAGGGAAGGTGGATGAAGCCATCCTCCGGGCTCAGCTTCTCCTCCTGTATCTTCTTGTTGTACTCTTTGATGCCGCGGACTCGTGCTTCGGAGAGGAGATCATACCGGACCTCCATTTCTCGCTCGCAGCTCTTCAGCACGCCGAGGGCTTCATCAAAGTCCGTGATGATGGGGTCGCTGCCGTTCTCCGGCATCGCAACGAAGTGATCTGCGATGGCCTTGTACTGCTGCAGTTCGATCTTTTTTGGATCGATCATCACGAACTTCAGATTGGCCGGATGGCACGCGTACAGGAGCCCGGTGATAAGCGCATTCAACCCGACCGACTTGCCCGAGCCAGTGGCGCCGGCAATCAGCAAGTGCGGGAGCTTGGTGAGGTCCTGCATGAAGACCTCCCCCTCGATGGTCTTGCCGATGGGGATGGGCAGCTCCATTTTCGAATCGCGGAAGCGCGCCGTACCAATTACATCCCGAATCTGAACCAGCTCCCGGTGACGGTTGGGGATCTCCACGCCGACCGCCGACTTCCCAGGGATGGGCGCAATCATCCGGATGCCTTTGGCCGCCATGGCCATAGCCAGGTCGTCCTCGAGCGAGGTGATGCGGCTGATCTTGACCCCTGGAGCAGGCGTGAGCTCATAAAGCGTCACGGTCGGTCCGACGATCGCATTGATGCTACTGATCTCGATGTTATAGGTCTCGAGCTTGTCGAGTAGGATTCGCTTGTTCTCCTCGAGTTCGTCGTAGTTCACGGGCGCTGCATTGACGTCGCGCTCATCGAGCAAATCGATGGTGGGGAAGCGATAGCGCGCCGCGTCGCGCTGATTGGGGACGTCGGTGACTCGCTCGACCGAATCGGCGCGTTCTTCCTCGATGCGTTCCTGCACGTGCAGCTCGGGCTCTGTGCCGGAGCGGGGAGAACGTGGTGGAGGACTCGGTGGCGGGCTTTCGATAGTGGGCTGTGGAGGCTCCGTCGATGTACTGCTTCGGTACAGGTCGTTGATGGTGCGGCTCGATCCGTCGCCGGACACCCGGCTGTCTGCCGTTTCGCCTGTTGGGTCGGGATCCGCATCGTTCCCCTGAAACGGTGTGCGCGAACGATCAGGATTCGTCGACCGTTTGGATCTGGCATCGTCTCGCGCCGCCTCTTCCTCCGCAAGTTGCTCTCGGCGCTCTCGATAATCGTCAATCCGGCCGGCGATCCAGGATTTTGTGCTTACACGGAAGGCCTGTGCAGCCTCCGCAATTCGATCGATAGAACGCTGGATGTCGTGATCGACCAGGAGCAGCGCCGTCACGGCAAGTGCAGAAATGAGCAATATGATCGAACCTACGGTCCCGAAGACGTGGGACATCCATCCGGCGGCTCCGAGGCCGACGGCGCCGCTCCAGGTCGCGAGATCCGACTCCGTGACGATCGTGATCCAACCGAATAGACAGGCCAGTGTAAAGGTGGCGATGGTTATGAGAAGGCTCACCACGGGCAGTGGGGAGCCCGCTTTCTGACGGAGAAGAGCGTATCCCCAGGCGAATAGAAGCCCTGCAAGCATCAGCACCGAATAGCCGAGGAATTCGGGCACCAGGAGGCGTGCGATCACGGCGCCCACCAGTCCAAGCGCATTCGAAGCTCGATTGTTGCCCGGATCGAAGGCGTCCTGCACGGTGAAGGACTTCGCGACGGCGTTGTCCGCCGGCGAATATGTGACGAGCGCCAGCCCGATCAGGACGGCCAAAATCATCAGGATCAGGCCCAAGACTTCTCGCTTCCGCCCCCTGGAAACGAGCGTAGTGTTTGACTTCCGAGCAGACTTGCGGCTTCGTTTCTTGGCAGTCGAGCTTGCCATATCGGATGCTATACGCTTTCGGACCGATCCGAGCGAACTGCCAGGCGCTGCTGCAGAAGGGTGGGGCAGCAGCCGCTAGCACGAAATTACGGCGCAGGCTGATTGAGGCGCGACAGCCCGCGGATTACTCTGGTCAGTTTAATATCGGTACGCGCTCGTCTTCGAAAAGGACGAGCCGATTCTCACGATAATAAGGAAGAACCGGCAAAGCGTCGAGTTGGAGGCAATAGGCGACGTCATCGCCGTAGCCACGCTGCGTAAGCCATTTTGCGTGGGTACAGCGTTGGAGGGCCGCCGTCAGGTCATCTCGATCGTGGGCATACTGGGTGAAGGCAATGTGCGCAGCGTCCGAGACATTGTCAGGCTCACGGCCGTCCCAGAGTCGATACAGCAACAAACCGGCGCAGAGCGTGTCCTCGAGCGAAACGCGGTTGCGCCAGCCCGCGCAGATGATGGTGACATCCCGATCGGCTTCTCGAACGAAATCCACGACCCGTCCCGCATTCAGGAAACAGCCGATGAGTAGATGCTCTGCGGCGCGTGCACCATCGATGGCCACCGTTCCGTTCGTCGTGTTCATGATGATGGTGCGGCCTGCGACACGCGACGCCGTGTATTCCAGTGGTGAGTTGCCGAGATGATATCCCTCAATGTTCTCGCCGCCGCGTTCACCGCCGAGCAGATAACTCTGCTGGTCCAGGTTGGATGCGATCTTTCCCGCTTGCGCCATATCAGCGACGGGCACGATGGAGCGCGCGCCATTGTTGAGCGCGGTCGCGATGGTCGAGCTCGCGCGCAAGACGTCAATGACTACGACGGTGCGATCCTTTACATCGTCCTCCGAGAGGACGGATCCAGTCAAGATTACCTCGATTTCCATTCGTTTGGCAGGGGTTTACTACTCGTCAGCGCCTTTCATGGGGTCGATTTCGACGAATGAAATCGATCCGGATGCTACTGCAACGGGCGGCGCCTAGGCCTCGTGCAGCGGCGGCTTTTTGATAACTGCTCCATGGCTTCGGCCACGGATGGATATGGCGATCTCCGTCCCGGGTGCGGTGAGCTGGGGGTCGTTTCGTACGTAGCCGAGTCCTATGCCAGTCTGAAGCATTGGCGATTGAGTTCCACTCGTCACTTCCCCGATCTCCTCGCCGTTTGCGGCGAGAATCGGGTATCCAGGGCGAGGAATTCCGCGTTCCTGCATCACGAAGCCCACAAGCTTACGCCGTGTGCCGGCTTCCCGGATGGCCGCCAGCGCGTTCTTCCCGATAAAATCCTCGTTGTCGAGCTTTACGAGCCAGCCTAGTCCGGCCTCGAAGGGATTTGTCTCTTGCGAGATGTCATTTCCGAAAAGGCAGTAACCGGCCTCTATCCGAAGAGTATCCCGCGCCCCCAGGCCGGCCGGTTTCAGTCCGAGTGGCTCGCCGGCCTCCATGATCCGATCCCAGGCGATCGGCGCTCGATCTTCATCGCAGTAGAGCTCATACCCTAACTCTCCCGTATAGCCGGTGCGGGAGAGGAGTGAGACTCTCGTATCCGCAAGATCCGGATGTTCTACGTGCCGGAAGTGGTAGAAGCGCAGGTCAGACAGGTTCACACCGAGAGCCGCCTCGAGGATGTCCTTTGACCGCGGCCCCTGCACGGCAAGCAAGGCGATCTCATCTGAGGCATCGATGAGATCGGCCTTGTGCGGATTGTGCTGGATCATCCACTCGAAATCCTTGCTGCGGTTCGCGGCATTTACGACAAGCATGTATTCGTCATCCGAGATGCGATACACGAGAAGGTCGTCGAGAATTCCACCATCTTCACGGCACATCACCGTGTACAACGCGCGGCCATCCTGAAGCGTACCGATGTCGTTGGTGACGAGGTATTGCACACATTCCGCCGCGTGCGGACCGCGGACGAAAATCTCGCCCATGTGGCTAACGTCGAAAATGCCGGCAGCCGAGCGAACACTCCTGTGCTCGTCGATGATGCTGGAGTACTGGATAGGCATCTCGTACCCAGCAAAGGGGGAGAGACGCGCGCCGAGTCTTCGATGAATTTCGTAAAGAGGGGTCCGTTTGACAGCCTCCGTCGTGTCCACTTCCGTCCAGGTCCTGTTGTCAACGGTACTAAACTGATGTGACCGCTCCAGACGGAAGCGGTGCTCGACTCGATGCGAGGCAGGAATGATACTGACCAGGCCCGCGGAAATCAATGCGGCGTGTGTTCTTCGGAAGCGATCCTCGCTCTCTCACAGGCGATAGGCCGTGTAGCCAGCGTCGGTCAGCGCCCGGGTAGCGGCCTCGGCAACAGACGGCCCGCTGAACCCGATCCGGAAGGCGCCGCCCGTGCCTTCGCGAATTTTTAGCAGCTCGATGTCTTTGATGTTCAGGCCCGCGTCGTGAAGTGTGCGGGCTATGGCGAGCAACTCGCCGGGACGGTCTTCGGCGTAGACGTACACATCGGCCAGGGGATGAAGAAAGCCCTTCGTATCGCGGGGGATGGTATCTCGGGTTTGGCGTGCGCTTTCAAAGAGCCGGGCGAGCCCATCGAGATCCTCCGCCGCCACGCGGTTTCTGACTCGCTGAAGCTGAGCCGCGAAGCCGGCCAATGCGTCGAGGATGGGCCCGTTATTGGCCATGATGATGTCGCGCCAGACATCAAAAGGGGAGGAGGCCACACGAGTCATATCGCGGAATCCGCCGGCGGCCAATTGAAGAAACGCTTCATCCTCACGATTGCGTTCGGCTGCAAAATCAGTCAGCGCGACGGCCAACAGTTGAGGAAGATGGCTCACAGTGGCGGCAATCTGATCATGCCGGTACGGGTCGAGTACGATTAGCCGTGCGCCGGTGGACTCCAGTAAGCCGATGAAGGAAGGATGTTCATGTGTGAGCCGGACCGGATCCATGCCCGGCGGCGGACAGACAACGTATGTCGCATTCTCGAAGAGGAGTGAATCGGCGTGCTCGATGCCACGTCGCTCTGAGCCCGCCATCGGATGTCCACCGACGAAGGTCACCCCTTCGGGAAGGACGGCCACGGCATGCTCCATGATCGGCCTCTTCACGCTGCCGACATCCGTGACCAGACCTCCATCGGAGAGATGCGGCGCGATGCGTTCGAGGAGCGTCAGGATGGAGGAAATCGGTGTTGCCAAAACGACGATTGCAGCGTCGCGGACCGCATCTTCTGCTGTCACCGCACCGCGATCTATGGCACCGCGACTCAGTGCGGCCTCCATGACACGCGGTTCGTCGAAGCCCACGATCTCCGCGTCGGGATGTCGCTTCTGCCAGACCAGACCCAGCGAGCCACCCATGAGACCAAGGCCCAGGATCGCAATTCTCATTTGCCCTCTTCGATCGTAACGATGTCTGCTTCTACGTGGGCAGAAGGTGCGTCGCCCTTGAGGCGGTTTATATTTAGATCCTTTCCTTCGGCCAACGCTCGATTTCCGGCTTCAGCTTATGCTATTTCCGATTGGTGATGAGAATCGCCCCGACACCGGTCCTGCCTACGTCACGATCACGCTCATTATCGCTAACCTCGCCGTCTTTTTCCTCCTGCAGCAGGCGGGCGGAAACCAATCGTTCACGTACGGTTGGAGCGTCGTGCCCATGGAGATCACTTCAGGCGTCGATCTGATAGAACCACAGTCGCTGAGCGTAGGTGGGCAGACCGTCGAGATTCCTCAGGCGCCTGGTCCTACGCCCATCTATCTGACCATTCTCTCTGCGATGTTCATGCACGGCGGCTTCGCCCACCTATTTGGCAATCTGCTGTATCTCTGGATTTTTGGTGATAACGTGGAGCACCGATTCGGCGCCGTCCCGTTCCTCGTCTTTTATCTCGTTTCCGGTCTCGTCGCAACGGTTGCTCAGATCGTGATGGACCCGGATAGTGTGATTCCGAATCTGGGTGCATCGGGAGCCATCTCTGGGGTGCTCGGCGCTTACCTCGTGCTCTTTCCGCGCAATCGTGTGCACGCCCTCTTCTTCTACTATGTAGTCTCGATTCCCGCGGTCGTCGCCATAGGCGTCTGGATAGCCCTACAGTTCTTCAACGGGCTGGGATCGATCATGATTTCCCAGGAGAGCGTCGGCGGCGTCGCCTACGCCGCGCACATTGGCGGGTTCTTTGCGGGAGTTATTCTGGCGTTCATTCTGCGAATGACGATCCGTCGCCCCGACTCCTCGCGAAGAGCCCCGACCGTTCGCCGCCGATGATGAAAAAAGCCCTGCCGGCACACAACCGGCAGGGCCAATGTAGGGGGCATGACGTCGGCTGACTACTCGCCGGCCGTCTCGGAGGCCTTCTCTTCCTCTTGTGCCTTGGACGGTTCCTCCGCACCATCCGCAGCAGGCTTCGATTCTTCTGCGACGGCGTCGTCTTCCGCCTTCGCTCGAGCTTTCGCCTTCTTGCCCTTCTTCACTTTGAAGGTGAGGCCGTTTTCATTCTGCTTCTCGTCATAGGAGATCAGAATCGTGTCTCCATCGCCGAGGTCGGCGCTCAGGATCTGCTCGGCCATCGGGTCTTCGACGTACTTCTGGATGGCGCGGCGCAGCGGCCGTGCCCCGAACTTGGCATCAAAGCCCTTGTCAACAAGGAAATCCTTGGCGGCCTGCGAAAGCTCGACCTCGAGTCCGAGATCCCGAGCACGCTTCAAGAGCTCATCAGCCATGATGTCGATGATCTCGAAGATGTGCTTCTTCTCGAGCGGGTGGAAGACGATGACATCGTCGATACGATTGAGAAACTCAGGGTTGAAGACGCGCTTCAGGGCATCTTCAACGGTGCTTTTCATCGTCGTGTAGTTGAACGTCTCCTCGGTCTGCGAGAAGCCGATTCCCTTACCCAGGTTCTTGATGTCTCGCGCCCCGATGTTCGAGGTCATGATGATGATCGTGTTCCGGAAGTCCACGCGTCGGCCGAGGCCGTCGGTGAGGATGCCATCATCGAGCACCTGCAGCAAGATGTTGAACACATCCTGGTGGGCTTTCTCGATTTCATCGAGTAGGACGACCGAGTAGGGCTTACGGCGCACCTTCTCCGTGAGCTGCCCACCCTCTTCGTAGCCAACGTATCCCGGAGGCGCACTGACCAGGCGACTCACGGAGAATTTCTCCATGTACTCCGACATGTCGATCCGAATGAGCGCCTCCTGTGAGTCGAAGAGGTACTCTGTGAGCATCTTCGCGAGCTCCGTCTTGCCTACACCCGTGGGCCCCAGGAAAATGAATGAGCCGATGGGTCGTCTCGGGTCCTTGAGGCCGGCACGGGTCCGGCGGATGGCACGAGAGAGCTTTTCGATGGCTTCATCCTGACCGATGACTCGCTGCTTGAGTGCATCCTCCATCTTGAGGAGCTTCTTCTGCTCGGGCTGCGAGATCTTGTCGACCGGAATTCCGGTCATCATGGCCACTACCTGCGCAATGTTTTCCTGCGTAACGTCGTGGACCTCGGTCTCGGCCTTGCGCTCCCACTCCTTCTTGGCTTCTTCGAGTTCTTCCTGAAGCTTCTTCTCCTTGTCACGCAGGCGCGCGGCTTCCTCGAAGCGTTGGCTCTTGACGACCCGGTTCTTCTCTTCGCGGATCTCTTCAATCTTCTCTTCGAGGTCCACGATCTCTTGCGGAACGCGGATATTGGCAAGGTGAACGCGAGCACCGGCCTCGTCCATGACGTCGATCGCTTTGTCCGGAAGGAATCGATCCGTGATGTAGCGATCGCTCAGTTTGACGGCAAGCTCGATGGCCTCGTCCGAGTAGCGGACGTTGTGGTGCTCCTCATAATGGGTTTTGATGTTGCGCAGAATGTTGATCGTCTCTTCGGGCGTCGATGGATCGACGATGATCTTTTGGAAGCGGCGATCGAGAGCACCGTCTTTCTCGATGTACTGGCGATATTCGTCGAGCGTAGTGGCGCCGATGCACTGGATCTCTCCACGTGCGAGAGCGGGCTTGAACATGTTGGAGGCATCCAGGCTACCGGAGGCTCCGCCCGCCCCGACGATGGTATGCAGTTCGTCGATGAAGAGGATGACGTCCGGGCTCTTCTCGAGCTCGTTCATCACGGCCTTCATACGCTCCTCGAACTGTCCGCGGTATTTTGTGCCGGCCACAAGGGCCGCAAGGTCCAGCGTAACGATTCGTTTGTCATAGAGGACTCGGCTGACCTTCCGCTGGATGATCCGCATGGCAAGTCCCTCGGCGATGGCTGTCTTGCCGACTCCCGGTTCGCCGATGAGTACCGGGTTGTTCTTTTTCCGGCGGCTCAGAACTTGCGCGACCCGTTCGATTTCGCGTTCGCGACCTACGATTGGATCCAGCTTGTTCTCTTCAGCCAGCTTCGTCAAGTCTCGGCCGAAATTGTCCAGTACCGGGGTTTTACTCTTTTCCATCTTACTTCGCTCTTTTCCGTATCCCGAAGACGAGCGCCCGCTCGACCCGCTACTCCGAGAGGACGCCTTGCCGCTGATGATGGAGTCAAGCTCCGCCCGAACGGCATCGTAGGTAATCGAGAACCCCTGTTGCAAAATCTGGGCCGCGATATTCTCGTCATCGCGAAGCAGACTTAGCAGTAGGTGTTCTGTCCCTATTACGTCGCTCTTGTAGAGCTTAGCTTCCAGATAAGTGATTTTGAGAACCTTCTCCGCCTGCTTGGTGAGGGGGATGTTACCGACCGTGAGTGTCCCCCCGGTGCTACGGACAGTGTCCTCGATTGCCTTTTTAAGTTTGAACAGGTCACAGCCAAGGTTCCGAAGGATCTTGACCGCGATCCCTTCGCCCTCCCTGATTATGCCTAACAGCAGATGCTCGGTCCCGATGTAATCATGGCCGAGACGGATAGCCTCCTCTCGGCTGTAGGATATGACATCGCGGACGCGATTGGAGAAATTTCCTTCCATAATCTTGCTTCAACTACTTCAGCGCGGTTGCTCGACGATCGAGTCGCCCGCGCGGGTTCGGCGCCGCAGATCGGCGGAGAAGGGCCCGCAAACGACGCTTCCCGTCTGCACCGTCCCCACCGCAAATCTAAGCAAATTGAGAGCCAAGGTCGGCCTGGGTTCCGATCGCTCCGGAATCGATCGAAATAATCGCCCGATGCGATCGCTGTCCATGTCACGATACTCTTTTCTCCCGCAGCAAACAAAAGAGGCGCGGGTCCTAACGAACGACACGCGCCTCGAATGAAAACGTCCTGAGTCCACCCCACGTGCGCGCCACCGCTACTTGTTTAAACGACGGGGCGTGCGGAGGGTTCAGACGCTAGGCCGCGAAGCTCGATCCGCAGCCACAGGTCTTTGTAGCATTCGGATTGTTGAACGTAAATCCTCGGGCGTTCAGACCATCGTGATAATCGATCGTCGTCCCCATGAGATATAGACCGTGCCGCTTGTCCATATAGACCCGTATTCCGTCGACCTCGAAGGCCATGTCGTAATCGCGCATCTTGTCAAAACCGAGAATGTAGCTCATTCCGGAGCATCCCCCACCGCGGACACCCACTCGAAGGCTGAAGCCTTCCGGGATTTCCTTCGTGGCCATGATCTTCTTGATCTCCTGAGCAGCACGCTCACTCAGTCGGACGGGAGTAGCTTTGACTTCGGTTACGGTTGTGGACATACGGCAATGATCCCAATCTGTAAGATCCACTCAGAGCTTCTCGATCCAATTGACACGTTACCCAGAACGGTATCGGATCGCGTCGTCGCTGCGAAAGTGCAACGATAGGTCCACATACCGGTTCCGTTCCACGAAGGGGGGTACCGCCGTGCACCTTTTGGCTCGGCGATGGTAGTAGTTAGTGCCGCTGGTTTAGTAGGAGCGTGCGAGTACGATGGCGGCACGGCGGAAGACCGACCTTTCCCTGACCTCGTCGAACGCCTCCACGAGGACGATGTAGATGCCGGTTCGAAGCTGGCGTCCGAGATCATCTCTTCCGTCCCAGTAGAACGACCCTGAGTTCGACCCGAGTGTCGCGGTGGTGAGACGGCGTACTTCGACGCCATCGTGCCGAAAGATGCGGGCGCGAAGGAGCGCCGGCACGAAATCTACGTGATAGGCGATGGCGGCGAGATCTTCGTGGCCGTCTTGATCGGGAGAGAAGGGGTTCGGATTCACGGTGAGGCCGAGCTGCAACGGCGGCTCCTTTACGCTGAGCGCGACCGAGTTCGGGCGTCCCGGTGTCCCTCCGTCGGGATCCACGGAGCTCGTCCAGTTCGCGGGATCATGGCTTGGGCCGTTTAAATCGATCCGTTCGAGGGACGTGCCCCTCGAATCGACCAGGTCCGGATGATGCAGATCTGGATCATACCAGAGGCTGTCGATCAGCATGCTCACCGGGTGAAATAGCCGGATGACGTCCCCGCCATTCGGCAGAGTCAACGGGGCACGTGCGAAGAGAACGTCGCCGTTCGGCACATCTGGAAGTGTGTCGCGAGCAATGACATAGAAGGAGCGAGGCTCGGAAGCGGCAAGCGGAAGGGAGACGTCAACGGTATCGGCGTGGCCGTCTTCGTCAGTCCGATCCAGGAGATAAAGCCTGGTAAGACTAATCAGGCGATTCGATCTGTTGAACACCTCGATGTATTCGCTTTGGTCTACTCTTCCATCGAATGGATCGGTGAACGGTTCGTACATGATCTCATTCACGACGAGCTCGTGTTGCCGAGGGAGGAAGGCAATTCGGGCCTTCACTTGATCGCTGACATTTCCCCGACGATCGACCACGCCGGATACCGTCAGTTCTTCAGATGCGGACGATTTTGACATGTGTACGGCGAGCGTTGAATGTGACAGAGCCCGAAACGAGTCGGCTCGTGCCGCACCTATGCGAATCGATTCGGGGAGAAGAGCAAGTGTGTCGATCGGTTCGTCGAAATGCAGCGCGTAGATCCCGTGTGCGATCTCTTCGACGAAGAGCAGGTCGGGGCCTTGCGCGTCGGGCTCGTAAACACTATTGATCCGCCCGGGTGTGGCGCCGAAAGGATCCAGGGACGGGAGGAAATTGAAGGCGTCGGATGGACCGGCGGGATCGATTCGCTCGAGCGAGAATCCGGCAGGAGCGGCATCGTCGGCATACGCCACCGAATCGATCGCAGACCCATCGAACTCGAGCACGATATGGTCTCCTCCGTTGTTGAGTGCCGCCCATCTGGATGGCTCGATGAACGGTGCGCGACGAAACTGCTGAACGAAGGCCTCCGCATCGGATACAAGCACGGCAAATTCGCCAGGCCCGAATAGGACCTGCTCGCTCGTGACTTCCAGAGGTGGCGAGCGGGAATCACGAAAGGTTATTCGGCTGAGGTCGAAGCTCTCGTCAGATTGATTATAAAGCTCGATGAACTCGGCGCCCCCCGGAAGAGGATCGAATAGCACTTCGTTGATCACGATAGCGCCTTGATCCGGCGGCGGTGTAGCGGGCGGGGGAGGAGGTGGGGGTTCTGTTTCGTCGGGTTCGATCAGGACATCATCCACAAAAAAACTTTCCGCACCTGCGGCGGTGTGCTTGACCCATACGACGAAGTATTCGCCGGAACGGTAGCGATCGTCGACGGCCTCCAACACGACGTGGTTGCCTACCTCAACGGTCCAGTTTGACGCCGCATCCCTGCGAACGGCAACCTCCAAAAAGGACGAGTCCCCTTCGACGAGGGTACTCTGGGAGCGGGCAAGCTCCACCCGGTTGCTCAGATGGCCATCAGCCCGCCAGAGGGATATGGCGTCCGAATTGTTTGTACCAAGCTGCAGGTAATACCCCTCGATGGGGCCTTCCGGGTCATCGGAGTTTGCAGCCAGGAAGATGCGAGCTCCGTTGAACGTGCTGAGATTTACGCCTTGATGGGCAAACGTAAACGCCCATCGGCCGAATGCCGCATCCGAGCGCAGGGATAGGAAGATGGTATCGGATCGCGCTTCCCCGGCACTCTGTAGGGCCGGCTGTCCGCGAAGCTGCCCGATCTGCCAACGCTGAAGCTCGCCCGTCCACTCGGGATCGGTCAGGAGGTCGAGATCGGTGAAATCGTCGCTGATCTGCCCGTGAGCCGATTGGAGGGGGCCTACGAGCAGAATGATGACCAATGCATGGCGCATGCACGTACGGATGTCTGTTATCTAAACAGACACGCGGCGCGCGAAAATATAACCTCGTAACCCGGACGCCTATTGGGAGAGGGGTCGTCGTCTGGCGTAATGAAGCAGCAGTTTGGCCATAAGAAAAGCCGTTGGGGCCAGCGATCGCTCATCGATGTCGAAATGGGCATCATGGAGCGGATGCGCGGTTCGCTCGTCCGAGTAGGTTCCGACGCGAAGCAACATCCCCGGAACGCGCTCGACGTAGTGCGCGAAGTCTTCCGCCCCCATACTCGGGCGCGGGACGTGATAGATGACCCCGTCTCCGAAGACTTCGCGAATGACTTCCTCCGCATCGGCGACGAGTCGTGCGTCGTTGATTACGGGCGGTGACCCGCGCTGAATTTCGACAAGCGCCTTGGCCCCGTAAGTGCGGGCCGTATCATCGGCGACGTGCTGTACCAACTCGATGAGCCTTCCGCGCTCCTCGGGGCTGGTCGATCTCATCGTACCCCCGAACTCGACATCGCGAGGGATGACATTATAGGCGTCGCCGCCGCGAATGCGGCAAATGGTCAAGACGGATGGATTTCGAACATCCGTCATGCGACCGATCAGTTGGTAGAGCGCATTCATGACGAGGCTGGCCACCCAGATCGTATCGGTGGCTTCTTGGGGACGGGCTGAATGGCCCGTGCTGCCACCGTCGATTCGTACGGTGAACTGATCCGTCGAGGCCGTGATCGGCCCGGCCAGGAGCCCGTATTGTCCGACCTCGAGCGTCGGATCAACATGAACGGCGTAAATGGCTTCTACATCTTCGAGTACGCCCTCATCGATCATCAGGCCGGCGCCACTCGGCATGCCCTCCTCATTCGGCTGGAAGAAGACGCGAACGCGGCCATTCAGACGTTCACGGTTGTGGTGTAGCAGCAGCGCCACCCCGACGGCGAGCGCCGTGTGAGCGTCGTGTCCGCAGAGGTGCGCCACACCCGGGACCTGAGATGCGTACGGAGCATTCTTGGCGTCCTGGATGGGCAGAGCGTCTATGTCAGCCCTGTAGGCAATGGTCGGACCCGGTGAGGCGCCTTCCACATCGACGGAGAGTCCTGTGCCGGCGAGGGGCCCGCGAACCTCCAATCCGTGGCTCTCCAAAACGGCGCGGATGTACGCATAGGTCCGATGCTCTTCGAAGCCCACCTCCGGGTTTCGGTGAAGATGGCGGCGAACCTGGGACAGAAGCTCTGCAAATGCCGAAGGCAAGCCGTGCCCGTTTCCGCGATCGCCGAGTGTCAGGTCGACGTCGAGCAGAGGACGATTGATGGCATCACTCATAGAAGCTAACCGGCTACGCCGGCCTACTGTGCGGCGAAAAATCTTCGATAGCGCTCAACCATCTCGAGCGCTTCGGAACGAATGGCGGAAGCTGGGACGCGATCGTCGGCGAGCTCGATCTCGAGGCGCTGGAGCTCCGATTCGAACTCCTCTTGCGGAGCCTGTGCGAGATCCCAGTAGGCTTGTGCCCGCGCCATGCGCTGCTCGACAAGGTCCGGATCTTGCTCTGCCGACACATCCTGCAGAAGAGGCTCGGCGAAGAGTGCAATGGCCTCAGGCAAGCTCAGGCGCTCCGGGCCATAACGAGCATCACGCACATCTGAAGATGCCGTTCCGTCGAACTCGGACAGCAACGTGGCGAAATCAGGAAGTGCAAAACCGGGGACGGCTTCCGCATATCGCCGGTCCTCAGGTGTGAAAGTCTGCCAGTGTTCCTCCATCAGGCTTAGGAGCAGTAGGAGGTTGCTTCGTTCCTCCTCGCCGGCCGTTCGACCGAGCATGGCATCCTCCAGCTCGGGCAGGTGCACTACGCCCTCCTCATCATCCAGGGAGAAAAATGCCCAGAGTAGCCGGGCCGCGTCGAGGACGGCCACCATGGTCGCCACCTCATCGCGATCGCGAAAACGGGGGTCGAAAGACCGCCAGTCGATGTCGTAGAAGTCGAAGATCGGACCCGCGAATCGAGCCAGGGATTCGAATCGAATTCCGGAGCGACCGGACAGATAAACGTCGAGCGCCTCTCGAAGCCGCTCGACCGAATCCTGAAAGGAGCCTTGATCACCGGGAGGAGTCAATGCTAAACCAATCCACTTCGCTTGCGGATGAACCATTCGACGGTCAATAGCACCACGATGGCGCCCAGAAAAATATAGCGACGGCGCAGCTCAGTTTCGGAGGACTGCTCCACGATCGTTGCTGCAAGAGCGCCGGAAGATGCCAGGTCGGATGCGAAGCGTTGCACGTCGGCATCCCGCAGGAACTCTCCGCCGGAGCGATGGGCGATCTGCCGGAGGAGAGCCGCATCCGCGCGCGTCTCCTTGTACTCGAGCGTCAGGCGTCCGACGGCGAAGGATCCCGAATCCATGCCCATTTCGCGTCCGTTCAGACTTGCGGTGGCCGTGTAGCGGTAGCTACCCTCGGGGAAGC
>Ga0079224_100006990_pt1 | contig 15049 bp, 15 predicted proteins | sample Stecom2015_FD_80414 | JGI IMG/M metagenome (GOLD analysis project Ga0079224, IMG submission 80414) | Agricultural soil microbial communities from Utah to study Nitrogen management - Steer compost 2015 | ecosystem: Environmental > Terrestrial > Soil > Agricultural land | place: USA: Utah...
CTTTCTTGGTGGATCCGGTCGGGTCCGGCCGTCTACAGACGTTCACGGGAACATGGCGGGAACACACCCCACCTGCTTTCGCCAGCACTCCTGCACCCTTCCCATCCCGGAGCCGGAGGCCCCCGCCGGAGGCAAATCCACTACCTCGGCGGTCGCCACGACCTTCGTGCTGGTGCGGCCGGCCGGCGCGCGCGGCGGGCCGGAGGTCCAGAGCGCGGCGCCGTGCCGGCCGGTCGCGCCGCGCGGAGCGCGGCGCCTTGATCCCGTAGAGGCAAATTCGGCAATGGTCAGCGTGTGGGCGCGTACCGGCGTAGCAGGGTGAAGACCTGGTCATGGTGCTCTGGGCTCGTGATGGCTGCCCCGAGGGCCACCAGGTCAGCCCCGGCTTCCAGGTAGTCTGGCGCGGCCTTGGCGCTGATGCCGCCGGTGGCGACGTAGCGCATGCTGGGGAAGGGGCCCCGGATGGCTCGAAACCAGCTGGGTCCGAGCGTGGCGGCGGGGAAGACCTTCACCCATCGGCAGCCGAGTCGGTGAGCGTGCTGCACCTCGCTGGGGGTGGCGGCACCGGGCAGGTGCGGCAGTCCTGTAGCGGTGCTGGCGGCCAGTACGTCTGGATCAAGCCCAGGGGCTACGGTGTACGCCGCGCCGGCTTTCCGTGCGACGTCGACCTGTTCCGGTGTGATGACTGTGCCAGCGCCAACCGTCTTGCCGCGCTCATGTCCGGCGGCCACTGCGGCGGCGAGAGCTGGTACCTGGTCCGGCTTACCGATCGGTACCTCCAGTAGCTCGATCCCGAGATCCCAGGCCTGGTGTGCGACCTTCACGGTCTGCTGTTCCGGCAGGCCCCGCAGGACGGCCATGATCCGATGATCACGAAAGATTTGATCGAGGCTGGTCATACTAGCTCCTGAGCTGGTTCCTGGGCTAGTTGGCGGTTGAGCACCCGGGCCACCAGTTCCTTCGCCTGATGCTGTAGCGGGTCCGATAATGCTGAGTTGTCCACCACCAGATGCGGAGCTGAGGGCCGGAAGTCAATATCGATGCTGGCCAAGTAACCGGGCCAGTCGGCAAGCTTCGCCGCGTCACGGGCGGCTCCTCGTATCCGTAGGTAGGTGTGCATCGTCTCCGCGTCGCAGTACACCCAGATGATCGTGATGTGCGCTCCCAAGCCTGCGAAGGAGGCACGGGTGCGCCGGATCCAGCTCGGGTCGGGCTAGCTCCCGTAGGAATGGCGCGGTGACGATGACGCTGTCTCCACACTCGACGTTCTCACGGGTCGCTGCTAGCAAGGCTTCGTACTCACGCGGCCGGATGGCCCGCAGATGGACCTCAGATCCCCGATCATGAGGGGACTGCCCTAGCGCCTCTAGCGCAGTCTCGACAACAGGGCGGGTCAGGGTGTCCTAGATGGCGCCGGCACGGCGGAGCGCCGCCACTTCGTCCGCCGTATAGCCGCAGATTTCGGTCAGTACCTGGTCGGTGTGTTCTCCCACCGTAGGAGGGCGTCGCCAAACCCCACCTGGGGTTCGCGAAAGCTTTAGCGGAACTCCGGGCAGGCGCAGCCGGCCGTCCGGCCCCCGCGAGTCGGGCACCTCAACGATCATCTCCCGCTCACGCAGCTGCGGGTTGTCCTGTACCTGATCCAGCCCAAGCACGGGCCCGTACGGCACTCCGGCAGCCGCTAGTCGCTGCGAGACCTCGTCCAGCGACAGCCTGCTAGTCCACTCTTCAATTATGGTCTCAAGCTCATCGACGTTCTCCATCCGGGCATTGCCGGTGGTGAATCGCGAGTCGTCCGCCAGAGACGGCTTGTCCATCGCCTCACAGAGTGCCCGGAAGAGTCCGTCCGATGCTGCGTCAATGTAGACAAAGGCGTCACCACGAACCCGGAACAGGTTGCCGGGAGCGGTGGCGTTGTCCCGATTGGGTAGTGTCACGGGCGGCTCGGCCCCGTTCAGCACGGCGGTGACCGAGTGACCGACTACCGAAAACATGGCATCGAACAAGGCTAGGTCGATCCGCTGGCCGACACCAGCGCGCTCTCGCTCGAACAGCGCCAGTGCCACCGCATATGCGCAATACAGGCCGGTGACGTGGTCAGCGACATAGTTGCTGCTAACTCGGGGACCGGCAGAATCCTCGACCAGGGTCATCGCCCCAGACATGGCCTCCACTACGGGGTTGAGCGCTGGCTTGTTGCGTAGCGGGCCGTTCTGGCCGAACCCGGACACTGATGCCACCACCAGGCGAGGGTTGCGCTTCTGCAACGCCTCGTAGCTCAGCCCCATCGCTGCTAGGGTCCCTGGCCGGTAGTTCTCCACCAACACGTCCGCCCAGTCCACCAGCCGCCACAGCACTTCCACCCCGGCCGGATTCCGGGTATTGACAGTTATTCCGCGCTTGTTGCGGTTGTAGTGTAGGGCGTAAGCCCCATCACCGCCGATCTTTGGCTCCAGCCCTCTCGTGTCTTCGCCGCCGGGCCGTTCCACCTTAATTACGTCGGCCCCCATGTCTGCTAGGAGCATGGTGCAGAGCGGCCCGGCAATCCATCGGGATAGATCGAGTACACGGATGCCGTCCAGCGGTGGTTTCCCGGTCGGTGTCACGACGACTCCTCTCGTTCGGCTGCCACCGCGGCCAGTGCGGTAGCCACGTCCTGTTCGTTGTTGAAGTAGTGGAAGCCCACCCGGAATCTGTCTGAGGAGACAGTCGCCCGTACGCCGGCGCGCCGGAACGCCGCTGCTACTGCGTCTGGCCGGGTGGTATAAGCGGCTACGATCTGGCTCGGTTCGCCGTGACCGGCGACCTTCCAGCCTTGCTCCTGCAAGCCGTCTCGGAACTCTCTGGCCAGCGCCAAGCAGTGTCGCTCGACCTGTTCGCGGTCTGCTTGGGACAGCAGTTCCAAGGCAGCGGCGGCGCCAATCCACGCCAGCCAAGCCGGTGAAGTGTCCAGCTTAGCCGCACTATCGGGAAGGTCCGGCGAGCCACCGAAGTAGCCGTGAGGCAGCCGGGTCGACTTCCAGCTAGTCGCCAGTGGTCGTAACTCAGGTACTCGGTCGGGACGAACTACTAGCCACGCCGCCCCGCGTGGGCACAATAGCCACTTGTAGCCATGGCAGGCCAGGTAGTCGGCATGGAGCCCGACAAGATCGGTCGCGAGCGCACCCAGTGTCTGCGACGTGTCGACGAACAGTCGTGCCCCTACGCGATCTGCTGCCGACCGGACCCGATGCAGGTCCACCCGCTCCCCGTCGGAGCTAAGTACTTCGCTGACCGCTACCAGTGACGTGCCTGCGGTAATCGCTGCGGCCAGCGACTCCGCTCGCGGCAGCCCGGGACGCAGCGGTGCCCGTATCACGGTTAGGTCCGGTCGATTTGCTGCCAGCCACGGGAAGAGGTTGCTACGGAACTCGTCCTCAAGCACTACGACATGGCCGGGAGGGATGGACGCTGCGACTGTCGCCGCGGCCTCGGCCACCGATCCGACCAACGCGACCCCTTCCTCGGGTACGCCGGTATAGCGGGCGAACAGCCCTCGTACCTGCTGGGGCCGGGCATCCCAGTCCAGCCAATCGAACGATCCGTCCAGCCAGTTGCCAACCGCGGTTGTCAGGGCCTGCGCGACCGGCGCTGCCGCCGGTGGACTGCCTGGTGTGTCCAGCCAGGTCCACTCATGTACAGCTGGGAAATGGTCGCGGAATTGCGCCGGTGTCAACCCGACCGACGTTGAATCGGTCACGGCGCACCCTTGTAGCTGGGTATCGCCACCACAGCTTCGATCTCCACTAGCAGGTCGGGCGTTGCGAGGCCGGACACGATCGCCAGGGAATGCGTCGGCGGTGGGTCACTACCGAACCACTCATCGAACACCTCGGTACGCGCGGCGTAGAAGCCGCTGAGGTCGGATGCGACGACCATGGTGAAGAGCTTCACCAAGTCACGTGGAGTTGCCCCTAGGGATGTCACCAGCTCGCCTAGGTTGCGCAGTGCCTGCCGGGTCTGCGCATACAGATCGGAACCGGCCAGGCTTCCGTCTGGCAGGTTCCCTATCTGCCCTGAGAGAAAAGCGATGTCGGTGCCGGCGGCCACCCGCGCCACATGGCTGTAGCGGCCCACCGGTGCCGCCACCGTAGGCGGGCTGGTCAGTCTGATCCGGTCACTGTTCATCGTGATCTCCTCGGATCCCGTTCTGGGGAATCAGCACGGACCGCTCGACCGGCCAGTGCGCCATCACTCGGCCCCCCACTCTGACGTGCGGCAGCATGCCAGGCGCGGCACGAGCAGCGCCTCGTACACCACAGTCGGTGTCGAACTTGATGAGCTGGTATGCACCCTGGTAGACGATGTCGGTGACGGTGGCGCCGAGAGCGTTGGTTTCCGGCTCCGGAGACGACCCATCTGGAGCTAGGGTGACGTTCTCCGGCCGTACTACCACGGCTCCCGAGCCGTTGGGCTCCAGCGCCTGTTCCGGAACCCGGATCACAAAGCCATCCCCTTCCAGCAGGGTGCCCTCGCCGGTGCGGCGTATCCTCCCCTGGAATACATTGGAGTTGCCTAGGAACCTTGCGACGAACAAAGATGCGGGTGCGCGATACAGGTCCTGCGGGGTACCCACCTGCTCGATTGCGCCCTTGTGGAACACTGCGATCCGGTCCGACAGAGCCAGTGCCTCTTCCTGGTCGTGAGTCACGAACACGAAGGTGATTCCGAGCTCCCGGTGCATCGCCGCGATCTCGTCTCGCAGCCGCTCCCGCAGGTTCTTATCTAGTGCACTTAACGGTTCGTCCATCAGCAGCACGGGGGGATTGAACACTACCGCTCGAGCCAGTGCCACCCGCTGCTGCTGCCCGCCGGAGAGCGCGTTCGGCCGCCGATGCTCGTACCCGGTCAAGCCGACCAGGGCGAGAACGTCGGCGACACGACGACGGATTTCCGGTGCCGGCACTCGTCGACGCCGGAGCGGAAAGGCGACGTTCTCCGCCACGCTCAGATGCGGGAACAACGCATAGTGCTGGAAAACCATTCCCAGCCCGCGTCGGTGCGGCGGCAACCGGCTGACGTCACGGCCGTCTAGCTCTACCCTGCCGCTGGTAGGCCGGATGAAGCCGGCGATCATGTTCAGCGTGGTGGTCTTGCCGGAGCCACTTGGGCCGAGTAGGGTCATGAACTCACCGCTGGCGATGTCCAGATTGATGTTATCGACCGCTGGCGCGGCACCGGCAGCAAAGCGCTTACTGAGATTCCGTAGCGTGATGTGCCCAGTCCGGCGAGGCTCGGGTGGACTCAGCTCCGATGTACTCATTCCGTTCTGCCTCTCATCCCGCTCAGCCGCTCATCCGGTCCCAGCCTTATCGGCTTCGATAATGCAGAGCGGCTTACCGGGGACAACGGTCTCGTCTGCGGCACATAGCAACTCCACCACCACCCCGCTCACCGGGCTCGGAATTTCAGTGGTGGCTTTCGCCAGCTCGAGCTCGACAAGGGCCTGCCCGATATCCACCCGTTGGGCGGCCGTCACCAACCACTGCGCCAAGACCACTTCTTCTCCTGCGTCGGCCGGCAGCGGCGGCACCTTCACGGTCACCTTCACGGCATCCCTCCTTTCGCGATGTTCGACGATCAGGCGTAGACGTGGGAGAACATCGCTGCCAGGGGTGGTTCCGGCGCGATCCGACTGTCTGCTACCGCGGCGGCCACGGTTGCGCGTACTCGTTCTGCCAGTTGGTCTGCGGCGGTGTCGTCCATGTCGCCGCTGATCAGGAGGCGGTGTCGGGCGATCGCGATCGGATCCCGCGCCCGCCACCGCTCCAGCTCCCCGGGGCGCCGGTACGGGCCAGTATCGCTGCGTGAGTGGCCGCTGTAGCGGTATGTCTTCGCCTCAATAAAGGTGGGGCCCTCGCCAGCTCGAGCGCGATCCGCGGCTCGACGCACTGATTCGGTGACGGCGTCAACGTCCTGCCCGTCGACCTGCTCGCCCGGCATGCCGTAGGACCCGGCCCGTACCACGAGCTCGGTCACGCTAGTGGTGTCTTCAATCCGCGAGTACTCACCGTAGAGGTTGTTCTCGCAAACGAAAACCACCGGCAACGACCAGACCGCGGCCAGGTTGAGCGCCTCGTGGAATGCGCCAATATTAGTGGCGCCGTCCCCGAACACTGACACCGCCACAGCGTCTGTGCCTCGCAACTGGGCAGCTAGGGCAGCGCCGGCAGCCACCGGTATTCCGGCCCCGACGATCGCGAAGGTGGGCAGCAGGCCAATCTGAGGGTCGCTCAAGTGCATGGAACCGCCCAGACCTTGGATACAGCCGCTGCGGCGTCCCATCACCTCACCGATCAACGCCGCCGGGGTCATGCCTAGCGCTAGCGCCAGCCCATGCCCACGGTAGGTGCAGGTGAACAGGTCGCCAGGGCGGGTGCCGGTCGCGATCCCAACCGCTACCGCCTCCTGGCCCTCACCCAGGTGGGTGGTGCCCCGCACCTCGCCCGCGGCAAACAAGTCGGCGATTGCCTCCTCGACGGCCCGGATCTCCAGCATCCGTTCCAGCCGCGCTACTGGTCCGGTCGCAAGGTCAAGTCGGCGACGTGTCGTCGTGGACACGGTGTCTTGCTCAGACGATGTCACCTGTGTACTCCTCCCACCAAGGGGCCGGCATCTCGCCCTTCTCCAGCCAGTGCGACAGCTGCGCAGCCAAGTAGTCCGGACTCGGGACGTAGCGTTGCTCCAGCGACGCTGCGAACGGCACCGGCGCCGGCGGCGCACTCACGCGCAGCACAGGTGCCCGGAGTGTCGAGAAGTGCCGTTGCGCCACGTAACTGGTGAGGTTGGCGCCCCAAGCACTGCCGCCAGGACTATCGTCCACCACCGCTACCCGACCAGTGGCCGCTGTCTGGGCCCCGATTGTGGCGACGTCCAATGGATAGAGCGACGCAACATCCACCACCGCTAGGTCATATCGCGGAGCAAGCCGGTCCGCTGCTGCCATAGCTACCGCCACCATCTGCCCAGCCGCGAAGACGGTTGCTGCGCCCCCAGGCCGCACCACTCGGGCGGTCATCAGGTCGGTGTGGTCGGCCGTGCGTTCAACTTCCTCTCGCCGGCTGTAGAGGGCTCGTGGTTCCAGCACCACCACCGGGTTGTCGTCGAGGATCGCAGCCCGCAGTAGGCGGTACGCGGAGGCGGCGCCGGACGGCATCACTACTCGTAGCCCCGGCGTGCCTACCAACCAGTGCTCCATTGTCTGGGAGTGTTGACAGCCGAACCCCAAACCCGGTCCGGCTGAGCCGCGGACCACTAACGGTGTGGCGAGGGCGCCATCGGACAGATAACGCATCTTGGCCGCCTCGGTGACTAGCTGGTCCAAGGCCACACCGAGGAACTCTGCGAACATGATCTCCACGACTGGTCGTAGTCCGGCCACTGCGGCGCCAACCGCCGCTCCGAGGAAGCCCATCTCGGAGATCGGTGTGTCCCTGACGCGGTCGGGTCCGTGCCGATCCAACAACCCCACCGTTGTCTTGAACACCCCTTCGGCGCGGGCGACGTCCTCGCCGAGCACCACCACCCGGTCATCGGCGTCCATCGCATCGGATAGCGCCGCGGCAACCGCGTCGCTCATCCTCATGCGTTCCCGTTTGCTCACTTTCCGGTTGGTTCCCTTCCTGTCACGCCGTTAGAACGGCACGCGGGCATCGATCCACCCCAGGCAGACTTTGGTTTCATCGGGCAGTGCCGCCCAGACCTCGCACTCGATCCACCGCTCGCCCTGTTCTGGCCGGACTTGGGTCACCACTGCACGGACTACCAATTCGTCCCCGGGACGCACCGGTGCCACGAAAGCGATGTTCAGGTGCCCGGTTAGCAGCCACCAGGGGCCGAAGAACCGGGTGGCGAGCTCCGATACGTAGCTGGCTGACATCAGGCCCTGAGCCAAGGTGTGTTCGAGCCCTTCGGCTCGGGCCGTCGCAAGGTCGGTATGGGTGGTCCGCCAAAACTGCTCTACATTGGAGTAAACCGACATCTGTGCTTGATGCACCCGCTTGGTCAGGGGTGGAAGCACCATCCCGGGGGTCACTTCGGCTAGGGGGCCAGCCACCATGGTGGCGCCCGACGGGATCTCTCCGACGACCCGCCGTGGTCGCTCCTCATCCCGGGACGTGCCTCCGCCCAGCTTCGTCGGGTCCCCGATGCCGGCGGACTCCGTGGCCCGGTGTCGCAACAGTAGCCGGTTGTCCACCAGCGATCGCGCCTCTGCCTCGGTGACCCACACGCCGCGTCCGCGCCGGACGTACTTGTCGGTGATGACCCCGGTGAGCCGGACTGGTTCGTCCCTCCGGACAGGGCTGGCGAACCACGCCTCCTCCCGCTGATGCAACCCGATGTCCCGGTTCGGGTCGAAACGGGTGTTGAGCAGCCGAAGTGCGTCGGCGAGTAGCGCCGCGGCTGGGGCCACCGGCTCGCCGAACGGGGAGCCGTCATTGTTCCACCAGAGTGGATCGTCTACTGAAAACGCATACTTGCGCAGGTAGTGATCATCCACCACCAAGTCCAGGGGTCCAAGCTCTTCCCCGACCTCGATGGTGTCGAACGCGACCGGCTTCAGCCCGCCCGCGTCAGGCCCTACCAGCAACTGGTGCGGGTTACCGTCCATCAACTTGCCTTCTCCCCTTCGGCTCGTCCGGTCTCATGTCCTTACCAGCGCTCATGCCAGTCCGTCCGAGAGTCGGATCAGGGCAACACACAAGATCTGGCATGCCTGCACCACCTGGTCCACCGCCACCCACTCGTCCCTGGTATGCGCCTGCGCCACGTCCCCCGGCCCGAAGAGCAGCACCTCGCTTCCGTGCCCGGCGAACGCACTTGCGTCGGTGCCGTAGGTCACACAGCCGGGGGTGTCCCCGTGCCCAAGGTCCCGGCTAGCGGTGAGGAAGCTGTTGGCAAGTGCCGATTCGGGGTCGGTCTCCCAGCCCGGGAAGCCGGGACCATCCCAGCGCACCCGTACTGGGTGAGCAGCAAGCCAGTCGTCCTGCTCGCCAAGCTGGCGTAGTGCCGCAGTGAGATCACGCCGCACCACGGCCAGGTCCTCATCGGGCAGTGCACCGATCCGTCCCTGCAGTAATGCCTGCTCAGGCAGAGTAAGGCGCCAGGACCCGGCACGCACGTGCCCCACTGAGGTCGGCACTGCCGCCGGCAACGCGCGAAACAGCGGGTGCGTCACCCGCCGTTCGCGCTCCGACCAGAAGTCCATGATTCGCTGGTAGACCAGGGTCAGCTTCTCAAAGGCACTAACCCCTTCCCATGGGGTCGATACATGGGCGGCAATGCCGTCCACTTCCACTGAGAATGGCTGAGCGCCCCCGGCGGCGGTGATCACCCGGTTGCCGGTTGGTTCCAGTACCACGGCAGCATCCGGCGGCCCGGTGTGCTCAAGCATCGCCGCAGTACCGATGCCGCCTGACTCCTCGCCTACCACCGCCTGCAGTTCAAGCGTGTAGTCAAGGGTGATCCCGGCTCGCCGCAGGCAGTGCAGCGCAAACATCGCCACTGCCAATCCTGCCTTCATGTCAGCTGTGCCGCGCCCCCAGATCCGACCGTCCGCGACCACCCCGGCGAACGGAGGATGGGTCCAAGCGACCTCGTCACCGGCTGGGACCACGTCCAAGTGCCCGTTGAGCACTATCCGTCGCCGCACGCTACCGGCGACATGTCCGGCAGGCTCCCAGCGCACCACCACGTTTGGACGAGCGTCGAGGTTGCGTTCTGCCGGAAATCGGCGCGCGACCTCGGAGTTCGGGTCGATGACCTGCTCGATCACGTCGAACCCGTGCGCTTGCAACCAGTCGCGCACACCCGCGGCTGCTGGCGCTTCCTCACCCGTAACGCTCGGACGGGCGACCAGATCGGATACCAGTGCTACCAGCGCGTCGCGGTCTTCAGCGACGGCAGCCACCACCCGCTTCTCCGCGGCTCGCAGGTGCCCGGTCATGACTGCTCCCGCCGTGCGGTGCTGGAGAAGTCCTGGATCGCCGCCCGCCGGGCACGAGGGGATGCGACCACCAGCAGCAGTAGGGCAGTCGTGGCCGCGACCACAATCGTGGACGCCGCAGCGATCGTCGGGTCGGTCTCAGTGGTGACGCTGGTGAACATTTGCACCGGCAGGGTGCGTAGCGCCGGACTGGTCAGAAACAGCGAAATCACCACCTCGTCGAAGGAGACGGCAAAGGCGAACACCGCGCCGGAGAGAACCCCGGGCGCCGCCAGCGGAAGGGTTACTGTCCTGAACGTGGTCAGCGGGGAGGAGCCGAGACTGGCGGCGGCTCGCTCCAACTCCGGGTCGATGGTGCGTAGGTTCGCCACCACTGCGACCGTGACGAACGGGATAGCGAAGCCGGTGTGCGCAATCACTAGGCCGAGGAATGTCCCGGACAGTCCTGTGCGAAGAAATACGATGTAGATGGCGATAGCAGCCACTATCTGCGGCAGAATGATCGGTGTGAGCAAGATGCCGCTCATGGCTCCCCCACCGCGTAGCCGACCGCGCACAATCCCGAATGCGGCAGCGGTGCCGCATACGGTTGCCAGCACGGTCACTACCGCCGCCAGCCGTAGCGAGGTAAGGAGGCTGTCTAGCCAGATGGGGTGCGTGAAGAAGTTGCGGTAGTAGTCCAGTGACCAGTCTGGTGGCGGGAACATGAAGCTGGATCGGCCGGTGAAGCTCATTGGAATAACCACCAGCGTCGGCGCTACCAGCCACAGTCCAGCCAGGATCGCTAAGGCCTTCAGGTACCAGGGGATTCGGCCCTGCTCAGTCATCGCTACGGTTCCCTTCCGGCACTAGCGGCGGCCACGCTGGACCGAGCTGCCCGAGCTGTCAACGCCAGTAGGCCCAAGGTCAGCACCAGCACCAATACCGCCAGAGCGCCTCCCATGCCGAACTGGAGCAGGTTTTGCACCCGGGAAGCGATTAGTTGCGATACCATCCACTGCCTGGGCGAACCCAGTAGGGCGGGCGTGACGTAGAAGCCGAGCGCCAGCACGAATACCACTGAGCTGCCGGCGAGGATCCCGGGTACCGACAGGGGCAGGTACACGCGCAGGAACGCCACCACCGGCCGGGCACCCAGCCCAACCGCCGCCTGCACCAGCCGGCGGTCGATTCCTTTCAGGTTCGCGTACAGCGGCAGTACCAGGAACGGCAACAGCACCTGCGCGGTGCCGATGGTCACTGCAGTGGTGGTGCCGAGTATCGATACCGGCCCGACGCCGAATAGCCCCAGCAGCCTGTTGATCGGGCCGGTATCGCCGAGCAATACGACCCACGCGAAGGTGCGGGCCATTAGGCTGGTCCAGAACGGCATCAGCACCACCGCGATCATCAGCACCCGCACCCACCGTCGGCACACCGTCATGGTGTACGCATACGGGTAGGCCACCAGCAGGCAGAGCAGAGTGACCAGCACGGCCATCCTGACGGTGCGAAACAGGATTGTTCGAGTGGTCTGGTCTCCGAGGGCCGAGAAGTAGTTGTCCAGCCCGGTGGTCGGTTCCGTGAGGCTGAGATGCAGCAGTACTCCGACCGGGACCAGGAACGACGCACCGACTACTAGTAGTGCCGGGACGGGCAACCCGTACCAAAGTGCCCGACGCGAAGCCGGAACGCCGCCCGTGGTGGACCGCGCAGCGCCCGAGGCGTCGCGCGGTCCACCGGTGCGAGTCAGCTGGCCGCCCACTCGGTCCACCGCTCCGTGGCCTCGTCCAAGTTCTCGGCCCACCACTCTTCGTCACGCCAGAGCCCGGTTCCTTCGTCCTGGCCAAGCGGAAGGTACGCCCGCTCGAGCTCGCTCACGTCCGGCTCAGCGTCGACGTTGATCGGCGCGTACGGAATGTTCTCGGTAAGGGTCTCCTGCGCCTCCGCGGTCACGACATAGGCCAGGAACTCCATTACCAAGTCGTAGTTCTTGGTGCCCTTGGGCACGACAAATACATCGTGATAGAAGATGGCCTGGTTCCATACCGGAGCGATTGGGGCGCCGTTGGCTGCCGCTTCGTACGCCCGACCCGGCCACGCCAGCACCATGTCCACGCTGCCGTTGGTCATCGCTTCCTGTTGGTCCGCTCCGGATTCCATGAAAACTAGGTCATCCCGGATCGTGTCCAGCTTGGCAAACGCTCGGTCGTAGTCGATCGGATATAGGTCCTCGGGCGCTACGCCGTCCGCCAGCAGTGCCACCTCCAACGTCGCCTGGTTGACGTCGTTCTGCACTGCCCGGGTGCCTGGGAAGTTTTCAGTGTCGAAGAAGTCGACCCAAGACTGCGGAGGGTTGTCACCGTAGGTATCGGTGTTGTAAACGAGGATGAACGCAGACTTCATGTTCGGCACCGCGCAATCCGACCATAGCCCTTCCTCCACCCTGGAGACGTCCACCACGTCATAGTCGATCTTCTCCAGATACTCCCCGCAGTACTGGTGGGCGAAGTAGGGGAACGCCTCCATGACGTCCCAGGTGACGTTGCCCGCATCTACCTGTGCCCGCAGCTGCGAGTAGCTCAGCGGCGAGTGTTGGTGGATGGTGACACCGGTCTCCGCCATGAACGGCTCAATGAAGGCGATGGTCTGGGCCTCCTGGTAGGACCCACCCGCGCCGACGAACGTGAACGAACCGCCATCGTCTCCGTCGCCGTTCGATGAGCAACTAGCTAACGTCAGTACGAGCACGCTGGCGCTGGCGAATAGCCGCCACCGCCCAGAATTGGTCGTCATTGTTCGTTTCCTTCCGTAGATTGGACCCAACATCATCCGGTCAGTTCGCCGCTCTCTTCGACGGTCTCTCGGGCGCGGAGCAGATTTGTGGCCATTGTCGCTGCCTCGGTCAGAGTGTTCTTGAGAATCGCCTGCTTAGCGGAGAATCTCGTCACCGGGAGCGAAACCGTGAATGAACCGGCAGGATGCCCACTGCAGTCAAAGAAAGGCACTGCCATACAACAGACGCCCTCCTGGAATTCTTCATAATCTATCGCTAAACCCCGCGCCCGAATAACGGCGAGGTCACGCACCAAGCCTGCATAGGTGGTGGTAGTCCGTGGCGTGAGACTACGCAGCTCCACATTCTCGAACATCAGCCGGACCTGCTCTTGCGGCAGATAAGCCAGGATCGCCTTGCACGACGCGCGGGCGTGCATGTTCCCGTTGTATCCGACGTCGAGCCCGCGGATGGTCAGTGCGTGGTTCCCGGTGATGTACTGCTGGAGAAAGATCGTTCCGTGGTACCAGCCACAAATGTACGAGGTCTCCTCGGTCTTCATATGGACCCGAGTCAGTAGCGCCGCCAGCTCTGGGGACGGTCCAGACCGCTGCTGGATCCGGCGAGCCAGCGCCGCTGAGCGCGGACCGAGCACGAAAGCGCCACCCGCCAGCCGACTCACATGCCCGGTAGCCCGAAGCGTCCGTAACAAGTGATACGTGGTTGGTTGTTTGATTCCCAATTCTCGGGCGATTCGCTTTGCGGGCAGATCCTGATCAGACCTCGCCAGCAGCTCCAAGACATCGAGGCCACGTTTAAGCGTACTGAGAACCTGTACGTTCTCAGCCACTCCGCCTGAGTGGTCCCCGGGTCCGCGATCCGTCATTGAACTGCCCCCAGCATGATGCGGTGCCCCGACGCCGGGCCAACCGGCTTCCGAGACAGGAAGCTTGCATGCGCGGGTGACCCGTTGTCAAGAAGTTGAGAGTCGAGTTCGATTATTTGAAATAGGAACGTCGCGAGTATTCGGACTTCCAACCTCAGCCAGGCATTCGACCGGATGATTCCGGCACTAAACCCTCTCAGTGAGTGGGATCAGGCGGCGTGGACCACAAGTAGGCTGTGGCACTACCCGCTTGCACACAGGACCACGGGAATACAGAGCAAAGCGGTCACAATCAGTACACAGTCAGTGTCCTCACGGGTTACGGGCCCGAGCCCAGTGGGTCATCCGAGCACAGATCACCGGAACTAGCCCTCGACAAGTCGGGTGGTGCAGATCACCAAACTCGGACATGATCCGGATACAGGCTGCTCTCCCGCTTAGCGAGCTTGCCGCTGCTGGGGCGTGAGAGTGCGGACGCGGCCCGTGTTGGCGCTGCCATAGCGGTCCGCCGATAGAACCCTGGCTCGGCCAGGAACTAGGCCGCTAGAAGAGACCGCTCGCACTCGCCGTTGCGAGGTGCCTGGTGCCGCCGCCCCCGCCACGACCGTCACCGGTGCGTACATCACCGTCACGGAGCGCGCGGCGCGTCGACCCATCGCGAACCGGTCGCTGATACCCGCTCCGAAGGTTACTTCTTCGCCCCAGGATGTCCGAACGGCCGCTGCGCGACGCTGGTGTTCTCATACCGCCATCCGTGCGGTCACGCCCACGTACTCCTCCGAAGATAGGGGACCAGACCGGGAAGGACCCCACTATGGACGGGCGGGCACGGATGGCGCCTAAGCCGACGGAGGTGGAAGACCGAACCTGAACGGACTCCCACCGGCGTGCGACGAAGAGCATGCTGGCGAACATCCATCGTCTACATGATCAGCCTCCGCTGTGCTGGGCACGCTCAAAGGGCTCAGCGGGCAAGTCGGGCGGCCGGAGGTGGCACCGGTCGCTGGCCCGGGCCGGTGTACGCCGAGAGCGGCCGGATGAGCGTGTCTGTCGCCATCTGTTCGATGATGTGCGCGGTCCAGCCGGTCACCCTGGCCATGACGAACAGCGGCGTGAACATCGGGATGTCGAATCCCATGAGGTGATAGGCGGGAGCCGCCGGAAAGTCGAGGTTGGGGTGGATCGCCTTGGCCTTCTTCATGGCCGCCTCCAGAGCCTCGTACATGTCCACCCAGCGCTGTCCGCCGGTCAGGGCGGCCAGTTTCACCAGCGCGGCCTTCATCGTGGGTACGCGGGAGTCCTGGTTCTTATAGACGCGGTGCCCGAATCCCATGATTTTGTTGCCGGCGGCCAGCTGGTCCCGCAGCCAGGCGTCGGCATGCGCAGGGTCGTCGATCTCGAGCATCATTCGCATGACCGCTTC
>Ga0079224_100006991_pt1 | contig 15049 bp, 14 predicted proteins | sample Stecom2015_FD_80414 | JGI IMG/M metagenome (GOLD analysis project Ga0079224, IMG submission 80414) | Agricultural soil microbial communities from Utah to study Nitrogen management - Steer compost 2015 | ecosystem: Environmental > Terrestrial > Soil > Agricultural land | place: USA: Utah...
CACCCCGACCGCATCGCAGTTCCTGAGGATCGCGGAGAAGTTGTGCGACTTGTGCACGCGGTCCATCAGCACGGTCAGGTCGAGCTGACGCCGCCGCAGCACGTCGCGGATCCGCAGGAAACGTTCGGGTCTCATGGCCGTTAGTATAAAACCTCGCCGGGGCGTCCAGCCTTCCGGCTTCTCGACCGGCGCGTCGGCCCATGCGAGACTGGTGGGCGCCGAAGCCGTTGCACCTCCTGACAGCGCCGCTCGACTGGTATCTTTGTTCGCGTTCCGTCCGTGCGCGCGCATTCCGCGAAGTCGCCGGTGGGGCCCGTCCGAAGGTGTTCCGATGTCCCCGCCGACCCACCTGACGCTGGAGATCCTCCGGCAACCTGACGACGAGACGTGCGGCCCGACCTGCCTGCACGCCGTCTACGGATTCTACGGCGACCGGGTTCCGCTCGACCGAGTGATCACGGAGGTGACGCCGCTCGCCACCGGCGGCACGCTCGGCGCCTTCCTAGGGTTGCACGCGCTCGAGCGCGGATACCGCGCCACGCTCTACACGTACAACCTCGGCCTCTTCGATCCGAGCTGGTTCGACGAGGACCCGCCGCGCCTCGTGGACCGCCTCCGGGAGCAGGCGGAGGTGAAGCCCGACCCCGCGCTCCAGGCCGTCACCGGGGCGTACGTGGAGTTCCTGCTACGCGGCGGCCGGGTGCGCTTCGAGGAGCTCGGACCCGAGCTGATCCGGGAGCACCTGATGGACGGGCACCCGATCATGACCGGGCTGTCGGCTACGTACCTGTACGACTGCCCGCGCGAAGTGTTCGCCGGGGGTCGCTCTCGCTACGACTCGGTTCGAGGGAGCGCGACCGGGCACTTCGTGGTGGTCCACGGATACGATCCCGTGACCGACTCCGTGCTGATCGCCGACCCGCTCCACGACAATCCGCGGTACCAGAGCGCGACCTACCGGGTCGGCATCATGCGACTGCTGGGCGCCATCCTGCTCGGCGTCCTGACGTACGACGCGAATCTCCTGGTCGTGGAGCCGGACATTCCCTTGGCCGCGGGGCCGGCGTGAAGTCTCTGATCGTGGTGGAGAATCCGAAGCGGTGGCCGTTCGACGTCGACGGCGCGGAGGTGGTCGCAGCCCGCTCGTATCTCGTGGAGCCGCGCTTCGCGGCCATGCGGCGCGCCGCCGTCTACAACATGTGCCGGCGTCTCGGCTATCAGACGGTGGGCTACTACGTGTCGCTGCTGGCGGCGGCGCGGGGTCACCGTCCGCTGCCCTCGGTGGCGACGGTCCAGGCCTTGTCCCAGTCGCCTCTCGTGCGCATCGCCGCCGCGGACGAGGACCTGGACTGGGAGATCCAGCATGCGCTCGGCCGACTGCGCTCCGACGAGTTCCGCCTGAGCATCTACTTCGGCCGGAACATCGCGCGCCGCTACGACGGGCTCTGCCGGGCGCTGTTCAACCAGTTCCCGGCGCCCTTCCTGTTCGCGCGTTTCCTGCGGACCGACGACAAGTGGCGGTTGGCCGGCATTCGCCTCGGCGCCACCTCCGAGATCCCCGAGAAGCATCGGGACTTCGTGCTGGACCGGGCGAACAAGTACTTCTCGCGTCCGGCGGGTCCTCCGCGGAAGACCCGGTCGTTCCAGTACGACCTCGCCGTCCTGTGGTCGGAGAACGATCCCACGGCGCCTTCCGATGAGCGGGCCATCAAGCGCTTCGTCCGCGCCGCGGCGCGCCAGGACATCGACGTCAAGACGATCGGCCCCGACGATTATGGGCGCCTGGCCGAGTTCGACGCGCTGTTCCTGCGTGAGACGACCAAGGTCGACCATCACACCTACAGGTTCGCGACCCGCGCCGTCGCCGAGGGTCTGGTGGTGATCGACGAGCCCGAGGCCATCATCCGAGCGACGAACAAGGTGTACCAGGCGGAGCTCTTCCTGAGGAACGGCATTCCGTCGCCGCGCACCTTCGTGGTGCACGAGGCGAACCGTGAGGAGGTGGTGGAGCGGGTGGGCCTGCCGTGCGTGCTCAAGAAGCCCGACGGAGCGTTCTCGATCGGTGTCGTGAAGGCCTCCACCCCCGAAGAGGTGTCGGAGCGGCTCGGCGCCCTGTTGAAGGAGTCGGAGCTCGTCGTCGCCCAGGAGTACGCGCCGTCCGAGTTCGATTGGCGCATCGGCGTGCTCGACCGGCGTGCGCTGTTCGCGTGCCGCTATCACATGGCCAAGGGCCACTGGCGGATCGTCCAGGAGGTGGAGCGACAGCGACGCTACGGCACGGTCGATGCGGTCCCCTTCGAAGACGTGCCGCAGAGCGTGCTCGATACCGCGCTGCGCGCCGCCTCGCTGTTCGGGGACGGCCTCTACGGAGTCGATTTGAAGGAGATCGACGGGCGCGTCATGGTCATGGAGGTGAACGACAACCCGAACCTCGACGCGGGTTACGAGGACGGGGTGCGCAAGGACGCCATCTACGACGAGATCGCGGCCTGGTTTCGGGCCCGGTTGGATCGCAGGGGCTCCGACCGAGGCCTGCGATGACGGATCGGGACGTGGCGGGCGGCGCCAGGCCGTCGACCTCCGGGGACGACGCTCCGGGGGTCGATGAGCCGACCGTGACCGATCGGGACGGGCCGGCTGGAGGCAAGCCGACCTCGACCCTACCGGAACGGGATCGCCCCGGCCTCTTCGAGGCCTACGGTGTCGAGATCGAGTACATGATCGTCGACCGGGAGACCCTCGACGTGCTCCCCGTCTGCGACCGGCTCATCGAGGCCGTGACGGGCGCGCCGGACTCGGAGGTCGAGCGCGGAGCGATCGCATGGTCGAACGAGCTGACCCTGCACGTGCTCGAGCTCAAGACGAACGGCCCGGCCGATCGGCTGACGGGGCTCGCGGGAGCATTCCACGAGAGCGTGGCCGACGCCGATCGCCACCTCGAGGGCCTCGGCGCGCGCCTCATGCCGGGCGGTATGCACCCATGGATGGATCCCGCGAGCGAGACGCGGCTGTGGCCGCACGAGTACACGGAGGTGTACCGCACGTTCGACCGGATCTTCGGGTGCTCGGGGCACGGGTGGGCGAATCTCCAGAGCACGCACCTCAACCTTCCGTTCCGGGACGACGAGGAGTTCGGTCGGCTGCACGCGGCGATCCGCCTGGTGCTGCCGCTGATCCCCGCCATCGCCGCGTCGTCGCCCTTCGTCGAGGGACGGCATCGGCCGGAGCTCGACGCGCGCCTCGCGATGTACCGGGGCAACGCGCGCCGCGTGCCCTCGGTCGCCGGACACGTCGTGCCCGAGGCGGCGTTCACGCGCAGCCAGTACGAGCGGGAGGTGCTCGGCAGAATCTACGACGACCTCGCGGAGCTCGATCCGCAGGGCGTCCTGCGTCACGAGTGGGTGAACGCGCGTGGCGCGATCGCTCGCTTCGACCGGGGCGCCGTGGAGATCCGGCTCATCGATACGCAGGAGTGCCCGCCCGCCGATCTGGCCGTGGTGGCCGCCGTGAGCGAGGTCGTGCGCGCGCTCACCACCGGGCCGCTCGCGGAGCGGGACGTGGCCGAGGATCCCGGGCACGAGCGGCTCGCGGCCGTGCTCGACCGCACGATCGTGGCGGCCGATGCCGCCCCCATCGAAGACGAAGGGTACCTTCGCGCGATCGGCCTGGCCCCGCCGTCGAGCATCGGCCCCCGGGGTGGCTCCCGCCGTGCGCCGTTCGCGGGCGACGTGTGGCGGCGCCTCGTCGACCGCCATCCACCCGCCGACCTCGGGGTCGGCGAGGCACGCGCGCTCGAGACCCAGCTTCGCCACGGTCCGCTCGCCCGCCGGATGCTCCGGGCCGTGGGACGCGGGGGCGATGCGGGCGCCGAGAAGGGCGGCGAAAGGGGCGGCGCCGACAGCGGCGTGCCCAGGTCCGAGCTCCGTGCGCTGTACCAGGACCTCTGTGGATGCCTCGCCCTGAACGAGCCGTTCTCCTCCTGAGGGGAGCCCGTCCATGAAGTCCGGGGGGTGGCGGGTGGTGGTGAGCGCCGAGCACGCGGGGAACCGGGTGCCGGCGGAGTACCGCGCGCTCTTCCGGGGCAGGGAAGCGCTCCTGGCGTCGCATCGGGGGTGGGATCCCGGGACGGCGACGCTCGCCGCGGCGCTCGCGCACCGTCTCGGGGCCGCGCTGTTCCTGGCCGACGTGACCCGCCTGGTGGTCGACCTGAACCGGTCGCCCTCGCACCCCGGGGTCTTCTCCGAGATCACGCGCGCGTTGTCGGACGCGCGGCGTCGAAACCTGCTCCGCGAGCACCACGAGCCCCACCGAGCCCGGGTAGCCACCCATGTAGCCGAATGCCTGGAGCGAGGCGAGCGGGTGCTGCACCTCGGGGTGCACTCGTTCACGCCGATCCTCGGAGGCGTGCCGCGCCGGGCGGATGTCGCCCTCCTCTACGACCCGGCACGGCCACTGGAGCGCGCCCTCGCGGGCGAATGGTGCCGTGCGCTCAAGCTCCGCCTGCCGGAGGCCGCCGTAAGGAGGAACCATCCCTACCGCGGGGCTTCCGACGGCCTCACCACCACGCTGCGCCGGCGGTTCGCCCCGGACCGATACCTCGGCATCGAGATCGAGGTCGGTCAGCGGCTGGTCGGCGCCGACGGGAACTTCCCCAAGTGGGTGGAGGATGCGCTCGTGGAGACGCTTCCCGGGGCGGGCGGAGCGGGTTGACTTCATGTCATGGATTATCGATAATCGTTTGTGTAAAAACGCACCAGGATCGGTGGGACCGAAACCCTGCCGAGCGAACGACATAGAGGGAGGCATCGATGGCCAAGGGTACACGATGGACGTCCAGGATGGGCGCGGGCCTGGGATCCGCGCTCAAGCTGTCCGACTGGGGCATGCGTCAGACCTGGTGGGTGGAGCCCTCCGCTCTCGCCCGAGAGCCCGTACGCCTCCGCTTCGGGGGTGCGAGGCATTGGCGGCGGGATGCGGGTGCGGAAGGCCGTCCCCGTCGCGCGGCGTGACGGGGCGTCGGACGTGAGTCCCCCCGGTCGTTCCGCGCTGGAGCGTCAGAGCACGAGCGACCGCGTCCGCGAGATCCTGATGAAGCGGATCCTCGACGGCGTCTACGCGCCGGGGGATCGTATCGTGGAGCTCGACGTGGCACGGGACCTCGACACGAGCCAGGCGCCGGTGCGTGAGGCGCTCCGCGAGCTCCAGGGTCTCCGGCTCGTGGAGGTGCGCCCGTATCGTGGAGCCCGGGTGCGCGCCGTGAGCGACGAGGAGATGCGGGAGTCGCTCGACGTCCGGGCACTTCTGGAGGAGCACGCGGCGCGTCGCGCCGCGAGATCCGTCTGCGCACGATCGGTCGAGCTGCGAGAGGCCCTCGCGGCCATGCAGGCGGCGGCCGAGCGTGACGACTGTGACGCGTTCGTGCGTAGCGACTTCGCCTTCCACCGCACCATCGTGTCATGTGCCGACCGCGGCGCCCTCCTGCACGTGTGGGAGTCGGTCGGCGTAGAGGTGCGGATCCGGATGCTTCTCCAGCGTTCCGGCGTCGACCTGGCGGTCGTGGCCGCGACCCACCAGCCGATCCTCGAGGCGTTCGAAGCGGGCGACGGGGAGGCGGCGGGGCGGTTGTTGCGTAGGCATCCCGAGGCGGTCGGCGGCCTCTAGGCGCGCGTGTCGGTGCTTTCGGTCAGCGCGTCGCCACCGCCGGCACCGACCGGAGATACACCCAGATGGCCTCCATCTCCACGTCTGTCATGCGCTGCGCGTAGGGCACCACCGACGTCATGGGCGGCAGGAGCGGCGTGCCGTCCGGCCGCATGCCGTCGCGCATGGCGGTCACGAACTGCGGATAGGTCCAATCCGCGAGCCCGGTCGCATGGGGCGTGAGGTTCCGCGCCGGGGCCCAGTTCGGGTCGCCGCCGGCGATCGGCCCGCCCGCGAGGTCGCCCCCGTGACAACCGGTGCAGACGCCGGTCAGGTGCCGCCCGTACTCGACCGAGACTTCGGACACCGGCGGAGCTGCCGAATGGGGCTGGTCGTGCGTCGCGATGCGGTCCGCGGAGAGGTGGAGCCGCCCGGTCGCGACGAGCACCTTGCCGAGCGGGCCCAGGGTCACCGGCGGGACCACGTTGTCGACCGGCGGAAGGCTCCGGATGTAGGTCACGATGTCCGACAGCTCCTGGTCGGACATCAGCTGGAAATCCTCGGACGGCATCGCCGTGGGTCGCCCGTCCGGTCGAACGCCGTGGCGCACCATCCGGTCCCAATCCGCCGCCGTGTAGGCCATGGTGCGGCTCCCGGCCCCGGTGGTGAGGTTGGGACCGAGCAGACGTCCCATGATCGGTGCGTCCACCATCACGCCACCGCCGAAATCCTCGCCGTGGCACTCGGCGCAGGCGTACCGCGCCGACACGAGATGGCGCCCCCGCTCGAGAGCCCGCTCAAGCGCCAGGTCCTCGGCCTCGGCCTCGCTCAGACCGAGGCGCTCCACCTCCTCGGCGGGAATCGGCAACGGGATGGGAAACGCCACATGGTGGGTGTCTACGGTCCGGGAGAGCGCCCGGGCGCTTCCCGCCGAAGCCCACAGGAGGAGGCCGCCGCCGCAGACGGCCAGGAGCAGGAGCGCGGCACCGAACACCTTCAGGATGCGCTTCATCGAGAGAGGACCAGGCAAGGGATATCCGACCGGTGCGCCGTGGACGCGGTCACACGAGCGCATGATCCGCGTCGCGGATTACCTTGTCAACTCGGGATCCTGGCTCCCGCTCCCGCGACGAGAGCCGGGTGCGGTCGAACGCCCCGTCCGACGAGGACGGAGCGTCCGGATCCTGCGCCGCCCGTGGATCAGGTCTTGACGGTGGAGACCTTCCCGCCGGCGTCCTCGAGCACGCGCTCGGCCGTCTTCCGGCGGTCGTTCTCGCCGACGTGGACCGCCACCAGGATCTTGCCGTCCTCGAGCTCGCTCGCGAGCATCTTGGCTTCGTACTCCGTCATGCCGGATCCTGCCAGCGCGCCGATCAGGCCGCCTAGGCCCGCACCGGCTCCGCCGCCGGCGAGCGCCGCGACGATCGGCCCGGCGATGAGGAGCCCCCCGCCCGTAGCGATCGTGCCGGCCGCCGTGAGACCGCCGATCAGCGCCCCGATCAGACCGCCGCTGGTGGCGCCGGTGGCCAGACCCTCCGGCATCTTCGAAGCGTCCTTGATCCTGAACTCCTCACCGACGGTGTCGGACATGAGCAGGCTGATCTCCGACTCTCCGAATCCGCGCTCCTCCAGGCCCTGAACCGCACGTGCCGCGTCCGCCTGATGAGCAAAGATCCCCGTCACCGCCTTGTCGCTGTTCGTGGGCATATCGTCGTCCCTCCGCCTGGAGAAAGAGCCGTGGTCATTCCGGGAAAGGGCGCAAGTTCCGTACCCCTGGGCGGCGGCCGGACGATCGCCCCTCCCCGCCCCGGCGAGCCGAGCTGCCGCGTCACGCGAAACGTCCTCGTAGACGCGTGCCTAGGGATCGCGTCATGTGTCGCGGCACGAGCACAGGCGCAACGAGATCGGAGCGAAGCCGGAGCTTCAGGTGCGCTCGTACCGATAGGAACGAGATACGGACCCGTCGGAGCGATGGATGACGAGACGGCTCGGAGCTGACTCCGCGGCGACGGTTCGTGCCGCGCTCACGGCTTCGCGCTTGTTCCCGTATGTGCCGATCGGTTGCGCGGTGCCCTCCTCCCGGACCGTCCAGCCGCGGTCGCCGTCCGCCATGACGTGGAGCTTGGCCGCGACCCGCGATCCTCGCCAGTAGCGGACCAGCGCTGCCGCGATCCCGGCGCCGGCGGCGACCACGCCCATGGCGGCGGCGGCGGACAGCCGCTTCTGCGCCGCTACGGCCCCGCTCGCCCGGTTGACCGACCTGCGCATCGAGGACGTGCGCCTGCGGAGCTGCTTTTCCAGCTTCTTCGGCAATACCATCGCTTACTCCTCCGTCAGACGATTCAGTTGGACCGGCCGGCCGCGTCGATGCTACCCTTCGGCGGTCGGTTCCCCTTCCTGCCAGCTACCGGGAGCGTCCCGGGGTGATCGCCATGAGCCCGCCGGCGATTGCCGCGACCGCGCCGAGCACCAGCATCCACATCGATCGGTCCGTCGGCGAGCCGGTGAAGGTTTCCGACACGTCGGACGCGAAGGAGTCGGAGGCATTCATTCCCCAGAAGAGCAACATGACCCCCCCGACCATCAGCGCGATTCCAATGGCTCTGCGTGTGTTCATCGTCGTGCCTCCCGGCTGTCGAGGTCCCCGATCCGGAGCTTGGCCCCGCGGTGCGGGCTCCACGGCCCGCGAGCGTCTGTCTCCGCAGCAATCGTGCCGCGCCGGAATCCCCGCGGGCTCGCGGTCTTCGGGGCGGGCGTCGGATCCCCTGCGCCCATGAGCGGCGGGAGCACCGCGGCGAAGGCCATCGCCCTTTCGATCGGACCGGCCGTGGGAATCGGCCTCGCCCGGTTCGGATACGCCGTGCTCCTGCCCGCCATGCGCACGGACCTGGGTTGGTCGTACACGCAGGCGGGAGGCATGAACACGGCGAACGCCCTCGGATATCTGGCCGGCGCGTTGGTGGCCGCCCCTCTCGCCGCCCGTATGGGCGCCGGAGGCGCCTTCCGGCGGGCGATACTCGGAACCGCCGCCACGATGCTCCTCTCCGGCGCCACCGCGAGCTTCGTCCCGTTGCTGATCCTCCGTGTGCTGGCGGGCGTCGGCGGCGCCGTGGCCCTCATCACCGGCGCCACCCTCGCGGCGCGCCTCGTGACCGGAGAGCGGCAGACGGCCGGAGTGGTGGTGATCGGCCTCTATTTCGGGGGCGTCGGCATGGGCATCCTGGTGATGGGGCTGGGCCTGCCGGTCCTGCTCGACGCCACGCCCTCGGCCTGGAGGCACGTATGGGTGGGGATGGGGGTGCTGTCGCTCCTGGTCTTCGGACCGGCGAGCCGCGTCTCGCGGGCGGTCCCGAGCTGGCCGGGCAGATCCGGCAGAACGGGTCGCGCCCCCATCGTGACCGCCGCCATGACGCCGGCCGTCGCAGCGTATTTCCTGTTCGGCCTCGGCTACATCACCTACATGACCTTCGTCGTCGCCTTCCTGGGGGAGGCGGCGTGGACCCCCTGGGGCGTCAGCGGCTTCTGGTTGGTGCTCGGAGCGAGCACGTTCGTGTCCGGGTTCGCCTGGCCGCGACTCCTGCCCGATGCGCCCGCCGGCCGGGGGCTCGCGATCCGGTTGGGTGTGGTGGCTGCCGGCACCGCCGTGCCGCTCCTGTCGAGCTCGGTGCCGGGCGTGCTGCTCTCCGCCGTGCTCTTCGGGGGCGGGTTCCTCAGCGTCGTGTCGTCCATCACGGAGATCATACGTCGCGGTCTCGAGCCCCGTGCGTGGTCGGCGAGCATCGCGTTCTTCACCGTGGTGTTCTCCGTGGGCCAGACACTCGGGCCCCTCGTGTCGGGGGCGCTCGCAGACGCGGCGGGAGGGCTGTCCGCCGGGCTTTGGCTCTCGGCGGCGGTCTTGTCGCTCGCGGTCGCCATCGCTGTGCTGCAAGCCGAGGTCGGGGACGTGCCGGAGACCCTGCAGGATCGACCCGGGTCGCCGGCCTGACGAAATCCGCGGGCCCGCGGGCGGTGCGGGGTTTCGACGGGCTGTCGCTCGCGCGGCGAATGCTCGATGCGAGCAGGTTGCGGGCTGGTTCGGTTATTGCTCAACCCGGCTGCATGACCGCGATCACCGCCACCACGACCGTCTTCAAGCGAGCGATGGAAGACGACATCACGGGCACGGCCGCCCGGGTCGCCTACTATTTCTTCCTCGCGCTCTTTCCCGCCATCATCGCGCTGTTCTCGTTCGCCGGACTGTTCGGCGGCGATCAGGCGTTCAACTGGATCATGGGGCAGGTGAGAGGGGGCCTGCCCGGCGATGCCCAGACGATGCTCGAGCGCTTCCTCCGGGAGATAACCGGCCAGAGCCGGCCCGGCTTGTTGTCGGTCGGGATTCTCGGTGTGATCTGGGCGGCATCGAACGGGTTCAACGGCCTCACCATCGGGCTCAATCGAATGTACGGCGTGGAGGAGGATCGAAGCTGGCTCAAGCGGCGTCTCCTGGCGATCGGGCTCATGATCGCCGCTGCGCTCGCGCTCAACGTCGGCGCCGCGGCCATCCTCGCCGGACCCGAGTTGATCCGCGCCATCGGGCTCGGGCAGGTCGCGGTCTACGCGACGTGGGCGATGGGGTTCGTGCTCATCGCCGCGCTCTTCTGGCTGACGTACTACATGCTGCCCAACGCGGATCAGAGGGGTCAGCGGGGGAAGGTGCTGGTCGGTGCGGTCGTGGGCACGCTGGTCTGGATCGGCGCCAGCTTCCTGTTCCGGCTCTACGTGTCGAATTTCGGGAATTACAGCGCGACCTACGGCTTTCTGGGCGGCGTCGTCATCCTCCTGCTCTGGCTCTACGTCACCGCGCTCGCGGTGCTGTTCGGGGGTGAGGTGGCCGCGACCCTCGAGGAGGGGGACGGTGCCCGGACGTGATGCGCGGGCGGGACGGGTGGTTCGCCGGCTCGCGGCACGTCGGTGTCGGCTCTCCGCCCGCAGCGCCTCGGTCGGCTCCACCGCCAGCGCGCGGCGCGCCGGTACCATGCACGCGAGCCGGCACACCATCGGCGTGATCAGCGCGTAGGCCGCGAGCGCCGCGCCACGGTGAACGACATCACGGCGATGGCGATGTGGACCGGGTAGGTCGAGCCCGGCGATCACGACGCGAGCGTCCGACTCCACGCCCCCCGCGTCGAAGGGGCGACCGGCGAGCACGGGCGCTCCGAGCACGACCACGTCGGGAGCCCCCGGCGCTTCGTCCGCTTCCGTGAGGGCCCGGCCGAGCAGCGGTGGCACGCCGGCTACCGCGAAGCCCGAAGCCGACATCTCCGCGACGGGCGTGGGCTCGCCGACGCCGTCACCGACGATGAGGTTCCGCTCGGTGGACCGGAACGCGCCGAGACCCACGAGCGTGCCGGCTTCCTCGCGCCAGGGCGAGCAAACGTGTCGTCATGTGCGGGAACAACCACAGGACGGGGAGCGGCGCGAAGTTCAGGGGATGACGGTGCCAGCGGAAGGGACCGCGCACGCGCATGAAATCGCGGTCTTCGGCCGCCGGGCCCTGGGCCTCGGGCTCGACCGGGGAGGACGGCGACGCCCCCACGCATGGAGGCCGGAGGGGCCCCAGCATGCGGAGCACGCCGACCTGCCAGGCCGTCCAGGTCGTGTACCCGAGCCCTGCGGCCCGCCCCGCGCGCATGAGCACCGACCACGGCCGCGGAACGCCGGCACCCGGCGCGGGCCGGCTCCGAAGACCCGACCCGCGGAGGGCAGCCTCACCGGCTCAGTCGGAGCCCGCCACCTTCACGAGCTTGTTGTACAAGCCCAGGATGAGGATCGAAGGCGCCCACTGTCCAACGAACAAGCTGAGGCGCTGCCTGCCCATCACCTGCAGCGCGGCCGACACGGCCATCGCGCCCACCGCGGCCGTGAGATAGGTGCCCGAGGGCACCCTCGAAGTCGCCGACTCCGTCATCCGGGTCGTGGCGCCCTCGGACGGGCTGTCGACGGAAGAGTCCATGTGATGGGGGTCCACTCGAGTAGCCATCAAGCCTCCTAGCGTGATTGTTCTTCAGGGGGGTGGTGTGATGTATCGGTTCGCAAGATCCGCACCGCCCGCCAAAGGGTCGCCGGGCAGGTGTGCGCGGGTCGGTCCCACCGCGTGCGACTTCGCGACCGCCGTAGGGGCACGTCGCTTGCATGACCGGGGGACAGGTCGAAGCCAACGATCAACCGTTCCCGGTCACACGGAGAGGAGGACGCCATTGTCGCGGCTGAGGGGCGTCCTCGACCCGCGGATAATGTGCGCCCTGGGCGTGCTTCTCCTGGCGGGGGGCTGCTCGGGCCCGCAGTCCGCTCTCCAACCGGGGGGACGCGGCGCCGAGCGCATCGCCGACCTCTTCTGGTATCTCTCGATCGGCGCCGCCCTCATCTGGGGCGTGTCGGTGACGCTCTGGGTCCGCGCTGTCTATTTCGCGCGCCAACCGATCGGCGTGCGGACGCGGCGCCTGATCATCATCGGCGGGGGAGTAGTCTTCCCGACGCTCACGCTCGCGGCTGTGCTCTCCTACAGCCTGGCGATGCTTCCGGACTTCCTCGAGCCCGCTCCTGAGGGAAGCCTGCGGATCGAAGTCATCGGGCATCAGTGGTGGTGGCGCGTCCGGTACTTGCCGGCGGACGGGGAGCCGGTCGAGCTCGCGAACGAGATCCGGCTGCCGGTGGGCGAGCCCGTCCAGCTCGAGCTCGAAAGCCGGGATGTCATCCACTCGTTCTGGATTCCGGCGCTCGGCGGGAAGATGGACATGATCCCCGGACGCCGGACCCGGCTCAAGCTCGAGCCGACGAGCGTGGGAGTCTACAGGGGGGCCTGCGCCGAGTACTGCGGGACCTCCCATGCGCTCATGGGCATCTCGGTCATGGTGCAGGAGGGGCCGGACTTCGAGGCCTGGCTCCGGCAACAGGCGGCCCCCGCGGCCGCCCCCGGCGCGGGCTCACCCGCGGAGCGGGGCAGGGACGTCTTTCTCGCCAACGGCTGCGGCGCGTGTCATGCGGTGCGCGGCACGGCAGCCGACGGGGTGATCGGGCCGGACCTCACGCACGTGGGCGGCCGTCTCTCCCTCGCCGCCGCCACGCTCCCCAATGACGCCGAGGCTTTCCGACGCTTCGTGGCGCTCACGGACGAGGTGAAGCCGAGCGTGCACATGCCGGCGTTCGGCATGCTTCCGCCGGAGGATCTGGACGCGCTCGCAGCCTATCTGGAGAGCCTTCGATGAGCGAGCGGCGCGAAGGCCACCCGCCCACCGCACCCGGTGATCCCCGGCCGCTTCCCGAGGCGCCCCCCGAGCACGTGCGCAAGGGGCAGGAAGAGCGGCTCCTGCGCGTGTGGGACGCACCGAAGGGCTGGCGCTACTGGTCCGCCGTGAACAACACCGAGGTCGGCATCTGGTACACGGCGATGTCGTTCATCTTCTTCCTCTTCGCGGGCGTGCTCGCGCTCGTCATGCGCGTGCAGCTCGCGACGCCGGGGAACGACTTCGTGACCGCCGAGACATACAACCAGGCGTTCACGGTCCACGGCTCGGTGATGATGTTCCTGTTCGCCATCCCCATCTTCGAGGCCGTAGCGGTGACGCTGATGCCGCAGATGCTCGGCGCGCGCGACCTGCCGTTCCCCCGCCTCGCCGCGTTCGGGTTCTGGTGCTTCGTGCTGGGCGGCGTGTTCCTGTGCGGCGCCATCTTCTTCGATGCGGCTCCGCGCGGGGGTTGGTTCATGTCTCCCCCGCTGACCTCCGATTATCAGCAGGGCATCGGACCCGACATCTGGCTTCTCGGCTTCTCGTTCATCGAGGTGGCCGCGATCGCGTCGGCGGTCGAGCTGATCGTCGGCGCGCTGAAATGCCGCCCGCCCGGGATGCGCATCAACCTCCTCCCCCTGTACGCATGGTACACGCTGGTCGCGGCCATCATGATCGTCTTCGCGTTTCCTCCGCTGATGGCGGGAAGCCTGCTCCTGGAGGTCGAGCGCGCCTTCGACTGGCCGTTCTTCGATGCCGCGCGGGGCGGTGATCCCTTGCTGTGGCAGCACCTCTTCTGGCTGTTCGGTCACCCCGAGGTGTACATCATCTTCCTGCCGTCGATCGCCCTGATCGCGATGATCATCCCGACGTTCGCGCGCCGTCCGATGGTCGGCTATGCCTGGGTCGTGCTGGCCGCCGTGGGCATCGGCTTCATCAGCTTCGGGTTGTGGGTGCACCACATGTACACGACGGGGCTGCCGGGCATCTCGCTCGGCATCTTCTCGGCGGCGTCGGCGGCCGTGGCGATCCCCACCGGCATCCAGTTCCTGTGCTTCTTCGCGACCCTTCTGGCCGGGCGCGTGGTCCGCTCCCTCCCGATGCTGTGGGTGCTGGGGTCGTTCGTGATCTTCGTGCTCGGCGGGCTGACCGGGGTGATGGTCGCGCTCGCTCCGTTCGACTTCCAGGCGCACGACACGTTCTTCGTGGTCGGCCACTTCCACTACGTGCTGATCGGGGGGGCCGTCTTCCCGATCATCGCCGGGCTGTACTACTTCTTCCCGATCGCCGGCGGCAAGCTCCTGTCGGAGAAGCTCGGGCGGATCGCGTTCTGGCTCTCGTTCGTCGGCTTCAATGTCGCGTTTCTGCCCATGCACTGGACGGGCATGCTGGGGATGCCGCGACGAGTCTTCACCTATCCGGCCGACATCGGCTTCGACCTGCTGAACATGGTCTCCACCGTCGGCGCCTTCATCCTCGGGGCGGGCATCGCGGTCATCACCTGGGACGTCATCCGGCCGAAGGGCAAGGATCCGTATGCGCCCCGCAACCCGTGGGGCGCCGGCACGCTCGAGTGGGTGCAGGAGATGCCCCCGAAGCCGTGGGGCATCCGCTCCATTCCCGAGATCGACAGTCGGTATCCGGTGTGGGACCAGCCGAACTTCGTGCGGGACATCGACGAGGGCCGTTTCTACTTGCCGGACGCGGAGGAGGGCCTGCGCGAGACGATCGTGACGTCGGTCATCGACGCGGAGCCGGTGCAGTGCCAGCGGCTGCCGGGCCCGAGCTTCATCCCCATGATCGCCGCCCTGACCCTCGGCGGGTTCTTCATCCTCGGCACCTTCCACCTGTGGCCGGCCGCCCTCGCGAGCCTCGTGGTGGCCACGGGCGTGATGATCTACTGGCTGTGGACGAGCACGGCGATCCAGCCTGAGAAGGACGAGAAGGACGTCGGCCTGGGGCTGTCGCTTCCCCTCTACGTGTCGGGCACGGCGTCGGTCGGGTGGTGGGGCGTCTTCATCACCATGCTCGCCGTGGTGGCGGCCTATGTCTGCCTGGTGTTCGGCTACTTTTTCTTCTGGACGGTGCAGGAGACCTTCCCCCCTGAGCAGGCGGCCGGCCCCGGAGTGCTGTGGCCAGCGACC
>Ga0079224_100006992_pt1 | contig 15048 bp, 7 predicted proteins | sample Stecom2015_FD_80414 | JGI IMG/M metagenome (GOLD analysis project Ga0079224, IMG submission 80414) | Agricultural soil microbial communities from Utah to study Nitrogen management - Steer compost 2015 | ecosystem: Environmental > Terrestrial > Soil > Agricultural land | place: USA: Utah...
AGCCAACGGAGTGATTTTGATTACAACCAAAATGGGACGACCAGACAAGTTGAGCATCAGCTTACGTGCGGAAACCTGCAATTCGTACAATGCTGACCTGGTAGAACTTGCGGATCCGATCACCTATATGAAATTGCACAACGAAGCTGTTCGTACCCGGGATGCCGAGGTCGTTCTACCTTATTCTCCTACCAAAATCCGCGAAACCGAATTGGGAACCGATCCGGTAAGATATCCATCGGTGGACTGGTACGATTATATGCTGGCCAATAAGGCTACCAACAACAGAATCAATCTCAATCTGACCGGAGGAGGGCAAACGGTACAATACTACCTGGCTGCGAATTATCTGGAAGAAAACGGAATTATCAAGGAGAACAAACAGAATCTCGTCAACAACAACATCAATATCGATCGATTTCAGGTTCGTTCCAATGTTACGATTAAATTCGCTCCTACCACCACCGGTGTGATCAGGGCTTTCGGAACCTTTGACGACCAGACGGGACCACCTCTCGGGGGAGCACAGGTATTTCAGGCAGCCCGGAACGCTTCGCCCGTTAGATTCCTGCCATTTTATGAACCGGACTCCAACAACATTCATACCCAGCATATCCTTTTTGGATCGGGACCGGAACTTGGAGTATATCACAACCCGCTCGCCACTATAGCCAGCACGTTCAGTGAACAAAAGAGCTCTATGATGTTGATGCAACTTGAAATGGAACACAATTTCATAGAGAATGCACTCGACGGGCTTTCCCTACGCGGTGTGTTCAATATCATGCGGCATTCGTCCAATGCCTTTTCCAGGGGATACAATCCATTTTTCTACAATTTGGCTTCTACTGTGGATGGTTCGTACCGACTCAATCCACTCAATCCGGATACCGGTACAGAATACCTCACGTATTCAGACGGTGCGAGAACCGCCCAGGCCTCCATTTACGGTGAAATGCGCCTGGCCTATAATAAAATCCTTAACGATGTACATGATATCAGTGGAACGCTGGTGGGTACGATCCGTTCCGAAAGCAGTACCGCAGAAGTAGACCGGGATCCTGCCTATAGATTGCAAGCTTCCCTGCCGAGAAGAAACCTCTCTTCAGCTGGAAGACTGGCTTATGGTTATGATTCGAGGTATTTTTTTGAATTTAACTTCGGGCTCAACGGAACAGAGCGATTTGCCAAACACAATCGATGGGGTTTCTTCCCATCTGTGGGAGTGGGTTGGAATTTGACCAATGAAGGATTTATGGCAGGTATTCAGGATGCGATCAGCGAGCTGAAACTCCGGGCCACCTACGGCCTTGTGGGCAACGACCAGATCGGTTCAGTTTACGATAGATTTTTCTATTTGTCCAGGGTGAATGTAAGCGGGCCCGGGTACTGGTTTGGTACAGACAGAGACTATACCAGTGGAATCTCCATCGATCGATATGCCAATGAACTGATCACCTGGGAAATTGCCAAGAAAGCCAACATAGGTGTTGATCTCGGTTTGTTCAATAAATTATCCATCACCACAGAATTTTTCAAAGAAGAGCGAAGCAATATCCTGCAAACCAGGACCGATGTACCTTCAACGCTGGGATTAAGGACTATCCCCCAGGCTAATATCGGGGTGGCTGAAGGAAAAGGTCTTGAAGTGTCCATGCAGTACCTCCAGACTTTTGGAAGTAATGTTTGGGTGGTTGGAAATGGAAATTTCACATACGCCACCAGCAGATACCTGAAATTTGAGGAACCTGATTACAGTGATATCCCCTGGAGATCTCAGGTAGGTCTCAAACTGGGCCAACCTATGGGTTACATTGCGGAGCGATTCTTTATCGATGACGAAGAAGTAAGTAATGCACCTGTACAGGAATTTGGTGAATACCGGGGTGGTGATTTGAAGTATAAGGATATCAACAAGGATGGAAGGATCAATTCCGATGATCTTGTTCCTATTGGCTATCCCCTCGTCCCCGAAATTATCTATGGAGCAGGCTTAAGCTTCGGTATTCATGACTTCGATATTTCGATATTTTTTCAGGGATCTGCCCGATCTTCCTTCTTTATTGATGCTGCCGCGATTACCCCGTTCATCAATCAGGGACAACGAGGATTGCTCCAGCTTATTGCCGATGACCATTGGTCTGAAAACAACAGAGATTTAAATGCTTTCTGGCCCCGACTGTCCGAATATGCGATCTCAAACAACGTGCAAAACAGTACCCACTGGCTTCGAAATGGTTCATTTTTACGATTAAAATCGGCCGAGATTGGTTACACCTTACCTGAGAGTCTGACCCAAAAAGCTTTTGTACAAAGCTGCCGGGTCTATGTGAGTGGCTTGAACCTGCATGTATGGTCTAAATTTAAACTTTGGGATCCGGAAATGGCAGGAAATGGATTGGGCTATCCGATCCAGAAAGTAATCAATTTCGGAATTAAGCTTGACCTCTGATTTAAGATTAAAAGACATGAGATATCTGACAATGAAGATCAATATGAAAAATAGCATTTACCTTCTTATCGCCGCATTGGGTCTGACTCTATACAATTGTGATTTTATCGATGTGGTGCCTGAGGAAGCCCCCACCCTGGAACATGCATTTTCCAATCGTGCCGTGACCTATAAGTTTTTAAACACCTGCTATTCTCATCTCCCGGACCCTACGGATCCGTTTTACTACCCTGCTCACTTCAACAGCAGAGATGAACTGGAATTTCGAGATCCACGGGCTATCAACAATTCGATGGCAGGAAAAATTGCTCTGGGGCAACAATCTGCCAGTAATCCCCTTCAGGATTACTGGTCGGGGCGTAATGGAGGAAAACCATTGTATGTGGGTATCCGGGATTGTAATATTTTTCTGGAGAATATTCACAAACCCCAGGATATTCTGGAATCTGAAAGAATTTCCTGGATCGCTGAAGTGAAGTTCCTCAAGGCGTTCTATCATTTTTTCCTGATGAAGCTATATGGACCCATTGCAATCGTAGATGAAAATCTACCCATCTCGGCCACACCGGAAGAAACTCAGGTCTATCGCGAACCCATTGATGTATGCGTGGATTATATCGTGGGTCTTCTGGATGAAGCGATTGAAGATTTACCGCCGGTGCTGAATGATCCTGGACTGGAATTGGGACGAATAACAAAGACCATTGCTCTGGCTGTAAAAGCCAAGGTACTTGTATGGGCTGCCAGCCCACTTTTCAATGGAAATCCTGATTATGCCGGGTGGGTGGACAACCGGGGGATTCAGTTGATACCGTCGGAATACGATCCTTCCAAATGGCAGCGGGCAGCAGATGCGATTAAGGAAGCCATCGATGTCAGTCTGCAATATGGTCATCGACTATATGAGTTCAACAAATTTGCCGGGGGGCCAAGTTCATTTAGAATGAATGATACGCTGGTTCAAATGATGACTATCCGAAAATCAATCACCGAGGATCTGGATAAAAATCCCGGAGTCATTTGGGCAACCCAGGAACAGTTTGCAAATAGTAAAGGAGGAGCCGGAGGATCCGGACTGAGCCTCGCCTCCCTTGGAAATATGCTGAGAAGCCTGTGGCCAGCCTTGTATGCGCAGGATGTCAATTTTCAGGCTAGCTATTACAGGGCTCCTTTACACATGGGGGAATTGTTTTATTCCAATAACGGTGTGCCTATCCAGGAGGACTAATTTTATGATTATGCTAATCGACACGAACCGCGTCTGGCATTGCCTGGAGATGAACACCATTCCTACATCGCCACAGGAGAAGTCACTGCCAATCTCAATTTTTACAGGGAGCCCCGGTTTTATGCCAGTATGTGCTTTGATCGTGGTTTTGTTGAATTAGCAACCACCACGTCCAACGGAGGGGAAAGTTTTGAATTCTGGAGGGCCCGGTTCGGAGAAGTTTCCAATGCCGTAGGCTTGGGAGCATATATGCCCAAAAAGATTATGGCATTTGAATCTTCTGGGTCACAGGGGGACAACAACAAAACGTATACCCCGCACAATTACCAGTTTCCGTTGATCAGACTTGCTGATTTATTTTTACTCTATAGCGAAGCATTAAACGAAATCAAGTCGCAACCTGATGAGGAGGTTTATGAATGGATCGACAGGGTAAGAGAACACGCGGGGTTGGATGGTGTGGTGGAATCCTGGCAAAAGGCGTCCACAAAACCCGATGCTCCTTCCAATAAAGCGGAAATGCGGAAAATTATTCAAAGGGAACGAATGATCGAGCTGGCTTTTGAAGGGCAAAGATTTTGGGATGTTCGACGGTGGAAAATAGCGGATCAGTACTGGACCCTGCCACTGATCAGCTGGAGTCCCGAAAAAGAATATGAAGACTACTATCAGCTTTATCAATATGGAGAAGCAAGAAATTTCACTTTCAGGGAGTATTTATACCCGATCCGCGAAAGTGATTTGCGCGTGAACCCCAATCTGGTCCAAACTTATGGATGGTAAGTAGATGATTAATCGACAAATTATACTTCGAGATATGAAAAATGTATTTTATTCTTTTTTGATCATCGGGATGTTGTCTCTTCATCTCGCCTGCGAAGAGGAAATGGATGCACCCCTTTCCTGGGATGCCGAACCCATCAAGCAATACGAAGTTGAGCCCGTTTATGGTGGCGCCATCGTGCGATATGAATTGCCCAATGATGACAATTTGCTGTATGTCATGGTGGAATACGAACGCAATGGCGAGGTGTTTACGGAAAAGGCTTCCTTATACACCAATGAATTGCGCATCGAGGGCTTCAACCACCAGAATGAGGTTACAGCGCAGCTTTTTAAGGTGAATAAGGAAGGTGCCCGATCCAGGCCTCTTGAAATCCGATTTACTCCCCTGGAGCCTGTGGTAAGCCTGGTAGTTAAATCCCTGCAACTGGACTTTACGTTTGGCGGTCTGGTCGCAACGTGGGAAAACCTCACGACAACCAGTCTGGGCGTTCATTTGCTTCATGAAAATCCGGATACCAGGGAACTCGAAACTGCGGAGGTTTACTTTTCCTCGGTAAAAAACGACCAGTATGCCTTCCGTGGATTTGAACCGGAAGTAGGTAAATTTGCCGTATTTTTTGAAGACAAGTGGGGCAATTACTCCGATACCACTTTTGTGGAAGGTTCTCCCCTATACGAGACCGTCATAGAAAAGCCTTATATCGATTTTCGAGCGCAGATTCCGTACGACAATGCTACCAACCTCAGTGCTACTTATCCGTTTACCAATATCTGGGATAATATTGTCAATACCAGTAGAAATGGTTGGCTGACGGTATCCGGTTCCAGTGGTTTGTCCATTACCATCGATATGGGCAAACCGGTAAAACTAAGCAGGATCGTCATCCATGGTTACCGCATCAATTCGCCTTACGGACAGGTTAATATAACCAACTGGGAAGGTTGGGCAACCCGGGAAATTGATTTCGATTTGTTGGAGGATGCTGATTATTGGCTGGACGAAGAAAGTGTCCGAATAGGGGCTATTCACAACATACCCACAGATTATGAATTGCCCGAACGAACTTTCAAAGATGACTGGTACTATCTTGGATACCATGAAATAACCCGGTATGATCTGCTTACCCCTCCGGATCCGCAAGGGGTATTGAATTTATCTGAAAATGGCATGGAATACATTATGCCATTAGATATTGGTCCGGTCCGATACATCCGGTTATTTGCCAGGGAAGTGGCCGGGGTAAAACCCCCACCCAATACCAATTATTTTTCAATGGGTGAAATTACCTTTTATGGAGATGATACGGTTCCCTGATGCAAATGAGGATGCTAATTTTAAATTCAAACAAACAAAGATTACATGAAATATAATACTTCGTTCTTGTTATTAGTGTTCCTCATCGGGTCGGCCCTGATGATGACCTCTTGTGATGATATGGATGACATTCAGAAAAAGTATGCCGATGAGGATGAAATTATTTATCTGGGGAGGGTAGATTCCGTGAAGGTGGTTCCCGGATTTGGAAGGGTTAAATTGCTATGGGAATTGAGCGCAGATCCCAGGGTTGAAAGGGTCAAAGTATATTGGAACAACAATCAGGAGTCAGCTGTGAAAGAATTTAGCCGACAGATTTCTGGAGTTATTGAGGATTCCCTGATCATAGAAAATTTGCCAGAAGGTAGTTATACCTTCGAATTGAGAACAGAAAGCGATCTGTATAATCCTTCACTGCCTACAATTGCTTCTGGTGTGGTATGGGGTCCCAACAAGGGGGATGAATTGGGATCCAGATCCTTTACTCGATACAATCCTGATGTGCTCAGTGGCACCTATACCCTTGATCTATCACCGACTCAGAAGGTCAGTTCGGAAGAAAACATGGTATACACTAAGATTACCTACACCAATTCCTCCGGAAACGAAACCACCGTTCGCGTTCATCCCGATTCCTCCCAAATCGTCCTGGAAGACTTCGTAATGGGTTCGGAATACACCATGCAGGATGCATTTGTATCCACTGTTGTCTTTGATACGATTTTCAATAACCCAAGGGTGTTTAAAGCACCAGATGTAATCCAGCACCAGGGAAGTTTAGTGGATTCAGGTGATCCGGATGGAAAATATTTTTCCATATCAGAGAACGAATTAGTGGAATGGACCCCAACGGGAGATCTGATTACTTTTAACTGGGACGGAACCGCAATGTCGCCTGGGGAGCATAAAATCGTTGCGGACCTATCCAGAGACAGTTTCAGAGCTTTATTTTATTATGGGAACAACAAATTCATAGCCATTTCAAACCAAAATGAAGTAGTCATGCACCAGCTCCTGGACGACACCATGGCCATAGTTCAGACTCCTGCGGGTGCAGATGCTATGGGCGTTGGATTCAACTTTGAAAAATTCGTTCGGGGAACCGGTTATTTTTACTCTGTGACCGCGGGTACGGGCGAGCTAAAAACCTGGTTTGCGCTTGAAAATGCCACATGGGGTACTCCAAACGGTACTACCGTCGCAACCGGCTTCGATCGTTTTGAAAAGATAACGTATTTTGGTACCAATCTTGTAGCCATTGATGGATCAGGTGGCTTATGGCACATCACTGTCAAAGCCACTGGAGAGCCAAGTGTTTACCGAAAAATTGGCCATGGATGGGATCGGTTTGAGCAATTGGTATCCCTGGGTTCTGATCTTCTGGCGATTGACGAGGATGGTAATATATACACCTTCGGTTCATTGCAACAGGAGGAAAAATACTGGGTTGTAGAATAATGTGAATGATATTGGCTGGGGACCATAAAATACATATTGGCTTGGACTTTGTTTATTGGGCAGTGCTGTTCGTTTTTCCCCTCAATATGATCGGGCAAACGGTCATTTTTCAGGTGGATTCGATCCCGGTGAAAAACGGGGAGGTCGTGTTTGAAGCACATCTTGAGACGGTCTTATCCCAGGAACAAATCAATGCCAGATTCAATCATTTTATCAGCAAAATGCTTAATCCCGCATCCGGTAAGATCGTGGAAAAAGTGCCGGAACGCACAGTCTGTGAAATTGTGGACTACATAGATGTGGGAGATAATTTTTTTCAGAGTTTCGGGGTATATATGATTTATACCCTGGAACTTGGCGCAAGGGATGGACTGGGAAGCGTGAAAATCGATGACATACAATTTCTGGAAAAAGGATATTATCAATCCTATATGGATCCTTCCGACAGCCGATCTCTACCCTTAATGAGCGCCAGGGATATTATGCTGGATCGCACGTTTAAACTAATGTTCTTCAAAGATGCCTCCTTGCGAATTACCCAAAGCTCCATCGATCGGGTAAATGTCATCGTGGAGGATTTGCAAAATCTCATTGAAGATTAATCACCAAGGGATCCGGTATTCAAAGAAACCAGAATAAATGAGAGGTAAAATTTTGTGGAAATGTGCTGTATCTGTACCTGGCATTTTACTGTTGCAGATGATAATGTTCTATGCAAAGGAGATAGAGTCTGAGATTGGCACTTATCGAAAATACGGTGGGTATGATACTACCGAAAACCAATACGATGTTCCACCCCAGTTTATAGACCATGGTGTAGCGTCTCCTTATGCCCATCCCAGGGGTATCGTAGCCACCGAAGATGGTGATGGAAATAAGGTTTTGTTGGTATGGCTTTTTGACCATCGCGGCACTTTCGGATTGCTATCCGTCAATGTCAGTTCCGGCCAAACACAGCAATTTGATATGCCCTTTAATGTGGGTGGCGATGCAGTATATGCCTCTATTCTCGCTTCCAATGGTAAGTTATATACCCTCTTTAACAGCCACTTTGTAGAATTTGATCCTCAAAGTCACTCCTTTTCTTTTCAGCACCAAAGTACACCGCGCATGGCCATGAGTATGACGGAGGACGATTCCGGGAAGATCTGGGCAGTGACTTACCCCAATAGTGGTGTGGTCAGCTATGATCCACTATCTGGAGATTTCCAGGACTATGGATCTGTCAATCAGGAAAACTGGGCTCAGTATCCCCGGCATATCGCAGTGGATAAAAAGGGATGGGTGTATGTAGGGCTTGGGAATACCCATCGACAGATCGTGGCTTTTCATCCTCCCTCGGACCAGCGGATATTAATTTTGGATGAAGAGCACAGGGGTCATGGAATGGCCTATGTATACCGAAATAAGAATGGTAAGGTATATGGTCAGTCCATCCAAAGCGAAACAGAGAACTGGTTTGAGCTGTTCGATGGACAGGTAAAAAATATAGGGCACAATCACCAACCTGTCAAGGAAAAGTATATCACCGGAACACAAAGTCTTGCACATTTGCAATTTACGGATGGGTCCAAAGTACGGAAAGTGGATCTGATCGATCGATCCTTGCTTTATGTGCCAAAGGATGGTGAGGTTCGGAAAGTAAAATTTGACTATGAAACCGAAGGTTCATGGGTACTTAATGTTGTGGCTTCTCCCGACGGTGAGTATGTAGTAGGTGGGAGTTCCTTCCCATTTCGTTTGTTCAAATATGACTTTGCTAATGATCAATGGGAAAGAACCAGGGCCATGGGGCAGTTTAACGCATTTGCAACCAGCGATAGCCATATATTTTTTGGGTCCTATCCGAAAGGTCACTTATTGAAATGGGATTACGTGGACCAAGGAGGAACACTCACCAACAATCCGGACTATTCGGATTTATTATTTACCACTCAGCCTACCTTGTATCGACCACACAGAGTCCTTGTACATCCCAATAACCGTATTGTGGCTATGGGTGGAACTCCGGATTATGGATATACGGGAGGGAGTTTGCTTTTGTATGATCTGATAGCCGGAGAAGCATCCGTGATTTTAGACCAGGAATTAATTCCGGATCAATCCACCAAAAGCATGACGACACTTAAAAATGGGAATATTCTGGGTGGAACCACGACGGCGCCGGGAACGGGGGGAGAGAAAAAAGCCCATTTAGCGTATCTATATGAAATAGACCCTCTGGGTAAAGAGTTGAAATGGACCGATTCATTCTTGCCGAATGTACAAGACTATAGTGATTTGGTAAGCCGTGAAGATGGCCTGGTCTATGGCATTGCTGACTTTACCACCTTTTTTGTATTCAATCCCTATTCAAGGGAAATTGTTCATCAACAGCACTTTGGTAGAGAGTTGGGACGGGCAGTAGCCAGTCAGTCTCCGCAAATCTTTGTTCAAGGAGAAGAAGATGTGTTCGTTTTGTTGCAAAAAGGAATCTACAGAATCAATGAAAATACCTTTGAATTGGAATTGGTGCAATACACTCCCCAACCCATTACTACCGGAGGAGCCTGCGTTAAAGGACGGATTTTCTACATTAGCGGATCACATTTGTTTAGTTATGGACCGGTATGATTCTACTGTACAGATGCCCCGAGTGGGGGCATCTGTACAGTAGAAGTTGGAGTCCCCCGCTATGCGTGGGACGTTTGTGCCCTTTCCTGAATTGGAAAGGGCTGTTTGTGATAGTCGCGCTGCGCCTATCAGTTTGTAATTCCAGTGGTTTGTTTTTGTATGGATGGGTGATATGCCGGGCTTTTATGCGAATTCGGGACATTCAAAAAGTTCTTGGACTTTGTAGCGTAATCATCCACACTTATCGCCCCTGACGATTCGGGGTATCTGTACAGTAGAAGTTGGAGGTCCCCGCTATGCGTGGGACGTTTGTGTCCTTTTTCTGAATCGGAAAGGGCTGTTGTGATAGTCGCGCTGCGCCTATCAGTTTGTAATTCCAGTGGTTTGTTTTTGTATGGATGGGTTACCTGTCATGATTTCAAGTAATTTCCGGCTCCATTCATACCTTTTGGGCTTTTTGGCTTTGTCGCCTTACTGGACTCGTCTGGCTTTACCAGCCCATAAACCAAAAAAAATAAATTTACATTTTAGATAGTCCTTCCCCGTATATTTTTCGACTTACCAACATATGACCTCCTTCAAAAATATAAAGTGAGCAAAGAACGCTATTACGAATTGTACCGACAGTTTCTGAATCACAGCATCTCAGAACAAGACTTCCAGGATTTGATGGACTGGGTCTCCGATCCGAGAAATGATGTGCTTCTTAAAAAATATATGGAGGAACTTTGGTCTGAGGAATCATGGAGCCCGGATGCGGGTGTGAAGGATTGGTATGAAGTTCGAACTCAATTACTTTCCAGTTTCCCTGGTGTATTCCATAGGACAAACCGATCAAAAGAGCAGCCCAGAGGAAGTGAGCGTAAGATTTGGATATACGCTGTTGCCGGTATATTACTGCTGATGATCGGTCTTTTCTTTTTTATTCCTTCCCACTCGGGGGTGATTTTATATCAAACTGCCTATGGTGAAACCCAACAGATTGAACTGAGCGATGGAACCATGGTCACACTCAATGCGAACTCCACATTGGAATGGGACAACCAATGGAAAAGGTCTGGAGAAAGATATGTGCGTCTCCAGGGCGAGGCATATTTTGATGTGGCTAAGACCCCATTACGGGAAAGGTTCACGGTAGAAACCGATGACCTGAAAATCAGGGTACTGGGTACTGCATTCAATGTATCCGCTCGCCGGGATCAAACCGGGGTCACATTGGAGAAAGGTAAGATCGAACTGGATCTTAAGGCGTCCGACGAACCGGCACTGGCCATGGAACCTGGTGATTTCATCCGCTATTCCTCAGTGGTTCATACCCTCGAAAAAGGCAAGGTGCAATCCATCAAAGAGTCGGCAAGTTGGCTGGATGGAATACTGGTTTTTGAAAATGTGACTGTGGCCGAGATGTTTGATGAAATCGAGGATCAATATGGTAAAAAACTGATTTCCAGCGATTCCACAATACTATTGCGCAGAATGTTCACTGGAATTCCTTATGAAGACTGGGCTGTGGCCAAAGAAGCTTTGGAGCTGGCCCTGGGTGTGAAGATTGAGGAAAAGGGTGATAAATTGTATATGAAGTAAGGATTTCATTCCCTAACATATTGAAATAGAGATGAATATTGATTTTACTAATTTAAAAAAATGAAAATGACAAACTTTTTGACCAAGATCAAAGGAAAGGTTTTCCTGATTTTGGCCGGATTGATGTTGACCGGTCAGATCCAGGCAGAACATTCCAAAGATAACCTTCTTGTCACGAGGCCGGTCGATGATATTTCCTTTGTGGAAGCTATCAAAGAAATCAGTGCCCGATTTGAGGTGTTTTTCACTTTCGATTTGAAGTTGGTGGAAGGAATCAGAGTTGATGAATCTTTCCGACAAATTGAATCAGTTGAGAATGCTGTGGAATTCGTTCTTCAGAAAACCAGTTTGAAATACAGAATCATACAAGATCAGTATGTGATTATATATAAAGACGATAATCAGGGTATGGAATCCCTTCGTCAGATGTCGCGACACCTGGATGGGTTGATCCATGAAGGAGAAAAGTCCGTAGCCAAAACGCCGGCTCCCAAACCCCGGGTTGCTCCTTTGATCAAAACGCGACCTCTCATAAGGGACATTCAACGGGTGACTTTCAATGTGGAAGGAACGGTGTCAGATGAGAACGGAGAACCTCTTATAGGGGTGAATGTCCAGGTCAAAGGTTCCAATAAAGGCGCTTCTACCGATTTGAATGGTCACTTCGTGCTGGAGGATATCGACGAAAATGCTGTTTTAGTAATTTCTTATATCGGGTACGTTACCCAGGAGGTGCCTGTTTCGGGCAACAGGAATCTTACCATTACCATGGTACCGGACTCTCAGTTGCTCGACGAAGTGGTCGTGGTGGGGTACGGAACCCAGAAAAAAGCCAATTTGACTGGTTCAGTTGCTTCTATTTCAAGCAAGATGCTTGAGAACAAACCACTTCCCAATGTCGGTGAAGTTCTTCGGGGAGTTTCACCCAACCTCAACATCAACCTTGGGGCTTATGGTGCTGAACCTGGAGCTGGTCTAACCTTCAATATCCGGGGTGTGGGTTCCATAAGTGGCAACAGTGCTCCGCTTATCCTGGTGGATGGGGTGGAAATGGATATTAACAATATCGATCCGGGGACGATCGAAGACATATCCGTACTTAAGGATGCATCTTCCTCTGCGATATATGGATCTCGAGCACCCTTTGGAGTGATTCTGATTACAACCAAAAAGGGAAGTCGTAACGAGAAAGTCCAGATCCAGTACAACAACAATATGATTTTCGGTAAATCGATCGGAATCCCGCATATGGAGAATTCCCTGATATTTGCTACGGTGTATAACCAGGCTGCTATAAATGCCGGTACTCCACCACAATATCCCGAAGAACAAATGGAAAGGATTCGCGGATTTATCAATGGTACGTATAAAACTGAATATGATCCCGATAATCCTACCACTTCCGTATTTACCGGTCGGAGGATCGGGAACGCCAACTATGACTGGCCTCACATTTTGTTCAAAGATCATAAATTTGACCAGAGACACAATGTATCCATCAGTGGGGGTAGTCAACGCAGCCAGTATTATGTTTCCCTGGGCTTTTTTGATCAGGATGGATTTTATGGTTTCGGCTACGATGACTACAAACGCTACGACCTGATGGCCAATCTCACGACCGATGCCACTGACTGGCTTTCCTTTGGATTTAGTGCCAAGTACGCCAATACTTTTACGGATTATCCGATTGGGATTACCACAGTAGAAAGAAGGTACATCGGAAACAGCTTGTATTCCTTTGGACCCATACAACCGCGTTACAATCCCGATGGAAGTGAGGCCAACCCGCTTGTTCGATATCTGGAAAGCTCAGGACGAGACAAAACTTTTGAGAATGACCTGCTGGTAACCTTGAGAACGGATCTGGAGCCGATCAAAGGTTGGAGAACAAGTGTCTCTTACAACTATAATATCACAGAAACCAACCGGGATGTCGTATCCCTTCCCGTGTGGGTAGCCCTGGGTAATGGAACTTTCGGAAATATAGGGAAACCAGCGAGTGCTTTCGAATCAACCCTCGCTCATTCACCCTATTCTCTCTTCAACGTGGTATCGTCTTATGAAAAGCAATTCACCCACAACTTCATCAAATTGCTGGTGGGTTATGAACAAGAGGAACAATCCTATAAGTCACTCTATGGCCGTAAGGAAAATCTGATTACTGAATCCGTGCCGTCACTCAGTACAGCATTGGGAACATCTTCGCTATCTGATAGCCGTTATGATTGGGCAACACAGGGGTTTTTCGGCCGGTTAAACTACAATTTCAAAGAAAAGTACCTACTGGAAATCAGTGCCCGATACAATGGTTCTTCCCGGTTTGATCCGGAATCTCGATGGGGATTCTTCCCGTCAGCATCTGTGGGGTACCAGGTGTCGAAAGAAAATTTCTGGGCACCCATCGAACCTGTGATCAACTCATTTAAATTGAGAGCTTCGTACGGTTCCCTGGGTAATCAGAATGTGGCCAATTATCTATACATTCCGACCATCAACGTGAACGCTGAATCACCTTGGATTATCGGAGGTGCAAGACCACCTTATGCACTTACACCGGGAATTCTTAGTGAGAACCTGACATGGGAAACCATCACGATGGCCAATTTCGGATTCGATGCAGGTTTACTGAATGATCAGTTAAGTGTCACTTTTGATATGTACAATCGTAAAACTACGGACATGTTTGGTCCGCAGGAAACTCTGCCTTATACCCTCGGTACAGGTACACCTACTGCCAACAATGCCTCGCTTTCCACGAAAGGATTCGAATTGATCCTGGGATGGAGAGAAGTGATCAGCAGCGATTTTTCCTATGATGTACAACTGAGCCTGGGTGATCATCAATCCGAGATTCTGGAATACCGGAATGAAAACGGATTTATCGATAACTGGTACAAAGGAAAAAAGATCGGGGAGATCTGGGGATTTGAAACGGATGGTCTGATACAAACAGAAGGAGAGGCCATGCCCGACCAAACCGAAATTTATCCATCCTGGGGTCCTGGTGACATGAAGTATGTAGACCGGAACGGGGACGGTAAAATTTCTGAGGGAAACAGAACCCTTACTGACCATGGAGATCTTACCGTTATAGGGAATGCTACAGCGCGGTATAACATTGGAATTTCCGGTGGTTTTGAATGGAAGAACTTTGATTTCAGTATGAACTGGTCCGGGAATCTGAAACAGGATTATCTGCCTGCCTTTGGGGTCAATGCATTCTGGGGTCTGACCAATTCCTGGGCAAACTCCGCAGTTTTTAAGGATGCTCCGGTGCTGGATTACTGGCGTCCTGCGAATGAGACCAACATTCTGGGGCCCAATACGGATGCTTATTTCCCCAAGCCTTACTTCAGTGACGAAACGCTCAAGAACCGTAAACCCCAGTCCAAATACGTGCTGAATGCAGCTTATTTGCGGCTCCGAAACATTCAGGTGGGGTATAGGCTTCCAGAGAATCTTTACCAAAGAATCCCTGTGAAAAATGCGAGGATATTCCTATCCGGAAGCAATTTGGTCACCCTTAAGACTCTGCCCAAAGCGATGGATCCGGAACAGACAATCGTAGGAGAGGTCAGTTACAACACGAATGGGTATTTGTATCCAATGGCA
>Ga0079224_100006993_pt1 | contig 15047 bp, 38 predicted proteins | sample Stecom2015_FD_80414 | JGI IMG/M metagenome (GOLD analysis project Ga0079224, IMG submission 80414) | Agricultural soil microbial communities from Utah to study Nitrogen management - Steer compost 2015 | ecosystem: Environmental > Terrestrial > Soil > Agricultural land | place: USA: Utah...
CTATCCTGTTCTGAGGTTGTTGTCGGGCGCGGGGGCTGATGGGTGGGTGTTCGTCTTTATCCCGGGGACGGTTCACCGGGGGTCAAGGGGTGGTGTGTTGTAACCGGGGCGAATGATGTGTACGGTTTTCTCTTCGAATGTGGAGGCTACAGAAGCGGGGGGGGAAAGCATCCACAATGGCCAGAATGGGGGAGTGGGGGGGGGGGGGCGTGTTAAATGACTCGCAAATCACGAATGGGTTATATTTAGCCAATGGCTCGCAATCCTTTCAAGGGGTTGGAATCGTTCTTAGGCTCGTGATCACGTCAGGGATGATACTGCTCGCAATCGACTGTTGGTTTTTATCGAACTGAAGGCTCGCAACATGATGTTGGTTTATATCCCACAACTGGCTCGCGTATCCCCAAGGGTTTGTATCGAAAGACAGGCTCGCAACATGGCTTAGGGTTTAATCGGAGTGTTGGCCCGCAAAGCTCAACTGGGTTACATCTCGTGTATGGCTCGCATGACTTCGGTGGTATTTATCGAGCGATTGGCTCGCAACGCGACGTTGGGTTAAATTACAACAAAGGCTCGCATGGTATCGGTGGTTTATACAGCTTTCAGGACAGTATGAAATTTTCAAGCCCGGTGCTTGTGTCCCTGTTTCCCTTCATGGTACTCCACGGACACCGGGAGGCCTTCAATCGTGCGCCAGTTGGTGTACAGGTCAACCAAGAAGCGCTTGATCATATACCGGAGGGCCATGCGGTGGCGATGTCCTTTGGATTTATCGGCGTGGCGGGGGTCAGTCTCAATCCGGTGCTTGTAATTGTAGTAATGCTCGGAGTAAGGACCCTTGGCACGGAGGAAGGAAGTCGCCAGGACTCCGAGCATTTTGGTCTTCAAGAAGGGGTTGAAGGTGATGCTTTTCTTGGTCTGCTCCTTGCCCTCCTTGTCGATATATTGCTTATCGACCAAATGCTCTTTGAATCGCCCACGACCACGGCCGTCAGGACCGACATCAAGGCCACACAGAGCCCAGAGACCGGAACTGTAATAGGTCTCTTTGATGTTGATTTCGCAAATGAGTACCCCGGCCATGGCCGGGCCAACTCCCTTCACATCCTTCAGCCACTTATCGTAGATCGGGAATTTCTTGATGAATTTCATGAAGGTGCGGAATTGTTTTTCTTCTCGCTTGAGCAATTCCATGTATTCGTGCACCAAGACAAGCTCGGTATAGTGGCTGATCAGCGCATCGCCTTTGAAAGACTTTTCGGAGGGGAGGCGTAGATCATCCTCGTCCGTCTTGTTGGCATTTGCCACGATGCCATCGGTGATGCGCTTGTAGCTCAAGCGGAGTTGTTTGAGGATCGCATCCTCGTCGTCTTCGAGATCTTCTTCCGGTTGAGAGGATTGAATCCCCAGCTTGGAGCGGAAATTCGCAGCAATGCGATTCCCGGTCCCGACCCGGAGTTTTTGAAGATCATACGTACCCCGCACCATCGTGCGCAAGTGGTCGAAGATTGGTTCTAGCTCCGTTCCAGCGTATGGATTGGAGCGTCGTTCGGAGGTGTGTTGCTTAATATCATTCATTGTGGTTTTCCACGAGCAGGGCGGTTAAGGTTTTCTTTATCTCATCAATTTTATCGAGGTTAAAAATAGAGTCATTCCATTCTTTTGATTTTTTATCTGGAGTTGTTATTTTTATACTCCAATTAAGATCCTCTGCTCTCTCGGATTGAATATAAGCAGGGGCATCGGCATATGTAACCTCTTTATCGTATGATTTTATCGAGACCGGTTCACGGGCATAGAACAAATCTATTTCAACTAGACACAGAATTTTATCATCATTTACAAATATATCTTGTATTTTTAAGTCTCCGTTATGAACACGTGCATTAAGCACAAATATCTTATGCTCATTAAGGTTTGTATCCTTAATTAGAGTGTCCAGAATAAAGTGCCGGAAAGGGTCCGTCATTGGATATGCATTTTGTTGGTTAAGAATAGGCATGTTCAATCTCCTTGCCGGTCAGGGCGATAGAGGGGTTTTGGATTGGATAGACTGCGGTTGATCCATGCTCCGATATTATGCACATCAGCCCACCATATGATGGTGCCTTTGCGCACGATACGGATAGAGGTGAAAGGGAAGTCCCAAGGTGATTTAAACATAATATTTTCTGATAGGAGGGTGATTTCCCTTGAGATAGGTTAGACTGGGGAGGGTGATTCCGTCATGGGTGGTGAATGGATAGGAAATTAATTTGGATTGTCCTTTGAACAGGGTTTTCATATCAGTCTTGGTAACCCGGACAACTCTTTTTTGCCGCTCTATAGTCTCCTTATGCATCCACTGGTGATGCTCTTTGGTTATTTTTTTAAGGCTCTTCAGAGACGTAATGCCGACTGCCTTGGTGTGTCGGGCTGTGAAGATTCTCATGTCCTTTTTAGGCATGTTTTTACCCACCTTAGCGTCATGGAACCAAAAGATAAAATACAGAGGTTTATGGAGTATTTTATATTTCTCGACGGTGTCCTGGTCGAGGAGGAAGGTACCATGGATACCTATGGACTTCACCTCATAGAAAAATTCTTCCGTTTCTATATCAGGGCAGAGTTTTCCAGCTTCAGTCTTCAGACGTTCTCCTCCCACGAGCATATGGGAGTATTCCTCGAATAATTCTCCTACGACATGCCGAAAGTGCACCGGTTCATTTTTGAACGGCAATTCTTGCTGGTACCCCGGTTGTCGAGGGGAGGAGATCAACATTTATCTAGGCTCCCCAGACCTGATTAGAGTTGCTTTCCCACTTTCCGAGAAGGCATGCGCTAAACATATAATTATCCTGGCTACTTCAGCCTTTACGAAAATCATTTGCCCATTAACCACAGTTTCCCATGCGGCCCCTTGCGGGGTATTTGAATTTATCCATTTAAGAATACACATCAATCGATCAAAGGCTTCTCGGGCAAATGAATCCTCACCTTCCACAAATGTTATACTAAGATCCCCTAACTCTCTGCCCTCGGAGCTTCCTGGGTAAATGGAAAAGTGAAATGTAAGAGGATATATTTTACTCATTTGGGTTCTTTCGTATCTACCCCAAAAGTAGTTTGCATGAATCTGCTAGCAGCTTTATTGGCGGTCTCATGATCTACCCCTTCATCCACAAATGACATAGCAATATTACAGTGCCATGACCATGCATACATATGATCATTCTGTATGGCTTGTTTTAGGGTTTCGAACGCTTGTTTTGTATTCATGGTGTTATCCGTTTCCGTAAGGGAGGTCGAAGCGCCATCCGATGCTATTACTTTTTCCGTCTTTCCCATCGTCGCCAATAATGAGAAAGATACGCCTGTGAAAATCCATATTCACGATGACTTGATAGCCTTCAAACGTACCTTCCCAGGAGGAATACGCGGCATATTTTGGAGGCACGGTGGAGCAGACTAAGACAGACAGCCCGAATTCAGGAACATCTATGTGTATAATTAGATTTTCTGCATCTGATTCAAACTCAGCGTAAGGACGAGAATCTTCATGAGGTAGGAAAACCCCTCTAGCAATCATAAGGTCATCAGCCTTATATACTCCATCAGGAGCGTGTAATACAGGCGCTACCTCTTCCGGAGCAGGACTACTGCATCCTGTGGATATCGCCAGTATAGCATAGAAAAAGGCCCTGGTCATTTGGGATCCGCGATTGCCATGACCACGAAACCCTCTTTCTGGGCAAACTCGGTCATGTAGGTGATTATTTTTGTAATGGATTCCCCAGAGAATTTTTCCCCGTCATACTCTTTCAATTCCAAGAGGTCTCCCACTTCAAAGTTGCGGTCATTTAACCGAATCTCGAAGGTCTTTATTCCTGCTTTGATGGCTCGGAAGAACCCAGGCAGAGTCTTTAGTACATGCACTTTTGGTTTTTTAGGGATATCCCCTTTTTTCAAACGGGGGATATACCGGTCGTTGATATAATCTTGGTTTATATAAGAGTCATTCATTGCTTTTTTCTTTTAGTGTTAATTGATGATCATTAGATTGCTTGTCCTAGACCGTTACAGACAGGGCATGTTCCTCCCATCCCGTCTCCGACCCCGTGCGCGTCAAGGACCCCTCGGCCATCGCAATGAGTGCAGTTATAATGGATCCAATGTTTTGGTTTTTGGGCATTCCCCATCTTTGCCGACAGTTGCCGGATGCGCACCACGGCCTGCATCTGCTCCAAGGAAAGTGCGTTGAATGGTTTCCCTGCCGATTGGGCATCTTTGGCCGACATGGAAAGGTCGCCAGTTTCAATGTAGTTTGCCCAGAGATTCAGGGCATAGGCGGCTATTTGGGCGTCGGATAAATCCATTATAAACATAGAGGTTTCCTGAAAGGAGGGGGAAGGGCGCATACTGCGAGATTTCTAATACGCAATATCAATTGTTGATGGGCAATTGACAGTTCCCTGACTGGAATCCCTTCCTCGGCGCAGGCTGCTGCGGATTTGAGGGGATCCCCGGTTTCTAGGATATTGGCCCACACTTCTAAGGCGTGCGCCATTAAATGGTTATCTGAAATATCGTCAAAACTCATGGTAAACTCAGGCGAAACTCGCAGGGAAACTCTGGCTTGCGGAAACAAGAGTTATCGCAAGCCAAGTCAGGACAGGGACTTATGACGAGGGGTGAGTTGATGTAAGTCATGTGTTTACAGGTAGTTATGACTTATATTGTTATTAACGAGGGGGCTCTACAGGGGGCCAAGGAGGGTTTTCTGGGAGTTTAGCCGGAGTTTCGCCCGGAGTTTTTAGATGAGGGTACCTTTTGTCGATTTCATCCAAGGCAACCGACACGAGCGTTCGGGTGACGGCTATTACCCCGAAATAAAAGACGGTCCCGAGCACTAAGGCTAGTGCGATTATTATGACAATATCCAAAAAAGTAGGTTCCGCTTTAGAAGGGGCCACTTCCGGAGCCGGGGCGTTGTTATTTGCCTCGCCTAGATAGCTCATTGTTTCCTTCGCTCTATTTCAGCTTTCACCGCTTCGAGCATAGGGCCGCTGCATTTCTCCACGGCTTTCTCCCCCTCCTTATCGACCAAGAGAGACGCCATGAAATTCCGGGCACCATGACCCTTTAATTTGATACTGATGCTTTTGACCATTAGTTATTCTCCGGTAAGGATAAGAGGATTCGTTTATAAAGCCTTCCGTTTTTCACATCCCCGCAGACCTCTGCAGAGCGTCTAACTCAGGACCAGGAGGAAGGGCAAGGCGTTTCATAATTGATCCTTGAGCATTTCATCAGTGGCCTCGGCCATCTTGCGCCATGCTTCCGCTATGTGATCGAAAGACAAGGCTAATTGCCTGCATCGAGCACTGGCCTCTTTAGAAGGTCCGTTGGTAGATATTTGCACAAGTTCCGTCCCGGATTGTATCATTTTTGTTTGGGCTTGCGCAATAACCTCCATGGCACTTACCATTTTTTCTATAGGAAGCATGTTACTTCTCCAAAGGAGGGGTAAATTCGATAGGCTCCAATTCCCCGATATATAACTCGGCCACGGTGAAACTTATCTCAGCATAGCCATTTTTATTGTTCACTCGGCATCGTAAAAGACGATCCGGAGGGGAACTTCTCCCAAAAGAGTCGATAATACACACCCATTCCTTGGTGGCTCTGACCTGAGCCCATGTACCAGCCGGAATGAGGCCTCTTACTGGTTCAAGAGGACCCCATTGGATCATAGCGCAGACCACGTGAGTTAAGATGAAGAAAATTGCGCATACGCCTTTTGCAACTTCATCATAAGTCACAAAAAACAACACGCCGAATAGAATGGATAAGATAAGCCACACACAGAATAATATCATGTTGGGTCCTCTAAATAAGTGCTTCCCAGCGGAAGATTGAGATAGCCCTGCGCCCCGACTCCCTGGGCAATGCCTGTGGTGACGGAGCATGCTAATTGCCACGTGGAAATGATGGAGAGGAGTTCATCCAGATCACGGAATGTGATGCGATGCGTGCCGTTTTTCTTGATGAAGAGTTCGTTGGCATCTATGCGGAGCACAAGGTCATCTTCGAGGACTTTGAATTCCTTGGAGGGAGCATTCGCCATTTCCATGATGGTGTCTTCTTTGATCCTTTCGATAAAAGAAAAAGCCTCTTGGATATATTTTACTTTATCCTCATCTACATTCGTAGGCCCAATCATGGGACCCCTCAAATCAAATCCATTGTGTCGGGTGCTCCAGAAGGCATCGAACCACGGTTCAAAATCAGTCTCCGAAAGCGTATGCCAATCAGGAATGTCCGGATGGGCAGCTTTATAAAGACGATAGGCGAGTTGGCAGGTAAGTTGGGGGTTCATAGCATGACTCCGGCTACAGCGGCAATGCCGCCCGTGAAAAAGGATCCGATGGTACCAGCGGTGGGTGCTTGTATGGACCCGGTGAGAGCATACATGCGTTCTCCGCCTTCAATGCTGGTGACGATGAAGGGGGATTGTTTGGCGATATCCTGAAGCATGACGGCCGTGATAGCCAGAGCAGCGACCAGGGATGATTCTTTTTTCTTGTCCTTGTCGGAAGACATCAGGGCAAGAATAAGAGCCATTCCCAATAATTCGGCCTTGCAGAAGGCCTCTCCGGCTGCGCTGATCGACGCCGTATCCCCTCGGGCGATAGCCGGTGGGGCACTCGGCGCAGATGTAGGCGCAGCGGAGGGGGCCGCGATGGCAGGGGACATGCCGCTGATACTTCCGACTGCTGAAATCACTCGTCGTTCCCTAAATCTGCTCGGAGGTCGCATGCGTGATCCATGTCATTAACAAGCGGGGCCGTGACCAGAAGAGGATCCACTAAATCTAGATCAGCGGGAAGCTCTTTAAGTAATTCAATAAGCTCCCCCACCGTAAAAGCGGTAATCTCTTCTGCGTGATCATCGGTATTGTGGGTGAATTTTTCTGGGATGTTTTTCATTATAGGAGGTCTTTATCGGCAAAGGTGAAGTTATGTGGGTCCAAGACGGTAAGTACCCCATTATCAGAAAAAGCTATGGCGCTGCCGTAATAATAACTACAATTATTTTTCTTGTTGTAGATAGCCTCGGCTTCCTCGGCTGTGCTAGCCTCTATAATTTCTTTGTCAGAGATTTGTAGAACGGGGTCCTTCATGGTACCCCCTGAGCAAAGACCAACGAGAACTTTCATTGGAGGGCCATTCCCCACGCATCGACCAGATGCTTCTGAGCAGCCTCAGCACTCGCAGCATCCACAAATCCGATGATGATAGGCTTGGGCATATCCTTCATGAAGATGCGAATTTTATGGACGTGGGGAGTCTCCTCGAAGTCACAGAAGACTGGATCTATCTTGACGATGCTTTCCAGAAGGATGGTCGATCCGATAACGTCTCTGAATCCTCCATTTCGGTCTACGTCGTGATGGCGAAGGGTGTAGGTATATTGGCGCATGGCGGGCAGTATGCTGTGGTTTTCAGGGGTTCAACGGGAACATTGCGACAGAAGCTCAAATAAGAAGGAATGCACGAGATTATGTGCTTTTGTGGTTTCTCCGACACCACAGCCCTCTTCACAGGGATCTTTCCACTTGGCGTCGCAATCGGGGCAGTCATCTCTTTCCAGACGGATGCGTTCATCGTTCGCCAGGGTCTGGGAAATTTCATCCCAGGCAGCGGTGAGTTGTTTACGGAATTCAGGGTTGTTAAGATCCATGGATGTCTACTTTGGTTTCTTCTCAGGCCCAGCGGTCTGGTAGACGTGATAAACATACACGCCTTCATCGAATCCCTTCTCATGATTGAGATATTCGCATTCGGGATTCCCATCCCCAATATAGGGACCCCACTTGTGCCAGCGCCATCCTCCGCCCTCCCCATTGTTATCGGTGGGGTCTTTCTTGACGTGAGTGAAGGAGACGACGAAAGTGCGCTCATCCTCTTCAAGACGTTTGGCATATCGGTCGATAAATTGCTGCGGAGTATCACAGACCCCACAGCAATTTAAATCATCCCAAAGATGAGGCCAGCCCATATAGAATTCCGGGGCATTCCGTCCCCAGATGATCATATCCATGCTGAAATGGACGATCTGATACATACCCTCTCGGGGGATATTTATTATGGAGAGAGGCCTATTGTTGATATTACGGAGCATGGGATTCCTCCACAGGAGTTGGGTTGGTTAATTGTTTGACTTCACGGTGAATGATGATGCCGAATATTACTTGGAGCACCACGAGAATAACACCAAGAGCTAATGTTGTGGCCCCTCTGGCTGCCACGGAGATGCTATTCTCTGAATCATCAGAGACGCAGATAATCCCGTAAGCAATAATAAACAGGGAACCCAGTACACCGATTAAGGTTAAAATGATGATAAGTTCTAAAAGCATTATTTGTCCTTGTTAATATAATAGTTGACCCGGCGGCACTGAGCGCACATCCATGGATTTTTAGGAAGGTATTCAGGCACCACGTCTTTAGGATCCACGTGGATTCCACCGATGAGTCTCCCGCAGAAGGTGCTCTTCGTCCTTCTTGCGGATAAATTTTCCGGTGCGTTCGACGTGAAGCATCATGGTTTATTCGTTCCTTCGGTATGACCCATAGCGGTCTGTGCAGGAAGCACTAATCTAGCCATTTGTTTAGCCTCTTCTGCGAGACGTGCATTTAAGACGTCTGGGGATATTTCAAAGGAATTATTTATGATGCCTTCTATACGGGCAGCCTTAAAATAAAAGGCCATAAGGGCATCGTGGGTGGCTTTTTCTCTTTTCATTTTATCCCTGAACCAAGGGAGGTTCTTTCTGATGTTCTGCACCAATGTGAGGACATCAGGACACTCACGGGCGATGGTGTGGCGTCCGGGAATGCCGGACATAAAGGCATCTGCGGCAAAATAACACCTAGGAAGGTCTATGGTTGGGATGAGGTCTATTTGGTGCTCTTCCCGCAATTCTTCGATAAGGCCTTCTAATAATTCTAACTCCGCAGCAAGGAGACGATTGACGGCCCATAGAGTATGGCTGCGTTTATCGTTCATTATTTATTCCTTATTCACTAAAATAGGTTCAATCCACACCTGCTTGACTTCCTTGCGCTTCTCCCCGAACCGCTGTCCGCGCCAGTGCCCGCGACGCCAATGCATCCGGGGGCTGGCATGGACACTGTTCGCGGTTTCAGGCCGATTCAAGCGATATCGTTTGGCCACCCATCGGGGATGCCACCAATCTATTTTGGCTCCATTCTTTTTGTGTCGCCCTTCAATGGTCGGCTTATCCACCTGTTCCGGAGTGGACACCATATAGAAGCACATATTGACGAAGAGGGCGAAAATATCTCCGATCAAGGCTGAATCACTGTGAGGTGCGTCGTCCGAAACAAACCACTCTCCCGGAATGAATCTGGAATGATCTACAGCAGCCGTAAGGGAATCTTCAACTGAGAAATTACCCCACCATTCAACCGGAAGGCTATTATCCCGGAGACTGATGGCATGCATACACATGGTTTTGTCATCACGACCAACTGAGACAGATATGATGGATCCATCACTGGGGGTCTTAAATAAGTCATGATGAAGAAGGACGGTGAATCCCTCAAACGGCATGGGAATGTCTTTTATATAAATATCAGAGGGAGGGGCCGTGGCTTTAAGGGACATCCCAATGTCTTGTCCTAGCCAAAAGGCCTGCATCTGGCTCGATACCATTTTATTAGCTACGAAGGCCAGGGATTTAACATTCCTTATCTCCCCTTGTGCTTCTTGTTGAAGTGCCTGCTCCATCGCCAAAGGAGCATAAGATACTCCATGGCAATATAACGCTGCGATCCGATCCAAGGGGGTGTACCCATGTGGGGTATGGTAGTGGCGTGGATAGAATTGCGGCCACAAAGCGGTATTTTTCGCAGTATCCCTAAAAAAATCGAGAGTGGTTGTCACTACACCGCTCCCTTAGCTTGCCGATCATACAAAACCACATTGACGCAGGCAGCCAGATTTAAACAAATGACAGACGGAATCTTCACGACGTCCCGGCACCTCCCGAGGATTCGCTCCCCAAGGGTGTGGTCCTCGGCCCCGAAAATATAGAAGGCATTGGGTGGATGGATGTAGGAGCGGAGGTCCACAGCCCTGTCTACCAATTCTACGGCCACCGGAACGAATCCACGGGGATCCCATCGAAGAGGTCCGGAAGATTGATGACGGGGATGTCTCGGTCGGCCCCGACAGCCGCCGAATTGGCCCCGATGCGCTTCCCCGACGTCAGGAGGGCACAGCCTCCGAACGCCTTCACGGCGCGGAGGGCCGCGCCCACATTCACGGGGTTTTTGACGTTATCTAGCCCTACGGCGAACATAACGATGATCCTTATAGGATAAGATAGAACCCCTAGGATAGGTAAGGGGGTAGGTTGTCAAGGGGCCTTCTTGTGTTCAATTAATCCGTACAGGACCCCTTATCTTAGATGTCATCCGTTCTTTTTTCTTAAATAACCTAAACATAGATGCGCTCCCTCCACGGCCCATGCTTGGGCGTGAAGTCATCATGCCACAGGTCCTCGCTGATGAGTAAATCTTGCATTTTATCGGTCTGTATCTGCCAATTGGCTACCCGAGCCGACTGCCAACGGTTGTAGAAGCACCCATTCATGTCCACGAATCCCTCTCGGTCCTCCGTGTCCATGGCGTCGAGGATGTCTCGCTTGTCGGGGAATCCGAGGAGGTATTTATAGGGCACATTATGCCGCAGCCCTGCGTAGACGGTATCCCCGCAACGAATGGCCGCAGCAATGAGGGGCCATTTCCCTCGTTCTTCCGGGGAGGCTATCTTGTGAGGGAGCATGAAGGGAGGGATGGTATAATCGTAATACCCGGCCACAATCTGATAAGCAATAACCTGCACAGAATACCCTTCATTATGCATCCCTTCTAATACATTTTTAGATATAAATTTTATTTCTGTTATGATGCCATAATACTCACCTGTTTCCGTATTACGCATATGGAAACTGTATTTATCTATCCAATCCGTGGTTATTATTTCCCCTCCATACAAACCAAAACAGATTTGATCAATCACGACGAAGTCCTTCCCGGATAAGGGTAAGTTGAGTAATGCAAACACCCCAAATATGCCTGCCCCGTTCAATAGAATTGGTTAAAGGAGCCCAGGCCTTGAGCCCCTTGGGAATGGGGTTGCCGCATTTTCAGCAGGAATGATCTTTCCGCACACTATTTATCTGATGCCAGATCACGGAAACATTTCCTTGGCTATAATGTCAGCCGCAGCAGGACAAGCAGCCCCACACCAGGGGCAGAAGGCAACCCAGGTGGCGTATTCGTCATTCCCGAGGACGAACCAACCTTCCTCGTCTACCATCACGGCACGGTCTATGGCAGCCCCATATGCGAGCATGATGGGAGGGATCCGTATGGGGGATGTGCAGGTGTGATCACTCATGACGGTATCCGGTGTTTGAATTGCTCGCAGAGCCGAGGGGAGAGCGCATCTTTTAATTGCTCAGGAATCTCCACCTCCTCCATAATGGAATCTAACCACGTCTGCGCTTCCTTCTCGTAGGTCTCGCATCGAACGAAGCAGGCCTTGCGCAGCGGATCGTCCGCAGGGAGTTGGGAGGCATCTGCCGCCAGAACCTTGGCGAGGTTTCGGAGGCGAGCGGCCTGTGCGTAGGCCATTTCTACTTTTTGGGTTCTCACGATTCAATCTCCTCACTCCAACGTCTGTGAAAATCGTCTTCTCCATCGTCTCCACTAACCAACCAATCTACCCGCTGGAGCATGGCGGCTGCCCGTCTCAGGGTAGCTTCCGCTTCTCGAAAACGAGCGATGGTCCCCGGGGCATAATGTCTCCCTAAAGGAGATCCATATTCATCGAACCAGACATCAAAGTTAGTTTCAATGAGTCGATTTATTTCATCAGCTTCCTGACGCATATTGGATTGCAGATAATTGAAATGACCGCCACTCATGAGAGATTCCTTAATGGTGCAGGTGGTGGGATTCGAACCGCACGTCCCCTCAAAGTCGGGTGCGACCCGCTCAAGGTGCTCTTGTCCGCTGAGCTACGCCTGCGTATGGATGCCCGAATAGGATTCGAACCTATACAGAAAGAACCAAAATCTTTCGTGCTACCGTTACACCATCGGGCATTGATGGAAAAGAGCGTACTCCGCTACTCTAGCGATTGAGTTAGATAGAGAGTAAAGGGGAGGGGGCTGTGTCAATAGACGTATCCGAGATCAGCGAGGAATCTCATCATACGTTTGGCGGCTGCCTTCGGAGAGAAACGTGTCCCAGGAAATAGATAGTCTATGGCCTGTGGGCTTACGTTTAAATAATGCGCCAACTCAAGGCAAAAATGAGATTGTTTGTTGGCATAGATATAAGGAGATTTTCTCAGAACTGAGACATCTCCTTCCTGTTTCCACTTCCTGCGATCTACAAGGTCCATAGCCGGATATTGGATGTAGGATAACCCACCTGCTACCTCATCTAAGAAATACATGAGCTTAAACCACCTCTGGAGATGATACGGCTTCATATCCCTTAGGAACGGCAGGATATACCGTGGTGTGCTTTTCCCTTCAAGGAGACGCCGCTCCACCGGTATTTTTGTTTTGGTGGAGAGAAGAGACTGGGAGAGAATCCTCAAGGAGAAATAGACTCGTTCCATGATTAACCCTTTTGCTGCGCACCGGCAGCATAGTTATTTCCGAGGGTGACCGGGACGGCTTTGTATCCGGTAAGCCCTATGCAATTACGGATAAAACCGCGAGCAAGCTCCCTTGATTCAAATAGATAAGGAGTCTCCTCATCAGAAAGGAGGAGGTTGTCATGGGTGGTTACGATAGCCCAGCCCTTCCATTGGATGAACGGTGTTTTGTTCATTGGAGTTCCATTTCCTGGATGTAGAAGTGATTGCACCATGTCTTCACTGGGGATTCTTCCTTCCACCGGTTGTATCGAGTGATCCATTCCTGCTCTTTATCTTTGGTAAGTCGATGATGAGGGATAGGTTTAGGTTCTTCCTGGGCATGCTCTTCGCACTTCTGCCTGACCTCATACGCTTTGTCCTGATCACGAAAGGCAGCGAGAAGTTCCGTTTCTTCGAATCCATTGGTGCCATAGAGGATGTAGATCATTTCAGTTCCTTAGATAAAGAGGACAGCATCGGGGGAGGACACCTTCCCAAGTAGAACCTCCCCCGACGCTGCCTCAGTTGAAAAAGTCCAGGCAATAAGCTACGTAGAAGCCAAAGACGATGATGTTTATGAGCATGATGCCCATGTAGCTTTCTGTGAATTTCTTGAACCAATCCGGGATGACCTTATGGTAGGCTTCCCCCGTTTCAAGAACGGACATGACAAGGGTAGTCCTCGAAATCCCGTCTATCTCATTTATGGATAAGTTATGCCGTATCTTCTCATAAATGTCTCCGACCCTTCTATGCTCCTTGTATTCCGGAGAATTGAGCCACGAGAATTTATGAGGGTGGGTCCTCGTCAGGATAATAAGGAGGTTGGGACCCCCAAGAAAGACGAGGAAATAGATAGCATAGAGGAGGTGGGGCATCGTTATTCCTTGAATGAATTCACTTTCTTGAGGATGGCTTCATACTCTCTGAAGAATTTCCCTTCCGAAATCTCATCCCAGGAGGATCCGATATGCATGGCGAAGTCATCCTTCTTGATGCGCACTTCTCCGAATTTATCACACTCAAAGGTGAAGATACGGAGGTCTCCGTCTTTCGTGAGCCCATCCACCCGACGATAAATGAACCAGTAATCGGAACGCTTCTCGGGACAGGAGTAATTATTCCGAGAACGGAAGCATTTTCCGACCAAGGCTTTGTTCTCCTTGAGCTTAGCTTTAGCAGCAAGAGCGGACCTCTTTTGCACGAGGCCTTCTATTTCTGTGGTGAGGGATTCGATAGTGTATTTAACCATGGTGTTTCCTTGTTAAAGCCGAGGGTTCGGCCTCCTGTTTACAGGGCGGCATCTTTTTGGAGTCCCTTTAAAAGCGTGAGGTATTGGTTTTGGAGGTCCTTGTGGGTTGTCTGTAACTCCAATAACTCTGCCACGGAGTGGAGGGTATAGCCGAGGGAGCGGGGGTCGTTGCACGGAACGAGCAGCGTGGGGACTCTAAAAGAACCTGCGGACACTTCAATAAGTCCCGGCGCGTGTCCATTCTTAACGCACAGATAATACCCTGGATTCAATTGTTCGGTGGTCATGCTTCCTCCTGCGGAATCGGGAAGATAATGTCGTCTTGGATGCCGCACACTTCCCGCATCTCATCCACGGACGCGACGCCTTTCTCCACGAGGAGCGCTGCGAGCCGTCCGATGATGCGCTTTGCGAAGTCCGTGCTTAATTCCTCAGGATAGTAGGCAGGCTCCAAGGCATCCGAGAGTTCCATCTCGGACGTTTTCCCGGTGACAACGCTTTTAAGTAAACATCTCATCCCTGCACCTCCACCACCTCAACAATCGGAGGCATCTTCGTACCATCCCAGGTGATTTTGAGGATGTGGGGGATGCCGTCGTGCTTGGCCTGCCCCATGGCCTGTTCCTGGTGTTCTTGTTTGTAGACGACGGGTACCAACTTATCCGTTTCCGGTAACATCCAAAACGTCCGCGCCTTCGGGACGTTGCGGAGGATCTGAGCGCCTATGCTGCTCCGAGCGCCGTCAGCCCTGAATCGTTCGACGCATTCTCCATTCAGGATAATGATTGGGAAATCTCCCGGGGCGTCGGTGCACAGCACGCGATCCACTTTTCCGTGGTTTGGATTGATAAACTCCACCGGCTTCGTCCAGTCGATGACCCTCGGTTCTTTTTTGGGTTGGTCGCGAACATTTTCGCACCAGTCTTTGTAGGAGTCGCCCATGATTTTGATTCCTTCTGTGTCGTCGGGGTGGAGGGGTCCGGTGTAGAGGGACCATTCCTGTGGCTTAGAAAACGTCCAAAACTCTGCGCCCCGACCACAGTTGTGCCGTAGTCCGATCCCCCACACC
>Ga0079224_100006994_pt1 | contig 15045 bp, 12 predicted proteins | sample Stecom2015_FD_80414 | JGI IMG/M metagenome (GOLD analysis project Ga0079224, IMG submission 80414) | Agricultural soil microbial communities from Utah to study Nitrogen management - Steer compost 2015 | ecosystem: Environmental > Terrestrial > Soil > Agricultural land | place: USA: Utah...
GCGGGCGTCCGGGCGCTCGAGTCTCAGGGGCGCCGGAAGATCCGGACGCTCTCGCCGCCGTCGTCCTCGATGCGTTCGAGCACGCGGCGGCAGAGGCCGCCCAGCTGCTTCGCGTCCTCCTCGCCGAGGGCGTCGAAGACCAGTTCGCGGACGAGCTCGACATGGCCGGGAGCGGCCTTGGTCAGCCGCTGGAGGCCTCCGTCGGTGAGCCGGGCGAGGGTGGCGCGCCCGTCGGTGGGGCACGGGAACCGCTCGATGAGCCCGGCCTCCTCCAACCGCCTGGCGACGTGCGAGAGCCGCGAGAGCGAGCCGTTGACGAGCGCGGCGAGGTCGCTCATGCGCCGGGTGTGCTCTTCGGCCAGCTCGAGGGAGGCGAGCACGCCGTATTCGAAGTGGCTCAGTTCGCCCTCGCGCCGCAGCTGCTCGTCGAGGGCGATGGGCAGCTTCGAGACGAGTCCGATCAGCGCCAGCCACGTCTCCATCTCAGATTCGCTCAGCCAGGGCGTGTCGTCACTCATGACGCAAGCTTAACTTCGCCGCTTGCGGAAGCGGGCGGTGTGAGCGATAATTACTTGAAGGTTCAACATTGTAAGCCATGGGGCCGCTCACGAGGCAGCCCCCGCAAGGAGAGCCATGACCGCCCAGCCGGGAGCCGCGTTCGACGCGTTCCTCCAGACCACCGCCGCCCGCACCGCCGAGCGCCGGGCGTGGACGCCCGCCGACGGGCCCCTGCCGACCCTCTACATCAGCCACGGCGCGCCGCCGCTGTTCGACGAGCCCGAGTGGATCGACCAGCTCTTCGAGTGGGCGCAGGGCCTGCCCAGGCCCAAGGGCATCCTCATCGTCAGCGCCCACTGGGAGTCGGCCCCGCTCATGCTCTCCAGCCCCGAGGCCGCCACGCCGCTGGTCTACGACTTCGGCGGCTTCGCCGAGCGCTACTTCCGGATGCGGTACGAGACGCCTGACGCGACCGCCATGGCCGAGCGCGTGGCGGCGGCGATGCCGGACACCGAGCCCGCCCACCGGCACCCGAGCCGGGGCCTCGACCACGGCGCGTGGGTGCCGCTCAAGGTCATGTACCCCGACGGCGACATCCCGGTGCTCCAGCTCTCGATCCCCACCCACGATCCGGACCGGCTGATGGACATCGGGCGGCGGCTGCGCCCCCTGCGCGAGGAGGGCTACCTCGTGATCGGCTCGGGGTTCATGACCCACGGGCTGCCGTTCATCGACTTCTCGGACCGGGTGCCGGGCTGGTCCTCCGACTTCGACCTCTGGGCCGCCGAGGCCATGGCCTCGGGGGACATCGACACGCTCGCGTCCTATCGCTCGAAGGCCCCGGGAATGCCCTACGCCCACCCGACGGTGGACCACTACGTGCCGCTGTTCGTGGTCTACGGCGCCGCGAACGATGCCGAGCAGACCGCCCGGACCGTCATCGACGGCTTCTGGATGGGCCTGTCCAAGCGCTCGTTCCAGCTGGCCTGAGCATGCCGCCGTTCCCAGTGGCCCGGGGCGAGCGGGGCCGGAACAGGACATTATCCGGCGGAGGATTATCCTGCCGCGGATAATCCTCCGCCGGATAATGTTCCGCTCCACGCGCCTCGAGCGCTACTTGAAGCCGCGGTGCAGGGCCGTGGCCCCGCACGCTCTCGCCCTACGCGTAGACCTCGGCCGGACCGATCAGGTGCAGCCTGGGGTCGGCATCGGCATGGGCACGCAGGCGAGCGGTGAACCCGCTGCGCGAGAACAGCATCCTGGTCACGGCTCCGCCGGCGCCTTCGATGTGGGGGATCAAGCGGTCGAGCAGGTTGAGTTCGTCGAAGTCGATCGGGGCATTGGTCCACTTGCACATCCCCGCCACCACCGGTTCGCCGTGGGCGTCGACGCCCACCACGTCGACTTCCCGCTCTTCGCTCCGCTTCCCCCCTCCGGCTCCGACCGGCACCTGGCCCCACCAGCGGCCGACGGCGGCCACATCGGGTACCGTCCGCAGCACGTGCTCCTGGCAGATCTCCTCCCACGCGATGGAGGCGTGGTGGTCGAGCTCGGGAAGCACCTTGGCCTCCAGATGAGAGCGCGCCAGAGCGGAGGTCCGCAGCCGGGTCCGGGCCGGTTCGATGAACCGGTAATGGAACCTGAGGAATTGGTCGCTGATGCCGTAGGCGATCTTCTTGGCTCGCGGCGAGGCGGTGATGGGCCTGACTCGTTCGACCAGGCCGAGCCGTATGAGCGTGTCGAGCACTTTGGTGATGTGCGCGGGCTCCAGGCTCGTGCGATCCCCGATGGTGCTGTTGCGATTGTGGCCGGTGGCGATGGCCCGGAGCACCGCGATGTAATTGGCGGGCTCGGCGACCGACTGACGGATCATGAGCTCGGCTTCGTCATGGAGCAGGCCGCTGCGGTCGATCACCTGCGTGAGCAGGCTTTCGTCCAGTGACCGGTGATCGGGGAACCGCGAGAGGTAGTACGGGACACCGCCGCAGATCGAATAGGCGCGCACCCGGTCCTCGGGCGAGAACCCGGGGTGGAACAGCGCGGCCTCCTTGGCGAGGAACGGCAGGAGCTTCAACTGCCCGGTCCGGCGTCCGTACAGCTGCCCGGCGAGGACGCGGTCCTCGAAGAAGGCGAGCTCGCTCCCGGCCAGCACCAAGGTGATCGGCAGCTTCCGGCCGGTGGCCCGCCACCATCGGCTCAGCGTCGTCTCCAGCTCCGGCGACTGCTTGGCGAGCAACTGGAATTCGTCGAGGACGACCAGGGCCGGTCCGCTCTCGGCGAAGCGGCCGATCGCCGCGAGCGCCGCCTCCCAGTTCGTGAGGGGCTGGTTGTCGAGAACCGGATCGCCGGTGACCCTGGCGAGTTCGGCCGTCATGTCGGCGAGCTGCTCGCGAGCCACGGTGTCGGTCGCTTCGAAATACAGCGACCGATGCCGCCCCGCCAGGTGGGTCAGCAGTTCGGTCTTGCCCACTCGGCGTCGGCCGTAGATCACCAGCAGGTCGGCCTCCGCCGACTCGATCCGGGACTCGAGCATCGCGACCTCGTCGCTCCGGTTCAAGAACTCCACGAAGCGAAGCCTATCGAAGATTATCCGGCGGAGGATTATCCGCGGCAGGATAATCCTCCGCCGGATAATGTTTCGCTCCTCGCGGCTCGAGCGCTACTTGAAGCCGCGGTGCAGGGCCACGGCGCCGCCGGCGAGGTTGCGCCAGGCGACCTTCCGGTAGCCGGCCTTGACGATCCGCTCGGCGAAGGCGGCCTGGTCGGGCCATTCCAGGGTCGAGGCCGCGAGGTACTCGTAGGCGTCCGGATCGGAGGCGACGCGCTTGGCGACCCTGGGCATGATGCGCTTGACGAACACGCCGTGCGCGGCCCGGTAGGGCCTCCAGACGGGGCGGGAGACCTCGCAGATGACGAGGCGGCCGCCAGGCTGGAGGACCCGCAGGATCTCGGTGAGGCACGCGTCCGGGTCGGCGACGTTGCGGATGAAGAACGAGCCGGTGACGGCGTTGAACGTGTCGTCGGCGAACGGCAGGCGCAGCGCGTCCCCGGCCACGAGGGGCACTTCCCGGTCGGCGTGCGCCTTGAGCATCCCCAGGGAGATGTCGAGGCCGATGACGTCGGCGCCGGATCCAGCCAGCTCGGCGGTGGAGACGCCGGTGCCCGCCCCGAGGTCGAGGCACCGCTCCCCCGGCTGGAGGCTGAGCGCCTCGCGGGTGGCCTTGCGCCAGCGCCGGTCCTGCCCGGCGAACATGACGGTGTTGGTGCGGTCGTAGGCCGGAGCGACCCGGTCGAACATCGCTGCGATGCGACGGGGCTCCTTACCGTGTGTGTTCGATGCGCTCTCCTGGCTCACGTGCTCAGCCTCGCACACTGGGGAAAGAGAAATCCGCCGGAGCCCTGGCGTTGTGGGCCCCGGCGGATCAAGGGGTTAGCGGGCGCGCGTGGTGCGCGTCACGCGCCGTCCGGAGGGAGCGGGGGAAGGAAGGCGGCGCGTTCGCCCGGCGGAAGTGCCCTTTCGGGAAGCTCGGCGAGCCGCTGCGCGGCTCGGACCGACGGCGGGAGCGCTTGCGGGGCAAGCCGGAGGGCGGCGGAACCGTTGTTCGCGGCTGCCATGTGCTCCTCCTCGCGCCATCGGGATCGAACGTTCGGCGGGCCGCTTCCGAGGCGGAAGCCCTGCGGGCGGCCGGTCGTCTTCGGATCGGCGCCCGGACCGCTTCGCGATGCGGCCTGCGTTACACGACCACAGTGACGCACTTCCCCCTGTGATGTCGATCTATGAAACCGAACCGTTATCGCACGTGACCCTTCCGATAACAATGGTGTGCTCGTTGTCCCGTTTCGACGGTGGGTCGACCGGTTCGGGCCCGCGCGGGGCATTGCGCGGGGTTTGCAGGGGACACCGGGAGTGAACGGGGCGTGAACCGGTCGATGCCGGGCGGGGACGGCCGGGAGCGAACGGCGGGGCGCGCGTACACACACAAACGCGCGCCCCGCCATCTCCAGGGGATAGAGGGAGGCGGCGAGAACCGCTTCCCGATCGATCCGAGTCTCGGGTGCTGAAAGCATCCCGGACGCGAGCGGCGCGACACAAGCACCGTGATCGAACCGTTATGAAAACTCAATGTTCGATGAGGCGACCTTTGACCACAGTGGCCTTGCACTTCCCGGCGGCCTCGGAGACCAGGGCCGCGTACGGGTTGGCCTCGGTGTCGACGTCGAACACGGCGAGGTCGGCGCGGGCGCCGACCTCGATGACGCCGATGTCGGTGCGCCCGAGGGCCTTCGCTCCGCCTTCGGTGGCGGCGCGGACGAGCCACTCGTTGAGGCCGTCGCCGCCGTCGCCTTGGGCGAGGGCCAGCCTGCGCAGCTCGGGCCATTCGGCGGCCACGTCGAGATCGGGGGCCGAGGCCCGCGAATCGGTGCCGATGGCGACGGGGTTGCCTTCGGCCCGGTGGGCGGCCACGGGCGCCTCGCCGGCCTCCAGGCGGGCGTTGGAGCGGGCGCACAGGGCCACGGCGGTGCCCTGCTCGCGCAGCAGCGCCCGGTCCTCGGCGTCGAGGTGCACGCCGTGGGCGACGTGCGAGTCGGCGCCGAGCAGGTTGACCTTGGCCATCTGCTGGGCCGGGGAGTGGCCGGCGCCGCCCGCGGCGAGTTCGAGGTCGAGCCCGATGCGGCGGTTCATGAACGCGAACGGCCCCGAGCCGCGGCGCACGAACATGTCCTCGTGGAGGGTCTCGGCCAGGTGCGGGTGGAGGCGGAGGTCGAGGGTGCGGGCGAGCTCGGCGAGGTTCTTGGCCACGCCGGTGCCCACCGAGTAAAGCGTGTGGGGGCTGATGCCGACGGCCACGTCGGAGGCGTTCACCGCGCGCGTGTCGGTGACGGTCGCCCACCAGGAGGCGCGCCGCTCCTCCCAGGCGCTCTCGTCGATGAAGCAGGCCTCCCAGTAGGCGACGCCGGCGAGGTCGGAGGCCAGGAGCGGCTCGAAGGCGGCGGCCGGGGTGACGACGTCGGCCACGGCGGTGACGCCGGCGGCGAGGCACTGGTCGATGCCGTCCTGGACGGCGGCCTTCCACTCCTCGTCAGCGGTGGCGGGGTTGCGTCTGGCGAACTCCTGGATCCACTCGAAGAACTCCTTCTCGTTGCCGTGCATGTCGGCGAAGCCGGTGTAGCACAGGTGGGTGTGGGCGTTGACCAGCCCGGGCGTGAGCACGCCGGAGAAGGCGGTGGTCGCTTCCGCTTCGGGGGCGTCGGCGGCGGGGCCGACGTAGGCGATCCGCCCGTCGTCGACCCCGACCGCGCCGTCGCGGACGGGCTCGCCCGCTATGGGGACGACGACGGGTGCGGTGTAGATGTGCATGGAGGCGAGCCTACCCAGTGTGCTATGCGGACTGCTTCAGCGCCGCGTACGCGGGGCGGATCACGCCCTCGACCAGCGCCACCCGGTCGGGCAGGGGCAGGAACGCGGCCTCGGCGGCGGTCACGGTGCACCGCTCGATGTCGGCCCAGCCCCAGTCGAAGGCCTCGGAGAGCAGGTGGAACTCGCGCGAGGTGTGCGTGCGGCTCATGAGCCGGTTGTCGTTGTTGACGGTGACGCCGAACCCGAGCCGGTAGAGCTCGTCCACCGGGTGGGCGGGGATGCTCTCGGCCGCGCCGGTCTGGAGGTTGGAGGAGGGGCAGACCTCGAGGGTGATGCGCCGGTCGCGAAGGTAGTTCGCGAGGCGGCCGAGCTCGGCCACGGGCTCGGAGGCGTCGATGTCGTCGGCGATCCTGACGCCGTGGCCGATGCGGGAGGCGCCGCAGTCGGCCACGGCCCCGAGGATCGATTCCAGGCCGGCCGACTCCCCGGCGTGGATGGTGAACGGCATGCACTCGCGCCGCAGGTAGTCGAAGGCCTCGCGGTGCCGCTCGGCCGGGAAGCCGCTCTCGGCCCCGGCGATGTCGAAGCCCACCACGCCCTTGTCCCGGTAGGCGACGGCGAGTTCGGCGATCTCCTTGACGCGGTCGGCGTGGCGCATGCCGCACAGGATGGTGCCGGTCTGGATCGTGTGGCCGTCCTCGGCGGCGCGGCGCTCGCCCTCGGCGAGCCCGGCGACGGTGGCCTCGACGACCTCGCCGAGGCTCATGCCGCGCTCGAGCTGCTGCTCGGGGGCGTAGCGAAGCTCGGCGTAGACCACGCCGTCGGCGGCGAGGTCCTGGACGGCCTCGGCGGCGACGCGGGCGCAGTGCTCGGGCGTCTGCATGGCCGCGACGGTGTGCGTGAAGGTCTCCAGGTAGCGCTCCAGGCTGCCGGAGTTCGCGGCGTCGAAGAACCAGTCGGCGAGCGCCGCGGCGTCCCGCTTGGGGAGCTCGTGGCCGATCTCGTCGGCGATGTCGATGAGCGTCTGCGGGCGCAGGCCGCCGTCGAGGTGCTCGTGGAGCACGACCTTCGGGGCGGAGCGGATCTCTTCGTGGGACAGCGGTGCGGCATTCATCCCACGAATCCTAGTGTCCGGTCTTCGCGAACCTCATTCAGAGGCGGACCTCGTCCCAGCGGACGGGTCGCCGGTCCTCGGGGTGCACGGCCCACTCCAGCGCCCAGCGGCGGTGCCAGACCAGGCTGTCGTCGATGCCGCGCGGCAGGGGCGATCCCGAGCGCCGCGCCTGGTCGCACACCCAGTCCAGGCAGTAGTACAGGTCGAGCATCTCGGCCACGACGCCCGTGTCGCGCAGGGGCGTCAGGTGGCGGTCGCGCCATTCGCTGAACGATTCGGGGCGGCGCAGGTCCGGCAGGAGGTCGGGGAGGTCCTCGGCGCAGGCGACGGTGGGGTCGAGGTGGTCGACCAGGCCGATGAGCCAGGCGATGGCGTAGAGGCTCTCGAGCTGGTCGGCGTAGCGGGCCCGATCGCCTCTGCCGCAGGCGATGAAGCCCCATTCGTCGGGGGCGAGGTGGTCGAGGACGTGGGCGTCGAGGAGCCAGCGCATCGCGAGCTCCTCGGGCATGTTGAACACCCGGGCCTGGACGATGTTGAGGATGGCCGCGCGCGCCTCCAGGTCGCCGCGGGAGCGGAGCCGCGGGGGGCGGTTGTCGGGGAAGGGCGTGGGGAACCTATCGGGGGGAGCCGGTATGCCCAGGGCACCAAGGCCGTCCACTGTGCGCGCGCGGAGGCTTCGGGGATCGGAGATCAGCGACGGCATATGGGCTCCCTACCACTAAGGGTTCACCTGACGAGGTGGATGCAGAACACGGAAGGGTATTTGTGAAAGACTGTAGCGTCCGACACACGCTCGAGTCAATCGGGCCTCGACCGGGCGCACTTCGGCCGCTCGCGGCCATCCGCTCGCTACGCAGGAATTTCACCGCCGGCCATATTGAGTCCCCTGTGGGCGGTTCCCACGATGCGTGACGCCTCGTCCACGAAGCGTCGGAGGGCCTCGCCGCCGAGCGCCGCCTCGCCCGGCCCGCCTCGGCGCGACCGCACCGCCGTGCAGTACAACTGACCGGTGAACAGCTCTCGCGTCATCGCCGACCGCTACGCGCTGCGGCGACCGGTCGGCGCGGGCGGCATGGGCCGCGTCTGGCAGGGCCTCGACACCCGCCTCGAGCGCGAAGTGGCCGTCAAGGTCGTCAGACCCGACCTGCTCGACGGGCCGCAGCGCGAGGAGGCCGTCGCACGGTTCCGCCGCGAAGCCCGCGTGACCGCCCAGATCGCCCACCCCGGCGTCCCCGCGATCTTCGACGCCGGCATCGACGAGGCCGCCGGGGAGCTCTACCTCGTCATGGCCTACCTGCCCGGCCCGAGCCTGCGCGACCTGCTCGACGAGACCGGCGCGCTCCCCGCCGACTGGTCGGCGGCGATCGGCGCGCAGCTCGCCTCCGTGCTGGCCGCCGCCCACGCCCGCCAGGTCGTCCACCGGGACCTCAAGCCCGCCAACATCATCCTCGGCCCAGACGGGCGGGTCTTCGTGGTGGACTTCGGCATCGCCGCGGTCCTCGAAGGCGACCCGACCCGCCTGACCGCCACCGGCGACAAGCCCGGCACCCTGCACTACATGGCCCCCGAGCAGATCAGGGCCCGGCAGGCGGGCCCCGCGGCCGACCTGTACGCCCTCGGGGCCCTGCTGTACGAGATGGCCACCGGCGAGCGCCTGTTCGCCGGGCGCGGCAGCGCCTACGAGCTCCAGACCGCCCACCTGGAGGAGTTCCCCGAACCGGTGCGCCGCCGCAGGCCCGAGCTGCCCCTGGAGTTCGACGACCTCGTGGGGCGGCTGCTGCGCAAGGAACCGGGCGAGCGCCCCGGCGACGCGGGCGAGGTCTATCTCGCCCTCGCCACGCTCCTCGAGCGCCTTCCCTCCTCCGGCACGCCCGCCCGGGACTCGGGCGACCCCACCTGGCCGTTCCGGGCGCCGCTGGCCCCGCCGGCGATCGCCGACGCGGCGGCCTCGCGGGCGGCGGTCCCCCCGGCCCCCGCGGCGGGCGAGCGCCTCGCCGAGGCCGAGCGCCGACGGCGCGAGGGCGACTTCCGCGGCGCGCTCACCGCCTTCCGCGCCTTGGCCGCCGACTTCGAGGCCGCCGATCCGGCCGAGGCCCTCCACTGCCAGGTCCGCGCGGCGCAGTGCCTGGCGGCCCTGGGGAACACGGCCACGGCGCTCAGCGGGCTGCACAGCGTCGTCGAGCGCCTGCGGCGCCTGGCCGGGGAGGGCGACAGGCGCACGCTGCACGGCCGCCGCGTCGCGGTCGACATGCTGGCCGCGCTCGGGCGCGGGCCCGAAGCGCGCGGCGCCCTGGCGGGGCTGGTCGCGGACATGGCGGCCGCGCTCGGCCCCGAGGCCCCCGATACGATCGAGGCCGAGCGGCTGCTGCGGGCCTGGACCGTTGCGTCACAGGCAGACCCGGAGCCGCCCCCGCAGGCTCCGTCGACGACTGGGAGTGTCCCCCGCAGATGACCGCCCCCGGGCCCGTGCTCCCCCAGCGGGAAAGACGCCCCCGCACCCTCGCCGAGATCGGCACGGTCCTGTGGGCGATGCTGCCGCTCCTCACCTGCGGCCTCGGCGCTCCGATCGCCTTCGGCGTGGCCGTGGCGAAACGGCGCACGCCGCTGACGGTCGCCGGCCTCGTGGCCTACAGCGTCCTGGCGCTGACGTGGTTCGGCCTGGCCGGCACGTTCGGCGCCGAGGCTCCCGTGTGGGCCGACGCGGTCGCCTACACCGCCCTGCTGCTGGTGATGGTGGTGTCCACGGTGCACCTGATGGTGATCCGGCCGCGGGTGTGGGCCGCGCGGGCGGTGCCGGACGTGCTGGTCTCCAGGGCGAACGGAGCCGAGGCGGTCGACCGGGCCCGGCGGCTGCGCGAGCAGGCCCGCGCCACGGCCGAGGCGGACCCGATGCTGGCCAAGCGACTCGCGATCGGCCGACCCGACCTGCCGCGCCAGTTCGACGACGGCGGCCTGATCGATCTCAACCACGCGCCCGAGCACGTCCTGACCTCGCTGCCGGGGGTGACCGCGGCGAGCGCGAGGCGGATCCGGGACCGGGTGGAGCGCTCGGGGCCGTTCGAGAGCCTCGGCGAGGTGCTGCTGGTCGTGGAGATCAGCCCCACGTTCGAGCACCATCTGCGCGAGTACGTGGTCTTCATCCCCTGAGGCCGGGCGGTCTCAGGGGCGCGGCAGGTCCGCCAGGACGGTGACGGCGGCGCGGGCCGCGTCGTCGGCGAACGTCGAGGGGAAGGCGTCGACGAGCCGCCACCCGGCGCGGCGCAGCTCGCGATGGCGGGCCAGGTGCGCCTCGGGGCCTTCGGGATGGACGGCGCAGACGACGCCAACCGCGCCCTCGCCCTCGCCCACGGCCAGGTCGATCCGCCAGTGCCCCACCGGGTAGTCGCGGCGGACGGTCGCGCCGGAGCCGGCGAGCGCCTCGGCGAGCGCCGCCGTCCACGCGTCGCCGCCGCTGCCGTCCACAGGAGATGATGGCGGGTGGTCGGCGTAGTCGATGAACTCGCCCACCAGGCCGTCCGGTTCGCTCAGGGCGGTGACCACGTGCAGGTGCTCGCGAGCGCGGGTGATCATGACGTTGAACAGGTTGGGGTTCGCGATGAAGCGCTTGCGTCCGGCCGCGTCGCCGTCGGCCACGCCGAGGGAGGCGATGACGGTCGCCGCCTCCGAGCCCTGGAAGGCGTGGACGGTGCCGGCGCGGATGCGGCGGTCGCGGATGGCGGCGATGTCGAAGCGCCGCATGATGGCCGCCTCGATCGCCTCGGCCTGGGCGCGGAACGGCGAGAGCACGGCCAGGCCGCTCTCGCCGCGCTCGACGAGCTCGGCCAGCAGCTCGATCGAGCGCTCCGCCTCGGCTTCGAGGACGCCTTTCGCGGAGGACTTCGCGGCGGCGACTCGGTGGACGGTGATCGCGTCGGCCTCGTGGTTGCGCGGATGGGTGGTGACCGGCGCGACGCGCCCCCGGTAGAACTTCGCGGCCGAGAAGCCGATGAGGTGCGGGACGCCGCGGTGGTGCTCGGTCAGCTCGATCACCGGCCCGGCGCCGCAGGCGAGGTCGTAGGCGCTGACGCGCCGCGTGTCCAGGCGGGCCCGGTGGTCGGCGAGGCCGTGGGCGTCGAGGACCTCGTTCAGGCGCTCCTCCCCGGCGAAAGAGACGAAGCGCAGCTGCCTCGGGTCCCCGGCGACGACGGCGCGGCGGGCGCGCGCCAGGACCGGCGCCGCGCGGAGCTGGTTGATGTGCGAGGCCTCGTCGAGGATGACGAGGTCGAACATGCCCGGCCGCGAGGGCAGGAGGTCGTCGGCGTCGGCGACGGTCCCGATCCACAGCGGCATGGCCCTGAGCATCGCGGCCGCGTCCACGGCGGCGAGCGCGCGGCGCCGCATGCCGCGGTCGCCCACGCGCAGGGCCGTGGCGAGGTCCGCCAGGGCGCGCCGGGAGGCGCCCGACCGCCGTTCGGCCGCCCCGGTCCGCGCGCGCAGGGCGGTGCCGAGCGCCTCGGCGGCCTCGCGGTCGGCCGCGTCCAGGCCGTGCCACAGCGCCGCCAGGTCCGTGCCCTCGACGGCGAGGCGGGCCATGGCGCGCCGGTCGCGGGCCGCTTCGAGGGCCCGGGAGAGGGCGGCGGCGGTGCCGTCGGCTCCGGCGAGGGCGCGCAGCCGGCGGCGCGCGAGGCGGCGGCGCAGCCGTGTCCACCAGTGCGCGGCCTCGCCGTGGGCGCGGCGCAGGAGGCGCTCGGCCTCGTCGAGGTCGGCTTCGCGCAGGCCGGGGAACTCGTCGAGGACGAACGCGGGCGTCTGCGGCGCGCGGGCCCGGCGGCGCTCCAGGTCGAGGCCTGCGGCGAGCTCGCCTTCGATGCGGTCGAGGCGGGCGAGGGCCTCGGCGGCGGCCTGCTCGTGCCGGTCGACCTCACGCCGGAGGTGCCCCTCGGTGACGCCCGGGCCGAGCGCGGTGGTGAACTCGTCGCGCCGTTCGGAGTCGCCGAACTGGACGGGCGGGGGCCCGGGGTGGCGCTCGAGGAGCGCGGTGAGGACGTCGGCGGCGTGCACGGACTGGGTGGCCAGGAGCACCGACCGCCCGGCGGCGACGGTGTCGAGCGCGATGGCGGCGAGGGTGTGGCTCTTGCCGCAGCCGGGGGCTCCGGCGACGACGGTGACCGTCTCGGCGCGGGCGGCGGCGACGGCGGCGGCCTGTTCGCGGCTGAGCGGGAGGGCGCAGCGCGGCGGCTCGGCGGGGCTCGCCTCGGCCGGGCGCTCGCGCGGCTCGTAGACGGCGGCGAGCGCGGTGTCCTCCAGGCCGGGCCGGTCGGCCCAGGCGCGCAGCCCGGCGGCGATCGGGGTGGGCGCGGCCTCGCGGTCGATGTAGACGACGGCGCGGGGCACGAGGGCGAGCCGGTCTTCGCGCCGCGGCGGGTCGTGCCGGACGGCGGCGCCCGCGAAACCGGCGGCGGTCGCGGCCTTCGACAGCAGGTCGGCGTCCTCGGCGAGGGCCTCTCGCCGCTCGGGGTCGAAGGCGGCCTGGAGCGCGGCGGCGAACTCGGTGTCGGCCAGTTCCTCGCAGACGGCGACGTCCCCGGCCGGGACCACTCGGCGGGCGGCGCCGCCCGCGCCGCCGCGGAGGCGCACGGGGCGGCTGACCAGCGGGTAGCGCACGCGGTGTGTCTTGCCGTCGATCTCGATGCGGCCCATGACGACGCCCCAGCCCTGGCGCAGGAGCCGCTCGTCGCGGTGGAGCTCGTCGTAGGCCTCGAGCTCCTCGCCGTCCTCGACGGTGTCGAAGTCGGCGTCCCAGGCGGTGGTGGCGCCGAGGCGGTCGAAGGCGGGGGCGGGCGCGGTGGGGGCGAGGTCGGCGAGGGCGAGGAGGAGCCGGGAGGCGCTCATGGGCGCAGTGTACGGGCGCGGGGCGAGGTGGAGGGGGACGCGGGTTCCGCCCGTGGTCGCCGCGTCCTCCGGTCGGTGCGGGTGGCGGTTCAGCCGATCTCGACGAAGTGCCGCTCTTCGTCGAAGGACAGGAAGTCCTCGAAGTAGGCGACGGGGGCCTCGGCGTCCGAGGGGATCTCGACGCAGACGGCGCCCGATGCGGTGCCGCCGCCGGAGACCTCGGAGGCGTCCATCAGGTCGTTTTCGACGACGTTGGTGCAGCTGGTGCTGTCGTAGAAGACGCCGTCGGCCCAGACGCCGACCTCGATGTCGAGCCACAGCGTGCCGGTCTCGGTCCCGTTGTAGGCGCCGTCGATGGTCAGCAGGGCTTGCTGGAAGCCGTCGGCGGGCGCCTCGTTGAACTGGTTGACCTCCATGATCGCGTCGGTGGCGTCGAGTTCGGCCGAGGCGAGGGTGAGGCTCCAGTCGCCGACCTCGACGGTGGACCCCGCGGGGAGCGGGGCTTCGGGGCCGGTGCCGTCGGCGCTCTCGGCGGCCTCGTCGGCGGCGGCGGATTCGGCGCTCGTGCCGGTGTCGGTCTCGGCGCCGTCGTCCTCGCCGTCGCAGGCGGTGAGCGCGGCCAGGCCGATGAGGCCGGTGCCGGCGACCGCGAGGAGCTTCTTGGCGGCGAGGGCGTCGATGTCGAAGTTCATGGCATGCCTTCCGTGTGGATCTGTTCGCGATCAAATTCTTGTGAACTTGATTCACGAATATAATCGACTGTGTCGAGCCTCAGCGCGGCGGGGTGAGATACGATGCAGAGGACGCGAACAGGGGAGCCGCATGCACGAGGACGCGACCGTCACCTCCACCGACCTCGCCCGCCTCGCCGGGGTCGGCCGCAACGCCGTCAGCAACTGGCGCCGCAGGGAACCCGACTTCCCCGCACCCGTCGAAGAGGGCACCCGCCGACCCCGATTCGCCCTCCCCGACATCGAACGCTGGGCCGCCGAACACGGCCGCCGCCTCCACATCACCCCCGCCGACCGCCTCTGGTTCGCCCTCCGCGGCGCGCACCCCACCGCCGAACAGGCGCTCCAGGCCATCACCGACGCCCTCGACGCCCCCGCCTCGGCGAGCCCCCTCGCCAGACGGCTCGCCGCGCTCACCGAGACCACCGCCCCCGCCGAACTGTTCGAGTTCTTCCTCGAGCGCGCCCGCGAGACCACCGGCACCGGCACGCCGCCGGGCACCGAGGCCCTCGCCCACCTCGCCGCCGTCTGCGCCCCCGACCGCGAGAACCTCACCGTCCACGACCCCGCCTGCGGCGAAGGCGACCTCCTCACCGGCCTCCTCCGCGCCGTCCCCGGCATCACCGCCGTCAGCGGCCGCGACCTCGCCGCGGGCCAGGCCGCCGTCTGCGAACGGCGCCTGCGCCTGGCCCACCCCGGCGTCGAGGTCGACATCGGCACCGGGGACTCCCTGCTCGACCCGCTCCCCTCGAGACGATTCGACCTCGTCGTGTGCGACCCGCCGTTCAACGTCAAAGACCGGGGCCGCGACCGCCTCCCCGCCGGCGACGACCCCCGCCTCGCCTACGGCACGCCCCCGCGCACCGAACCCGAGCTCGCCTGGGCCCTCCACTGCCTCGCGCTCCTGGGGCCCGAGGGCGTCGCCGTCGTCCGCATGCCGGCCATGGTCGCCCACCGCCGCTCCGGCAGGCGCCTGCGCTCCGAGCTCCTGCGCTGGGGCTCGCTGCGCGCCGTCATCGACCACCCCGAGGCCAAGGCCCACGTGTGGATCCTCGCCCCCCGCGCCGAGACCACGCAGCTCCTGGTGTCCACCGGGGGCGATTTCGACACCGCCTGGCGCACCGTCACCAAGGACCCCGGCGCCGCCGTCGACACCGCCCACTCGGCGACCGTCCCCCTCATGCAGCTGTGGGACGAGGAGGTCGACGTCTCCCCCGCCGTCTACCTCGCCGCGGGCGACACCGGCGCCGAGCAGCTCGCCCAGCGGGTCGAACGCCTCGGGGAGCGCCTCTCCGCCGCCTCCGCGTCGATCCCCCGCTTCGGCGGCGGCGCGGCCGAGACCGCGCCCGAGACCAGTCTGGGCGACCTCGAACGCGAAGGGCAGCTCACCGTCGTCTCCGGGCCCGCCGAAGGCGTCGGCGTCATCGTCGACCCCCTCGGGCCGCACACCGTGCGCCTCGGCCCGCTCGAGA